>NHCFR00700__coassemble_854_pt1 | contig 141513 bp, 139 predicted proteins | sample NHCFR00700__metabat2_high_PE_034 | metagenome-assembled genome bin NHCFR00700 | reverse complement strand
ACCCATGACCTTCCGCACGTCAAGCGGATGCTCTACCAGCTGAGCTAAATGTCCATATCAACGTTGGAGTGAACCAACGTTGAATATTATATCAGACTTCTTCTTCGTTGTCAAGCTCTGAAAGATCAAATTCTAATTCTTCTCCGCAGGCATTGCAAACGATAGAACCGGCACCCAACATATCCTGATCGAGGTAAATGATCTCGCCGCAGGTCGGACAAACAACCTGATAGAGATCCTGATCGGGATCGGGGGCAATTTCATCCTCAGTGTCGTCATCGTCGAGGAGAAAATCCTCGGTGATTGCCGACAGCTCTTCGTAAACATCGTCGAGCTCATCAAGCAGTTCCTCGTTCTGCTGCTTGAGGGTTGTTACAGCCTCAGCCAGCTCATCGAGGGCGGACAACATACCACTGAGTAATTTGCCTTCCTTTTTCTCGGTATCGATTTCAAGACCTTCAAACAGTCCTTTCAAGTAGGCAACACGTTCTGTGACAGTCATTTAACATCCTCCTCCGTGAAAAGTGAAGACAGAATATGAAATTGGGACTTAGCCCTTTGCGCGCTCGAGGTACTCGCCGGTACGGGTGTCGATCTTGATGCGGTCACCGATCTCGATGAAGAGCGGAACCTGGACGGTAGCGCCGGTCTCGAGAACAGCGGGCTTCAGGGTGTTGGTAGCAGTGTTGCCCTTGAAGCCGGGATCGGTCTCGGTGATCTCGAGCTCAACGAAGAGCGGGGGCTCAACTGCGAATACGCTGCCCTTGTAGGACAGAACCTTAACGTTGGTATTCTCCTTGACGAAACGGAAGTCATCGCCCAGTGTGGACTTGTTGATCGGCAACTGATCGTAAGTCTCGGTATCCATGAAGTAGTAGAGATCGCCGTCAGCGTACAGGTACTGCATCTCCTTGCGCTCAACGTAAGCGGGCTCGTACTTATCGGTGGGGTTGAAGCTGCGCTCGGTTACAGCGCCGGTGATGACATTCTTCATCTTAACGCGAACGAAAGCAGCGCCCTTACCCGGCTTTACATGCTGGAACTCAACGACCTGAAGAACCTGGCCGTCCATCTCAAAAGTAACACCGTTTCTGAATTCACCTGCAGAAATCATAATTTTGAATCCTCCAAATCATTAAACACCAGTGTGTTCTAATAAATTCTAAATGAATGCTCATATATTCTACCCTATTTTGAGCTATTTGACAAGTCCCTTTTTCACGTTTTCGTGGAAATGCGCAGAATTCATCGGGAATTCTATGCATTTTTTACGGGCAGGAAAAAAGCGCGGAGAGAGTTCTCCGCGCTTTTTTGTGGGACAGGATCGATTAACGGCAGCCGTTGCAGCCGCAGTCGAGAGCGGGCGTGTTGCAGCAGCAGGTATCCTGCGTGTTGTTTCCGCAGCAGATCCAGAGCAGAATGATTGCAAACAGGATGATGATCCACCAAGAATCGTTGCCCCAGCAAGAAGAATTGAGATACATAATGTTTTCCTCCTTTTGTGGATTACATCTTATCCTATGACATCAGGAGGAAATTGGTTCTTGATTTACAAGCCTTTTTTCTGGACAGCTTCCAGCTGGCTCTGAGAGAAGACACCGGCAGCGACAAGATCATCACATAGCCTGCTGCCGCGCTTGGTCTTGACGAAGAGTGCACGATAAGAGGTGTAAGCGACGTGATCGCGCAGGAATTTACCGCTTTGCAGGATGGCCTGCCGCTCTCCTGCCGTCTGAATGCCCAGGTCAACCGCGCTCTGGTCGGATGTTGCCCAGCTGAAATCGCCACCTGTGTCGGAGTAGCCGAGAGCACGGAGTAAAAAGGTCATGTAATCCAGATAGCGCAAGTTCATGGTTGAGCCAAACGTCGTGGCATCAATTCCGCTGGTGTAGCCTTGCTGATAGGCGTAAGCAACGTAGCGGGTTGCCCATGCGGGAACATCGGTAAAGGGATGCGAACCTGTATAGGATAGCGCAGCCTGTTCTTTTCCCAGCAGACGAATGAGCATTACAATGCCTTCCAACCGGGTTGCAGGGCGTTCCAGCTCATAGCCTTTACTGGTGCCCTGAAACAGCCCCAGCGACTGCAGTGCATCGGCGTATGCCGTGTATTGCACGGTGACATTTGAACCGGAGGAAGAAGTTCCGGTTGTGTATTGCCCAGAAATCAAAACCGAACTACTGCTTTGCAGTTTGACCGATACATTATCATCTGCGGCTAAATAGATCTGATTGATTTGCAGCGCAGAACCAGCAGACACGGCCTTCCCAGTCGTCAAATTGATCCAGGTTCCCTGCGAGACAACGGCACTGCCCGATTGCAGCGTGATTTCGGTACCGGTTTGTGCTGTGATGACCGTGTTTGCTGCCAGTGAAGAGGAAGATTTCTCTCCCAGTGCAGCCATGATTTCACTTTCCAAACGGGTTGTGATGGTTTCGGTGTCGTATTGACTTTCCAATGCGGTTAATTTGGTGGTAACCGAGGTGTCTAAGATGGATTTCGCCTTTGCGGATGCTTGCTCTGCAACAGATTCGAGGTATGTACCGAGTGCATAAGATTGACTGATTAAAGAGTCATTTGCCGAACCCGGAAGGCTGAGCGCTCCCGCAACCGTTCCGCCTATAAAGAGCGCAATTGCAATCCAAACGATGGGCTGACGCTTCATAATGGTGCACCGCCCTCCTTTTTGTAAATGTACTGTTTTTCAGTATAATCGCTGCTGAAAGTTTTGTCAAAGACAGATCTTTCCGGACAATCCGCTTTCGGTCAGACCGGTGATTTGCACAGGAAGCTGCTTGTTTTTGGAGATTGCCGGGTGTGCCGCCTGTACAGAAAAGCAGAAGTCACTGTGTCCACTCCATAGATCGGAGCCGCTCACCGGGTGTTCAAACAATACGTTCATGGTGCGGCCAATAAATCGACTGCGGTAGTCTGCGCTCATCTGGGCGGCAATCGATTTTGCTTTTGTCGCGCGTGCAGATTTTTCTGCATCGGGAATCTGCATGGGCATGGATGCTGCCGGCGTACCCGGACGAACGGAGTATGGGAATACATGCATGTCCGAGAACTGATATTGCTGGATAAATTGCAGGGTCTGCTCAAATTCCGCATCGGTTTCTCCGGGGAATCCCACGATCAAATCGGTCGTGATCGAGCAGTCCGAGAAGTATGTGCGTAATTGTTCGCAGCGTTCAGCAAAGAATGCAGCCGTATAACGGCGCTTCATGCGAGCCAGCGTGCTGTCGCAGCCACTTTGCAAGGATAGATGAAAATGAGGACGTAAATTTTGATATGCGGCAAGCGATTGACAGAAATTTTCATCAATCGTGCGCGGTTCCAGAGAGCCCAGACGAATATAAGTGTGCGGAACAGCCTGACAAAGCTGCACAATCAAATCCAGTAAGGATGGCTGACCGGGAAGATCACGTCCGTAGGAAGAAATTTCGATGCCGGTCACGACAATTTCCTGTACGCCCGCCTCAGATAAACGAATCGCCTCGGATACTGCGGTATCCAGCGGCATCGAGCGAACGTGTCCGCGTGCATACGGGATAATGCAGTAAGTACAGTAGTTGTCACACCCATCCTCTACCTTGAGCAGCGCGCGTGTGCGTCCGGCGGGTACACCAGCGGGTAATACCTCGTAGCTGCGTCCGGGACAGCGGAACTTGTCCAGATCGTGCGGGAATCTTCCCTGTATGGCTTCTTCGCACAGTGCGATGACTTCAGAGCGCGCGGAGGTACCGCAGATGAGGTCAATTTCTCCGCTGGCCTGAAGTTTGTCCGGTTCGGTCTGGGCAAAACAGCCGCAGGCGGCAATGATTGCATGTGGATTTTCCCGACGAATTTTATGGAATGCGCGCAGGTTTTTGTGATCGCTGATGGCGGTGACACTGCAAGTATTGATGATGAAAGCGTCTGCGTCGCGCGTGCAGATTTCATGTCCGCGCGCCTGTGCCTGCTGCATCAGTGCCTGCGTTTCGAACAGGTTCACTTTACAGCCTAAAGTGTAAAAACCGAATTTCATGGATAGAACTCATTTCTTGTAAGATTGCCTTATATTATACGCGAAAGTGCGCAAGAACACAATAAGAACGGTCGGATTTCGCCTGTTTAGTAAATTTTAGTTTGACAATCACAACTTATTGTGATATTATATACACGTATTGTAATTCGCGTTTGTAACCAAAATGTAATTTACAACATCGTTTTGTAATATTAGAGAAGGAGATTTTGTATGGCATCTATCGTCAAAGACGGAGAGCTCCTGATGTACAAGGGCCATCCTCTGATGCGAAAAGAGAACATTATTTATTACGGCAGCATGGAAGATCGCTACATCATTATGATGCAGATTCTCGAGACCAAGAAAGAGGGCGACCTCGAGGTTGCGACTAAGGTTGCGGTTCAGCTTCAGCAGACCAGCCAGACCGTTCGCATGAAGGATCGCATCGTTAAGAAGAGCGAAAAGAGCAGCCTGTGGAGCGCGATGGATATTGCTTCCATTTGGCTGAGCCGTGCGTTGTCGGCGAAGTAAGACAGAAACCCACGTTTGAATCGCCGATCCGCATGGTTCGGCGAAGAGAAGGAGTATTCATATGAAGATGAAGCACGTAAAGGTGGTGCTGACGACCGCACTTTCAGCAGCGATGGTCATCGGAAATGCATCCGCCCTTTATGCGGGTGTTAATACCGCTTCTACCAACTTGAATTTCCGTGAATCCGCAGGAGGCACTGTAATCGGTGCAATTCCGAGCGGCGCGAGAGTAGCAGTCATCGACAATACCAGTGAATGGTATCGCGTTGCGTATAATGGCGCAATTGGTTATGTCAGCGCAGACTATATTCAGTACAGCGAAGACGGAGACGTAGACCTTGGAACGGGTATCGTAAATGAGGATTCGGTTAACATCCGTACCGAGCCCAACACCGATTCCGAGGTTATGCTCCAGCTGAATACCGATGATTGTGTTGACGTCAATGGCGTTGTCGATGGCTGGTACCGCGTTGCGATTGATGATACGGCAGGTTATATCTATGCTGATTATCTGACCTTTGAGCATACCATGACCGATACCCCGGCACAGCATCATGAGGCTGCTGCTACGCAGGAACAGTCCAGTGCAGAAGCGGACAAGCTGCTCAGCTATGCAGAGAAGTTCCTGGGCACCCCGTATGTTTACGGCGGCAGCACGCCGAGTGGTTTTGACTGCTCTGGTTTTACTACATACGTATTCCGTAATGCCCTGGGCATTTCCCTGCCCCGTACTTCTTCGGAACAGAGCCAGACTTACACCCGTATCAATTCGATCTCTGAGCTCAAGCCCGGTGATCTGGTATTCTTTGGCAATGGTTCCAAGGTAAATCATGTTGGCATTTATGTTGGTGAGGGCGAGTTCATTCACTCTCCGCACACCGGTTCGTATGTCAAGTATGATACCCTGAACTCTGGCAACTACTACAAGAACTTCATGTGGGGTGGCCGCGTTCTGTAATGAGCAAACGACAAGACCTGAAACCAAATTGGTTTCAGGTCTTTTTTTTATCAATCTAAGTTGATGTATAGGATTTCATTTTCAATCGAGAGCGATTGCAGCGAAATGCCCTGTGCACGCAGTCCATCGGTTGCAGCCTCAGCAAGCGTATCACAGACTGGCGCCAGTAAGTTGTGCGGCAGTGTCAGTCCTCCGATTTCGAGTGTCTGCGGATGCAGGATGATGGAACCTTCCTGATATCCGATTGAGACAACTGCAGTGAGTTTGCATGTATTGGGCAACAGGATCGAGGCCGCGCGCGGTAGTTCCAGCGTGCTGGGGTCGATGTCTGCGGTGAAACATGCACTTCCCTGCTCGGTCAATTGAATGTTCAAATTGGTCAGCGGGAAATCAACCGGAAGCTGCCGGGAAATCAGAGTAGTTAGGGCACCGCTGTCGAGTGTGATTTGTCTGGTATCCTGCTCAGTGTCACGCCCGGAGACCCGTTGAACGGTTGTGCGCGGCATGTGCAGCGGTATGTCACTGTGCAAGACGACTCGTCCGATTAGAAGCACACAGAGCAGCAGACAAACGAACATGCAGACAGAGGGCAAATATTTACGCAGCATGATAGGACGCCTCACTTCCCGACTCTTTTGATAAAAGATATGTCGGTAGGCGCATGGTTATGTTTTCCGAGCATAGAAAAAAGCATCCCAGTTTGGGATGCTTTCTTGTACGCAAAGCGATCAATTACTGATTCTCTTCGATGTACTTGCAGATATCACCGATGGTGGACATCTTCATAGCTTCCTCGTCGGAAATGGAGATACCGAAGTTCTCCTCCAGATCCATCATCAGCTCAACGATGTCGAGGGAGTCAGCGTTCAGATCTTCCTTGATCTTGGTGTCCATGGTCATGGACGCTGCGTCTGCGTCGAACTTCTCAGCCAGCAGCTCACAAATCTTTTCAAACATAGTGTGTCTCCTTTTTGATAAAGAGTTTTTATTCTGCGAAAATTCCGATTTTGCGGAATTTCTCGTAGCGTTTTTCAAGCAGTTGGTCAATCTGCGATACATTCATCAGCTCTCGCAGCTGCTCACCAATTGCTTTTTTGACATTGCGCATCAGGGAACCACTTTCCGGAATGATACCTTCAATCATGCCGAATGCATACAGATCATCCGCAGTGATTTTCAGACGCTCTGCAGCTTCGAATTCACGGCTGGCATCCTTCCACAGAATGGACGCACATCCGCGCGGCGAGATCACCGAATAAATGGCATTTTCCAGCATCAGAACGCGGTCGGCTACGGCCAGTGCAAGCGCACCGCCCGAACCACCTTCGCCGGTTACAATGCTAATGACCGGGGTGCGCAGCGCCATGAAATCACTCAGGCAGCGAGCAATCGCCTCACCCTGTCCGCGCTCCTCGGCGCCGACACCGCAGAATGCACCGGCGGTATCAACAAAGCAGATGACCGGACGATGGAATTTCTCAGCCTGCTTTGCCAGACGCAGTGCCTTGCGGTATCCCTCAGGATGCGCCATTGCAAAGTTTGCCTTGATGTTTTCCTCGGTGTTCTTACCCTTGCGATGGCCGATCACCGTAACCGGAATGCCCTGGAAGGTAGCAACACCGGCACAGATAGCATAGTCGTCCGCATAACCGCGATCACCATGCAGTTCGATGAAATCATCGAAGATGGTGCGGGTGTAATCGTCGATCGTGGGACGTTTGCTGTCGTGAATGATACGCATTTTATCGCGTACAGGGAGTTTTTCTTTTGTACTCATACCGAATCCCCCTGTCTCTGATGCATCCGCAGGAGCGTTTCCAGCGTGTGCTTCATTTGATTACGCGCTACAATTTTATCACAAAATCCGTGCGCAAGCAAGAACTCTGCGGACTGAAAATCATCCGGAAGTTTTTCGCCGATGGTACCCTCGATGACACGTCGGCCAGCGAAGCCGATCGTTGCACGAGGCTCGGCCAAAATAATATCTCCGAGCGAAGCAAAACTTGCCGTTACACCGCCGGTCGTCGGGTCGGTCAGAACGGTGATGTAGAGCAGACCAGCGTCCGAGTGACGGCGTACCGCGCCGGATACCTTGGCCATCTGCAGCAGAGAGAACATACCTTCCTGCATGCGTGCGCCGCCGGAAGCCGTGAACAGGATTACAGGCAGCTTGTGTCGGGTCGCATATTCAAACAGTCGGGTCAGCTTTTCACCGACCACGCTACCCATAGAAGCCATAAGGAAATGACTATCCATGACACCGAGGCAGGTCTCAAGACCGCCGATGGTGCACACACCGGTAATCACGGCATCTTTCATGCCGGTCTTTTCCTGAAGGGTTTCCAGCTTCTCGCTGTATCCCTCGAAATCCAGCGGATTGCAGGGACGGATGTTGGAAAACAGCTCGGAGAAAGAATCCTTGTCCGCGGTAATGCGGATACGCGTGCGAGCAAGCAGACGCGCATAGTGTCCGCAAGACGGGCAGACGTAAAGGTTACGGCCATAATTGCGTGCCTGCAAGTGGGTACCGCAGGCTTTGCATACAATCTGTGGCTTTTCCTCAGGCAGCGTCGATGCAGATTTCATCTGCATGGAGGTTGTTCTTGTTTTCTGAAAAAGATCGATCAGCATATAGAAAACCTCCTTTCTTAGCGGTCAAAATCGCCGTTGGCGATGGAATTGGTGTGGAAATTACCCGAAATAAATGCATCTGATGCCAGCAGATGCAAGTGGAAATCGGTGCTGGTGGTAACGCCGTCGAACAAGGTCTCAGCGAGCGCACGACGCATGCGGGCGATTGCCTGCGTGCGGTCTTCTCCGCTGACGATCAGCTTGCCGATCATGCTGTCGTAGAACGGCGGAATCATGTAGCCCTGATAGGCAGCGGTATCCATGCGGACACCCGGACCGCCGGGCAGATGCATTGCGTTGATTCGTCCCGGACAGGGTGCGAAATCACGTGCAGGGTCTTCTGCGTTGATACGGCATTCAATGGCGTGACCGCGCAGATGCAGGTCTTCCTGCGTAAACGACAGCGGCTCTCCTGCTGCAATACGAATCTGCTCGCAGACCAGATCAACACCGGTAACTTGCTCGGTGACCGGATGCTCTACCTGAATACGGGTGTTCATCTCACAGAAGAAGAAATTCTTGTCGTTATCGACCAAAAATTCTACCGTACCGGCATTGATGTAGCCAACCTTTTTGGCAAGATCACGCGCGGCACAGCACATTTTTTCGCGGGTTTCCGGATCGAGGAAGAACGAAGGTGCTTCCTCCAACAGCTTCTGATGACGGCGCTGGATGGAGCATTCACGTTCAAAGAGATGTACGACGTTACCCTGCGTATCACCCAGAATCTGCACCTCAATGTGGCGCGGATTCTCAACGTATCGTTCGATATACAGACGACCATCACCAAAGTTTGCCTGTGCCTCGCTCGATGCAGTGTCGTAGGCGCTCTTGAGCTCTTCCGGAGTCTTTGCGACGCGGATACCCTTGCCGCCGCCGCCGGCAGAAGCCTTCAGCATGACCGGATAGCAGATCTTTTTTGCCCAAGCCTCAGCCTCAGCGTAATCAGCGACTGCGCCGTCCGAACCCAGAGCAACCGGTACACCAGCTGCAATGGCGGTACGCTTTGCCTCGGACTTATCACCCAGCAGATGAATGGTCTGCGGCTTAGGACCGATGAAAGCAATGCCATTTTCAATGGCCATCTGTGCAAATTCAGCGTTCTCAGACAGGAAACCGAAACCGGGATGAATTGCCTGCGCCCCCGATGCCAGCGCTGCCGAGATCAGGTTCTGCATATTGAGATAGCTGTCACGCGGATTGGCAGGGCCGATGCAAATCGCCTCGTCAGCAATCTGCGCGTGCAGTGCCTCGCGATCGGCTTCTGAATATACAGCAACCGAGATGATGCCAAGATCACGGCAGGCGCGGATGATACGCACCGCGATTTCGCCGCGATTGGCAATTAGGATTTTTTGAAACATAATACAATCACCCGAATCACTTGCCGATGAAGCACTTAATTTCTGCTTCGGAAGCCAGTTCTCCGTTTACGAAGGTCTTGCCCTGTGCAATCGCAAGCGGGCCGCGCTGCTTGACCAGCTCGATCTCCATGCACAGCGTCTCGCCCGGATGAACCATGCGGCGGAACTTGGCCTTGTCGATGCTGGTATAGAAAGCGGTCTTACCGCGGTTCTGTTCCTGAGAGAGCAGAGCAACCGCGCCAACCTGAGCCAGTGCTTCCAGCTGGAAGACAGCGGGCATGATCGGTGCGCCGGGGAAATGGCCCTGGAAGAAGAATTCTTCGCCGGACAGATGCAGCTCACCCTTTGCGCCATTGTCAGACTGTTCGGTAATGGTATCAACCAGCAGCATCGGCGGACGATGCGGGATGATCTCCATGATTTGTTCTTTGGTTAGCATGTGATTGCCCTCCTTACTCGATGACGACAAGTACCTGCTTGTATTCGACCATGTCGCCGTTCTGAGCGAGAATGCGGCTGACTGTGCCGTCACAGGGGGCGGTAATTTCGTTCATGGTCTTCATTGCTTCGATGATAAACAGCGTGTCGCCCTTCTTGACCTGCTGGCCGACCTCGATAAACGGCGGCTCTTCGGGAGCGGGCGCGCTGTAAAAGATACCGACCAGAGGTGCCTCAACCGGCGTACCGGAGAAGGATTCCTCGACCGGAGAAGCGGCTGCGGGCTGTGCCTGCGGTGTTGCGGCAGCTGCCGGAGCAGCGACTGCAACAGCGGGAGCAGCTACAGTAACCGGAGCCTGCTGTGCTTCGATGCGAATCTGAAAATCCTCACACTTGAGCGAGAACGCGGAAAGATTGCGCTGACGGACGGCATCCATCAGGTCAATCGAGAGTGCCTTTAATTCTTTTGCGTCCATTTAGTCCTCCATTTTCCGGAACAGCAGAGCTGCATTGTGACCGCCAAAGCCCAGAGAGTTGCTCAGTGCGATATTGACGGGTGCTTCTACTGCATGGTTGGGTGTGATGTCCAAATCACAATCCGGATCGGGTTCCTTGTAGCCGATGGTAGGCGGAATGATGCCGTTCTGGATTGCCATGACACAGGCAATCGCCTCGACCGCACCTGCTGCGCCGAGCAGATGGCCGGTCATCGACTTGGTGGAAGAAATGTGCACCTTATATGCACTCTCGCCCATTGCCTTCTTGATTGCCATGGTCTCGATCTTCTCATTGATCGGAGTCGAGGTGCCGTGTGCGTTGATATAATCAACCTGATCGGGGGTAATGCCAGCGTCAGCCATTGCAACCATCATAGCGCGTGCGCCGCCCTCACCTTCCGGATCGGGAGCCGTGATGTGGTATGCGTCCGAGGTTGCGCCGTAGCCGATCACCTCAGCCAGGATTTTCGCACCGCGTGCCTTTGCATGGCTCAGGCTCTCGAGTACCAGTGCACCAGCGCCCTCACCCATGACAAAACCGCTGCGGCGTGCATCGAACGGAACCGAAGCTGCCTCCGGGGCTTCGCCGGTATGCAGAGCCTTCATGTTCTGGAAGCCGGCAGTTGCAATGCGGATGATGCATGCCTCTGCGCCGCCTGCGATCATAACGTCCTGATAGCCATGCTTGATGGCGCGGTATGCCTCGCCGATTGCATGGTTGCCGGTTGCACAAGCGGTAACCGGGCAGATGGATTCGCCCTTGAAGCCGAGCAGCATGGAGATATGCGCTGCGCCCATGTTGGCGATCATCTCGGGAATGCAGAGCGGAGACACGCGGCCAGGGCCCTTTTCGATCATCTTGGGGAATTCATCCTCAAATACCTTCAGACCGCCAACACCGGAACCGAAGAACACGCCCGAACGATAGGGGTCGAAGGAACCTTCGACCAGTCCGGCCTGATCTGCGGCCTGCTTGGCTGCTGCGACTGCAAAATGGCAGTAGCTGTCCATGCGCTTTGCCTCGCGCTTATCAACGTACAAAGTCGGGTCGAAGTCCTTGACTTCAGCCGCAAGCTTTGCTTTAAAGTTGGTAGTATCAAAATGGGTAATCGGTCCAATACCGTTCTTGCCGGTCTTCAGACCCTCCCAGAAGGTCGGGACATCATTACCGATCGGGGTAACTGCACCCATACCTGTGATAACGACTCTTTCCATGTATGATCCTCCTTAGATGCCCATGCCGCCGTCTGCGATGATAACCTGACCGGTTACGTAAGATGCGGCGTCGGATGCGAGAAACGCAACAACATTTGCGATCTCTTCCGGCTGGCCAAAACGGCCGAGAGCAATTTGCTTTTTTGCGCCTTCCTTGACAGCGTCCGGAAGGTTTTGGGTCATATCAGTATCAATAAAACCGGGAGCGACAGCATTTACCGTGATGCCGCGCGCACCGAGTTCCTTTGCTGCGGATTTGGTCATACCGATCAGACCGGCTTTTGCTGCCGAGTAGTTGACCTGACCAGCGTTTCCGGCGACACCGGAAACCGAGCTGATGTTGACGATGCGGCCAGCCTTAGCGCGCAGCATCATCGCACCACACAGACGGAGCATATTGAATGCGCCCTTGAGGTTGGTGTTGATGACCTCGTCAAACTGTGCCTCGCTCATGCGTACGAGCAGACCATCGCGGGTAATACCGGCGTTATTGACCAGAATACCCGGCACGCCAAGCTCTTCCTTGATTTCCTTGAGCGCTGCGTCACATGCTGCAAAGTCAGCGACGTTCCAAGCCTTTGCAACGGCACGAACACCGTGTGCACGGCACTTTTCTGCAACTGCTTCTGCCTTTTCGACCGAAGAAGAGCAGTTGATGATAACGTCGTGACCCTGCTCGGCCAGTTTTTCAGCGATTGCGGCGCCAATACCGCGGGAACCACCAGTAATGATTGCTAATGCCATGCGTTAGCCTTCCTTTCCAACAAAACGTGCGGCGCGAGCGGCCAGTACTTCCTCAGCTCCGCCGATGAGCTTGTCCATGATTGCCTTACAGGTAGTGGGCTCATTGAGCAGACCGGCAATCTGACCGGACATGAAAGTACCTTCCTCAAAGTTGCCATCCTGAACAGCCTTGCGCAGCGAACCTGCGGTCATAGCCTCGATTTCCTCGAGCGAGCGGTCGTCGCCGGTCTTTTCCAGCTGTGCACACTTACGCACCAGCGGAGACTTGATGGAGCGAACCGGATGACCGTTTGCGCGGCCGGTGACCATGGTCGAAATATCGCTTGCCTTGAGAACGAGTTCCTTGTACTTGTCCGAGATCTCGCACTCTTCTGCGGTCAGGAAGATGGTACCGCACTGTACGCCTTCTGCGCCCAGTGCCAGCATTGCAGCAACGCCGCGGCCGTCGCCAGCGCCGCCTGCACCGATTACCGGAATGCTGACTGCGTCGACAACCTGCGGCAGCAGAGCCATCGTGGTGGTCTCACCGATGTGACCGCCGGACTCCATACCTTCAGCGATGACGGCGTCTGCACCAGCGCGCTCCATGCGCTTTGCCAGTGCAACCGATGCAACGACCGGAATGACCTTGATGTTTGCGGCCTTCCAGTCTGCCAGATACTTGCCGGGGTTGCCTGCACCGGTGGTGATGACCTCGATCTTTTCTTCTACAGCCAGCTTTGCCAGATCATCCGCATTGGGGCTGAGCAGCATGATATTTAAGCCCAGCGGCTTTTTGGTCAGAGCGCGTGCGGTGTGGATCTCCTGACGGATGACTTCAACCGGAGCAGCACCGCCGGCGATGATACCAAGGCCGCCAGCCTCGCTGACAGCAGCTGCCAGATGACCGTTTGCGATCCAAGCCATAGCACCCTGGAAAACAGGGTATTCAATTCCGAGAAGCTCTGTAATTCTGGTTTTCATGATATCCTCCTCAAATCCGAATCAGTGCAGCGCCATAAGTCAGGCCACCGCCGAATCCGCTAATAACGATGTGCTGGCCGGCCTTGAGCTGACCATTCTTGCGCATTTCATCCAAACAAAGTGCAACGCTGACACCAGAGGTGTTGCCGTAACGATCAATGTTGACGTAAACCTTTTTGGGGTCCAGACCATAGCGTGTGGTGACCATTTGCAGGATACGTACATTTGCCTGATGCAAAACAAACCAATCAATCTGATCGGCAGTCATGTTTGCCTGATGCAGCACAGCATCAATGGCCTCGGGAACAGCGGATGCGGTGAAACGGAATACATCGCTGCCAGCCATTTTCAGGAAACGATGGTCGCATACAGCGCGGGGACCCTGTGCCAGCGGATCTTCCACCGGCAGGCACTGTGCCTTGAGGCATTCACCCAGCGTACCGTTTGCACGCATGTAAGTCGTCAGGACACCTTCCTGCTCAGAAGCCTGGAATACAGCAGCTGCTGCACCATCACCGAAGATGACACAGGTAGAGCGGTCGGTGTAGTCGATGATGCGGCTGAGCGTCTCTGCGCAGATGACCAGAACATTCTTGGCCTTTCCTGCACGGATGAAGCTGTCTGCAACATCTACACTGTACACAAAACCCGAGCAGGCCGCGGACAGATCAAAAGCCATTGCCTTGGATGCGCCCAGCTTGCCCTGTACCATACAGGAAACCGAGGGCGTGAAGAAGTCCGGGGTTGCGGTGCCGACGATGATGAGGTCGAGCTCGGATGCGTCCAGAGCAGCATCCTCCAGTGCACGTCGACCAGCCTCGAGAGCCAGTTCCCAAGTCGCGGTATTTTGTGCAATACGGCGCTCGCGGATACCCGTGCGTTTTACGATCCATTCGTCGTTGGTATCTACCATGCTTTCCAGCATTTCGTTCGTCAATTTCAGGTCCGGCATGTAACTGCCAGTACCAATCAGTCTCGTACCGATATTGTTCACGCTCCTCGCGTTTTATAATATAAATCCGGTGTTAAATCCTGCCAGATTTGCAGCGGAAAAAAATTTACTTTATCAATCGCCGAAAACCACCAAATCGACAAAAGATTTAGAATTTGGCGATAGTTTGATTGACAAAGTAATCTTATAATATTATAATAAGACCCGATTGTGATGTCAACCTTTTCTTGATAGAAAAAACGGAAAAGATGGAAAAATACGTGGTTTTGAAAACCATGAACAATGGAGGAGAAGGTAATGGAATACGGATTTGCATTTTTCCCTGGACAGGGCGCACAGCACACACAGATGGGCCAGGCGCTGTATGAGAGCAGCGAGGCGGCACGCCGCGTATTTGACCGCGCATCGTCTGTTGCAGACCTGGACGTTGCAAAACTGTGCTTTGAGAGCAGCCAGGAAGAGCTGAATCGTACGGTCAATTCGCAGATTGCGATTTTCACCCATTCGCTGGCTTGTTATGAGGCACTCAAGGATGCAGGTGTTACTTTCAAGGCATGCGCTGGCTTTTCGCTCGGTGAGTATACCGCGCTGGTGGCAGCAGGCATTCTGTCCGTTGAGGACGGCATTCGTCTGGTACGCCGCCGCGGACAGCTGATGCAGCAGGCAGCGGATTCCATGGATGGCTGCATGGCAGCGATTCTGGGACTGGAAGACGAGCAGGTTGAGCAGGCTTGTGCATCGGTCGACGGCATTGTGTTCCCTGTAAACTATAACTGCCCGGGTCAGCTGGTTATCGCCGGTGAGCGTCCGGCGGTTGAAAAGGCAATTGCAGCTTGCAAGGAGGCTGGTGCACGCCGTGCCCTTCCCCTCGCAGTCAGCGGCGCATTCCATACCAGCCTGATGGCTGAGGCTGCAAAGGAACTGCGTGCATTCGCGCAGGATCTGACCGTACACGAAGCAGTGATGCCGATTTACACCAATGTAACGGGTGAGAAACTGGAAGTTACCGATCTGCCCGCACATCTGGAGCGTCATATGTGCTCTCCGGTACGCTGGAAGAGTCTGGTTGCAAACGGCATGGCAGACGGTCTGACCACTGGTGTTGAGATCGGCCCGGGCAAGACTCTGGCTGGTTTTGCTAAGAAGATCAGCAAGGAACTGACCGTGCGCACGGCAGAAACACCGGAAGATGTTGCAGCAGTTGCTGGCGCATAATTCAGAAAAAGAAAGGCGAAATAAAATGAAAAGAACCTGACATTTGTCAGGTTCTTTTTGGTTATAGAATGGAATCTCGAGTATAATCGGTCAGTCCATCGGGTAACTTCTCAAGCAGCGCAGAGACCGTTGTTTTGTCCTCTACAAGGGCTTTCAGCTCAGCATCGGTGGCACCGACCAGCTGAACAAACTGTACCTTGCCGTTCGGTGTATCCATCGTACCCAGCCCATCTTCCATGGTTAAAAATCCGGTGATTTGCGAGCTGCCGTCCGCATCAATGCCGGTGGTCTGGCCGGTGTAAATATACTCTTCGGGAGAGAAAATATCGCCGTCTTCAAAAGACATGCGTGCGAGCGTCTGCAAAATGCCGCAGATGTTTTTGTATTCCTTGTCGCGCTTGCGGATGCCGTCTTTTTTGAGCTTTAACGTCAGTTCAAAGCCCAGACCGCTGTATGCAGCGTGCTGAGATTCCTTTTCGTAAAGCTCGGAAAATCCATAGGTGACAAAGTGGTAGTACGAACCGCCGTCGTAAATGCTGATGCCGTCGAGCGGGTCGTTGCCGCCCATACGATAGCTCAGAACCGGCGCATAGTGGATTGGATCGGTTTGGTCAGGGTATAAGGCGAGCATGGCCTGCGTAATGGCGTCCCAACCGCTGGTTTCGGGCATATCCATGATTATATCATCTCCTTTTATCACGAAAAAGCGGCCAAAAACAGGCCGCTTTTGCTTACTTCTTGTTTTGCAGCAGAGAGTTGAGCTCTTCTAGGAAGGTATTGATGTCCTTGAACTGACGATAGACCGACGCGAAGCGTACATAGGCGACTTCGTCGACGTTTTTCAACTCCTGCATGACCATTTCACCGATTTTCTGAGAAGAAATTTCGGTTTCCAGTGTACCGAACAATTTTTGTTCGACGGTATCTACCAGTTGCTCCAAGCGTGCCTGAGGTACCGGGCGCTTTTCGCATGCTTTCATCACACCGCTGAGCAGTTTATTACGATCATAAGGCTCACGGGTGCCATCACGTTTGACCAGCATAAGGGGCAGGCGCTCAATCGTCTCATAAGTTGTGAAACGCTTGAGGCAGTGAAGGCATTCGCGTCTGCGGCGGATGCTGGTTCCCTCGTCTGTCGGTCGAGAATCTACGACCTTGCTGTCGGGGTAATTACAGAACGGGCACTTCATAAGATCACTCACTTATCTTCACATAGGTTCATGCATATATTTTACCATAGAACCAATCTGCGGCAAAGAGGTTTTTACAAAAATCGAAAAAATCTTTGAGGGCTCAATATAATTTTGCGCGAAGCAAATCGCCTGCACATTGTACTTGAGAATCGTCAGAAAAGTTTGCAGAATAGACCTCGATCAGCATCTGATGGTCGTATTGATACCGTTTCAGCGACTGCATGAGCAGGTCGTAATCCATACTTCCCTCCCCTGGCAGCAGACAGCTGTGGGTGGTATCGTAATCGTTAATATGGATATTGCGCAGACGATTTCCTATCACATCCAGGTAGGCCGACCAATGGTGACCGGCACGATTGGCTTGCTTGATATCTAAGGTGTAGCGCAGTTCCGGGACATGTTCGGTCAGCAGGCGTAAATATTCCGGGTCACGGGATTTACACCATGCGACGTTCTCCTGCGTCAGCGTAATCCCCTCCTGATGCGCCATATCGCATAACGTGTGATAGACCTCATAGGTGCGATTCATGTGTTCAAACAGAGTCTCCTGTGCCATGAAACGCTCTCCGTGAAAGGTCAGATATTGAGCGCCCAATCGTGCTGCGGCACGCATGTACTTGCGGTATTGTGTCAGTCCATCTTCTGTTCGGCGCGCATAGTTTGAGAATAAAAGCATGCCTTCCATCAAAGACGTGTATGGATGAATGGAGATGATTTCGATACCGTTGCGATCGGTTGATCGTTTCAGCGTATCCAGAAAAGACGGATCATATTCGCTTTCGGTGTTGAAGAAAATCTCGATGACCGAGAAGCCGAGGGATGCAATCCGGTCAATGGTTTCTTCGAGCGGCTGCGGATAAAAACAAGCGGTGGAGATGCCGAGGCGCATGGACGCCCTCCTTTCGTGAAAGAAAAGAAGGACACCAAAACGGTATCCTTCTTTATGGTTGTTATACGCGGTGCTTCTTGAAGCGCTTTCTGAAGAAAGCCCACAGAGAGCTGGACAGGAAGATAGACGAGTAGGCACCAGATACAATACCGATCAGAAGCGGCAGCGTGAAGTTGCGCAGCGACGGTACACCCAGAATGAACACCATACCAATGGTGAACAGCGTGGTGAGCGTGGTATTGATGGTACGACCCATGGTCTGCCAGATCGAACGATCAGCAATCGACTCAAAGCTTTCCTTGCGTGCGGTGCGCAGGTTTTCACGAATACGGTCGAATACGATGATCGACGCATTGATCGAGTAACCGAGAATGGTCAGCGCACACGCGATAAAGTTCTGGTTGAACGGCAGCTGGAAGATGACATAGACCGACAGCATGGCCAGAAGGTCATGAATCAGGCAGATGACAGCAGCCAGACCAGAGGTAAACTCAAAGCGGAACGAGATGTAGACGAGCATCAGAACAACGGCAACGATTGCAGACAGGAAAGCTGCCTTCTTCAGGTCGTCACCGACCGTCTTACCGACGTCTTCGTTGGAGATCAGATCGTCATCGGTCAGACCATACTTTTCCTGCATCGCAGTGATCACGTCTGCACGCTGCTCACTGGTGAGGCTGGTCGAACGGATGATAACTTCGTTGTTCTCATCGCCCGTAATCTGCGGTGCGTTGGGTTCTACACCGGTGGTGTCCTTAACCAGAGCCTGAATCTCATTGAGGACATCTGCGTTGAGCTCGGTGTTTTCCATGCGGAATTCCATCTGCGTGCCGCCGGCGAAGTCGATGTCAAAGTTATAAAGGTTCACACCGAACGGAAGTGCCAGCAAGCTGACCAGACCGGTGATGCAGAGCAGGACGGAAATAACAGCAAAAATCTTAAAATGCTTTACGATTGAAAAATGGTTCTTCATTTTGGCTCCTCCCCTCCTTACGCACCGTAGACCTTAGGACTGCGAATCTTAAAGTCGACCATGCGATTGAGCAGGAAGTGCGTGAGGGTCAGCGCAGTGAACATGGAGATGATGACACCCAGTCCAAGCGTTGTAGCAAAGCCGACGATCGTACCGGTACCCAGGAAATACAGGACGCCGGCAGCGATCAGGGTCGTAACGTTAGAGTCCAAAATTGCAGTGAATGCACGCTTAAAGCCCGAATCAATCGCGGATTTAACCGTCTTGCCTGCACGCAGTTCTTCCTTGACGCGCTCGAAGATAATGACGTTTGCGTCAACTGCCATACCGATCGACAGGATGATACCGGCGATACCGGGCAGCGAAAGGTTAACATGCAGCAGACCCAGAATGATCAGCTCGAGGGTGCAGTAGAAGGCCAGCGCGATGCAGGCGATGAAGCCAGGCAGACGATAGACCAGAATCATAAAGATGCAGACGAGAGCAATACCGATTGCTGCGGCGTAAACGCTGGTCTTGAGTGCATCAGCGCCCAGCTGAGGACCAACCGAACGCAGCTCAACCTGCTGCAGCGAGAACGGCAGCTGACCGACGTTAATCAGGTTTGCAAGCTCACGGGCAGAATCCTCGGTGAAGTTACCGTTGATCGAGCAGGTGGAGCTGTTGATTGCCTGACTAACGGCCGGAGCGGAAACGATCTGATCGTCCAGAACGATGGCGAGCAGATTCTGACCGCTGGCTGCGTCCATCTGAGAAATCGCAGAAGTGGCTTCGTAGAACTTCTGAACGGCATCGGAGTTGAACTCTAGTGCAACATACCATTCATCGACAACCGAGCTTGCGGACGGCTTGCCGTAGACAGCAGTTGCCTGCTTGATGTCCGAACCGGTCAGCCATTCCTTGCCGGTCATATCCATAAAGGACAGCTTTGCCGTAGCACCCAGCATCTGTACCGCGTCTTCGGGATTCTTGATGTTGGGGATCTCGACCAGCAGACGATTGTCACCCTGGATGGAGACGTTGGCTTCGGTGTAGCCTTCGGCAGTCAGACGGCTGCGCAGCAGGCTCTGTGCGGTAACCATGTCGTTTGCCAGATTACCGTTGTCGTAATCCTCGGGCAGAATGGCCTCAAAGGTGATAGACGAACCGCCTACCAGGTCCAGACCACGACGGATACCATTGGTAGCATCGTGAATGCTGGGGATGATGACCGTGGCGTTTTCGGCATCTTCGGCCGACATGTTGACCGGGGTGACGAATCCGCCAGGGATGGTGAGTCCCTTAATTGTCGCGACGGCCATCACGCCGATGAGCAGGATCACGGCAATAAAAGAGAAAATACTCTTTTTCACGTTTTAAACCTCCTAAATAAAATACACATAACGTGTATTATAGCCCCATTCGACAGGGTTGTCAAATCGGTCGATTACAGATTGATTTCGACCGTAATATCTGCGTCTGCGAGGTAGGGCTTGATACGAGGCTCAACTTCGTTGTGCAGGAAATCGTCGACCTGTGCCGGGCAGCGTCCGATGTAGCGAGCGGGATCGAGCTCTGCCATGATTTCTTCACGGGTCAGACCGAACATCGGGTCAGCAGCAATGCGATCGATCAGGTCATTTTCCAGACCTTCCTCCTTGATGCGCTTGCCGGCTGCCATAGAGTGCATACGAATCTGCTCATGCAGCTCCTGACGGTTGCCGCCGCGCTTTACCGCACTCATCATAATGTTTTCGGTTGCCATAAAGGGCAGCTCGTTCATCACGCGCTGATGAATAACCTTGGGATATACAACCAGACCGGAAACGACGTTAATCATGATGTTCAGGATAGCGTCGACAGCCAGGAAGCCTTCCGGAATGGAGATACGCTTGTTGGCAGAGTCATCCAGCGTGCGCTCGAACCACTGATTGTACGCGGTAAAGGCGGGGTTCAGGCTGTCGCAGATGACATAGCGAGCCAGAGCACAGATACGCTCGGAACGCATGGGATTGCGCTTGTAGGGCATTGCGGACGAGCCAATCTGATGTGCTTCGAAGGGCTCTTCGATCTCCTTGAGGTGCTGGAGCAGGCGCAGGTCGGTTGCAAACTTACCGGCAGACTGTGCGATACCGGACAGCGTAGCGAGTACCTGAGCGTCGATCTTACGGGAGTAGGTCTGACCGGAAACCGGAACAACACCAGCGAAGCCGAAGTCGTCAGCGATCATCTGCTCCATCTTCTTGATCTTCTCATCATCGCCGTCGAACAGTTCCATAAAGGAAGCCTGCGTACCGGTAGTGCCCTTAGAACCCAGCATGCGCAGATTCTCGATACGGTAGTTGATCTCGTCGAGGTCCATGAGCAGCTCGTTCATCCAAAGAGTTGCACGCTTGCCGACGGTGGTCAGCTGTGCGGGCTGGAAATGGGTGAAACCAAGGGTGGGCTGCGCCTTGTGCTCTTCTGCGAAGACAGACAGCTTTTCCAGAACAGCAACCAGCTTTTTGCGTACCAGCTTGAGGCCTTCACGCAGCTGAATGATGTCGGTATTATCGCCTACATAAGCGCTGGTCGCTCCGAGATGAATAATGCCGGCAGCCTTGGGGGCAACCTTGCCGAAAGCATAGACATGACTCATAACGTCATGACGGACTTCCTTCTCACGTGCACGAGCGACCTCGTAGTCGATGTTGTCCTTGTTGGCCTCCATCTCATCGATCTGCTCCTGGGTGATGTTGAGACCCAGAGCCTTCTCTGCCTTAGCCAGAGAGATCCACAGACGACGCCAGGTGGAGAACTTCATGTCGGGAGAAAAGACATACAGCATCTCCTTGGAAGCATAACGTGCCGAGAACGGACTTTCATAAACAGCGCTCAATGTTAGACATCCTTTCGCATACAAAATTGGTCAAATGAACAAAAAAGACGGACGAAAACGTCCGTCTTTATTTTAGCAGTTTTCGCAGGTGCCTGCAAGAAAAAATGCAGATCGCCAGTGATTTTAGGCGTTTTTAATAAACTCTTCCAGTCGGTCGAGGCCCTTATCGATTTCTTGCATAGACGTTGCGTAGCTCCAGCGGATAAAGCCGGGGGCTGCGAACGCAGTACAAGGTACGGTTGCAACCAGACCCTTTTCCAGGAACAGCTTGGCAAAGTCATTGTCATCGTTGATTTTCTGGCCGTACATTTCCTTGCCGATAAAGGAATGCATGTCCATCATGACGTAGAATGCACCCTGCGGCTTAATGCAGGAAACGCCTTCAATTTTATTCATGCGTTCAACCAGGTGGTCACGGCGTGCCTGGAATGCCTTGCGCATGTATTCAATATCTTCCTGCGGGCCGTTCAGTGCTTCGATGGCAGCATACTGAGAAATGGTGCTGGGCGCGGAGGTCGAATGGCTGACATAGTTGCTCATTGCACGTGCGATTTCGGGGGACGCTGCGGCGTAACCGATACGCCAACCGGTCATAGCATAGGACTTGGATACACCGTTGATGACGATGCAGCGGCGGTTGATCTCTTCACCCAGGGACGCGATTGAGCAGTACTCCAGATCATCATAGACCAGATTGCTGTAAATATCGTCCGCAATTACATACAGATTGTGCTTGATGCAGACGTCAGCAATGGCCTGCAGCTCTTCCTTGGTGTAAACCATACCGGTCGGGTTCGAGGGAGAGTTGAGCATAAACGCCTTGGTCTTGGGCGTAATGGCAGCTTCCAGCTGATCGGCAGTGATTTTGAAGTGCTGATCCTGGCCTGCTGCAACGATGACCGGAATTGCGCCTGCCTGCTGAACCATTTCGCTGTAAGAAACCCAGTACGGCGCTGCGATTACGACCTCATCACCCGGGTCACAGAGAACCATGAGCGAGAGGAAAACGACGTGCTTTGCGCCGGAAGCGACAACGATCTGCTCGGGACGATACTCCAGACCGTAATCTTCACGCATACGGTAGCAAGCAGCCTTTTTCAGCTCAAGCAGACCGGATGCCGGCGTATATTTGGTTTTATTGTTTTCAATTGCGAGAATACCAGCCTGCTTGATGTGTTCGGGCGTGGGAAAATCGGGCTCGCCGGCGCCAAAACCGACAACATCGATACCGTTGGCCTTCATATCTTTGAACATCGAGTCAATCACCAATGTGGTGGATGCCTGTACACGGGATGCAATTTTTGAAATGGGCTTAAGATCCTGATGCATTTATAGTGACCCCCTTGGTTTAGTAATTCTATTATACGGCAATTGATCGATTTTTGCAAGATGAGAGCGAAAAAGCTGCAAGGCATAGAAAACAAAAAAATCGCTCTGACTCCAGAAGAATCAGAGCGATTGTGACAAAGTGCGAAGATCAGCGTGCACGATCGCGGGAACGAATGATAAACGCTCTTCCCTGTTTGATCGCAATGCGTGCGTGCGATGCGGTCACTTCGTTTGAGATCGTGTACATCGTGCTGCGCGTGACCGATGCATCAGATAACGGATATTTTGCACCTGTGATGGAGACACCGTGCAGTGTGTAGTCCAGCGGAATGATGGAAAAATACTTGTATGCATCATCCCGTGCAAGTTCAACGGTGTCGGAATCGACAAAGAACAGTTCGTTCTGTGCATCCAGGATACGGCAAGTGCAGCCGCGCTCCCAGGCATATTCACATAGGGAGAGATTGGACAGTAGATGATCGAGCCGTCCACCGGTTGCACAGGCAATCCAAGCCGAGGTGCACCCACGATCAATAACGACCTGCAAGGCGTGCATGGTGTCGGTGTCATCTTTTTCGGGTACCAGTTGAATGCGTTCGCAGTCGATATCCGGACAGACACTGGAATCAAAGTCTCCGACGATCAGGTCGGGATGACAATGCAGCTTGGCAAGATGGCGTGTACCGGAGTCGGCACAGACGACTTTAACAGACGGATGCGCCTGCAAAAAGCTTGCCACATAACCGACTTCCTGTTCCGGCGAACCGGATAAAATCAGCGCTTCTGTTCCTTGCCAAGTTTCCATTCTTTCAGATCCTTTACACTTTCGTACAGTTTGACATAGCTGTCATAGCGTGACTGCGCGATTTTACCCGCCTCCACGGCTGCCCGGATGGCACATCCCTTTTCTTTGACATGTGCACAGCCGGTAAACTGGCACTGCATTAAGTAGGGTTCGAACTCACGGAATGCATATTGCAGATCTTCTCGCAGGACAAGATCCATCTGCTCGGTATCGAACGAGGAAAAGCCCGGCGTGTCGGCAATATATCCGCCGTCGTAAGGAACAAGCTCAACGTGACGGGTTGTGTGACGGCCACGGCCGATACGGTCGGAGATCGTACCGGTTTCGGCAGCAAAGTCCGGAATCAACCGGTTGAGCAGACTGGACTTGCCAACACCGGAATTACCGGCGAAGGCAGCCGCCTTGCCGCGCAGGAAGGTGCGCAGTTCCTCTACGCCCTCCCCTGTCGCTGCACTCAAACGGAATACTTCGATTCCGACACTCTTGTAAATTTCATAGAGCTCCTGACTATCGTTGAGATCGCATTTATTCAGCACGACACAGGAGTCAATACCCTTGTTTTCTGCAATCGCAATGACCTTATCGATCAGAAACGGTTCGGTTTTGGGCTGTGCTTCGGTCGCAACAATGACAACCAGATCCAGGTTTGCAACAGCCGGACGGATAAGGCTGTTTTTGCGAGATTTGATCTCAAGCAGATATCCTGTTCCGTCCGCCTGCACTTCCAGTTCTACCAGATCACCGACAATCGGCTTGCCAATGGTCTTACGGAACTTGCCGCGTGCTTTACACTCAACGACACCTTCCTTGGTATCGACGTAGTAAAAACCACCGATACCCTTTAAAATACGTCCATCCATGTACATTGCGGTTTACCTGTACATAAACGTGAACGAGTTCGCGTTGTCATTGATGTAGTATTTCACGGTTTCCGACTGACCAACAGGACCGTGCACAGTGTAGGTAAATGCACCGTTAGACGGATCGTACGGACCGGAATGCAGGACCGTACCGTCACCCAGTTCAACCGAGAGCGTTACCGTGTTCTGTGCATTGATCGGAATGCTGATCTCGTAGGAGCCGTCACCCGTGCCGGTGCTGCCACCGGAAGAGCCGCTCTGCTCAGGATCGCCGTTACCGCTCTGCTCGGGATCGCTACTCTGGTTGGAATCAGAGTTGTTATTCTCCTGATTATCCGAATCATTGTTATTGTTTTCCGGACCCTTGGAGATGTAGAGCGTGATCGAGGTATCCGGCATAATCTTTTCACCGGAATCCGGGCTCTGACGGAAAACCTGACCAGCCGGTGCATCGTTGTACTCCTCGCTGGTGTTGATCGAGGTGAAGTTGAGCGCATTCAGCTCAGCGCGAGCAGCCGAGATGTCCTTACCGACTACATTCGGCAGTTCAACAGCCTCCGGACCATCGCTGACATACAGATAAATGGTGTCACCCTTCTTGACTTCACGGCCAAGCTCGGGGCTGATGCTGATGACCTTATCCTTTTCGACGGTCTGATCGTTCTTGTGCTCAATCTGAACTTCGAGACCCAGACCGGTCAGCTTGTTCTCAACCGCCTGATAGTCTTCGCCGAGGATACCGCCGATGATGCTTTCATCCAGAACGATGACATCTTCATCCTTGGTGTCCTCTTCTTCGTTATCGCATACAACAACGGTAATCTGACTATTCTTGTCAACCTTACCGCTTGCGGGGTCCTGCTCGAGGATTTCGCCATTCTCGGCATTTTCATCTGCACGGCTCTCGCCCTCAACGATAATAAAATCATTGCCGTACTGGGACTGTGCATCTTGCAGCTGCATACCGACCAGATTCGGTACATCGACCTTACCCGAACTGCTGAACAGGTTTCCGGCCTGCATCATAAAGACTGCAACACCGGCTGCAATCATTACAAAAACAGCGACCGCAATACCAGCCATTGCAGCGGGAGAATCGCTGAGCGAGCGTTTTTTCTTTTTGCGCTTGGAAGAACGACGATCGTCCTCATCCTCTGCCTCGTAGCGATCACGACGGTTACGGTCAGCGGGAGTCGAGCGCGACTGCGAGGGCTTCTGGCTGGGGCGATAAACCTGATCCTGCGGCTGCGGATCGTCAAACGAACGGCTGTGCGCAGTTGCTGCGGCAGCCTGCTGGCGATTCATACGCGGCAGTGCGATGGTTTCATCAGTAGCAGCACGACCGCCGCCAGGCATGCGTGCCTCGGCACCAGCCGAGGTAAAGCGCAGATTCGGGTTGTTCTTGAGACGTTCCAAATCATTGTAGATATCGTCAGCCGATGCATAGCGCTGAGACAGAACCGGGCACATTGCGCGCATGACGATGTCATCCATACCGCGCGGAATGCCGGGAACCAGTTCGCTCGGGAGCGGTGCCTGTGCATTGATATGCTGCATGACAATTGCGATCGGGGTATCGCCGTCAAACGGTACACGACCGGTCAGCATTTCGTACATAACAACGCCGAGCGAGTACAGGTCTGCGCGGTGATCGATGCGGGAGCCCTTGGCCTGTTCGGGAGAAATGTAGTGAACCGAACCGATGGCTTCCTGAATGACGCGCGTCTCCTGATTTTTTTCAAAACGAGCGATGCCGAAGTCGGTTACCTTGACCGTTCCATCACGCAGCAAGATGATGTTATGCGGCTTGATATCCTGATGGATGATGCCGCGGCTGTGCGCGTGAGAGAGCGCCTTGGAAATCTGCTGTGCAAAAAACAGGGTTTCCTGCCAGGACAGACTTCCTTTGCGCTGCAAGTAATTCTTGAGCGTGATGCCCTCGATCAGCTCCATAACAATGTACTGAACCGGGCTGTTGGAGGGCGAGACGTCGAAGATCGAGACGATATTGTTATGGGACAGCTTGGCAACCGCCTGTGATTCATTGCGGAAGCGGCGATGGAATTCCTCGTCGTTTGAGAATTCCTCCTTCATAATTTTGATGGCTACGAAGCGATCCAAAACGCGGTCACGCGCTTTATAGACCACAGCCATGCCGCCGACACCAAGAATCTCCAACATTTCATAGCGGTTGTCGAGCAGCTTTCCTATGTATTTATCCATTTTCAGCTTCTCCTTGTTTTGAAATCCCTGCGCCTGTAAACAGGATTGCGGTAATGTTATCAGAACCGCCATTGTCGCAGGCGGCGGCGATCAGATGTTCAACCGCTTCATCAAGAGAGCGGGAAGCGTTGACGAGAGAGACGATTTCAGCATCTTCCAGCATACCGGTCAAACCGTCGGAACACAAGAGCAAAAGATCGGTCGGGGCGAGCTCGCCCTCAAAAATATCGGCTTCTACGAATTCATCCACACCGACAGCGCGGGTAATCAGATTGCGATTGGGATGATGACGTGCCTCCTCAGCGGTGAGCTTGCCCTTGCGGTAGAGCTCCTGTACGTAGGAGTGGTCGAGTGTAAGCTGCGTGATGTCATCCCCGCGGATGCGGTAGGCACGGCTGTCACCGATATTGATGAGCGTTGCATGGCGACCATCAATGACAGCGGCAACCAGCGTTGTTCCCATACCTTCCAGATCGGGATCACTGATAGACTCCCGGAACACCGCCTCATTTGCACGGTCTACGGCAATGCGCAGCGCACGGACGGATGGTCTGTTGGTGCTGGAAAACAGTTCTTCGACCTTGTCAGCGAAGGTATGAGCGGCGATGGTAGAGGCAATATTTCCGGCTTTTGCACCGCCCATGCCATCACAGACAACCAGAAGCGCATTATTTTTCTCTTCGTGTAAGATGGTCAGGAATGCGTCCTGATTGTTCTTGCGTACCATACCCTGGTGGGTTTTTCCAGAGACGATCATTGTATGATTTCACCTTCTTCAAGGGTTCTGCGACGGAGCTGACCACAGGCTGCGTCGATATCCGGGCCGAGCTTGCGGCGAACGGTTGCGGTGACGCCGTGACGTTCCAAGATTTGCTGGAACTTACGCACGGTATCACGTGAACTCGGCTGCAAGGGACTTTCCTTGACCGGATTGAGCGGAATCAGATTGACGTGTGCCGGACGGCCACGCAGCAGAGAGGCAAGTTTTTCCGCCTGCCAGGAGCGGTCGGTCTTACCGCGAGCCATCATGTATTCGTAAGAGATACGGCGACCGGTTGTATCAAAGTAGTATGCACAGGCCTGCATGAGACGTGCAACCGGATAACGCTTGTCGACCGGCATAATACTGCTGCGGCTCTCGTCGTCTGGCGCGTGAAGCGAGATCGATAACGTGATCTGCAATTTTTCATTTGCCAGTAACTCTATTTTATCAGCTAGACCGCTTGTTGACAAGGAAATATGGCGCTGACCAATCTGAATACCGCCGGGACAGGAAACCAAATGGAGAAATTTTAGTACATTTTCATAGTTATCGAGCGGTTCACCGGTGCCCATCAGTACAATATTGCTGACCGGTTCGCCGGACTCCTTTTGAATAAACAGCACTTCATCCAGAATCTCTCCTGCGCTGAGATGACGCTTAAGCCCAAACAGACCGGACGCACAGAACTTGCAGCCCATGCGGCATCCGACCTGTGTGGACACACATACCGTGTTGCCGTGTTCGTATCGCATCAGGACACTTTCCACGCAGTCGCCGCCGCGCATCTGCCAGAGATACTTTCTTGTGCCATCTACTTGGGATACCTGCTTGCGAACGCAGATTGGGACAGTCAGCTCATATCGCTCGGATAATTTTGCGCGAAGCTCCTTGGATAAGTTGGTCATTTCATCGAAAGATTCAACGGCCTCGTGCAGCCACTTGAAGATCTGGCCTGCACGGAAGGGCTTCTCACCCATTTCTTTCAGATCGGCTTTGAGTTCTTCGATGGAAAGACATTTGATTTCTTTTTTCTGTATTGCTTCGCTCATGTCAATCTCCTCAGTTTTGCAATAAAGAAGCCGTCCGTATCATGAATAGACGGTAATAATGTAATCATGCCGTTTTCTGATGTACCAAAGACAGGGTGCTCGATGGGGACGGCTTCAAATTCTGGATGCTGCTGCAAAAATTCCTGTACAACAGCTTGGTTTTCGCGTTCCAGAATGGTGCAAGTGGAATAAACCAGCGTACCACCTGGCTTGACATAATTTGCGCAGTTTTCCAAAATCTTTTTCTGAATTTCCGGAAGATTTTGAATCTCATCGGCATCCTTATAGCGAATTTCTGGTTTTTTCCGAATGATTCCCATACCTGAGCATGGAACGTCACACAAAACAGAATCTGCCTTCCCTACCCATTCGGCACGCGGCTGTGCGGCATCCTGTAAGGTGGGCTGAACAATGGACAATCCCAGACGCTGTGCGCCAGCCTGGATTTTTTCCAGTTTATGTTCGTAGATATCGCAGGAAATCACCGTTCCCTGATTGCGCATGCGCTCTGCAATGTAAAAGGTTTTGCCGCCGGGCGCAGCACAGCAGTCCAGCACCAATGTATCGGGCTGCGGGTCAAGCAGCTCGACACAGATCGCGCTGGCGGTATCTTGAATGGTCACAACACCTTCGGTAAAAAGCGGATGGGATGCGATGTCACCGCTTTCCGCAAGAATCATAGATGCAGCTTTGGAATGCGGATGGACAGGGAATCCGTCTTCGGTCAGACGCTTCAGCACGGTATCTCGATCACTGCGCAAAAGATTTACACGGATCGACACCGGAGCGGCTGCGTTGTTTGCCGCTAAAATGGCTGCGGTCGGCTTTTGACCGTACTGTGCAGTCAGCAAACGCACCAGCCATTCGGGATGGCTGTAATGCAGACTGTAAAAGCTTTCCTTGTCCGGACAGTTCAGACGCGGCAGCTGATTGTCTGCCGCTGCCTGTGCGACAGCACGCAGCACACCGTTGGCAAAACCGACGGTGCGCTCGTTTGCGTGCGCGTAATTGCGGATGAGCGTAACAGTCTCAGCCACTGCGGCATGTGCAGGAATGCGGTCGGTCAGAGCAAGCTGGTAAATACCGAGCTGTAAACAGATGTGCACGCGAGGTGCAATCTTAGATAAACGTACCTTGGAAAATTGCCGCAGATACCAGTCGCATAGCAGACGGTTTTGGATGACGCCGTAAGCGAGGCGGGTAGCCAGTGCACGATCACGCGGTGCAAGATCGGCACGATCTAAGTAGTGGTGCAGTGCACCATCTGACCATGCGCCCTCCTCTTCCATGGAGAACAGTGTAAATGCCGCGACTTCTCGAGCGGTATGGGGTCTTTTTTTAATCATCACGGCGGCCTCCGAACAGAATGATCAAACGCAGCAGCTGCGCAAGAGATACGGCGAGCGCTGCAACATAGGTTAGTGCAGCGGCGGTCAGCGTCTTGCGTGCCATGGGATATTCGTCGTCATACAAAATGCCTGCATCTTGAATGGCAGCCAGTGCACGGCGAGATGCGTTGATCTCAACCGGCAGCGTGATGAGCTGGAAGAGCGTGGACAGACCAAACAGTGCAATGCCGAAGATTGCAAGATTCTGCGAGTTCAAAATGATACCCAGAAGCAACAGCGGCAGGGACAGTGCGGAGCCAGCGCGGGTCAGCGGGATGATCGCAGCGCGGACGCGGATGGGAGAATACCCCTTTGCGTACTGTACTGCGTGTCCGGCCTCGTGGCAGGCAACGCCAATCGACGCAACCGAGGTGGAGTGATAAACGCTGTTGGACAGACGAATCACATTTGCACCCGGCTCATAGTGGTCGGTCAGCTTGCCGGGAATCTCTTCAATGCGCACATTGGTGATGCCATTGCGGCGCAGGACGATGCTGGCAGCCTGTGCACCGGTGATTCCTCGGCGAGAATATACCGCAGAATACTTGGTAAACGTCGAGTTTACGTTATACTGTGCCCAGAGCGCTAAAATAATGCAGGGTACGACGAGAACAAGATAGGTCCAATCAAAGCCGTAGTAATATCCAAACATTTGAGAACCTCCGTGAAAGGATCGTGTCAGGTACCAAACTGAGTACCGACGGGAATTGCGTGGCCGCGCAGATAGTCGCAGGCAGACATACGCTTGCCGCCAACCATCTGGAGCTCTGTAATGCGCATCGCACCGTCTCCGCAGGCGATGAGCAGACCGTGTTTTGCATCGGACTCAAGTACGGTGCCCGGTGTACCGGAGCCAGACTCCGGAAGCGCAGCATACACCTTGACGCGTGCGCCATCTAACGTAGTCAGCGCGATCGGCCAGGGATTCAGTCCGCGAATCAGGCAGTCGATTTCATGTGCGGACTTGCTCCAGTCAATCACAGCCATTTCTTTATCGAGCATGGATGCGTAGCATGCCTGGGCTTCATCCTGCGGAATGCCGGGCATATCCTGTACTTCCAGCTGTGCGACAGTTTTTTCGAGCAGTGCAGCGCCCATGATTGCCAGACGGTCGAAAAGTTCACCGGCCGTCTCCCGTGCGCCGATTTCGGTACGCTCAACAAGCAGAATGTTGCCGGTATCCAGTCCTTCTGCCATTTTCATCGTGGTCACACCGGCCTCGCGGTCGCCAGCGATGACAGACCACTGGATCGGTGCGGCACCGCGCCAGCGCGGCAGCAGCGAACCGTGTACATTGACACAGCCCAAACGCGGGAAATCCAGCACATACTTGGGCAAAATCTTGCCATAGGCTACAACGATGATGAGATCGGGCTGGGTTTCGCTGAGCAGATCAGCAATCGCGTCGTTTTTGAGCGTTGCCGGCTGGTGTACCGGAATATTATGTGTAAGTGCAAGGGATTTAACCGGCGGAGGGGTCAAGATCTGCTTGCGTCCCTGCGGTTTGTCCGGCTGAGTCAGGACACCAACGACTTCGTGCGGACTGCCAATCAGCATTTGCAGCGACGGCACCGCGAAGTCAGGTGTACCCATGAACAAAATTCTCATTCCTGCTCCACCTCGACGTACTCGGTGACCTTTTCGGTGAACAGATGGCCGTCCAGGTGCTCGGTCTCGTGGCAGAAGCACTGCGCAACGATGCCCTCGCCTTCACGCTCAAACCAGTTGCCATTGCGATCCTGTGCACGGATCTTTGCCCAGGTCGGACGCATGACATAGCCGTACTTGCCGGGAACGGACAGACAGCCTTCAATGGTCTGCTCCAGTTCGTTCATCTCAATGACCTCAGGGTTAATGAGTTCGATGACCTCTTCCGGGTCCTTGTTGACATCGAGCAGTACGACAACGCGGCGCAGAATGCCGATCTGCGGTGCAGCCAGACCAACACCGCCGGACTCGAGCAGGGTCTCGGTCATGTCATCGAGCAGCGTGTGCAGGTGATCGTTAAATTCGGTAACCGGACGGCATTTCTTTTTCAGCGTTTCGTCGCCGACCGTTAAAATGGTTCTCAGTGCCATAATGATATTATCTCCTATAATGTATCGGGGTTCAGGTCTGCAAAGAGAGATACCCCACGGTTTTTGTTGTCTTTTGAGAATTCGATCAGTACACCGGAAATCAGCTGCCGGCGTCTTTTATTGTCCGGGCATCGCAGGATGAGGTGATAGCGATAACGCCCCATGACGCGCACAACCGAGGCCGGTGACGGCCCGAGCACGGGATAATGGAAATCGGAAAATTGACCTTCCATCAGGCTCAAAATGCGCTGTTTCAGACGCAGCAGCGCAGCCAGCACATCGCTTTCGTTTTCGCCTGTGCCGGTCAGCATGAGCATCTGCTCTACCGGCGGCATCAATAATGCCTGACGGCTTTCGATCTCATCGGCATAAAATTGTTCGTAGTCCTGCCGTGCGGCACATAACAGCACCGGATGATCGGGATTGTATGTCTGAATGATCGCACGTCCCTGTTTGCCGCGCCGTCCGGCGCGACCGACCACCTGCGTAATCAGCGAAAAGGTGCGTTCTTTGGCGCGATAATCTTGCGCAAACAGCGATTGGTCGGCATCCAGTACACCGACCAGGGTCACATGGTCAAAATCTAAGCCCTTGGCGACCATCTGTGTACCAAGTAGGATATCAGCGCGACCTTTGGCAAAGATTTCGAGCAAATGGTGGTGAGATCCCTTTTTGCTGGTTGTATCGGCATCCATTCGAAGCACACGCGCCTTGGGAAGAATGGTGTGCAGTTCTTCTTCCACTTTTTGCGTACCCGGACATTCGGTAAACAGATGCGGCGAATAACAGACCGGACAGAGTCCGCTGATTTCGATAGATGCACCACAGAAATGACACATTGCGCGTCCGCTGACCGAGTGATAGGTCAGCGTTGTGGAGCACGACGGACATTCGGGAACCCAACCGCACATACTGCATCCGATTACCCGGCTGTTGCCGCGACGGTTGAGAAACAGAATGGACTGCTCACCGCGCTCCAGATTTTCCTGCAACGCTTCATACAGTGTCTGACCGATTGTGTATGTCCACCCTGCCCGGGATTCTCCGCGAATATCGGCAATCGTCACTTGTGGCAGTGCAGCGCCTTGATAGCGCTCACGCAGTGTGAACATGGGATATCTCCCCTGCTGTGCACCGTAATAGCTTTCGATGGATGGGGTGGCAGAACCCAGTACGAGGACAGCATTTTCCTGCTGTACACGGCGTTTTGCCACATCGCGGGCGTGGTAGCGCGGAGACTGTTCGGATTTGTACGCACTGTCCTGCTCTTCGTCTAGAACGATCAGTCCGAGGTCGCGTACAGGAGCGAAAACTGCCGAGCGCGTTCCGATCACAACTCGGGCACGACCGGAACGAATTTTTTTCCAGCTGTCGTATCGCTCACCAGCTGACAGTGCGGAGTGCAGGACAGAGACAGTATCTCCAAATCGACCAACAAACAGTCGGATAAATTGCGGGGTTAAACCGATCTCGGGTACCAGCATGATCGCCGAGCGGCCTTGTGCTAGAACGTCATCGATGAGTTTGAGGTAAATTTGTGTTTTACCACTGCCGGTTACGCCAAACAGAAGCGCAGCCTCGGGTTTTCCGGAGTCTAACAGCCGTCGAATACCTTGATAGGCTTGTTCCTGTTCATTGCTGAGCACAGGTGCAGGAATCTGTCCGATCATGGAGTAATCGGGAACGCGCAAAGTCTCGATGGCACTCTGTTCCAGAATTCCCTTGCGCACCATGCCGCGCAGCGCAGATTCCGAAATGCCGGTCATGTACAGCACTTCTTTTTGACTCATAGAGCAGCCGTCCGAAAGCAGCGATACGACATCCATCTGCGCAGGGGTACGCGCACGGGAGGCTTTTTGCATAGCCTCTGCGGGATCAATCGCGAGCGACAGAATCCGTTCGGTTTTGTCCAAAGTTTTCTGTTTAATATTGCTGTGATAGACCAGATATCCTTCGGCTTCTAGCTGGCTGAGCATGACACCAGTACAGCGGCCGTTGGTAAATCGACGAATTTCCTCGACCGTACGTTCGGGCACATCCTCGGAAAACAAATCCATAATTTCCTGTAAAGGCTGTGACAGCGGGAGTACGGGCTGCTGCACAAGCGTATAGGTTTCCTTGCGCTGAAACCACAGACCGCTGGGCAGCATCAGCCGCAGACAATCAAAAAAGGTACAGTACAGATGCTCACGCAGCCAGATACCCAGCTTGATCTGTGTGGCATCTAAAACGGGTTCCTCGTCGAGCACTTCGGTCACAGGTTTGAGCCGCTGTGCAGAATATGCTTCGGGACGCAGAACGAGAACCATGCCCTCTACTTTTTTGTTGCCGCGACCAAAGGGAACCAACACCCGGCAGCCAACTTTGACTGCTGGGATGAGTGGTTCGGGGATTGAATAATCGTATAATTTGTCGATGGCATAGGTTGCAGCGCTGACTGCAACACCACAAACGGGCATGATCAATCAGCCTTTCTTGCGGTGCAGAGCCAGCATGCGATCGAGCACAATGTCAGCGAGAGAATCCTTCTGCATCAGACTGAGCGGTTCGCTGGAACCGTCACGATACAGCAAGGTTGCGACATTGGTGTCGTGTGCGAAGCCGGCGCCTGCGGTTTTGAGGTTGTTGGCGACCAGAATATCGCAGTTTTTCCCTTCCAGTTTTGCACGCGAGTTCTCGATCAAATCACGAGTTTCCATCGAGAAGCCGCATACAGTCTGGTTGTCTCGCTTCTGCATGCCGATTTCCTTGAGAATATCGGGATTTTTGACCAGTGCAACCGACATTTCGTCTGCTTTCTTTTTCAGCTTGTCATCGGCCTGAGTTTCCGGACGGTAATCACCGACAGCGGCAGCTTTGATGACCCAATCCTGAAGGGGCAGCTGCTCCATCACTGCGTCGTGCATTTCCATTGCGGAGGTGATCGGGATAACCGAGACATTTGCCGGTGCATCAAGCGCAACCGGACCGGATACCAGCGTTACCTTTGCACCACGCATTTGCGCGCGCTGCGCAATTGCATAGCCCATTTTTCCGGTCGAGTGATTGCTGATGAAGCGAACCGGGTCCATTGCTTCGCGAGTCGGACCAGCCGTTACCAGAACCGACAAGCCTTCCAGGTCGTGCGGCGTTGCAGCGGCTTCGATTGCATGCGCAATGCCAGCCGGATCGGCAAGCTTGCCCTTCCCAGTATCACCACAGGCAAGACGACCGCTTGCAGGCTCGACAAAGGACACACCGCGTGCCTTGAGCAGCGCAATGTTCTGCTGTACGATGGGATTTTCGTACATGTTGGTATTCATTGCCGGAGCAATGACCATAGGTGCCTTGGTGGCCATAAGGGTTGTAGATACCATGTCATCTGCAATACCATGAGCCGCCTTACCGATGATGTTTGCAGTCGCGGGAGCGATGACAAATACATCAGCGCGCTTGGCAAGAGAAATATGTTCGACCTCCCAAGTAAAGGTACGGTCGAACATATCGGTCACAACGCGGTGCTCAGACAGCACCTCAAGCGTCAGCGGGGTGATAAAGTGAGTGGCGGATTCGGTCATGATGATATAGACCTGCGCGCCCAGCTTGCGCAGACGGGAGGTCAGATCAGCTGCCTTGTAGGCTGCGATTCCGCCGGTAATGCAAAGGACGACATTTTTTCCCTGTAACGAGCTGCTCATTTAGGCATCCTCGTCGGTATCATCATCCAGGGTGTCCTCTTCTGCGGTGTCATCCTCGACATGATCTTCATGAACATCTGCGTCTTCGTGGTCATCCAGATCCAGCATGCCGGGCAGCAGGTCAGAAGTCAGACGATACTCGGGCTCAACCTTGGGGCCGGGGCAATAAACGATGGTGCCGGCAGCGATCTCGTCGAGTGCCAGCTTGACTGCCTTATCCGGCAGCTGCTCATCCTTCTCCTCTGCTTCCTGTGCGATATCGCGGGCACGCTGTGCGGCCAGATTTACCAAAAGATAGCGATTGCCTACCTTGTTCATCAGTTCCTTCATAGACGGTTTTAACATAGCTCTTTACCTCTTTTATGCTTAGAATTTTGGATTAACAATAGAAATTAGCGTACAACGCGGCAGCGCTCGGCGCGCAGAATTGCCCGCAGATCAGCGATTGCCTCGCCCAGATCATCGTTTACGATGACGTAATCAAACTGAGACTGATGGGACAGCTCTGTTTCCGCCTGTGCAAGACGGGCTGCGACCTTTTCCGAACTTTCGGTGCCGCGACCGTGCAGACGGTTGGACAGTTCCTCCATCGAGGGCGGTGCAACAAAGACCATAATGGCATCCGGACGCTTTTTGTGAATCTGCATGGCACCCTGTACTTCGATTTCCAGAATGACATCATAACCCTCTGCAAGCTGGTCATTGACCGGCTGTTCGGGAGTTCCATAATAATTTCCAACATAGCAGGCATGTTCTAAAAACGCATCGTGTTCGATTTTGTTTTCAAATTCTGCCTGAGACATAAACCAATAGTGTACACCGTTGACCTCGCCCTCACGCGGCTGGCGCGTGGTTGCCGAGACCGACAGACGCAGCTGCGGCTCGCAAGCCAAAACCTGGCTGAGAATGGTGCCCTTTCCGGTTCCGGACGGGCCGGTGAATACAAATAATTTACCTGGATTCATTTTCATCCCCCTCATCATCATCTTCGCGTGTATCGACGCGGCCGGCAATGGTTTCCGGTTGGATTGCAGACAAGATAACGTGATCGCTGTCGGTGATCAAAACGGCGCGGGTGCGTCGGCCGTAGGTGGCATCGATGACGATACCTCGGTCGCGCGCTTCCTGCACAATACGTTTGATCGGTGCGGAATCCGGACTAACAATGGCCACAAGCCGGTTGGCAGAGACCATGTTGCCGAATCCTATGTTAATCAGTTTCACTGCACTCCCCCATTTCTGTACCGCGGTGTGATTTCGGAAGATTATTCAATGTTCTGAATCTGCTCTCGGATTTTCTCGATTTCCGACTTGAGCTCAACGACGAGCTTGGACAAAGTCACGTCGTTTGCCTTGGAACCGATTGTATTGGACTCACGGTTCATTTCCTGAACCAGGAAATCCAGCTTACGGCCGATGGGCTTGTCGTCGCACAGCATCTGCTCAAGCTGGCTGAGATGGCTGCGCAGACGTACGGTTTCCTCATCGATTGCCGTACGATCGGCAAAAACAGCAGCTTCGGTCAGGATGCGCTGCGCATCGATCGTGGTATCGGACAGGAGCTCCTGCATGCGCTTTTCCAGCTTTTCACGATATTCAACCGTGCGCTGGGGAGCGCGTGCCTCAACCTGCTCGAGCAGACCGATGATCGTCTGCTTGCGGAAACGAACGTCATCTGCAAGCTTCTCGCCTTCACGGCCACGCATGCCTTCGAATTCATCAGCTGCCAGATGGAATACAGACACAACGTCCTGCGTGAGTTTTTCTGTATCAGGCTCAGCCTGTTCTTCGGTCAGAACCTCGGGCATTTTTGCCAGCGTCAGCAGCGAGACATCATTTGCAAGTCCGGTTGCCTCGCTCAGCGAACGCAGCGCAGTCAGATAGTGCTGTGCGAGCGGGATGTTTACCTTGACGACAACATCATCGGTGGAATTGCCGATAATCTGTACAAAGATATCCACCTTGCCGCGTGCGATGCGTTCACCGGCTGCTTTCTTGAGCGCTTCTTCCAAAAAATTATAAGCGCGGGGGCACTTGACGTTTACATCGAGGTAGCGATGATTGACCGCGCGAACCTCTACCGAGATTTCGCGTCCATCAATGGCCATACGGGCACGGCCGTAGCCGGTCATACTTTTCATGATTCAATACACCCTTACTTGAAAGAATTATTTTGCAGTCGCTGTGCCAGGCCGCGCAGTCCGGGAAAAATGCGGGACAGACACAGGTCATAGTAAATCAGAATGAGATTTCCTGCGATAAAGACAATCAATGCGGTGAAATCCGATTGAATTGGAAAATTTGGCAGAAAACCGGTGCGGATGCACCAGAGTACAATCAGTACCCAAATATTTCCGAAGATCAGCTTGCACACCCAGCGCAGCAAACGGCTGGGAATACGTTCAAACAGAAAGCGCAGAACAGTGTAGAGCCCGAACAGTCCTGCATACAAGACCGCAATTACCTTGTCCGGCAGGAGAAACAGAGAAAGTACCGAAGTTGCCGCATAGACTAGATATCCGGTTTTCTTCTGTCCGGTGAGGAAAAACAGTTCGGGGATAAAGCCGATCAACATACAAGCGGCCCAGCTGGCGATCGAGAGAAAGGTTGCAATGTATAGAAGCGCAACCGATACACCGGTCATCATGCCGCCGCGTGCAATTTGATTTGCGTGCATCAACAGCCACCGCCTCCGCAGCAGCAATTGAGCAGACAGTTGAGACAGAGAAGCTGACCGCAGCAGTCACAAGCGTTGGCCGAGTTCATGGGACGATAGCCACCGTAGTTTGCGCCCATGTTGAGATTGTTGAGTGCGTTTCGATACTCGAAGTTGTTGGGATCAAGTGTGCATGCCTGGGTATAACATCGCTGTGCTTCATCGTACCAACCCTTTCGAAAGTACACCGTTCCCATGAGGAAATACCATTCGGCATCGCGGGTCGGACAGCGTCCAAGCAGTTCTTCTGCGATTGCCAAATTGCCCGACGTGATGGCGCTGCGGATCTGGGCATAGATACCGGTACCGCTCTGACGCTGCTGGTAGTATTGCTGCCCCTGCTGAGACTGCGAAGAACCACCATTTTTGGCCGCATTGCGCTCGTTCATAATCATGTCGTATGCTTCGTTGATTTCTTTCATACGAGCTTCGGCAAGGTCAGCGAGCGGATTGTTTACGTAGTTATCCGGATGATACTTACGAGCAAGTTCGCGATATGCGCGCTTGACATCATCGTCGCTGGTCTGCGGTGTTACGCCTAATACTTTATAGGGATCCATGCGTTTCATGTCCTCCGTTTGCATGATAGGTTCCATCCAGTACCTGCCGCGTGACGAGCGGCAGTCCCAGATCGATAATATTCTCAATTAAACCCTGATCACGATACAGGGGTAAGAGCTGATATGCGGTGTGGATGTCGAGCAGTGATCGCTCTAAGGTGCGCTCCAGCGGCTGCTTCACTGAGTCAATCTCAGGTGACTGCAATTCATATCGCAGCACGATGGGGTTATACGAGCCGGACGCAAAATCATCTTTGACATCGGCGCATGCGTCCAGTAAATAAATCCATCTTCCAGTATGATAAAACATCTGGGATAAGATTCGTTGGACGTCTGACGGATAATCCGCTGGAACTGCGGCAGCGAGCAGCCGGGCAAAGGTGTCGGCTGGGCGATCGAGTGAAGGAGTCTTTGCTTGCTCCAGCGCGGTCAAATCATCCAGACAAGCGCGCATCGTGTTATCCAGTGCAGGAAGCGCTGCCTGTGCTTTGGCATAAGCTTTGCGCATCAGACGACGTAATAGCCGCGCAGCAAAACGCTTATATCCAGTCTCATCCTGGACGCTGTCCTGTACCTTGTGGTAGGTTAACAGAACGCTGACATCGGCAGCATAGGATAAAGTAGACGAGGTGCATGCCACTTGCTTTTTACGAAAAGGACTGGCATCACAGCGACAGCGTTCGGTTCCGGGATCGGACGGCTGGACAGCACCGATCACAAGCGCAAAAAAAGTCATGTCATAGCTCAGAAAGTAAGTTTGCAGTCGACCATATCGGCGCTTGAGTTCGTGACATAAACCGCAATATACGGCCTGGAAGCGATCGACTTCCTTGACGCGCAATTCTGGTTTGAATGGGCGGATAAATCCGAACATGACACCTCTCCTCTGTCCGCCTGAAAGCAGGCATACCATATTCATTATATTTTACAGGATATTTTGAGAAAAAACAAGACTGCCCAGCAAAAGGCAGCCTGTGTTCAAAAAATTTTTACCCTTTTTTAATAATGGTAAAGACGATCTCACCAGAGGTCTTCATGCGATGATTGCGGCGGATTGCCACCCAAATGCCGAGCGCAAAGCCGACAACACCGGCTAAGATGGAAAGACCTTCCGAGACATGCAGCAATGCACAGATGCCATAAAAGACAAAGAACAAAATCAGCGGAATGGCATAAACAATAGCAGCCATGCCTAAAATCTGCTTGCTGGAGCCTTCTACCGTCACAATATCGCCGACCTGTGCATCCACAGAGTTGACAGCGGTTGCCTTGATGCGCTCGGTGGGCGTGCCGCAGCCGCCGCACTTTGAGCAATCATGACCGCACGCAGACTGACGCTGTACTTCAATTTCTGCTTGTGTCGGGTTCAAAATTTTTTTTACTACAGCTTTTTGTACCATGATGTTTTGTCACTCCAAGTTTTTAGGTTGCTGATGGGATTCGATAATCTGGCAGGCAGCGCGCAGACCGTCAACGGCTGCCGACATGATGCCGCCAGCATAACCGGCGCCCTCGCCGCACGGAATGATGCCGCGAATAGAGACACTGGACAGGTCTTCCCTGCCGCGTGTCATGCGCACCGGAGAAGAAGTTCGGGTTTCCGGACCGGTGAGAACGGCATCTTTTGCACCAAACGCACGCAGTTTACGCGCAAAGGCCGAAAGACCAGTGTGCATTTGCTCATGTACGAACTGCGGGAACAGTGTATTGAGATCGCAGAACTGTGTGCCGATTGGATAGGTCGGACGGACTGCACCAAAACGATGGGAGGTGCGCTTGTCCAGAAAATCACCGACCAGCTGACAGGGCGCGGCATAACTGCCGGTCATTTGATACGCGCGGCGCTCCAGTGTGCGCTGGAACGCAATACCGCCAAAGGGCGTGCCGTCATCATAGTCAGAAGGATCAACCGAGACAACAATCGCAGCATTTGCGTTTTTGCCGTCACGGGCATGATAGCTCATACCGTTTGTGACGATACTTTCCGCTTCACTCTGTGCGGCTACGACATGACCGCCCGGACACATACAGAATGAATAGCATGCACGTCCGTTCTCACGGTGCGATAAGTTGTATTCACCTGGCGGAAGCAAGGGATGTCCGGCATGTTTTCCATACAGCGCACGGTCGATTTCACTTTGTAGGTGCTCAATACGCGCACCAACCGAAAACGGCTTCGGCTCAAAGAATACACCTTGTCTATGCAGCGCAAAGAAGGTGTCTCGCGCACTGTGACCAAGGGCAAGAATGGCGTGCTCGCAAGCGATGCTCTGATTTTCTGCATCGATTGCACAGAGCACGTCTCCCTGTTGACGAATGCCGGTCATTGCGGTCCTGAAGTGGACTTCACCGCCCCAGGCGATGATCTGTTCACGCATATTGCGGACAACCTGCTTTAAGATATCGGTTCCAATGTGGGGCTTGGCCAGTCGGCCGATTTCTTCCGGTGCACCATGCTCCATCAGAATGTGAAGCACCTCATCGCAAAGCGGATCGTTAATGCGAGTGGTCAGCTTGCCGTCTGAATAAGCACCGGCACCGCCCTCGCCAAATTGGATATTGCTTTCCGAGCGGAAAATACCCTGCTTCCAAAATGCGTCGACATCCTGGTCGCGCTGCTCGATGGCCTCGCCGCGTTCAAGGACGATGGGACGATAGCCATACCGTGCAAGCAGGTATGCAGCGAACAAGCCTGCGGGGCCAAGACCGACAACAACCGGCCGATGTTCCATGGGAGCAGTGCCGATTTGCGGCGATAGGCGCACACAAGGCTTGTAACGGACAGAGGGCATTTGCAGCTGTGCTGCAAATGCCTCCTCCTGGTCGATTCCATCAAGCAGAACCGAATATACGCGATCGATTTTTCCGCGGCGGGCATCCAGCGATACACGATAGATGGATGCCTGCGCGTCATTGGCGGTCAGTCCGCACAGAGACAATGCCTGTGCGACAGCCGCACCGTCATTTTCGTCAAACGGCAGACGGATGCCGGATACAATGATACTCACGTAGTTTCGTTTTCCTCCGTGGGAGTAGTGGTTGCGGTTTCACCGGTTTGTTTGATCTCGATGGTCACCTTTTCGTCCGGATTCAGCAGCGTGAAGCTGGAATTTGAACTTTCAAGCTGTTCACATTGTACCTCAATCGGAACCTCATGAATACCGGGGCCGAGCTCATCGGCATTAAAGACAGCGATGACATGGAATGCATCTGCGGTCAGGTTTGCCAGTGCAGCGGTCTCTGCCTGAATTCGGATATTGACCGACGTCGTGCGCAGCGTTGCGGTAAGATTGGGGTCACTGCCGCTGTTTTGCAGCGTGATTCTGGTAACAGGCATCTCGCGGGTACTCATACCAACAGCCTGAATCGTTACCTTAGCCGATGTCGCTTCGCCTTGTACACGAGTGACACCTGCGGGCAGTTCGATCGGAATGGTAATCGGATCATCTTCGTCCAGACTTACCGTGCTCAGCTGCAAATCACCAAGGCTAATCGCGGTAAGTTTGCTGATGACTTCCTCTTCACCATAGACCGCAATTTCCTGCGGATCAATGGTTGCCTTGACCGAGTTTTTGTCAACCGTATCAGAACTGATGAGGTTGATGGTCAGCGGAAGTTTTGCCACAGCATAAACCGGGATGGTTACCGAGTAGTCGTTGGGTTCGCTGGTTAGATGGGTCTGATCGACCGGCTGGTTCTTTTCATCGAGGAAGGTAAAGGATGCCAGCACACTGGTTGTCTTGGTCAGACCGGTGGAATCCTCTGCCGGGACCACAGCCGTTGCCTTGCGAATCTGGTTTACAACGGTTTTCGGGCCGGTGACGCTAACCGAATCCTGTTCACCTTCGGGGTCATCGTACATATATCCAGTAGAAGGCGTGCCGTCTACCTGGATGGTAACAGGTACTTCCTTGGTGATGACTTCATCAATTACAATCTGAAATGAGTTTGGCGTAGAAATTTCTGATTCACGTACACTGGAAGAATTAACAATCAGCGTGCAGTTCGTGGACTGCGAGGACGTGTTGATTGTATAGGTGCCGGGTTTTTGGAAGTTTGCCAGATTGACACGAACTTGAATATCGTTTGTTGTCAGAGAATATAGGCTGGCATACGGACCGGTCACCTTAACCGTGACCATCTGATCTTGGCCTTCAATTAGGCGAAGACCATAATCGCTTTCCAGTGTGTCCTCATTTGTATAGGTAATTGGAATATTGGCGATTGTATAAGTACGCGTCAGATCATCATTGTTCGCAACAACAATGAACCAAAGCGCAATCGCCATTAAAATTGCAATCAACTTATGTGCCAAGTCGTGCTTGGTGAAAAACTCTTTTATCTTGCTCATTTAGACTTCCCCTTCCGTTCCGCCTGGGTGTTCCGTTTACGCGGCAGGAAGCCGTTGCGCTTGGGGGGCTGTTCTTCTTTTTCTTCGGGCATCAGCTCGGCAACCAGAATTTTGCGCAAGGTTTCGGGTGATAAATGACGTTTGAGCATGCCGCCGATGGCAACCGAGATTGCACCGGTCTCCTCGGATACAACGACCAGTACGGCATCGGATGCTTCGCTCATGCCCACGGCAGCGCGGTGTCTGGTGCCCAAATCGCGGGACAGATTTTGATTGCTGGAAAGCGGCAAGACACAGCCTGCTGCAAACAGGCGTGCGTCACGCACAACCAGCGCACCGTCGTGAAGTGGTGAATTGTGGAAAAAGATATTTTTGATTAACGGCTCGGACGGCTCTGCGTCAATGCGCGTGCCGGTCGTGATGATCTCGCTCAGACGCTCCTGACGCTCGAAAACCATCAGTGCACCGGTGCGCGTCCAGCTCATTGATTCGCACGCCGCAACCGTCTGGTTGATGCATTGCTCGATGGCGACAACGTCCACCTCAGTGCCGGTCAAAAACTTTCGCAGCTGTCCCTGACCTTTACCGAGCTGTTCCAGCATACGGCGCAGTTCGGGCTGAAAGACAATGGCGAGGAACAATGCACCGAACGAGAAGACCTGCTGTAAGATCCACGAGACTGTGTTCAGCTGTAAAGATTCCGCGACAATTTGCGCCGCGAAAATGATTAGTATGCCCTTGGCCAGACGCATTGCGCTGGTATCTTTCAGCAATTTCATACCGCGATAGATGACATAGGCAATGATACCCATGTCAATCAAGTCTTGGATAGAAATGAGTTGGATACAGCGTTGCAGGGTGCCGAGCGTCTCTAGAATCGCTTCTTGCATAGTATGTAAACACCTAGATTCTATATTCCGTATCGTTAAAATTTCACATAGTTCATATACATTTTACCATATTCCTTGCAGCATGTGAATACAATTCAAAATTTTTTCACATTTTTCCAACAAGTTCCTGTAAGATTTCGGCTGTACGCTGCATTTCTGAGCGGGTATTGTAAGGGCCGACCGAGAGCCGCACCGTTCCGGTTGTCTGCGTATGTACACTCTGGTGTGCAAGTGGCGCACAGTGCAGTCCGCCGCGTACGCAAACACCCCGATCAGCCAACGCCTGCGCTAAAATTTCAGAGGGCTGATTGGGGATGCGAATGGACAGCACACCGGCTTGTCGATCGGGTTCTTCGGCAGCGAATACTTCCAGATTTGGAATGGTACGGAGCGCTGCAATACAGGTCTGAATGCAGTCCTGTTCGTGGCGATGGATTGCGTCAATTCCCTGTTCGAGTAAAAACTGCATACCAGCGTGAAGTCCGGCAATACCGGGAACATTTGGCGTACCGCTTTCCAGACGATCGGGCAGAAATGCAGGTTGTTCTAAACTGGAAGAAGCACTTCCGGTACCGCCTTGCAGGAGTGGACGCGGCAGGTCGTCTGGATTGGATAAAATGAGCATGCCAGTGCCCTGAGGTCCTAAGAGCCCTTTGTGGCCGGGCATACAGACTGCACGGAGAGAACGCAGTCTGCGCACGGAGATTGGAATGGTTCCGGCAGATTGCGAAGCGTCCAGAATCAGTGGAATTTGATAGGCTTGCAGTATGGCATCCAGCTGCTCGAGCGGGACAATGGAGCCGAAAACGTTGGAAACATGGTTTATGATAAAAATTTGAACACCGGCATCAATGGCACGTTCGGCTTCGCGCAAAAAATCGGCGCTGTCAAAGAGTTTACTGCGCAAAATGCGCAGCGGACATCCCAGCGCGTGAAGGGGGCGCATAACCGAGTTGTGTTCGTAGCTGCTGACAGCTACAACCGTTGATGGAATACAGAACCCATGAATGGCCAGATTCAGGGCGTGTGTGGCATTCATGGTGAAGATAATTTGTTCGGGATTATCTACGGAGAATAGTTGCGCTGCGGTCTCACGGCATTGATAAACCACCTCACCGGCACGCAATGCAGGTGCATGGCCGCTGCGTGCATATCCGGCGCAGGTCTTGCAGGCAGTCAGCATGGCCTGGCAGACCTCGGGCGGCTTTTGCAGTGAGGTCGCAGCCTGATCGAGATAAATCATAAAACCCTCCCCGACTGATCCATCCAAAAGTTTGGACGGACGTTGTGATTAAGGCATATTTGTCGCGCCTGTTGTTCGGTTTCCGGCGGAATACCGACAGCCCAAATGCAGGTGTGCTGCGCGTTTGCCGGTCGCGGCGGCTTTCGGAGCAATCCAGCGATACCGTTTTTCGCCAGCACATTTCGACAGTGAACGGCCTGTGTTTGACCGTAAAAGACAATCCAAATCATAAAAAGATCCTCCTCATCCGGATGCTTGTGAATCATGCTATGCAGTGGGATTGAGGATTGCCAACCCTACCCGTGCGTGTTATACTGATAAAGTATTAAAATCTGGAGAGGAGTTTTAGATAGTATGGATTTGCAAATGTTAGCGTTAGATCTGGACTTCTTATCGGTTCTGCGCAATTTGGCACAACATCCACTGGTTCAAAAATATCGTAATGCGCTGCGGGCACTGTCTGGTACGCCGCATGACTTCGCCGAGGCGTATGGTGCACTGTGCGCAGAGGTCTATCAAAGTGGCGATCAGGGACAGGTGTTGCTGCGCAGTCTTCACTGTGACACCAATGCATTGACCGATACCATCGATCATCCGAGTGCAAATGTCATTTCCGCGGCATCCCATGATGTACGCACTTTGAATGATCTGCTGTCTGTCAGCGGTTCCGAGCTGTTGGATACAGCAAAATCTATTTTTGGACAGGCTCTGCCCAGCATCAGCGTTCTGCCGACATTTGCTTCCGGGTCTTCCCTTCCCTTTGCAGACGGTGACGGACTGCGCGCGTATTATCAGGATAAGGGCTTTGGATTTTTTGCAGACGCGACATTCTATGCGGTGGATAAGGAAAAGGTTGTGCCGGTTGTACATCCCGATCCGGTACGCTTGACCGATCTTAAGGGTTATGCGCATCAAAAGGCACAGATTCTCACCAATACGCGAGCATTTCTGGCAGGTCGTGCAGCCAATAATATTCTTTTGTACGGCGATAAGGGTACTGGCAAGTCCTCTACGGTTAAGGCTGTAGTCAATGAATATGCAAAGGAAGGCTTGAAAATCATAGAGCTTTCTGTGACGCAGATTTCCATGTTCCCTGTCATCTGCACCTATGCAGCGCATAGTCCGTACAAGATTATTGTATTCCTGGATGATCTGACGTTTGAACGAGAAGATGAGAATTTTGCAACGCTGAAAGCGTTTATTGAGGGCGGTCTGACAGGCAAGCCGGACAATTTGATCCTGTATGCAACATCCAATCGCCGTCATCTGATTCGGGAACGTTTTTCCGATCGTGAAGGTGATGATGTACATCGCCGCGATACGCTTGAGACTGTGACCTCGCTGTCCGATCGTTTCGGTCTGGAGATCACCTTCTCGGTACCGGAGCGTGACGAATATCTGATGATTGTCGATCAGCTGGCCGAAGACTGCGGCATTGAGATGGAGGCTGAACAGCTCCACCTGCTTGCCGAGCGTTTCGCTCTGCGACGCAATGGTCGTTCTCCGCGTACGGCCAGACAGTTTATTCAGATGCAGCTGGCACAGGAAATGGCATAAAAGAAAATGCCGGACGATAGATTCGTCCGGCATTTATTATACGCAAAAACAGATGGAAGAAGGTATCATAGTTTGTCGATCAGACATACCGCATGTGCGGCAATGCCTTCTTTGGCACCGGTAAAGCCTAACCCCTCTTCGGTGGTTGCCTTGACGCTGATTTGGTCGATCGATACGCCCAAAGCATCGGCAATGTTCTGACGCATCTGCAAAATGTGAGGTGCCATTTTGGGCGCTTGCGCCAGGATTGTGGCATCCAAGTTGCTCAATACCCAGCCGTTCGTCTGGAGGACACGCCCAACCTCACGCAGCAGCGCCAGAGAGTCTGCTCCCTTATATTTCGGGTCATTGTCGGGAAACAGATGCCCGATATCGCCGAGTGCAGCTGCACCCAACAGTGCATCCATCACAGCGTGCAGCAGTACGTCGGCATCGCTGTGTCCCAAAAGTCCGGTCTCGTGCGGGATATCGACACCGCCAATGATGCATTTACGGCCAGAGACCAGTTTGTGTACGTCGTATCCATGTCCAATTCGCATGGTTAGTCCTCCTGATTGAGTAGTGCTTCGGCCATCGGAATATCTTCCGGGGTTGTGACTTTGAGGTTCCGATAGCTTCCGGATGTTGCAGTGACCAGCGTGCCCAGACGTTCAACGGCGGCACAGTCATCGGTGAGCGCAGCACCAGCGGCAATGGCTTCTTTGAGCGCAGTCGAGATCAGCGCACGGTCGAAACATTGGGGGGTCTGTACGGCGGCGATGCTGTCGCGTGCCACATCGGCAATGATTTTTCCATCAGAAATTCGCTTGATGCTGTCCTTGAGCGGAACCACGGGTGCAGCTGCGCCAGTGTCCATAGCAGCAGTAATCGCTTCTTCAATTACGGCTTGCGGAACGAGCGGACGTGCGCCATCATGAATGGCAACATAGGCGGTGTCCGGTTCACAGGCATTCAGTCCGGCAAGAACCGATTCCGGCCGGGTTTGTCCACCGCGCACAATGTGACGCACTTTCGTGCAGCCAAATTCCTGAGCCAGTTTGCCGTACGGAGCGATATCCTGTTCTCGACAAACAATGATGATGTCATCTACCAAGAGGCATTGTTCAAACGCAAGCAGTGTGCGTGCGAGAACGGGAATGCCATCCAGCGGTAACAGTAATTTATTGGTACCCATGCGTGTAGACGAGCCGGCAGCAGGGATGACAGCTGCGATACGAGGACGAACCTCCTCTTTTTTTTGTCGAAAAAACATAGAGCAAACCTCCCAAGGTACTTTATATTTTACCTTGTATGCGGAGGGAATGCAAGCCTGTTTGCCGTTCGAGTGTTAAGAGAAGGCCGATCAGACATAAGCCCCACCCATTATGACAGATACCGGCATAGATACCAAGAAACAGGATGAGTGCAGAGAAAAAGGTTGCAAGTGCTTGCGGCAGCGGCTGACCGGGAGCAAATAGGCAGTCGAGCGCACGTCCGCCGTCCAGCGGTGGAATGGGCAGCAGATTAAAAATACTCAGAACCAGACTTGCGCCAGCAAGCAGTTCGTGGTGCGACAGACCTGCCGCGAGCCAAAGGATTAGACCGAACAAAGGGCCGCCTAGCGCGATCAAGACCTCTGATCGGACAGATAAACGAGGTAAATGATATTGCATTGCGCCGCCTGCGGCAGAAATTTCGAAACGAGTTACTGTACCACGGCACAAACGAATTACAATCCAGTGCCCTAGTTCGTGCACAGCAGCCGCGGCGAGAAAGTAAAAAAAGATGCCGTTCGGGTCAAGCAGTATAATGATGGCGAGCAGCAGCCAGAAAGAATCTTTTACATGTATTTTTGAAGTCATAAAGCGATGTAATCCTCCGGATTGAGCAGTTTTCCCGCGTACCACAGTTCAAGATGCAGGTGATATCCGGTTGCGGTACCGGTATCCCCTACGGTTGCAATGGTCTGTCCAGCCTGTATGTGCTCTCCTTCTTTAACCAGCAGCTGCTCGCAGTGGGCATAAAGCGCGCAGATCCCATCGGTGTGCTGTAAGATTAAATAATTTCCATAGCTGTCGCTTTGAGCAGCCGTGCGCACGGTACTGTTGGCCAAAGCATGGATCGGATTTCCCTGCTCAGCGGCAAGATCAATCCCCTTGTGAAAACTGCTTTGCTGTCCGGTTACCGGATGAACGCGTGGGCCGAATGAAGAGGTTAATACGGCATTTTCAACCGGCTGGGTGTTGGATAGCGAGATTGGATATACCGCATCTGCTTCCTGAGTTGGAAAAACGCCCGCCGCAGTTGCGGCGAGCGTCTCGCTTGGTACGGATGATTCCATGACCGGTTGATTTCCCTGTGGGCTGATGGTCGGAAACCAGTCCGAAAAAACAGCTTGCAGCTGATCGGATTCCGTGAATGATCCAACTGCCTGCACAGCCTGCTCGATGGACTGGTTGCCTGTGAGAAAGGTTTGTACGGCTGTCTGCACACGCAAGAATGGTTCAAATTGTATGGTGCGCAGTACGGTGACCGATAAAAAGAGGAATGCGATTCCAAGCAGGAGTTTTTCAAATCCGTTGAGCCGATTGGGCTGCTTGCGTGGCATTCCAATCCCTCCTTCCCGACTGAAAGTAGATACCATACTATATGAAAACGCCGAGGGCAACATGCCTTCGGCGTTTTGTTTCGGTCAAATTTCTTTTTCGAGATCGGGCTTTTGCAGATTTGCGATGATCTTCCGTACGCGCCAGAGGAAGAAAGTCATCGTTGACATGGCTGCAATAAAGTCGGAGATCGGTTCTGCCAGGAATACGGCGAACAGCTTGTCGTCGAAGAAGTTTGGCAGAATTAGAATCAACGGAATCAGCAGGATGATTTTGCGCAGAAGTGCGAGGAACAGCGAAATACGCGCCTCACCCAATGCGATAAAGGACTGCTGGAAAGAAGTCTGGATACCCGAGACAAATACCATTGCCATATAGATGCCCAACGCCCAAACGGTAAAGGTTTGCAGTTCGGGGTCGCTCGTAAACACGCCGACCAGCAAACGCGGTGCGATACGGGTGAGCAGCCAGCAGAAGGTTGCGTACGCAACTGCCGTCGTCACAAGGAGGCGGATGGCCTTTTTCATGCGATCGATCTTTTTTGCACCGAAGTTGTAGCTGATGATGGGCTGTGCACCCTGTGTCAGTCCGGTCAGTGGCAGACTAATCATCTGTGTCAGGCTGGTCAGAATGGTCATAGCACCGACTGCCAGATCTCCGCCAAACTTGGCAAGTGAGATGTTGAATGTAATGGACAGCAGGCTTTCGGTCGACTGCATGACAAACGGAGACAGACCCAAACTGATGACAGGAATCAGCTGCTTGAGCTCAGGACGCAGGTATTCTCGACGCAGACGCAGAAGTGCCTTGGAGCTGGTCAGAAAACGTACGACCCAGATCGCAGAGACAAACTGCGAGAACACGGTTGCAATCGCTGCGCCGCGTACGCCCAGATTGAATACAAAAATGAAAATGGGATCAAGGATGATATTGAGCGCTGCACCGATCAACACCGTGCACATAGCCGTTTTTGCCTTGCCCTGGGTTGTGATAAATCCATTCATGCCCAAAGCAATCTGAATAAAGATCGTACCCAGAACATAGAGGTTTAAATACTCAAGCGCATAAGGCAGCGTGTCTGCACTGGCACCGAATAACATCAAAATCTGCTTTTGTGTGAGCAAAAAGAGAACGGTTAAACAGATTGAGATGATGATGAGCGCGGTGAAGCAGTTGCCCATAATCTTCTCCGCGCGTTCATTGTGTTTTTGTCCCATCGCGATGGACGCGCGCGGCGCACCGCCCATACCAATGAGGGAGCTGAACGCGGTGATCAGAATGATAATCGGGAAGGTTACGCCGACACCGGTCAATGCCTGAGAACCGATGTTTGGGATATGGCCGATATAGATGCGATCAACGATGTTATAAAGCATGTTGACGATCTGTGCTGCAATATTGGGAACCGCCAGCCGGACAAGCAGCTGCCCGACTGGGGCGGTTCCCAGTTCATTTTCCTGGGGATTGGTTGCCAAAGTTATTTCTCCTCTCGATCTTGCTGGATCAGAATTTTCAGTGCCTCTACGGCGGTTTTTACGCCGCGCTCTGCCATTTCAGGGGAAGCATCCAGCGTATCATCTGTATCTGCGTTCCACAGCACGTTGAGCACGCCACCGCAGCGCACATGGCGTACAGCGCCGACAACAAAGACCGTCGAGCATTCCATTTCGCTGGTCAGTACGCCGGCAGCTTTCCACGCTTCCCACTTTTCGCGAAGCATAGAAACGGTTGGCTGTTCGGAAGGACGGATTTCACCGTAAAAGCTGTCCTTAGACTGAATGACACCGACGTGCTGGCGATAACCAAGCTGCTTGGCTGCTTGGTGCAGCGCGCTGACCACGGAAAAGTCAGCTGCCGCCGGATACTCAATGGGCATGTATTCTCGCGTTGTGCCTTCCTGCCGAACGGCTGCGGTTGCGATGACAACGTCGCCGCCGCGCACAGAGTCCACAATGCCGCCTGACGTGCCAACGCGAATAAAGGTGTCTGCGCCGCACTCGACGAGTTCTTCCAGTGCGATTGCAGTCGAAGGACCGCCAATGCCGGTGGAACATACCGCCACCGGTTCGCCGCATAGCTTGCCGCGCCATACGGTGTATTCGCGATTGGAGGATAAAAATTCCGGCTCGTCGAAATACCGCGCAATGCGCTCACAGCGACCGGGATCACCGGGCAGGATGACGTAGCGTCCAATATCGCCTTTTTGAATCTGGATGTGCATCTGTTTGCCTTGAATCAACATGAAGCATTCTCCTCTCGCACGACTTGACGAATATTTTTTTCAATTTTACTGCGAGGAACCATGATTTCATGGCCACAGCCGCAGCAGCGCATCCGGAAATCCATTCCGACGCGCAGTACGATCCATTCCTTGCTTCCGCAGGGATGGCCTTTTTTCATGGTGAGTCGGTCGCCAACTTGAATGTCCATGGGACGATACCTCCAGGGTTCTAAAATCAATGCGATCTTCCAGGATAAAATGTCTGTTCTCAAGCATATAGTAGACCAACGCAAAAAGGAGGTCTGGATAGGCATGACACAAATATATTTCCCGGAAGGAATCAAACTATATGAAAAAGAAAACTTGAATGCGGTCAGTTCACTCGAACAGCTCCGACTGGCACAAAAACGAGGAATGATCTTGGAAGGACTTGCGGTTGCCTGTACTGCCGAACACGACCTCGTTGTAGAATTACCCTGCGGACGTGCAGTCATCCCACGAACCGAGTGTGCACGCGGGATTGCGGAGGGTACGACACGTGATATTGCCATTTTATCGCGCGTCGGTCGACCGGTGTCCTTTGTCGTAACCGATGCACAGTCTCAGCCGATACGCCTATCGCGTCGCTTAGCACAAGAGCAGACGGTTGCCTGGGCGTTTGACACCCTGGAACCGGGAGATATTATTGCTGCTCGTGTGACGCACTTAGAGCCATTTGGTGTATTTGTCGACATTGGCTGTGGCGTGCCTTCATTTATTGGCATTGAGCACCTCTCGGTGTCCCGGATTTTCCATCCAAGTGAACGATTTACTGTGGGACAGTCGATCTATGCAGCTGTACTGTGCATGGATCGCGCACGATCACGGATTTCTCTCACACATCGTGAGCTGCTCGGTACTTGGGAGCAGAATGCCGCACTGTTTCATCCCTGCGAGACCGTTCCGGGCGTTGTGCGGAGCGTGGAAGAATACGGGATTTTTGTTGAACTGACGCCAAACTTATCCGGCTTGGCAGAGCGAAAACCGGACATGAAAAACGGAGATCGGGTGTCGGTCTATATTAAGTCGATTCTGCCAAGCCGTATGAAGATCAAATTGAATATTATTGATTTGCTGCGGGATCAGCCGCCGTTCCAGCCGCCGTTGCATTACTATATCACCGAAGGACGGCTGCAAGAGTGGGTTTACTCCCCTGCTTCCTGTGTCAACAAACACATTGCAACCGTGTTTTGCTGACTTCTCTTATTGGGTCACACGGAAAATATAGCTGCCGAGCGGCGCCAGAACAATTTGCGCACGGTTGTGGTCATCTGAATAGATCACCCAATCATTCGTCACGTCACGACCGCCGTATTTCGATGTATCCGAACTAATCAGCTCGCGCAGCGTTGTGGGACGGTCGAACTGCAAAGTGTAATTGGGATATTTTCGATTGGATAGGTTGAGAACGACCAATAGTGTCTGCCCTCCAGCCATGCGGAAGTAGGAATACACTGAGTGCTCACTGTCATTGGCATCCAGCCACTGAAAAGCACGCATATCGTATTCGTCCTGATGCAGAGCAGGATTTTCCAGATAGAATTGAGACAAATCCATCAGATAATGTTCAAATCCGATGTGCTTTGGATATTCCAGTAGGTTCCAATCCAGTTGCAGCGCTTCGTCCCATTCGCGGAATTCGCCGAGCTCATTGCCCATGAAATTCAGCTTTTTGCCCGGATGGGTGTACATGTAAGTGAACAGCGTCCGACACTGTGCAAACTTCTGATCGTAATCACCCCACATCTTGTCAAGCAGCGCTTTTTTACCGTGCACGACTTCATCGTGGGATAGCGGCAGAAGATGCAGGTTATCGTAAAAATAACTCATGGAAAATGTGAGTCGGTGGTGTGACGCAGGACGCTGCTCCGGCGGCAGCATAAAGTAAGATAAGGTGTCATTCATCCAGCCAAGATCCCATTTATAGTCGAAGCCAAGACCGTCATATTGAACGGGAGCCGTGACTTTAATAAGATTTGTGGAATCCTCTGCGATGAGCAGTGCGTGGGGATGCCGCGCCCGCAGACCTTTGTTGCATTGCTGCAAGAAGTAAGTGCCGGACGGGTTGACACCGTTGCGCTCATCGCCTTGCAGATAGATGACATTACGGATGGCATCAAAGCGCAGGCCATCACAATGGCAGACGGTGAGCCAGAAATCGGCAGCAGACTGGAGGAACGAGCGCACGATCGGCTTAACCAGATCGAAGTTGCACGATCCCCACTCGCTCAGCCGCACGCCGCTGTGATCGGGGTATTCATAGAGCGTAGAACCATCAAAACGTGCGAGGGCGTATTCGTCCGGAATAAAGTGAACGGGCACAAAGTCCATAATGACACCGATGCCGTGCTTGTGGCATTGGTCAACCAGATAGCAGAAATCTTCCGGTGTACCATAGCGCGAAGTGACGGCAAAATAACCGCTCTCCTGATATCCCCACGATCCATCAAAGGGATGTTCTGCGAGCGGAAGAAATTCGATGTAATTGTAGAAATGCGCTTTGCAGTATGGAATCAGTGATTCGGCCAATTCCCGATAGTTCAACCAGCTGCCGTCTTCGTGTTTGCGCCAGGAACCGGCATGGACTTCGTAGATGTTGATGGGCTGATTATAGTGATTGCCGCGCGCTGCACGCCAACCACTGTCGGAGAACTGATATTTTGCGCCGTCGGTAATGATGGAAGCTGTGTTGGGACGAAGTTCGGAACAACGACCAAAGGGGTCACAGCGATCACGATAAGAATCCTGTTCAAATGCGTGCACTCGGTATTTATAGCGCTGACCGGCTTTTGCTTCCGCCCAAAAGAGTTCAAATACACCTGATCTTGAAGGTGTCATTTGAACCGGTGTCCAGTTGTTAAAATCACCAATGAGTTCTACGACGAACGCATTGGGTGCATATACGCGGAATACGACACCCTGCTGATGATTGCGGATGGTTGCATGCGCGCCAAAGTAATCGTAAGCGTTAAAGCAGGTTCCTTGAAAAAATTCTGAGAGAATAGGATTCACACAAATCAACTCTTTCTATTTTAGGGCTGAGATCCCTTGATTTTTTCCCAGTAAGCGTGTGCTGCCTGCTCGGTCTTGTTCGGGCCATACTCATAGTAGCGATGATCGACCAGATGATCGGGCAGAAATTGCTGTTTGACCCAATGATTGGGATAGTCATGCGAGTACATGTAGCTTTGTCCGCGACCGAGTTTTTTTGCGCCGCCGTAGTGGCAGTCTTTCAAACTGCTCGGGATGTCTCCGGGGCCATTTTGGCGAATGTCAGCGATGGCCGCATCGATGGCGCAGATTGCAGAATTGGACTTGGGTGCGGTTGCCATCAGAATGACCGCCTGTGCGAGCGGGATGCGCGCCTCAGGCAGACCGAGCTGAAAGGCGCTGTCCACACAGGCTTTGACAATCGCTGCGCATTGCGGATAGGCCAAACCGATATCTTCGCTTGCGATGACCAGCATGCGCCGTGCTGCAGAGATCATATCTCCGGCTTCCAGCAGTCGTGCTAGATAGTGCAGTCCAGCGTCGGGATCGGAACCGCGGATGGACTTCTGGAATGCAGAGAGAATGTCGTAGTGACTGTCGCCGTCGCGATCATAACGCATATTGGAGCGCTGCGCAACTTGCGCGGCGCTTTCCGGTGTGATGGTTTCCCCGTCGGCTGTGCTATTGACCAGCAGTTCAACGGCGTTCATGGCTTTGCGCACATCGCCGCCGCAGCTGTGCGCGATCTCCTCAGCTGTTTCGGGTGCAATGGTGATAGATCGTCCTTCACAGGCGATTTGAAAGCCGCGCTCTACCGCACGTATCATTTCCTCCGCTTCTACGGGCAAAAACTCAAAGACCGTGCAGCGACTTAAAATTGCGTTGTAAATATAAAAATAAGGATTCTCGGTCGTGGAAGCAACCAGCGTAATACGACCGTCCTCGATAAATTCCAATAAACTTTGCTGCTGTTTTTTATTGAAATATTGAATCTCATCCAGATAGACCAAAGCACCATTGGGTGCTAAAAAGGTGTCCAGCTCGTCCACGATGGACTTGATATCTGAAATAGATGCGGTCGTAGCATTCAGATGGTATAGCTTTCGGCTGGTCTGACGTGCAATGATAGAGGCAACCGTCGTTTTGCCAATGCCGGAAGGACCATAAAAAATCATATTGGGAATGTTTCCACTGTCTATAATCCGGCGCAGCAGACCGCCTTCTCCGAGCAATTGGCGTTGTCCGACCACATCGTCGAGAGATTTTGGGCGAATCCGGTCAGCAAGCGGCTGATACATGAGATCCTCCCCTTTCCGTATATGTTGAATAAAAATATTATAGCAGTTTTTACAGAGAAAGACAACGGCGGCTTGACTTTATCGATTTATTGTATTAAAATATAAGAAATTGTAATTTGACTGGATGAGGTGACCGTTTTATGGCCGGAAACTGGCGCAAAAATGTAAGAGAGATCGCTCCGTATGTGCCTGGAGAGCAGTCCAAGGACGCAGACTTGATCAAATTGAATGCAAATGAAAATCCCTACCCGCCTTCTCCAAAGGTGCAGGAGGTATTTCGCAGCTTTGATGCCGCTGCACTGCGGCGTTATCCTGATGCCAACAGCACGGAACTGCGTCACACGTTAGCTGAGCATTTTGGAGTCGGTGACAACCAGGTTTTCCTGGGAAATGGTTCGGATGATGTGCTGGCGCTGTGCTTCCAAACCTTTTTCTGCTCGGATGAGCCGATTTTGTTCCCGGATGTGACCTATTCGTTTTATCCGGTCTGGTGTTCGTTGTTCCGGATTCCTTTCCGCAAGGTTCCGCTTACCGCAGACTACCGCATTGATCCTCAGGATTACGCCGTGCAAAATGGCGGTGTCATTCTGCCGAATCCCAATGCACCGACCGGCATCGGAGAGGGCTTGGAGTTTGTAGAGGCGCTGCTTCAAAACAACCCGGACAGCATCGTGATCATTGACGAGGCATATATTGATTTTGGCGGTACGTCCTGCCTGCCGCTGCTCGAAAAATATGAAAATCTGGTTGTCGTGCAGACCATGTCCAAGTCGCGTTCGCTCGCAGGCATGCGCGTCGGTTATGCAATCGCATCGCCCGAACTGATCGCAGCACTGGAAGCGGTCAAGAACTCATACAACTCGTATACTATGGATATGCTGACGTTGGATGCAGCAACCGCATCGGTCAAGGATAACGCGTATTTCCGCGAGACCTGTGCACGCGTCATTCAAACGCGAGAGCGTTCGGCCCAAACCTTCCGTGAGATGGGCTTTACGGTACTTCCCTCTCAGACCAACTTTTTGCTGGTAACCCATCCTGAGAAATCGGCTAAGGAATTGTTTGAAAAACTCCGTGCACAAAAAATCTTTGTGCGCTACTTCAATCAGCCGCGGGTTGACAATCACCTGCGCGTGACCATCGGAACCGATGACGAGATGGACAAACTGTTTGAGGCTTTGCGGAATATCATGTGATTTGCAGTAAAACAAAAACGGTATCCCAAGTGGGGATACCGTTTTTTCTGTTGTTATTTGTCCAGAAGCGCGATAATCTCATCCAGCTTTGCATCCCGCTCTTTGGAATCTTCGCAGGATACGGCATCTCGCACACAGCCATTGAGGTGACCTTTGAGTACCTCTTTGCGCGCTTTGCGCAGCAGGGCTTCGGTGGCAGAGAGCTGATTGATGATGTCAATGCAGTAACGGTCTTCGTCGATCATTTTGAGGACCGCTTCGATCTGTCCGCGTGCGGTTTTGACCAGCGGCTCTACTTTTTTACGATCTGCACGCATTACTCGATCCCCACAACCTTATAGCCGGCGTCGGTAACAGCTTGGGTCAGCACCTCGTTTGCAACATCCTCCGACAGCGTGCAAATCGCCTTGCCGGTCTCGTGGCTGACTTCAGCAGACTGGACACCGGGCAACTTGCACAGTGCGTCGCGAACATGACCAGAGCAGTGCGGGCACATCATGCCTTCAATTACAATCGTTTTTTCCATTGTGGATTCATCCTTTCTTGTATCAGTTGCTTCTGCCATAGAAACGGCAGGTGTTTGCGGATTGATTTCTGCGTGAAGCGGGCGGAAGAACTTCAGACGCAGTGCATTGGATACTACGCAGACCGAGGAAAGACTCATAGCTGCCGCGCCGAACATCGGACTGAGTTTGAGTGCAAACGGAATCCAGAATACACCCGCTGCGAGCGGAATACCAATGCAGTTATAAATAAATGCCCAGAAGAGGTTTTCCTTGATGTTGCGGATGACCGAACGAGACAGCCGAATTGCATTGACAGCATCCATCAGGTCGGATTTCATCAGAACAACATCGGCAGAGGAAATGGCAACATCGGTACCGGCGCCGATTGCGATGCCGACGTCGGCACGTGCCAGCGCGGGTGCGTCGTTGATACCGTCACCGACCATTGCCACTGTTTTGCCCTCTGATTGCAGGCGGCGCACCTCTCGTTCCTTATCCTGCGGCAATACTTCGGCAATGACATGCGGAATACCCAGCTGATTGCAGATTGCCTGTGCAGTGATGCGATGATCACCGGTTAAGAGCGTGACATCGATGCCCAAATGCTTAAACTGATCAATTGCCTGTTTGCTGGACGGTTTGACGACATCTGCAACGCCAATCACGCCGATGAGGATACCGTCTCGCGCAAAATAGAGCGGTGTTTTACCCTGCTGGGCCAACTTATTTCCATAGTCAGAACCTTGTGAGGCTGAAATGCCCTGTGCTTCCAGCATAGCAGCCTTGCCTGCAATGCAAGCATGCCCGTCAATCAGAGCTGTGATGCCCTTGCCAGTCTGGGCTTCAAAGCCGGAGATGGATAAACTGCGTGTCTGCTTTGCCTTTGCATAGGTAACAATTGCCTCGGCTAAGGGGTGTTCAGAGGGCTGCTCCAGCGTGTATGCAATCTCCAGCAGTTCTTTTTCGCTTACGCCGAATGCCTTGAGATCGGTCACCACGGGATGACCCTCTGTGACCGTTCCGGTCTTGTCGAGCACAACCGCGTCGACCTTGTGCAGCAGTTCAAGTGCCTCTGCCGACTGGAACAGGACACCGTTTTCTGCGCCGACACCGGTTCCAACCATGATTGCAACGGGTGTCGCGAGTCCCAATGCGCAGGGACAGGAGATGACCAGAACGGCAATTGCACAGGATAGCGCAAAAGTGAAGGCCTGCCCGACGAGCAGCCAAACAATCAGCGTGATAAGCGCAATGCCCAGAACGATGGGGACGAAGACACCGGCAACACGGTCGGCCAGTTTGGCAATCGGAGCCTTAGACGCACTGGCTTCTTCAACCAGACGAATGATCTGGGATAGGGTTGTTTGATCACCGACACGCGATGCGCGGAAGGTGATGAATCCGTTTTTGTTGATGGTTGCAGCGATTACGGTGTCTCCAACACCCTTTTCAACTGGGATGCTTTCGCCAGTGAGTGCCGCTTCATCGAGAGCTGCCTGCCCTTCTGTGATGATGCCATCCACAGGAATGTTCTGACCGGGACGTACAACGACGAGATCACCGACTTGAACCTCCTCAATGGGGACGGTCACTTCGGTACCGTCTCGCAAAATGACAGCAGTTTTGGGTCGCAGATCCATCAGTTTGGAGATGGCTTCACCGGTTTTCTTCTTTGCGCGTGTCTCGAAGTATTTTCCGAGGGTCACGAGGGTCAGAATCATGGCAGCCGATTCAAAATACAGATCATGCATGTACTGATGCACACGCGGCATATCCTGATGACCCAGTCCCCAGCTAAGCTGATAGAGTACAAAGACACCATAAATCAGTGCAGCACTGGAACCGACAGCGATCAGTGCATCCATGGTCGGAGCACGGTGCCAAAGAGTCTTGAAACCGTTGATATAATATTTCTTGTTGACGATGACAATGGGTATGGTCAGTAAAAACTGAGTCAGTGCAAAGTTGACTGCGTTTTCTGCACCGGATAAGAAAGACGGTATCGGAAGTCCCACCATACTGCCCATTGAGATATACATGAGCACGATCAAGAACACAAACGATGTGACAATGCGCTGCTGCATGGACTTTAATTCCTGCTGTCCGTTATCAGCAGCACTCGCCTGCTGTGCAGCAGTTTTTCCTTTGACCGATGCACCGTATCCGGCATCAATAACCGCTTGGATAATCTCCTGATCGGACAGTTGGCCTTCGGTATATTCGGCTGTCATGCTGCCGGCAAGCAGATTGACTTGAACGTCCTGTAAACCGGGCAGCGCACGCACGGCTTTTTCGACATGTGCAGAGCATGCAGCACAGCTCATGCCCGTCACATTGAATTGTTGTTTCATAACACTCCCTCCAATTATACCCCATCCCTATGGGAGGGGGTGGGCGTTTACAGGATTAGTATACCGACTCCGTCTGTATTTGTCAAGCAAGATCATAAAAAAGAAAACTCCTCTCTGAAAGGGAATCAGAGAGGAGAAACTGTTTATTCGATTGTAACGCGGAAAGACAGTGTTTCAGAGCGTCCGGCAGCTACGGTACGAATACCGACTTTCTTTTCCAGCTCCTTGCCCAGATAAGCACAATCCGGCAGCGTGCTCCAAGGCTCCAGACAGATGAACGGAACATCACAGTCGGGCTTATAGGGGCTCCAGACGGCGAAGTAATCGATTTCGGGGAATTCCATAATTACCTTTCGGGAATGGCTCAGGCATCCCAAAGTGCAGCGATGTACCGGGAGACGATCGAGCATCAGGGTGTTATCCTTGGAGAATGTTTCACGCGACAGATACAGTCGGCCATCCTTGAGCGGTACAGCGTGATGCGACTGCATCAGCATGACATCGGCATCGCAATCGATGACATCCAGCACGTCAATGCCTTCAAACTCAAGATAGTAGTCAGACAGCGCTGCGTCATCAAAGGATAGCATGTACGCATCATGTCCGCCAACTTCGTAATACATGGTATGATTGCTGTCGTTCTGTACGATGTGTTCCTTTTTGAGCGTCTTGCCATCGAGCGAATAGCGAATGGTGAAGGTAAAGTCGTAGGGATACATTGCCTTGGTGTACGCATCGGCACTGAGCGAAAGTTCTACACAGGTATCGGATGCCTGTACAACGGTAAATTCCTTGTCTCGCGCAAAGCCATGTCGGGTGATTTCGTAAGTGGTTCCATCCAGCGTATATTCCTGATCTTTGAGTCGGCCGATGATCGGGAACAATAGCGGTGCATGCTTGCCCCAGAATGCAGGATCTGCATTCCAGACATATTCCGATTGGTCGGATCTGCGTACAATAGAAGTCAGTTCTGCGCCAAATTCGTTGATGGAAACGCGCAGAAATTCATTTTCGAGAAATTGCATGAGAGCTTCCTCCTTGAAATTTTATAATTTGCTGATGGGACAGCATACGAACAAACGAGGATACGATGACGATGCCCATTGCCATAGCACCAGCGATACCGATGGTGTTGATGCAGGCACTTAAAGCTTCCTCCGGTGCACCACGGATGCAAAAGAGCATCGTGCGGTAGATGCCGCCGCCCGGAACCAGAGGAATTACACCGGCAGCTAGATAGACGATGGCCGGTGTGCGCAAGACACGCGCGAAAAATTCTGCATAGATCGTGGTAGCCACGGCAGCCAGGAAATACGCTGGGAGTTCGCCTAACCCGGCGCCGGATACTGCGTAAACCAGCCAACAGACTCCGCCAGATGCTGCCGCACAAACTAAGTTGCGTCCGCGGACTTGAAATAACACGGCAAAACAGAGACTGGCAAAAAAGCTTGCAGCTGTTTGATAGAGAATTGCACCCATCGGTCAAAACACCCCCAGAAGCAGCGTGCGCATTCCAAGCGGTATGGCCGCACCGGCTGCGATACCGGCTGCAATCAGGAGCGCTTCGGAAAAGCGGCTGATTCCAGCCATGAAGTCACCGGCAATCATGTCGCGAATGGAGTTAGTCATCAATAAACCGGGAACCAGAGGCATGATAGAACCGATGATTACAACATCGTAGTTGTGTCCGAACCCTACGGCAACGCCTAACAGTGCAGCCAAACTAATCCATACACCACCGAGCAGGTTAGTAAACAGTGCGTGCATATACAGTCGTTCGGTGTATGAGACGAGGATTTGAAGCAAAAAGCCAATTATGAATGCTAGAAGTCCTTCGGTGAAGCTGCCGCCGAAGAGCAGCGTGAAAAAAGCAGCGACACCACCGCAGGCAAAATACTGAACCTGTTTGGAGTATTGCGGACGTGCCTCAATCTGCTGCATATCCTTTTGGAATTGACGGTAAGAGACCGGGCAAGTGCACACAGCGCGGCAAAGTCCGTTAAGCGCGGCTACTTTGTCCAGATCGGTTCCGCGCTGTTTGATTCGGCTGGTCTGTGTGAGAATCTCTTCTTCGTCGATACGAATGGTGGCGATGATCGCTGTGGGAACCGCGTACACATCGGCACTCTGTGCGCCGTAAGACAGACACATGCGCTCAATGGATTCTTCTACGCGGTAAATTTCTGCACCGCATTCCAGCAGACGGCGACCGAGCAGCAGCGCACAGCTTAACAGTTCGGCCGATGTCATACATGTAATCAATCGGGCACTCCTCCCCTTTCAATAACCTTTTGTCACATTCAGAATACCCTGTTTGCCCTATAAAGTCAATGAAAAAAAGAGCCGCCATAAGGCGACTCTTTGCAGCAAACGATCAGCTTTCTGCCGAAGACAGCATGAGCTTAATACGGTTTTCCTGATTGATTTTGGATGCACTGGGGTCGTAGTCGACGGCAACAATGTTTGCCTGCGGGTAGTGCTCACGAATTTTACGGATCATGCCCTTGCCGGCAATGTGGTTCGGCAGACAGCCAAAAGGCTGTGTGCAGACGATGTTGTTGACGCCCTCAGTGATGAGTTCGACCATCTCAGCGGGAAGCAGCCAGCCCTCACCCATCTTGACGCCTTGGCCGATAATTTGCTGAGACAACTTGCGTACCTCATCAAACTTTGCGGGTGCACGGAACTTTCCGTGCTGTTCAATCAGACGAATCATATCCTTCTGCTTACCCAACACGAAGTGATACAGCATCTGGTTGCGCATAGCGACCTTGGAGGAACGGCCATACAGTTCGTGGTCAATGACACCGTTGTAAATGCTGTACAGGCAGAAGTCCATCAGACCGGGCAGAACGGGCTCGCAGTTTTCTGCGACCAGAAAGTCTTCCAGATGGTTGTTGCCCAGCGGCGAGAACTTAACGTAAATCTCACCGACAACACCGACCTTCTTTTTGGGCTTAGAGTGGTCGAGCTTGACCTTGCCAAAGACTTCCAGAACAAAGCGGTACAGTCGACGTACTTCGCTGTAATGGATGAAGCGGTTTCCGGTGAAGCGCTCGGTGATGGTCTTCATACACAGTTCGACTGCTTTCTGAGAACTTCCGGGAACAACCTCATAGGGACGGCACTGATTATAAATCTGCATAATCAGATCACCGACCAATACACCGTAAGCGACCTGAAGCAGCATCTGCGGGGTCAGCTTGAATCCGGGATTGTCTTCCAGACCGGAGAAGTTCAGTGAAATAACCGGAATGTAAGAGTAACCGTTGTTGACCAGCGCCTTACGCATCAGATGGATATAGTTGGAAGCACGGCAGCCGCCGCCGGTCTGCGGCAGAATCAGAGCGATCTTGTGCGTGTCGTACTTTCCGCTCTCGATGGCATCCATCAGCTGGCCGATGACCAGCAGAGCGGGATAACAGGTATCGTTGTGGACGTTTTTCAGTCCCTGATCGACAATACCGGGGCCTTCGGTGTCCAACAGTTCCATGTTGAACCCATAATTGCGCATCAGCTGGCAGATCAGACCGAGCTGAATGGGCAGCATGTTGGGCACTAAGATCGTATAATCTTTTTTCATTTCTACCGTAAACGGTACATGAACGTAATTATTGTTGTTTTGCAAGTTTTTTGCCCTCCTCAATGGCGGCCAGCATACTGCGAATACGGATCTTGGCAGCGCCAAGGTTGTTGATCTCGTCAATTTTGAGCTGGGTGTAAATCTTGCCGCCGGATTCTACGATCGAGCGAATTTCGTCGGTCGTGATCGCGTCAATACCGCATCCGAAGGAAACCAGCTGAATGAGCTGTGCATTCGGCTTGTGCACGACATAGTTTGCAGCGGAATACATACGAGAGTGGTACGTCCACTGGTTGAGGACGTGTACTTCGGGCTCTTCGGCCAGATTCCATACGGCATCTTCCGAAACGATGACCATGCCGTAGGAGGCGATCATCTGGTTGAGACCGTGGTTGATCTCAGGATCGATGTGGTACGGACGACCGACAATGACAGCCAGCTCCAGACCATTCTCGTCCGCGTATGCGATTGCCTGACGGCCTTGCTCGCGAACGGCTGCATAATAGGCATCTAGTGCACGGTAAGCCGCATCGGAAGCGCGTACAATGTCCTTTTTCTTCAGACGCGGATACTTCTTGCAGAAGAACTTGATCGCCTGCGCCTGGAAACGCTTGGGATCTACGAGCTCAAAGTACGGCATCATGAAATCGAGAGATTGCAGTCCTGTGACATTGGCTTCGAGCAGCTCGGGATAGTATGCAACAACCGGGCAGTTATAGCAGTTCGACGCACGTCCCTCATCCAGATTGTAGGTCATACACGGATAGAAAATGGAATGAACACCCTTTTCAATCAGGTTTTCAATGTGGCCGTGTACGAGCTTTGCCGGATAGCAGACGGTATCAGAAGGAATGGAGTGCTGACCCTGCATGTACATCTCACGAGAGGACGGGTCGCTGACAACGACTTCAAATCCCAACTCGCCTAAGAATGCATTCCAGAACGGAAGCAGTTCGTAGAAGTTCAAACCAAACGGGATACCGATCTTTTCACCGCCGATTTTGGTCGGCAGATTGCGCAGGTACTCGTACTTCCACTTGTAAAGATCGGGCAGATCCATAGCCTTGTTTTTGCCGAGCGGGCGCTCACAGCGGTTGCCGGAGATAAAGCGACGGCCGCCCGGAAAGCTGTTGACAGTCAGGCTGCAATGGTTGGTGCACAGACCGCAGCGAACGTTGCTGACGGTGTGCGAGAAGTGGCTCAGCTCTTCGGGCAGAATTAAAGAGGTCTGCTCGGGGCAGCTATCCTTTGCGTGAAGTGCAGCACCGTAAGCACCCATCAGACCGGAAATTGCAGGGCGAGTGACTTCACGGCCGATTTCCTGCTCAAACGAGCGCAGAATCGCATCGTTGAGGAAGGTACCGCCCTGTACAACGATGTGCTTGCCCAGATCGTCCGGAGAATGCGCACGAATAACCTTGTAAAGTGCGTTCTTGACGACAGAAACCGACAGACCGGACGAGATCATATCGATCGAAGCGCCATCCTTCTGTGCCTGCTTGACCGAAGAGTTCATAAAGACGGTGCAGCGGGAACCAAGGTCGATGGGATGCTCAGAGAACAGACCGAGTTTGCAGAACTCCTCAATGGAATAGCCCATAGAGCGTGCAAACGTCTCGATGAAGGAACCGCAGCCCGAAGAACATGCCTCGTTGAGGAAAATATTATCGATGCAGTTGTTACGGATCTTAAAGCATTTGATATCCTGACCGCCGATATCGATGATAAAGTCAACTTCGGGGCAGAAATGACGTGCGGCACGGAAGTGTGCAACAGTCTCAACCAGACCATGATCTATACCGAAAGCATTCTGAATCAGCGCTTCACCATAGCCGGTGACGGCCGAGGATAGAATATGGACACGGTCGCCGCAAAGCTCATACAGCTTGTTCAGCTGCTGCTCGATTACATCGACCGGATTACCCTTGTTGGGAGAATAGTGGTGATACAGAATCTGATTGTCTTCGCTGATTAAGACGAGTTTCGTGGTCGTCGAGCCGCAGTCAATACCCAGATAAGCGTTGCCCTCGTACATGGTAACGTTCTTGGTCATAACGTCGTGCTTGCTGTGACGTGCAGAGAACTCGCGGTACTCTTCCTGCGATGTAAAAAGCGGCGGCAGATAGTTGCTGACCGCGGGTACACCGGCAGCCTGCTCCAGCGTTTGCAGCAGATCAGTGTAGGTGTAAGATGCCTGCGTGTCCTTTGCGTACTCCGCAGCACCGGCCGCGATGGCATAGGGTGCAAGATCCGGGAAATGAGCATGCTCATCGTCCAGCTTCAGCGTCTCGCGGAAGCGATTCTGGAGACCCTTAAAGAAAAACAGCGGGCCGCCGAGGAAAAGGATATCACCAGCGACCTGGCGTCCTTGCGCCAGACCACCCAAAGTCTGGTTGACAACCGCCTGGAAAATGGAGGCCGCAACATCTTCCTTGCGAGCACCCTCATTGAGCAGAGGCTGAATATCGGACTTTGCGAAAACGCCGCAGCGCGAAGCAATGGTGTAAATGCGCTCTGCATGCAGACTAAGTTCGTCGAGTTCGGTCGGTGTGACATCGAGCAGTACAGCCATCTGATCGATGAACGCACCGGTACCACCGGCGCAGGAACCGTTCATACGCTCTTCCAGCTGACCGGATAAGAAAATAATTTTAGCGTCCTCACCGCCGAGCTCGATGACAACATCGGCTTGCGGTACATGTACGCCAACAGCCTTGCGCGTTGCGAAGACTTCCTGTACGAAATCTACGCCGCTGGCCTTGGCCATGCCCAGACCGGCAGAACCGGTGATTGCGACATGCAGCGTATCCTGACCAATGATTTCCTGGGCTGCACGCAGCATTTCGCATGCTTTTTCGCGTACTTTGGAGAAGTGACGCTCGTATCGTTTATAGATGATCTGACCGGCGCGCACCGCGACCAGTTTGACCGTTGTGGAACCGATATCGATTCCGAGATAAGTAGTGGTGTTCATAAATCGCTCCCCGTTCGCTCTATTGACCAATTGGAAAAATTCAGTCATACTTTTTGCACTTGCCCAAATGAAATACGGGTATGCAAGAGAATATACTCATGGTACAACTTTCAATTTTCAAAGTCAATTTGAATGTTTGCCATAATCAATCGATCAAAATAGGATGAATTTTGACGAAGCAAACAGAAAAAAGTCCTGTCATAACGCTATGAGATCGATTCCATGATACCATAGGATCAAAGGCTTAACGTTTGACAGGCTGATATACATATTTAATATAACACACGCTGCGCGAATTTTCCAGCACTAACCTTCTCGATTTTACAAGATTTTTACACAAAAATGCGCAAAAGATTATAACCAGCTGTATCAAGAACAAGAATCGGACTATTTTCTGAAAAAAATATGGACATGTCGCTACTTGACAAAAGACGACACAGCCGGTATAATATAGCCACTTTAAAAAATAGCATACCTTATCAAGAGTGGTGGAGGGATCGGCCCTATGAAACCCGGCAACCTGCAAGGACTTGTAAGGTGCCAAATCCGGCGGTAGTATCGTAAAGATGAGGCTTCGATCAGCGAATGTGCTCCCGCCTGTCGGGAGCTTTTCTTTTGCTCTGAGGTATGCGCGACTGGAAGAAAGGAATTTTTAACATTATGGCAAGACATCTGTTTACCTCTGAGTCTGTTACTGAAGGTCATCCGGATAAAATCTGTGACCAGATTTCGGATGCTGTCCTGGACGCGATCTATGCACAGGACCCCAGCGCACGTGTTGCTTGTGAGACCACTGTGACCACCGGTATTGTTTCGGTTATGGGTGAGATCACCACCAACTGCTACGTCGATATTCCGAAGATCGCACGTTCGGTCATCGAAGATATCGGTTATACCCGTGCAAAGTATGGTTTTGACGCAAACACCTGCGCAGTTGTGACTTCTATCGACGAGCAGTCTGCGGACATCGCGCTGGGCGTTGACAACTCTCTCGAGCGCAAGGAAGGCGACGCAGACGCAGCGCTGGAAAATGGCGCAGGCGATCAGGGCATGATGTTCGGTTATGCTTGCGATGAAACCCCGGAGCTGATGCCCCTTCCCATCTCGCTGGCACACAAGATGGCAAAGCGCCTGACCGAAGTGCGCAAGAACGGTACCCTGCCCTACCTCCGTCCGGACGGTAAGACTCAGGTTACCATCGAGTACGATGAAAACAACCGTCCTGCTCGCGTAGAGGCAATTGTTGTTTCTTCGCAGCACGCACCTGAGGTTTCCCTCGAGCAGATTCGTGCAGACATCACCGAGCAGGTTATCCGTGCAACCGTTCCGGCAGAGCTGCTCGACGACAAGACCAAGATTTACGTAAACCCGACCGGTCGTTTTGTAATTGGTGGTCCGCAGGGTGACTCCGGTCTGACCGGTCGTAAGATCATCGTTGATACCTACGGTGGTATCGGCCGTCATGGCGGCGGTGCATTCTCCGGTAAGGACCCGACCAAGGTTGACCGTTCGGCAGCATACGCAGCACGTTATGTTGCGAAGAATGTTGTTGCAGCAGGTTTTGCTAGCCGCTGCGAGGTTCAGCTGGCATACGCAATCGGTGTTGCAGAGCCGGTATCGATCATGGTTGATACTTTTGGCACCGGTAAGGTAGACGAGGCAAAGCTGGAAGCTGCAATCGAGAAGGTATTCGACCTGCGTCCGGCTGCAATCATTAAGGATCTGGAGCTGCGCCGCCCGATCTATCGTAAGCTGGCAGCTTACGGCCACATGGGTCGTGAGGATCTGGGCGTTCGCTGGGAGGATACCGATAAGGTAGACGCTCTGCGTGCTGCACTGGCAGAATAAAATAAGATCTAAACATTTATGGGGAGCGTTTCCACTGGGAGACGCTCCCCTTTTTGCACCGAAGTTTGGTTTGCTGCATACGCTGGCGTAGATAGAAAACGTAATAACCAGCGAAAGGATGGATGAACTTATGGCATGTTGCAAGAGCAGTTTGTCACAGATGCCAGCTGGACAGCAGGCAGTCATTGGTCGAATTGAGGTGCCAGAGACGCTAGCCGAGCGCCTGACCGCCTTAGGGATTTTAGAAGGAACCACGGTAAAATGTCTGGGTGCGGGGCCTCTCGGTGATCCGGTTGCCTATGAGGTGAGAAGAACAGTCATCGCCCTGCGACGTGCGGACTGCATGGGAATAGAGGTGTGCTAGATGGCAGAGCGCATCTTCGCGGGGAAAATAGCGCTCGCAGGCAATCCGAATGTGGGAAAAAGTACGGTTTTTAATGCCTTGACCCATTTGCATCAACATACCGGGAACTGGACGGGTAAGACCATTACCTGTGCCAACGGCATTGTGCGATGGAATGGAAAGACGTTCTGTTTGGTCGATCTGCCGGGAACATACGCCTTGCATTCGCATGCAGCGGAGGAAGATGCTGCACGTGAATTTTTGCAGTCGAACACAGCAGATTGCATTATCATCGTCGTGGACGCAACGTGTCTGGAACGCAATCTGATTTTTACGCTGCAAATTTTATCTATGACCCAAAGAGCGGTGTTATGCCTTAATTTGATGGATGAAGCGCGAAAAAAGAGCATTTCTATTGATGTTCCTGCGCTTGAAAAACGGTTGGGAATTCCGGTGGTACCATGTACCGCAGCTACGGGTAAAGGCTTGGATCACCTGATGGAGACTGTAGAAACACTGGTTGAGAACAACAGCATAAAGAACACAGAACAGAAAAACGTTACGGATTTCCCTCCCCTATCATCCTTTGTCCATGCAGCCGAGCAAATTGCAGCAGAAACCGTTACGGTGGATGCGAGAATACCTGACCGAGACCGTAGAATTGATGCGATTCTGACAAGCCGTCGTTATGGCATTCCGATTATGCTTGCACTCATTGCACTGGTGTTCTTTTTGACGATTACCGGTGCGAATGTTCCCTCGGAATGGTTGTCTTATCTGCTGTTTGCATGCGCAAAGCCGCTCAATGACTTGATTATATGGCTGGGAGCGCCCGAGTGGCTGCGTGCCATGCTGATTGATGGCGGATGGAATGTACTGGCATCTGTTGTATCGGTCATGCTGCCGCCAATGGCGATCTTCTTTCCTCTCTTTACTTGCTTGGAAGACATTGGATATTTACCGCGTATCGCGTTTAATCTCGATCATGTATTTTGCAAAGCGCGTACATGTGGAAAACAAGTGTTGACGCTCTGTATGGGGCTGGGATGCAATGCGGCCGGTGTAGTGGGATGCCGTATTATAGATTCCGAGCGCGACCGAATGATTGCCATTTTGACCAATACGATGGTGCCGTGCAATGGACGTTTTCCGGCGATTATCAGCCTGATTACCCTGTTCATTGTCGGTACGACCCAGTCCAGCGCCAAAACATTTCTGCTCGCTGCAATCAGCTTGACCTGTGTGGTAATAGTGGGTGTTTTCATGACGCTGGTCGCTTCGTGGCTTTTATCCAAAACCATTTTAAAGGGTATGCCTTCGGCCTTTTTTCTGGAGCTTCCACCATATCGCAGACCACAAGTTGGAAAGATTATTGTAAGATCACTGCGAGACCGCACCATGTTTGTTCTACTGCGTGCTGTGTGTGTTGCAGCTCCTGCGGGATTGCTGATCTGGTGCATTGGAAATATACAGGTGGGTTCGGATACACTGCTTACCATTTTTGCTGGCGTATTGGATCCCTTTGCTCGCTGGATTGGTCTGGATGGCATGATCTTACTGGCCTTTATCTTGGGCTTTCCGGCAAATGAAATTGTGATTCCGCTTGTTCTCATGGGGTATCTCTCTTCGGGAACCTTGGTAGAGATCAACCAGGTATCCGATTTGGCCGTCTTGTTGGCTCAAAACGGTTGGACATCGGTGACTGCGGTATGTTTTATCCTGTTTTCTCTTTTCCATTGGCCGTGTTCTACAACCTGCCTGACCATTCGGAAGGAAACTGGAAGCACAAAATGGATGCTGATTGGTATGATTTTACCGACTCTGTTTGGTGTCACGCTGTGTTTTATCGTACACAGCATATCGGTATTGTTATAAATATCCATAAGAAAAAGACCTTCAAATACCAAAATGGGATTGAAGGTCTTTATATATTTAGATTTTATGCATAAACTGCGAAGCAGACTTAGCCATTAACCGCTTGGTACCCTTGGCTGTAAAAGCGATCTCGAGTAGCTGATCGCCGCCCATGGGCTTGACCGAAGTAATCATACCCTCGCCGAATGCCTTGTGCATCACGCGATCACCACATGCAAAGGTAGGAACAGACGAAGCGGCCATGGAAGACTGCAAAGCAGAAGCCGAACGATAGGATTGATTGACCGTAGAGCGCGGGCGATATGCTTTTTTCTGTGCTTGTTCCGCTTCGGCCTGACGCGCACGTTCGGTTAGGTTAGAATCCAGTAACTCTGCGGGGATTTCCTGCAAGAAACGGGACGGACGCGCGTATCTGGTTTGACCGTACATCAGTCGTCGCTCTGCACAGGTTAGGTACAGCTGCTGCTTGGCGCGTGTGATTGCCACGTAGCACAGTCGACGCTCTTCTTCCAGATCTTCGTCGCTTTCGTCTGCGCGGAAGCTCGGGAACAAGCCGTCCTCCATACCGCACAGAAAAACGGTTGGGAATTCCAGACCTTTGGCCGAATGCATGGTCATCATCAGAACGGTATCATCCTCTTCTTCGTCCTGGTCAGCATCGGTATATAGTGCCATTTCTTCCAGAAATCCTGCAAGAGAAGGATCTTCGGCCTTGTTTTCATACTCGACGATGTTGGATTTTAATTCCATAATGTTTTCTAGGCGCGAGCGGGATTCCATATCGTTCTTGTTTTCCAACGCCTCTTGATAACCAGACAGATCAAGCATTGCATCGTACAGTTCGGACAGTGATGCACTCTGCTGCATGTCGCGCAGCTCCTGCATCATGTCACCGAATCGCTTCATCGCAGCTGCACCGCGGCCGAGTTCGCTATATGCATCCGCATGGCTCACGATATCATAAAGCATGGTATTGTGCTGGGCTGCGAGTTCCTCGGCAATCTCAACCGATCGAGCACCAATCTTTCGCGCCGGGACGTTGATGATGCGCTTGAGGCGCAGAGTGTCAGACGGGTTTTCAATCACCCATAAGTACGCGAACATATCGCGAATTTCGGCACGACTGAAGAAGTCGCGGCCTTTGTAAATGCGGTACGGAATGGAGTTGCGGCGGAACGCCGACTCTACCGCGTTGGAAAGGACGTTATTGCGGTACAGGATGGCAAAGTCACTCCACTTGCAACCCTTTGCAACGCCTTCCAGAATGCGTGCCGCAATGTACTGTGCTTCGCTTTCCTGTGTATCCGAGCGATGCAGTTTAATTTTGCTGCCGCCTTCCTGCTTGGTCCAGAGTTCCTTGCCTTTTCGGTTGACATTGTTGCGAATCAGACCGTTTGCCGCATCCAGAATGGTATTGGTCGAGCGGTAATTCTGTTCCAAACGGATGGTGCGGGCATTTTTGAACTGTTTTTCAAATTCCAGAATGTTGGTGATGGTTGCACCGCGAAATTTGTAAATAGACTGGTCATCATCACCTACGACACAGATGTTTTGATAACCGCCTGCAAGCAGCGAGGTTAAAACATACTGTGCATGGTTGGTGTCCTGATACTCGTCAACCAAGACGTAACGGAATTTGCGCTGATAGTGTTCCAGAATATCTGGATTATCCTGGAGCAGCTGCACCGTTTTCATGATGATGTCATCGAAATCCAGTGCGTTATTTTCGCGCATTTCCTTTTCGTATAGGGTGTACAGGTCTGCAATACGCCCCATGTAAAATTCGCTGCGCTGCTCGAGTGCAAAGGTACGCGGTGTGATGAGATTATCCTTGGCACGGCTGATTTCGCCCATGACCTTGCGTGCATCAAAGATTTTCTCATCCAGTTTTAACCGGCGGATCAAATCGGTGATGACACGTTTTTTATCATCTTCATCATAGATGGTAAAGGTACGGTTGTAGCCCAGACGTTCAATATCACGGCGCAGAATACGAAGGCAGCAAGTGTGGAACGTATAAGCCCAGATCGCCGATGCATCTGCCTCACCGACTGCACGGGTTAAGCGATCTTGCAGCTCGCGAGCGGCCTTGTTTGTGAATGTAATAGCAACGACTTCCCAGGGCTTTGCCGGAGAAACGGCGCAGAGTTCCATAGCACGTGCCTGATTTTCCGGATTGGGATTGGCCATATAGTCAGCTAAGAATGCGAGGTCCTCCATCGTAGCGCCCGGCGTTGCGTAGGGACTATCGTAGCCATGTCCAAAGCGCAGGATATTGATAATACGATGAATGAGCACCGTGGTCTTGCCGCTGCCAGCGCCAGCCAGTACCAGCAGAGGCCCTTCGGTCTGAAAGACTGCCTCTCGCTGGCGGTCATTCATGCGGGAAAATACCTGCTCAATGACAGCTTTGCGCACGGATGCAAATTTTATGTCAAATTTTGTTGGTTCCATGGGAATATCCTCTCTTATGGTTCTGATCATACATCATTATACCATGTAAGGCGCGGTGTGTAAAAGAATTTCACAAGAGAAAAGAACCTGCAAGAAAAGCAGGTTCTTTTGATGGAGGTTATGAAATGAGTTCTTGGCGCAGAAGATCAACTGCCTTATGTTCCAGACGTGAAATTTGCACTTGGGAGACGCCTAAAACGCGAGCAGTTTGCTGTTGAGTCATTTCTCGTCCGTATCGCATGGCGATGACCTGTGCCAGGCGACTTGGAAGTTTGGAAATGGCCTGCTGAAGCGAAATGCGAGTGGTGATGTCTTCCTCGGGACTGCCAGAGGATAGAGTGTCTAAAAGACAGAAGTCTGATTCGCCTGCAGGACACTCCAGAGATTGTACCGGTTGAGCAGATTGAAGTGCAGCGGCGGTTTCTTCAATAGATAATCCGACATGCGCGGCAAGTTCTGAGACTGTAATCGAACGACCGGATTTACGCTCTAAATCTTCCTGTGCTTGCCGCAGACGAAAGGACTGTTCCTGTAAGGTTCGACTGACCTTGACTGGTCCATCATCGCGCAGATATCGTCTGATCTCACCTGCGATTTTGGGAACAGCATATGTAGAAAATTGCGTGCCATATTGAGGATCAAACCCACGAGCGGCCTTTAGTAAGCCGATGCAGCCAAGCTGATACAGGTCGTCGGTTTCCACACCGCGTCCTTGATAGCGGTGTACAATGCTCCACACAAGACCGCTGTGTTCCTTGAGCACATTCGCCTCGCGATCAGTCATTGGCACCTGTCCCGCGACCGGTGATTTTGCGCAGCATGGTGACGGTGGTACCGCGTCCCACAGACGACCGGATTTTGAGCTTGTCCGAAAAACTTTCCATGATGGTAAAGCCCATTCCCGAACGCTCGCTGTTTCCGGTTGTGAAGAGTGGTTGACGTGCCTGGTCGATGTTGGGAATGCCGCAGCCATGATCTTTGACCTTGATCTCGATAAAATTTCCCTCAAGCAAGCGCGCACTGACCAGAATTTCACCGACTTGATCGCGGTAGCCATGTACGATGGCATTGGTGACGGCTTCGCTGACGACGGTTTTGATATCGTTGAGTTCTTCCAGTGTCGGATCAAGCTGAGCGACAAATGCGGCGACCGTCATGCGTGCAAACGCTTCATTCACTGAGCGACTGTCAAAGCGCACGGCCATTCGATTTAAGATCTGCATACTGCACCCTCCCCTGCTTGATCGATGAACTGAATTTTGCGCTCCAGATGAGCGGCGTGAAAGACACGCATGGCCTGCGGAGGGGTGTGCCGAATGGTCAGCGTGCGGCCGCTGTGTTCCAGTGAACGGTATAGATTGACGGCTACAGCAAGTCCGGAGCTGTCCATAAACGTGAGTCGACTAAGGTCTAAAATGATCGATTCTTCTGGATACAAAGTAACGATACGATCAAGAGCATCGATGACCGTGCGTGCGCTGTGTTGATCGAGCTCGTCCACTAAGTAAACGACTAAATTGGTTCCTTCCCGTTCGTGTATAATCTGCATAAACTTTCACTCCAATGTCGTAATGAGTTGCTGTCGATGGCAGTGAATAGTATAGCAGATTAGAGAGAAATATTTTGCCCCTTCCTGTCAGCACGCAGAACTTCTTCTGCTTCTCCGACCAGATAAAGCGAACCACAGATCAGGATGAGATCATCCGGTGCAGCCTGTGTTTTTGCCTGTGCAATAGCCGCTGCGCAATCTTGACAGATCACCGTATCCCCACAAATAGAATGCATCAGTGCTGCCAATTCGTTTGCATCCATAGTGCGTTCATTCTGCAATGGTGTAACATAGCATTTTTGCACTGGAAAGTTAATTTCCTTTATAGCATCGCGAATCGATTTATCTTTGCACATGCCGATGACTAGGTGAATAGAACCTGCAATGTTAAATGACTTTACAGATGATGAGAGTTTTCGAATTCCATCTGGATTGTGTCCACCGTCCAATAATATACAGGGATTTGTTGCGCATACTTGCATTCTACCGGGGATGTATGCAGAGAACAAACCGGCGGAGATTGCTTGCTCAGAAATATGCCAACCTCTTGTTTTTAGCTGCTGTAAAGTGGTTAACACTGTCGACGCATTGGAGACTTGGTAGAGTCCGGGCAAGGAAATTTGATAGGTTCTTCTCCGCCAAATAAATTTAGAACCTGATAGATCAGCGGATATAATCTCTGCATCGGGAGCGATGATGAGATCAGGTGCATATGCTTTTAATTGCTCATATACTGCATCAGCTTGCCCGTTCGATGTGATGTGAATGCTGCCCGGCTTGTAAATTCCGGCTTTCGTTCGGGCGATTTCCTCAACAGTATTTCCCAACACTGCGGTGTGGTCGAGAGAAATTGAGGTGATGATGGCGGTTTCTGGCGGTGCAATAATATTCGTTGCATCGTATGAACCTCCAAGCCCGGTTTCCAGTACAACAATATCGCAGTTTTGTTCAAGGAAGTACAGAAAGGCGATTGCAGTTACAAATTCAAACTCACCGATATGCTCATTTTCAGGTAGCTTCAGGGTGCTTGCAGCAGCCTGCACCTGCTCGAATAAACGACTCAAATCAGAGTCAGAAATCATAGTGCCATTGACACGAATGCGCTCATGGAAAGTCACAAGGTAAGGTGAGGTGTATAGGCCGGTACGGTAGCCTGCATGCTGCAATACCGATGCCAACATGGTAGCGGTACTGCCCTTTCCGTTGGTGCCGGCAATATGGATGAATTTCAACCGATCTTGCGGATTGCCCAACGCATCACATAATGCGCGGATGCGGTGCAGTCCGGGCTTGCCGGAAAAGCGTCCAAGTGCATGGATGCTTTCAACGGGAGAAAGTTGATTCAAGAGAATCCCTCCTTTTTGATAAAAAGAAAGAGCTCAATATGAGCCCTTTCTTGTCATGTTTACTTGAGTGCTGCCAGGCTTGCATCCAGCTTAGCCATCAGCTCTTCGAGCTTTGCAACCTTTTCGCGCTCCTGCTCTACGACAGCAGCCGGCGCCTTTGCGACAAAGCCAGGGTTGTTCAGCTTCTTGTTGACAAAGTCAAGATCCTTCTGAACCTTAGCCTTTTCCTTGTTCAGACGCTCGCGCTCTTTCTCGAAGTCGATCAGCTCGCCCATCGGCATATAAGCGGTTGCGCCCTTGGTAACAACCGATACCATGGAGTCAGCATTCTCAGGCATTGCATCTGCGAAGATAACTTCGGATGCGTATGCCAGCTTGCTGAAGAACAGGATACCAGCCTCGTAAGCAGCACGCTCGTCGGTCAGCAGAATGACCTGTGCACGCTTGGAGGGCGGAACGTTCATCTCTGCACGGCGGGCACGGATAGCGCGGATGGTATCCATCATGGTCTCAACCTGCTCAGCCTCAGCAGCGAAGCACAGCTCGGTCTGATACTCAGGCCACTTGGAAACCATGATCGACGGGCCCTCGTGCGGCAGAGCCTGCCAGATGCTCTCGGTGATGAAAGGCATGAAGGGATGCAGCAGCTGCATAGTGCCGCGCAGAACATAGCACAGAACCTTCTGTGCACGCTCGTTTGCTGCAACATCGTCGTGATTCTGCAGACGCGGCTTTACGATCTCGATATACCAATCGCAGAAGTTGTCCCAGATGAAGTCGTACAGCTTCTGAACGGCAATACCCAGCTCGTACTTGTCAATGTTCTCGGTAACTGCCTTGACCAGTTCGTTGTACTTGTGCAGAATCCACTTGTCTTCCAGTGCCAGATCAGCGGGAAGCTCTGCATTGTCAATGGTCAGGTTCATCTGGATAAAGCGGGACGCATTCCAGATTTTATTTGCAAAGTTACGGCTTGCCTCAACCTTTTCGGTGGAGAAACGCATGTCGTTTCCGGGCGAGTTACCGGTAACCAGAGTAAAGCGCAGAGCGTCAGCACCGTACTGCTCAATGATCTCCAGCGGGTCAATACCGTTGCCGAGCGACTTGGACATCTTGCGGCCCTGTGCGTCGCGTACCAGACCATGGATATAGACGGTCTTGAACGGCTCCTCGTGCATCTGCTCCATACCAGAGAAGATCATACGAGCAACCCAGAAGAAGATGATGTCATAGCCGGTGACCAGAACCGAAGTCGGATAGAAGTAATCCAGCTCGCGGGTCTTTTCCGGCCAGCCGAGGGTCGAGAACGGCCACAGTGCAGAGGAGAACCAGGTGTCAAGAACGTCCTCTTCCTGATGAATGTGCGTGCCGCCGCACTTCGGGCAAACAGTGGCGTCTTCCTTGGCCACGGTCATCTCGCCGCAGTCCTCACAATAGTAAGCCGGAATGCGGTGACCCCACCACAGCTGACGGGAAATGCACCAGTCGTGAACATTTTCCATCCAACGCAGGTAGGTGTTTGCAAAACGACCGGGAACAAAATTGACGCGGCCATCATGAACAACGTCCATAGCGGGCTTTGCAAGCGGAGCCATCTTAACGAACCACTGTGCAGAGGTCATCGGCTCGACGGTGGTGCCGCAGCGATAGCAGGTGCCAACGTTGTGCTCGTGGTCCTCGGTCTTGACGAGGTAACCGCCCTCTTCCAGATCACGCAGAACAGCCTTGCGGCACGCGTAGCGATCCAGACCCTGATACTTGCCGCCGTTTTCGTTGACCGTTGCGTCCTCGTTGAAGACCAGAATCTGCTCGAGGTTGTGACGCTGACCCATCTCGAAGTCGTTCGGGTCATGGCACGGGGTGGTCTTAACACAGCCGGTACCGAATTCCATATCGACATAATCGTCGGCGAAGATCGGAATTTCACGGTTCATGATTGGCAGAATGCAGGTTTTGCCGACCAGATGCTTGTAACGCTCGTCGTTGGGGTTGACTGCAACACCGGTATCGCCCATGAAGGTCTCAGGACGGGTGGTTGCAACAACGAGGTACTCGTCGGAATCCTTGATCGGATACTTGATGTGCCACAGCTTGCCGGGCTGGGTTTCGTACTCAACCTCAGCATCAGACAGTGCGGTTGCACAGTGCGGGCACCAGTTGATGATGCGGCTGCCCTTGTAGATCAGACCCTTTTTGTACAGGTTTACAAAGACTTCCTTAACAGCCTTGGAACAGCCCTCGTCCATGGTGAAGCGCTCACGGCGCCAGTCACACGAAGAACCGAGCTTCTTGAGCTGAGAAATGATGCGGTTGCCATACTGGTGCTTCCAGTCCCAAACGCGCTTGAGGAACTCTTCACGGCCCAGATCGTAACGGGTCTTGCCCTCGTTGACACGCAGGTTTTCTTCAACCTTGATCTGAGTTGCGATACCTGCATGGTCGGTACCGGGCATCCAGAGTGCGGAATAGCCCTGCATACGCTTGGTACGGATCAGGATATCCTGAAGGGTCTCATCGAATGCATGACCCATATGCAGCTGACCGGTAACGTTCGGGGGCGGGATGACGATGGTAAAGGGCTTCTTGTTCTCGTCTACCTCTGCGTTGAAGAATCCGGAATCATTCCAGAACTGATACAGCTTGTCTTCTACGGCAGAGGGATCGTATGTCTTGGGAAGTTCGTTCGCCATTTAGATCTCTCCTTTTATGATATTAAGATTTGATATTTTTGCGATTTCATGCCTCTGATGATAAATCAGAGAAATAAAAAACGGTTTCCGTCCCAAATAGGACGAAAACCGTAGATTTCCGTGGTACCACCTAAATTCGCAGCAGTTCTGCGCACTTTTCGCCGATAACGGGACGTCCCGGGAATATTTACTGAATTTCAATATTCCAGCTCCAAAGCGACCTTCCCTCTTCCCTGCCTGCAAACCTTGCACCAGATGGTTCACTCTCTAAAAGACAGACTGTAAGAGGTACTCCTCTTTTTCACTGCATTTGCGATATTCACGAAAAGAAATGGAGGTACCACCCAGAATCGAACTGGGGATCAGGGAGTTGCAGTCCCACGCCTTACCGCTTGGCTATGGTACCAAATCAGTTCTTGTCTATTATATCGGCTTTGCCGGAATTTGTCAATCAAAAAATTTTCCAGCCTATGCAGGCTGGAAAACAATTAGCTTTTGCGTGTAAAGTCCAGAAAACGAGTGCCCTGGAAGGACAGTGTGCCGCGATCCCCTTCGGCTAACATGCCATAGTCTGAGCCGCGCAGAGAAAATTCCATTCGATCGCCGCTGTCAAACTCAAAAGTTGCGTAATAGCTGGTCGACGTATGCATGTGATTGTCGTGATGATGGTGATGCGTTTCGGTCCGCTTGGCCACGACTCTTGCAGTCACCGATAAGCGCGGAGACTGATTGTTCGTATGCCATTGCGCGATTCCTCGTACCAGCTGTACAATAAAAAGAATTAAAATAATGCCGAAAAAGATCGGAAACAATGAAAATACCAGATTAAACCCAAACAAACCGATGACGCGCCTCCTTTTTCTGTGTAAGTGCTATTGATATAGCTACATTATAATAGATATTATGACACTGTGCAACAACAAGAACGAAGAATCGTCAAGTGATTTTATCATTCGGGGCTTGAAAAGTCAGAAAAGCTGTGATATAGTGATAAAGTATTCTTTATATTGATAATTGCGATGAGCAGGAAAAGTAACCTGATCGAATCTTTCTCAGAGAGCGGCAGTCACCGGCTGAAAGCTGCCGTGTCAGAAGTTTGGGTGAAGTTCCCCTGTGAGCTGAGACGCTGAAGATATGAAGTAGGTGTCTCCGTCTTCTTCCCACGTTACGGGAAAACGAGCGCGCAGACAGATTGTTCTGCGAAGCTAGGTGGTACCACGGAGTTATGCGGCCTTCGTCCTAGATTTACTGGGACGAAGGCTTTTTTGTTCCAATCAAACAGATGCCGCAGAATATTTTCTCACAAGTAGAAACGTATTATAAAATATTGCAAGGAGTGTTCCACTATGAAAGAACAGCTCGAAGCCATCCTCGCAGAAGCGAAGGAAGCGCTGAGCAGCGTGAAAACCGCCCGTGAGCTGGGCGACGTACGCGTAAAGTATCTGGGCAAAAAGGGTGCGCTGACCGCCATCCGTAAGGGTCTGAAGGATGTCGCACCGGAAGATCGTCCGGCAATGGGCCAGCTCATCAACGATGTCGTTGCACAGCTGGAGCAGGCGCTGACCGCACGCGGTGAAGAGATTGAGCGCATTGCGCTGGAAGAGAAGCTGGCAAGCGAGACGCTGGACGTTACGATGCCCGGCAAGCCCATCGCACTGGGCAAGAAGCACCCGCTGAATGTCGTTCTGGACGAGTTTAAGGAAATTTTCCTGGGTCTGGGCTTCTCGATCGCAGAAGGTCCTGAGGTAGAGCTCGATCATTACAACTTTGAAGCACTGAACATTCCGAAGGATCATCCGGCACGCGATACGCAGGATACCTTCTATATTTCGGATAATGTGGTACTTCGTACCCAGACTTCTCCGATGCAGGTACGCACCATGGAGAAGAAGAAGCCGCCGATCCGTATTATTGCGCCTGGACGCGTATACCGTTCGGATGCAGTTGACGCAACCCACTCTCCCCTGTTCCATCAGATCGAGGGCCTGGTTGTCGATAAGGACATCCGCATGAGCGACCTGAAGGGCATTCTGGAGCTGTTTGCAAAGAAGCTGTACGGTGACGATACGGTTGTACGTTTCCGTCCGCACCACTTCCCCTTCACCGAGCCGTCTGCTGAGATGGACATTCAGTGCTATCAGTGCCACGGCGAAGGCTGCCGTCTGTGTAAGGGCGAAGGTTGGATCGAGATTCTGGGCTGCGGTATGGTACATCCTCACGTACTTGAAGTATGCGGAATCGACCCCAATGAGTATTCCGGTTACGCGTTCGGTATTGGTCTGGAGCGTATGGTCATGGGCCGTTTCAAGATTGACGATATCCGTCTGTTCTATGAGAACGATGTCCGTTTCCTGCACCAGTTCTAATTAGATTGTGTACCGATTATTATCCATATTGGGAGGAACAAGAAAATGAAACTGCCGCTTTCATGGCTGAAAGATTATACGAATATTGATGGCATTTCCCTTAAGGAATATGCCGCAGCGCTGACGATGTCCGGTTCGAAGGTTGAGGGCATTGAAAATCTGGGCGCTGAAATTGACAATGTTGTGACCGGTGAGATTCTGTCGGTTGAAAAGCATCCGGACTCCGACCATCTGGTAATTTGCCAGCTGAACGTAGGTCAGGAAGAGCCGGTGCAGATCGTTACCGGTGCACCGAACATCACCCCTGAGACCGTTGGCTGCATCTGCCCGGTTGCGCTGCATAAGTCTACCCTGCCCGGCGGCGTCAAGATCACCAAGGGCAAGCTGCGCGGTGTGGTATCCAACGGTATGATGTGCTCGTTCCAGGAACTCGGCATCGACCACGGCTGCGTACCGTACGCATGCGAGAATGGCATTCTGCTTCTGCCCGAAGGCACTCCGGTAGGCGCAGACATCAAGGACGTACTGGGTCTGAACGAGGATGTCGTTGAGTTCGAAATTACTTCCAACCGTCCGGACTGCCTGTCCATGATTGGTCTGGCACGTGAGACCGCAGCGACCTTTGACCGTCCGTTTGCCGTTCGTGAGCCGGTTGTTAAGGGCTGCGGTGACGATATCAAGAACTATATCTCGGTTGAGGTGAAGGAGCCTGAGCTGTGCCCGCGCTATACGGCAAAGGTCGTCAAGAACATCAAGATTGAGCCCTCTCCGGCTTGGCTGCGTGAGCGTCTGAATGCTGCCGGTGTTCGCCCGATCAACAATATTGTCGATATCACCAACTATGTCATGCTCGAGTATGGCCAGCCCATGCACGCATTTGACTATGCTTGTCTGTCTGACGGCAAGATTGTTGTTCGTCGTCCGGTTGAGGGCGAGGCAATCCAGACGCTGGATGGCCAGGATCGTGCTATTACTAATGAGATGCTGGCGATTTGCGACGGTTCCAAGCCGGTAGCAGTTGCCGGTGTTATGGGTGGTGCAAACTCTGAGATCACCGACTCGACCAAGACCGTTGTCTTCGAGTCTGCATGCTTCCATGGTGCGACCGTTCGTATCACTGCAAAGGCACTGGGTATGCGTACCGAGGCTTCCGGCCGCTTTGAGAAGGGTCTTGACCCCAGCCTGACCATGCCTGCTCTGCTGCGCGCTTGTGAGCTGGTTGAGGAACTGGGTGCCGGTGAAGTAATCGATGGCGTCATCGACGTATATCCGGGCAAGCAGCCTGCAAAGACCCTGCCCTTCGAGCCGGAAAAGATCAATGCACTGCTGGGTATCGATCTGACTCCCGAGCAGCAGATTGCATACCTGGAGCGTCTTGAGTTCCGCGTTGAAGATGGCGTAATCATCGTTCCGGATTTCCGTGTAGATATTGCGCGTATGTGCGATGTTGCTGAGGAAGTTGCACGTATGTACGGCTATGATAACATTCCGACCACGCTGTATGCTGGTGAGATGGTACAGGGCGAGTATACGCCCAAGCAGCAGCTGGAGCGTGACGCTTCTGCGGTATGTCGTATGGCTGGATTTGACGAGGCAATGAGCCATTCGTTCATCAGCCCCAAGTTCTATGATGCCATCAATCTGCCCGCAGATGATGTACGTCGCATTTCCACCACGATTCTGAATCCGCTGGGTGAAGATTTCTCGGTTATGCGTACCACTGTCCTGCCGTCCATGCTGGATAATCTGGCGCACAACCATGCACATCGCAACCCGACCGCGTCTCTGTTCGAGATGGGTACGATTTATACCCCGAGCATCAAGGACGGAAAGGCTGACCCGGAAGTTCTGCCGCACGAGGAAAAGATTCTGACGCTGGGCACCTACGGTCAGATGGATTTCTTCCAGTTCAAGGGCGTCATTGAGGCAATTTGCCGTGAGCTGAACGTTAAGGACGTGTCTTTTGTTCCGGAAAAGACCAACCCGTCTTATCATCCGGGCCGCTGCGCAAAGGTATATGCCGGCGAGGCGTATGTCGGCGTATTTGGTGCAGTACATCCGCTGGTTTCCAAGAAGTATGGCATTGGCGGTGAGGTACTGGCTGCTGAGCTTGCAATCGACGCACTGTTTGCTGCATCGGATAACACCAAGCTGTATCAGCCGCTGCCCAAGTTCCCGGCTTCCACCCGCGATATTGCCGTTCTGTGTGACGACGAGATTCCGGTTGCGTCTCTGGAAAAGGCAATCCGCAATGCCGCAGGCAGCCTGCTCGAAAATGTATCGCTGTTCGACGTTTACAAGGGCGATCAGATTCCGGCTGGCAAGAAGAGCGTCGCTTATTCGATGAGCCTGCGCGCAGCAGACCGTACGCTGACCGACGAAGAGTGCGATGCAGCCATGAAGAAGGCCATTGCAGCCCTTGAGACGGAATTCGGTGCAGTACTTCGCGGATAAAAGACTTTACTTTTTCGACGAAATGTATTATTCTATAAGCAGAGCTTTTCACGATTGAAAGGAGGCAGCCAAAATGCTCGATGGAACCAGAAAATTTAGCCTCGTAGATGATAAGAACGCCGAAATGAAGCGGGTTCTGACTACGGTTTACGATGCCCTGAAGGAAAAGGGTTATAATCCGATCAACCAGATCGTCGGCTATCTTCTTTCCGAGGATCCTACCTACATCACCAATCACAACAACGCACGCAGCTTGATTCGTAAGATCGATCGTGATGAGTTGATGCAGGAGCTTGTTGCACATTATCTGCATAGCTAAGGTAGTAAGACCAATGAAGGCCTTCCCGTTTTGGGAAGGCCTTTTTGTTTCCTTATACTTATGTGCGAAATGACAGCTTTTGACTAAACGACCAAAATATTTGGAAAAAATTTATCATACTTGGTGAATTTAACAACGAAAAGCAACAAAAATTGTCAACTATTCCTCTATATTTTTGGGATATGCAGTGATATCATGTTGGGTATAAAGGTAATACCTATTACGTCTTATCAATTTGGGAGGGTACAGTATGACTCACGAGGATCACATCAAGTACTTAAAGCGCTGCATTGAGGTTTCCAAGGAAGCGCGTGCAGCCGGAAATACGCCGTTTGGCGCTTTGCTGGTTGGCCCGGATGGAGAAATCCTGATGGAGCAGCAGAACATTGAGATTACCACTAAGAAGTGCACCGGACATGCGGAATGCACGTTGGCAGACCGTGCGTCTCAGGAATACAGCAAGGATTTCCTGTGGAAGTGTACGCTGTACTCGACCGCAGAGCCCTGTGCAATGTGTACGGGTGCTATTTACTGGGCAAACATCGGCTGCATCGTATACGGTATGACCGAGCGCCGTCTGTTGGAGCTGACCGGCAGCAATGAACAGAATCCGACGTTTGATCTGCCCTGCCGTGAGGTTCTGGCACGCGGACAGAAGCAGATTCAGGTATTTGGCCCCTTCCCTGAGGTGGAAGAAGAGGCTGCAGCAGTCCATGAGGGTTTTTGGGATTGATCATTCAATTCTCAGGATAAGGATATTTAAGATTTGAAAGAAGGAGTGAGCGTTTATGAAAACTGCTACCGCATCTGCGCAGCAGAATACAGATTATGAGCTCAGCGCAGTTCCCGCAAATCAGAGAAAGAGTTTCTTCAGCTTAACAATTGTCTGGACCGGTTTTGTATTTGTCATTACCAGTATGATGGCTGGCGGCGGCCTCGCAGCTGGATTGAACTTCAAAGACATTATTCTCGCGACTTTCTTAGGTAACCTGTTTTTGAGTGCGATTGCGATTCTGGTGAGCGTCATTGCTTGTAAGACTGGTCTGACGTTTGCACTGATTACGCGATACAGCTTTGGTGCGAAGGGTACGCGCTTGGCTTCCCTGTTTGTGCCGATCGTAAACCTTGGATGGTACACCATTCAGTCTGCAACTTATGGCCATTTCATTGCCCAAATTTTTGATTTTGGCCCGGTTGCCGAAGGCATTACGATGATGCTTTCGGCTCTGGTTATGGGCGTATTCGCTCTCATTGGCATTAACGCAATTACCATTTTAGGCTATATTGCGATTCCTTCGATCATTTTCCTGTCTCTGGCAACCGCGATTAAGTCGGTTGGCGTAGCAGGTGCATTCTCGGTCATTACCGAGTTTATTCCTTCTGATCCGATGAGCATTGCAGGCGGTACCACGGTTGTTATCGGTACTTGGATTCTGTCCACAGCGACCTGTATTGCAGATATCATGCGTTATGCAAAGAACATGAAGCAGGCAGCGCTGAGCGCAATCGTTGGCCTAGTTGGCGGCAATAGTCTGTTGGTCATCTGCGGTGCAATTGCATCTATTGCGGTTGGTAACAGTGACCTGACCGGCGTTCTGTTGACGCTGGGCCTGGTTGTTCCGTCCATCATTCTGATGACTACGAACATCTTTACCACCAACGCATCCAATATTTATTCGACTTCGCTGAATTTGTCCAATGCGTTCCACATGGATCGTAAGATCCTGATCAGTGTGATCCTGGTGCTGTCTGCTCTTCTGACGCTGACCAAGCCTTACCAGATCGATTCTCTGTTTACCTTCCTGAACGTGCTGGGTGTTATCGTTCCGCCGTTGGCCGGCATTATCCTCTCGGATTTCTACATCGTGCACAGAGGTCACTATGCACCGCTGGATGAAGCTGCACTGAGAGACTGGACGATTTCCCCGTGGGTCACCTGGGCGCTTTCCTACGGTATTGTCGTTCTGCTTGAGCGCATGAGCTGTGGACTCAGCTCACTCAACGGAATCATTGCCGCTATTGTGCTCTATCCGATCCTTGTTAAGATTTTCAAAGAAAAGCAGGATTAAGGGAGGATGAAAGTCATGAAACAGCAAGCTAATTTGACCAAGTATAAAATTATCGCATTCATCGGCCTGATTATCATGGGCATCGGTTCTTTCATGTCCTGTCTTGCACCGACTGCCGCAATGTGCAACGTTGGAAGCGGTATTCTGATTGTAAGCATCATTATTATGGCATATGCGTTCTATTTTTGGCGTCCCTGACTGGACTTTGCGGTGCAGGCATGATATACTGATACCGGAAAGGATGGTTTCATGGCACCGCAAATGATTCAGCGAGAGGATCTCAAAACCCAGGCAAAGCGTGCATTGATGCAATACATACGTACGTTGGACTTGGAACATGATAATAAACTGCCAAGAGAAGAACAGCTGTGCACGCTGATTGGCGTGAGCAGAGTGACCTTGCGCAGTGCGCTTAATGAATTGGCATCTGAAGGCGTGGTGCTCAGACGGCAAGGCAAAGGAACCTTTGTCAATCGAACCTGTATGAATATGAAGGCTACACTGAATCCGGCAATGCACTTTGGTGATATCATTGCACGCAGCGGATATACGCCGAATGTTCGTATGGTTGGCTGGGAGGTCTTCCCTGCCGATGAAGAGATCGCTGCGGGCTTGCAGATCGAACCATCCACCGCTTGTATCCGCGCAAAAAAGATTTTTTACGCAGATGATCGCCCTTGTGTCTATTGCGAGGACATCCTCCCCGCTTCCTTGTGGGGCGATGCTCCAGTGCCGGAAGGTGAACCGTCTCTGTTCCAACTGATATATGAACGGTCGGGCAGAAAAGTCGCCTGGGATAAAGTGGAGCTGCATGTGTGCATGAGTGATGATTTGCGGGACTTGAGCCCATTTGGTTCTCGTCCAATGTTGTTGCTCAAAAGTCTGACGTATGATAAGGATGATATTCCTTTGTTCTTTGCTTCAGAGTATATTGATACACAGCTACTGACGTTAAGTCAAATCAGACAACGTGAGTTTGTTTACTCAGGTTGAAGGGTTAAAAACTGAAAGAGGGACTCAAATGAGTCCCTCTTTTTTGTATTGTATTATTTTCTGGTGATTGAAGTAAGAAAAAGCCTCGCAGAGATATCTCTGCGAGGCTGATTTTTATGAGTTCTGCGAAAATTCTGCCAGTCTCAGATTTTCATTATGATCGAGTGCCCAAGTGATATTCCAGGGGCTGGTGAACAACAGAAGCAGATGATCGCGGAAGTCCTGTACCACACGGGTATCGGACGTCAGCATAAGCTTCTTGTAGTCAAAGTCTTCCTCATCGTTTTCAATCCAGCGCAGATGCTCATACGGAAGCATATCGCGAATGATATCAACGCCGTATTCGTTTTTGAGGCGGTATTCAAGTACTTCAAACTGCAGCTGACCAACAACGCCTACGATAACCTCTTCCATACCGGTATTCGGCTCGTGGAAGATCTGGATTGCACCTTCCTGTGCAATCTGGGTAACACCCTTGACGAACTGCTTGCGCTTGAGCGTATCCTTCTGGCGAACGGTTGCGAACAGCTCGGGTGCAAAGGTCGGGATGCCCGAGTAAGTGCACTTGAGCTTGGGATCACATACGGTATCGCCAATCGAGAAGATGCCGGGGTCAAATACACCAATGATGTCACCGGCATAAGCCTCATCTACGATCGAGCGATCCTGCGCCATCAACTGCTGCGGCTGCGCAAGCTGAATTTTCTTGCCGCCCTGAATATGGAACACTTCCTTGCCGCGCTCGAATTTACCCGAGCAGATACGCATAAATGCGATGCGGTCACGGTGTGCCTTATTCATGTTTGCCTGAATCTTAAAGACAAAGGCAGAAAAACGCTCGTCAAACGGATCGATGACACCAATATCCGAGTTACGCGGAAGCGGCGAGGTGGTCATGGTCAGGAACTTCTTCAGGAAAGGCTCAACACCGAAGTTGGTCAGCGCCGATCCGAAGAAGACCGGAGACAGCTTGCCATGACGCACAGCATCCAGATCAAACTCATCGCCAGCACCTTCCAGCAGTTCGATATCATCCGCCAGCGTCTGATACTGTACCTCGGACAGGCGTTCCTTGAGCTCATCCGAGCCAAACTGCAAATGCGTTGCTGTAACTTCATGGCGGGCATCCATACCTTCAAAAGCAATAACCTCATTATCCATACGGTCATAAACGCCGCGGAATTCCTTACCGGAACCGATCGGCCAGTTCACCGCATAGGTACCAATGCCGAGCTCGTTCTCGATCTCCTCCAACAGTTCATACGGATCACGTGCTTCACGGTCCATCTTGTTGATGAAGGTAAAGATCGGGATATCGCGCATAACACAGACCTTAAACAGCTTGCGGGTCTGCGCCTCGACACCCTTTGACGCATCGATAACCATGACTGCAGAGTCTGCCGCCATCAGGGTACGATAGGTATCCTCAGAGAAGTCCTGGTGACCAGGAGTGTCCAGAATGTTGATGCAGTACTGGTCATAGTGGAACTGAAGGACAGACGAAGTAACCGAAATACCACGCTGCTTTTCAATTTCCATCCAGTCAGAAACCGCATGGCGGGAATTCTTTTTACCCTTAACCATACCTGCTTCCTGGATTGCACCGCCGTATAGCAGAAATTTCTCTGTAATGGTTGTTTTACCGGCGTCAGGGTGCGAAATAATCGCAAATGTACGCCGATTTTGTATCTCTTGTCTCAAATCGGACAAAGTCGATTCCTCCAACGTGTCAAAATAGGGATTTTAGATCTCTCGTCTGCCTTCCAGAGCACGCATAAGCGTGACTTCATCGATGTACTCCAAATGTCCGCCGACCGGAATACCGTATGCCAGACGCGTGACAGCAACACCGAAAGGCTTGAGTAAGCGTGCCAGATACATGGCAGTCGCCTCGCCTTCGGTGTCGGGATTGGTCGCAATGATGACTTCGCGTACATCAGTGTCTGCTACGCGCTGTAACAGCTCACGAATGCGGATGTCATCTGGACCGATATGATTCATCGGGGAGATGACACCGTGCAGTACGTGATACAAACCGTTGTATTCACGTGTGCGCTCAAATGCCAGCACATCACGCGGGTCTGCAACCACACAGATTACACCGGGGTCACGGTTGGGATTGGAGCAGATCGGACAAATTTCGGAATCGGTCAGATTTTGGCAAACCTTGCAGGTAAATACCGTGCTTTTTGCCTGCACAATCGCATCTGCAAAGCGCTGTGCATCTTCTTTGGACATGTCCAATACGTGAAATGCCAGTCGCTGCGCCGTTTTCTGACCGATACCAGGTAAACGAGCAAATTCTTCTATCAGCCGCTCAACCGGCGGCGCAAAGAATTTCATCCCTTAGAGTACACCCGGGATACCGCCGCTCATGCCGCCGGTGATTGCGCGCATGTTGTTCTCGGACTGCTCCTGTGCCTTGCGCAGAGCCTCGTTGATTGCAGCCATAACCAGATCCTGCAGCATCTCGATATCTTCGGGATCAACAACCTCGGGCTTGATTTCGAGGGACTTAAGCGAAGTGGTACCCAGTACGACAGCCTTTACAGCACCGCCGCCAGCGGTTGCCTCGGTCTCGGTCTGTGCCATTTCTTCCTGTGCACGCAGCATCTCCTGCTGCATCTTCTGCGCATGCTTGATCATGGCCTGCATGTTCATGCCGCCGCCGATACCGCCGAATTTACCCTTTGCCATCTTGAATTCCTCCTAGAATTAAAACTCTGTGACTTGAATGTCAAATTCTTTTGCTTTCTCTAAAATTTCATCAGACACTGCCTGCTTGTGCCGCTGCGGCTGCTGATCAGGGCCAAAGACCTTGAGTCGAACCGCATGTCCGGCAACTGCCGAGGCAATTTCTGACAATCTATCGATGGTCGGATGCGCTCCAGCGAGCCCAGCCGTTACATCATCTTCACAAAATACCAATACTTGTCCGTTATCCAGCTCAGCGCGTGATGAGATCTGAAGACAAGTCAGTGCACCCATATTGATAGAACCGGAAGCCTGTTCCAGAACTTGCGGCCAGCCGGGCCAATCTGCACGCTGCGGTTCCGCAGACGCGGACGCATCGTTTGCCGCGGGTTGTCCCTCTTCCTGAAGCCAAGGCGGTGCATCTTCATCCCCTGGCGGCGGAGGGCCGTCGTTATCCGAGGCCGCAGCCGACACGACTTTTTGCACAACAGGGATACCGTTTTTGATTTTTTCCTCGAGTGCTTCTACGCGTCCGGACAGGGAGTCATAAGCTTGTGCACCCATGGTACACAGACGGATCATACACAGTTCAGCTTCTACGCGACGGTTGCTTGCAGACTTAATATGTGCAGCTGCGTCCTGTAGAATGCGGCTGTATGCGATGAGCGTGGCAGGGGCAAGCCCCTCCCCTAACCGCTTGAGCTGTTCTGCTGTGTATGCCGGAGAGATCATCGCGGAGACATCGCCATGCGCTGTCTTGATGAGCAGCATATCGCGGATAAGTCCCAGCATTTGATCGATCACACCGGATAGATCACGACCTGCCTCATAGGCATGTCCGATTTCGGCAATCGCAGCTGCCAGATCGGCAGTTTTCACGGCCTCCATCAGTGCAAGGGTATCGGTAGAACCTAAAATACCCAGACTTTTGGAAACTGCGTCGTCATCTACTACCTCACAACCGGCGGTACGGTCTAACATAGACAGTGCATCACGCATCGCACCATCGGACAGTCGTGCAATCAATTTTGCACCATTTTCGGTCAGTGCGATTTGCTCCTGTGCGGCGATTTCCATGAGTCGCTTGGCAATCGCGTCCGGCGTGATGCGCCGGAAATCGAAACGCTGACAGCGCGACAGAATGGTCGCGGGGACCTTGTGGATTTCGGTTGTCGCCAAGATGAACATGACGTGCTCCGGGGGTTCCTCCAAGGTTTTCAGCAGCGCGTTGAATGCACCTGCTGAGAGCATGTGCACCTCGTCGATGATAAAGACCTTTTTACGCACCGAGGAAGGCGCATAGCGGACTTCATCACGAATCTCGCGCACATTGTCTACGCCGTTGTTGGACGCAGCATCGATTTCGACAACATCAAGAACCGAACCATCCAAAATACCACGACAGGACGGACACTCGTTGCAGGGATCACCATTTACCGGGTGCTCACAGTTGACTGCGCGTGCTAAGATTTTCGCGCAGGTTGTTTTACCAGTACCGCGCGTACCGGTAAAGAGATAGGCATGGGAAAGCCTGCCGGTGCTGAGCTGTGCACGCAGCGTATCCGTAATATGTTGTTGCCCAATTACGTCTGCAAAGCAGAGCGGGCGCCATTTACGGTAAAGAGCCTGATACATGAATTACCGATAAGCCTCCCTGAGATTAAGATGAAAAAATGGGCAGATTCATCACCTGCCCACCAATCCAACGTTGTTTTCTGTTATGCAGTGCCTTGTAAGACCGCACACCAGAAGATCGAAACGAACATCCGGACAGCCTTTTTACCAAGCCCGTTCAAAATCGGCAAACCTGTGGCACACGCAGGGTTCTGTTTAATGCTGCTCGGTTCCCCGCCTGACATGGTTCACAGTCCCACGTTGCACAGTACCAATCTCTCATCACCGGCCTGTTAACTGCAAGCATCCAGATGCCGCACCTCCCAACCGGAATTCAGCCCTGCTATAGCGGATTGCAGGAAGAGGGCACCGCTACCGCCCCGCCTAGTGCAGCCTTACAAGACACTGCATAACATACTTACACATTATACTATATGATTTTCAAAATTTCAAGTCCTAGATTGACTTAATTTTCAGGATCGGACTCAGAATCAGACGTGTCCGAAGTGCTGCCGCCAGATGTGTCAGTGTTTCCACTATCTGTACCAGTTTCACCTTCCGTACCTTCGGTTCCCTCAGAGGATTCCTCCTCTTCGTCGTCGTTTCCAAAGTCGAAGATCGAATGACGATCGTGGCAGACGCCAAGGTATCCGCCGGAAACCGTGACATCGCCGGAGCCAACAGGATCATTGTCTCCTGTGAAGCAAGCATCGGCATCTTCCAGTGCGGGAGAGAAATCCATCGGGAACAAGCGCGTCAGATCCAGCTTGGACTCTGTGCTTGTCCAGCGACAATTATCGCCTGCAACCAGACCGGTCTGTCTGCAAATCGTCACATACTTATGCAGATTGCAGTCCTCGCTCGGCTCGTCGCCTTTCCAGAAACGGCCAACTGCAACACGATCACCACGAGAATCTGCTTCGCAGGCATCGGTCGGAGACATGCCGCTGTCAATACAGTAGGTTGCATTGACAAAGTTGGAGTCATCGCCCATGTCGAACTCAGCATCGGGCAGATCGGCGTGAATGCGGCGCATAACAGCCGTCCACAACGATAGTGCAGTATTACCCGAAATGCCATCCAGATTGTAGCTCTGATCATAACCAAACCAGGTAGCACCTACATAGTATGGGGTGAGACCGCAGAACCATACATCGCGCTTGGAAGTTGTAGTACCCGTCTTACCAGCCGTTTCAATGCCGCTGATGGTGGCCTTGGTACCAGTACCGGAGTTGGTGACCTCTTTCAAGCAGTCGAGCATGTAATATGCAGTCTTTTCATTCTGGAATGCGTTGATTTCTTCCGGTTCGGTGTAGTCAATCAGTACATTGCCTTCGCTGTCGAGTACCTTGGAGTAGGTACGGGAACCGGAATATTTGCCGTTGTTTGCAAAGATGGTATATCCTGCCGCCATTTCGCGGACGGTCACACCACCGTTCATACCACCCAGAGCGAGCGGTGCGTAATCGATGTCTGCACTGGGGTTTAGATGTTCAAATCCCAGCGTGTTGTGCAGGAACTCATACGAGGCCTGCGGTGTGAGCATATCCAGAACGCGTACAGCGACACAGTTGATCGATTTTGCGACAGCATTTTTAACGACCATCTGTCCCTGATAGCGACGATTGTCGTTACGCGGCCAAGCCTTGCCGTCATAGACCTTAAACGGCATATCGGTTACGACCGAATAGGGCGTAATCTTGCCGGCATCCATTGCAGGACCGTAAACAGCGAGCGGTTTGATCGAAGAACCGGGCTGACGTGTGGTCATAGTCGCACGGTTCGTCAGCAGGCTACCTTCCTTCTCGCCGCGTCCACCGACAAGTCCCAGGATATTTCCCTGCTTATCGCAGATGACCATAGCGGCTTGCGGAACGACACCGTTCTTTTGTGCGCTGGGGAAATTGGCTTCGTTGGTGAAGACTTCATCCATCGCATTCTGAACATTTTGATCGATGGTCGCATAGATCTGAAGGCCGCCGGACATAACGCGAGAACGTGCAAGGTCATACGAAATATTCTCAGTTTCCTGCAGGTCCTCGGTCAGTTCAGAGATGATCGCCTCGGTAAACCACGAGTAGGGTTCGTTCGTGTCTTGTTCGTATGCATCAGAATGATAAACCAGTTCGGTGTTGATTGCCTCGTCATACTCAGCCTGCGTAATAAATTCCAGCTCGAGCATTTTCTGCAATACCAATGTCTGACGTTCCTTTACGTTTTCCGGATTGCGGAAAGGGTTGTAACGTGTGGGCGCATTGGGGATTGCGGCAAGCACAGCGCATTCGGCCAGATTCAGTTCGTCAAGTTCCTTGCCGAAGTAAGTCATTGCGGCGACTTTCGCACCAGCTGCGCGGTTACCGTAAGGAATTGTATTCAAATACATTTCCAAGATCTGATCTTTTGCCGTATCACCGAGATTCTTTTCCAGAGTCAGCGCCTGGAAGATCTCATTGATCTTACGTTTGACAGATTTGTCATTGTTTCCGGTCAGGTTTTTGATCAGCTGCTGGGTGATGGTAGAACCACCGCCGCGGTCATCGCCGGTGATAAAGCCCTGGACTGCACCAAGGGTGCGGAACCAGTCTACACCATGATGAGAATAGAAGCGCTGGTCTTCGATGGCGACAACTGCTTTTTGCAGATCTTCGGGGATCTCGTCCAACGATACCCATTGCCGGTTGACGTCTCCTTCCAGAGTCTCATATATTTCGTACTCGTCCGTGTCTGGATTTTTGGCATAAATGACGGTAGTCTTTGCCAGATCCTTGCTATAAGAGGATACGTCGATATCGGAATTGGGAATTACGTACACGCCGATATAAAAGGCGAGCGCAACACCGCACAGACAGGCTGTGACGACGGCAATGAGCGGAATGGCCAGAATGACCATCATGAGCTTATGGGCAAAAGAGCTCTTTTTTCGTTTTGCCATATTTTTCGATACCTCCTTTTGCATGGCTGCAAAGGTTGCCGATGACGCGCAAGTACACGGCCATACTCAAGCGACAGATAGGCGAATACAGTATACCATATTCTGATGAAAATTGCCAATATTTTTATTGAATACGCATAATTTAGCGTTAACTTGTTCACACTAGAGGATATCAGTCACAAAATAGAAGGAGGAATTGATCATGCAGCCGCACAATCGTTCACTCGGATTTAACATTTTGGTTTTAAGTTTGACGTTTCTTGCTGTAACCTTTTTGCTTTTGGCTTTATTATGGCCAAAAGCACCCGCTTCTAGCAATGTTTCTGCTGATCTTACACAATATATTGCCAAAAGTGTGGGATATCAGGTGGTAATTTATCAAACTGGCCGCAGTGATCCGGTTTTGATGACCGGTGTAGACATCCGAACTTTGCCCCAGGCCGATCAGGAAGCACTGGAAGAAGGGATTCCGCTTCAAGATGCAACTGCGCTGGCACACTTATTAGAAGATTACGACGCGTGATACCAGTTATAACCGCCTCCCTGTCCGCATATTTTTAGGACAAAACCATGGAAGGCGGTGTTTTATTTGTTGTGTTCTCTGTCAAAGCGAAGACGGAAGAAAATTTGGTCGGTTTTGGGCGCAGTTGCTCTGGTATTGATGCTTGCAGGTGCGGGTACAGCGTATGATAAATGGTTTGGACCGGTGACCACAGTCAATGCTGAAGTGACCAATTGGGGTCTCTCCTTCCCTACCCCTGGACAGCCTCCGATCGGCAATGCTTCATCTGAGGAGCTGGAAGCTTTGTCAGCGCGTTACCTTGGGGATGTCAGCGAACCCGTAATTTACCTGACATTTGATGCAGGGTTTGAAAACGGAAATACACCCGCGATTTTGGATGCGCTCAAAAAGCATCATGCCCCGGCTGCCTTTTTTCTGGTAGGCAATTATCTTGAAACTGCGCCGGATTTGGTACGGCGTATGGTGGAAGAGGGACATGTCGTCGGAAATCATACAACCTCTCATCCGGATATGTCAAAGATTGCCGATCTTGAGACCTTTCAGCAAGAGCTAAAAGGCGTTGAAGATCTCTATCGTGAAGTCACGGGAGAGGAAATGCTCAAACTGTACCGACCGCCGCAGGGAAAATTCAGCTTGGAGAACTTAAAGCAGGCACAGCAGCTGGGATATACGACGGTGTTCTGGTCGCTGGCCTATGTTGATTGGTATACGGACAACCAGCCGACAAAGGAGCAGGCTTTTGACAAGCTGCTTCCGCGTATCCATAACGGCGCGATTGTATTGCTGCACTCGACTTCGTCTACCAACGCACAGATTTTAGATGAACTGTTGACCAAGTGGGAACAAGCGGGATATCGTTTTGGCAATTTGAAGGAATTGATGATCGAAACGGCTCCTTCTTCTTAATAGACGATTGAGAAATAATTTGGTTCCTCGAGCATAAAAAACGACCGGTGATTTTCACCGGTCGTTTTTGTAAACATATTATTTATTCGCAGGTTTGCAGCTGCTTTTCCTCGAATGCAACACGACGCTTGACATCGGCCATAACAGTTTCGAACATCGGGATGTTCAGAGACTGCGCTCCATCGCACAGTGCGCGCTTGGGATCGTTATGTACTTCGATCATCAGACCGTCAGCACCCGAAGCGATCGCTGCGCGGGACAGCGGCTGTACCATGTCGCGCTTGCCTGCTGCATGGCTGGGATCGATGATGATGGGCAGATGGCTCAGCGTCTTGACCAGCGGAACAGCAGAGATATCCAGATTATTGCGGATCATGGTCTCGAAGGTACGGATGCCGCGCTCGCAGAGGATGACATTGTGGTTTCCGCCAGCAAAGATGTATTCTGCCGCCATCAGGAACTCTTCCATGGTAGCAGACAGACCGCGCTTGAGCAGGATCGGCTTCTGAGAGCGTCCGAGCTCCTTGAGCAGCATAAAGTTCTGCATGTTGCGTGCACCCAGCTGGATGATATCAACATCGGCGAACAGATCCAGATGCTTTTCGCTCATGATCTCGGTGACGATGGGCAGACCGGTCTGGCGCTTTGCTTCAAGCAGCAGCTTGAGACCTTCTGCTTCCATACCCTGGAACGAGTACGGAGAAGTGCGAGGCTTGAATGCACCGCCGCGCAGGAAGGAAGCACCGGACTTCTTGACAGCCTCAGCAACTTCGAGGATCTGTGCTTCGCTTTCGACCGAGCACGGGCCGGCAAATACGTTAAAGTATCCCTCACCGATCTTGCGGCCTGCAACTTCCAAAATGGTATCCTGCGGATGCATTTTACGGTTGACGCCCTTAAACGGTTCGGTGACACGCTGGACTCGTTCAACCAGATCATATACCATAATGTCATTTTCGTCGATACGAGAGGTATCGCCAAGCAGACCGATAATGGTGGTGGACGAACCTTCCGAATAGTTCGTGTTCAGCCCCATATCGTGGAAGTGCTTAATTAGACGTGCGACCCGTTCTTTGTCCGGGTTGGGCTTTAAGATGACAATCATGGCAGGTAAATCCTTTCATTGAAATAAGATAAGATACACGGTTTTGAAAAGGTGTACTGAAAGGTATTATAGCATATTAGCAGATAAAAGCAACCATTTTGAAAAATTTAATTTTTTTCGCCATTTTGCTGAAAATAGACATAATTTTCCTCGACCATTTTGCAAAATTCATCCCAACGATGTTCGTTGATCAAGTGCGCGGGGCAAATTTTTCCAGAAAAATCCTGATGCTTTTTCAGCGCGTCCATATTCAGGTCATATTTCCATAGCAGATATCCGGCAAGCAGCGCACCGTTTTGCAAGGTTTTTTCATAGTCGTTATCTTCTGCAACGCAGAGCTCAACGCCGATACCCGAGGTGTTTCCCCCGTTTGGCTCCATCCCATCGCCTGCGTGATAAGCAGGTTCGTTGTCCGGAATGTGATGATATGCTTCGTGGTCATCTACGGTATAGTGCCAGGATAATTTTTCGACCTTTGCATTTTCCTGAATAAATGCATCATGCCTTGCGGCATTGGCTCCGGCAGCAAAGTTATCGGTCTCATGGATGACAACATATTCAATCTCACGGGTTCCGCCGGGACGACCGATTGCATCTTCGGATACAAAATGTTCGTGAACCGGCAGACTGCCAACGTATGTAATGGGATATCTGTTTTCATCAGTATCTGTTTGAGAGAAAACTTGGTGAATTGCAAAGCCGATCGCGCATATGATCAGCAGAAAAATAGCTAGTATCAGCAGCGGACGATAATTTCTTCTGCGTCTCCTGCGTCGTTTGGGTGCTGCGGCACGTGAAGCATGAAATGCAATAATTTTCAATTACGACCCTCCCTTATTGTATATCATACTACGTGGGATTCCAGGGATGCAAACTTTCAACTTTGAACTTTTTGTAAATTCCAGATGAGCGTGCATTCCTGAAAGTTTGAAAAGAATTGTGTCAGTTCTGTAAATGTGATAAAATTTACACAGAAAGGAGGCAGTTGCGATGGGAAAAAAGCGATTGCTTGCGATTATTGACTATCAAAACGATTTTGTTTGCGGAAGTTTGGGCTTTTCGGGTGCGGAGAAATTAGATGAGGGAATCGCCCAGCGTGCACAGGAATATCTGGCTATGGGCGATCCGGTTCTGGTGACCTACGATACACATGGGGAAAACTATTTAGAAACCCGCGAAGGGAGAACTTTACCGGTTCCCCACTGCCAGCCGGATACCGAAGGCTGGAGATTATACGGAAAGACACAGGAGCTCATCAGCGGCACGTGCTGTACTGGTCTCTTGCATCCGGTTCGCAAAACGACCTTCGGCATTGCGCCGGAGACATTGGTTGCACTCAAAAAAGAGATCGGTGATCTGGATGAAATTTTGCTGGTTGGATTGGTAAGCAATATGTGTGTCATGGCAAATGTATGCACGCTGCAGGCTGCATGGCCAGAAGCGCAGATTATTGTAGATGCGTCACTGTGCGCAAGTTTTGACCCGGCTTTGCATGAAAAAACCTTGGATGTGATGCATGGCATGCAGGTTCAGGTCATCAATCGATAAAGAAAGAGAAACGCCTCCTGGAGCGGAAAACCCGCCGAGCAGGAGGCGTTTTTTATGTATTGATTGCGATAGGATGGATTCCTACACCCCTGAAACTTACTTCAGGCCGGCAGTGATAATAGCCATCTTGTAGACTTCTTCTGCGTTGCAGCCACGAGACAGGTCGTTGATCGGAGCGTTCAGACCCTGGAGAATGGGACCAAATGCCTCAAAGCCGCCCAGACGCTGAGCAATCTTGTAGCCGATGTTGCCAGCGTTGATGTCCGGGAAGATGAAGGTGTTTGCCTGACCAGCAACCGGAGAACCCTTACACTTGGTCTGAGCAACAACCGGAGAGAAAGCAGCGTCGAACTGCAGCTCGCCGTCGACCGCCAGATCCGGAGCAGCTTCCTTAACCTTAGCGGTTGCATTGCGCATCATGTCAACGGTGTCGCCCTTACCGGAGCCCAGAGTCGAGTAAGACAGCATAGCAACCTTGGGATCGATGCCGAATGCCTTTGCAGTGCGAGCGGTCTCGATTGCGATTTCAACCAGATCATCCTCGCCCGGATTGATGTTGATTGCGCAGTCGCCCATTGCGTACTTCTCATCGCCGCCATCCTTAGCAGGACGATGCAGAATGAAGCAGGAAGAAACGATCTTGTTGCCCGGCTTGGTCTTGATGATCTGCAGAGCCGGACGAACGGTATCAGCGGTCGAGTAGGTTGCGCCGCCCAGCAGAGCGTCAGCCTTGCCCATCTTAACCAGCATGGTGCCGAAGTAGTTGCCCTTGGACAGAGCCTTGCGGCAGTCCTCTTCGCTCATCTTGCCCTTGCGCAGCTCTACCATCTTTGCGACCATAGCGTCCATTTCCGGATAGGTTGCAGGATCGATAATCTCGATGCCCTCGATGTCGAAGCCGCACTTCTCAGCAGCAGCCTTGACTTCGTCGACATTACCGATCAGAATGGAAGTCAGGATGCCGTCCTTCTTCAGACGGGAAGCAGCTTCCAGGATACGGGGATCCGGACCTTCGGTGAAAACGATAGTACGCGGATCAGCTTTCAGGGTTGCAATCAGATTTTCTAACATAGTTCCAATAACCTCCTTAGAACTCTCTTTTCATATTATACACCAACTTGTGCATAAATCTCAATAACTGTGTGCAAAAGTTTGCAAAAAAATCATCTAAATTTTCCGACCTGATCGGTATTACGTTTTGCAATCTGTATTACGAACAATCGCGAACGCGCGGAAAAGTTGGAAATGACAGTCATCATGAAACATTTTTATAAGATAAGCCCTCTGAAAGTTCCAGCATAAGGGTGACCTAACAGAGGGCTTTTTGCACAATTACTTTTTAGTATCATCGTGTTCAGAGGGCTTGCGGCGCTTGAAACGCTCCAGTTTTACCGCGGTAGGCGCTATGGTATCCTTAGTAATCGGAATCATTTCGCCGCTTTCCGCATCAATATGATCGAGGGTAATATAGTCAGCCGTTTGGACAGACAGCTTCTTTTTTCCGAGAGAACGGTTGACCAGTCCGGAAACTGCACTGTAAATAACAGCAAACAGCGGGACACCAACGACCATACCGGCAAAACCAAACATACCGCCAAACAGCAGAATGGCAAACATAACCCAGAAACTAGCCAGACCGGTAGAGTCACCCAAAATCTTGGGGCCGAGGATATTTCCATCGAACTGCTGCAGGATGAGGATGAAGATAACAAAATATACACCCTGAAGCGGGCTGACCAGAATGATCAGCAGCGTGCTGGGAATGGCACCAATGAAGGGACCAAAGAACGGAATGATATTGGTCACACCAATAATGACACTGATCAGCAGAACATACGGCATTTGCAGAATAGACATTGCAAAGAATGTAATCAAACCGATGATCAGAGAATCCAGCAATTTACCCGTAATAAATCCGCCAAAGACCTTGTGGACGAAACGGATATTTTCCAGAATCACGTTTGCAGTATCGGTATGGAACATGCTGTAAATGAGTTTTTTACCCTGCGCAGAGAAGGTATCCTTGCTGTTGAGCATGTATACGGCACTGATGAAGCCGACCAGTACTGTTTTGAGGAAAGAAATAGTGTTGGATACAAAGCTTCCCACAAAATTTCCTCGCATGACCTCTAACAGCTGAGGTACCAACTGGGTGTTTGCCCACTCCATGAGAGAGGAGGAAACAGAAGCATATAATTGCTGTACATTTCCTTCAAGAATGGGATTGTTGGAAAACAGGTGTACGGTCAGCCATTCTTCGGTGCGGTTGAGGTATTCGGGCAGTTTTTCTAACAGACCCATAACGCTCTCTGCCAGCTGCGGAAGTACCATGGAGAGCAATGCCACAACAATGAGCAGGAAGAACGTAACACTGATCAAGCTGCAGAACAGCTTATTGAAACTTTTTGCCTTTTTGGGGTTGCGAATGACGCGTGAAAACCAGGGATTGGTCTTACGCACGAGCGCGTTAAAAATAGGAAGCAGCAGATAAGCGACAACGAATCCGAACGTAAACGGTCGTAAAATAGAAGACAGCTGTCCGAGGATTTCTTTGATCGTATCGAGCTTATAAAATGTAAAGAAGCATAAAATGCTCATTACAATAACAAGCCATGCAGAGACAGCAACACGGAAATATTGATTTTGAAATGGACTTTTCATGAAATATAACTTGGGTACTCCTTATTAGTTCTGATTTGTGGTGTCATCTTGGAAAAAGAGTCGCCAGATCAGATAGACCCAAGATGCAAGAAAGCCGATGAAAAGCAAGAATTTGAATTTTTTTGCCTGCTTGGAGAATACTGTGGCGATAAAAGCGCCGAAGCAAACCAAACAAGTTTTGAAGATTGCGAAATCCAGAATACTGAAGGTACGCGCGCGAGCCAGTAAATATTTCACCAGGAAATTTACCTTTTCACAGCATTTTTTACAGGTGATCGATTGCATCATTGATCTTCCCCTTTCCCTTGTACCGCATTGGATGCGGTTTTTCGATGCCTGCCGGTATGTGATTTTCTCTCAGTCCCGGACTTCTTTGCAGAGGAACACTGTCGCCGCCCTGCGGGTGAAATCACACCGAGCTGCATACCAAGATGTTCCGCCAAAGCCTGCGCGTCGGCACAGTGTGTTTCGCGCAGGGCACATTGCAAAATTTCCCCACAGGCATGTGCGTCAGAACCAGCTTCATGATGGTTCAGCGTAATGCCTAAAGCATCTGCAACGGTGTTTAGTTTGTGGTTTTCCAAATCAGGCCATACTTTTTGAGAAACCTTGACCGTACAGATATACTGACAGGTTGGGAGTGGAATGTTGTAAAACTCCAGGCAACGGCATAATACTTCGGTATCAAAGACCGCATTGTGACAAACAATGACACTGCCATCAACCTTGTCTTGAATTTTACGCCAAATTTCGTCAAATGTCGGCTGATCTTTTACATGAGAGCGTTTGATACCATGAATTTTGACATTATACCAATGAAACTTACCTACGGAGTCAGGCGGACGGATTAGGAATGTTTCGGTTCCTACCAGTTGATCGTCTTCGTAGTAAGCCAATCCGATAGAACAGGCACTGGTATAATAGCTGTTGCCTGTCTCAAAGTCCATTGCGACATATCTCATGCACGTCCCCCCTGTCCAATCTTCGCGCGGTCACGCAGTGTGCAGAGAAAATGATAGAACGGAGCCAATTTGGCAAAACGCTCGAGCATCAGAGGAACAAAGCTGCCGTCAAACACCGGGTCAAAATTCTGCGTTTCTTCAAAATCAATCCCCAGCTGCTTGCGGTTCAGCCATGGCTGATAAATCTCCTTTGCCTCGGGATGCTTGGGACGTTTATATAATTCTCCGGATAGGTGCATTTCAGGTACGGTTTGTACTGCACGGTAAGCATCCAGGAACAGCTTGTCCTCTCGCAGAATCATATCGCGCGCTTCTGCCATTTCGCCTCGTCCAAAGCCACCCCAACAGCCATAGCGCCAAAAATCAGGCCCAAGTTCCATATAATAAAAAGGAACTTCCTCAAACTGTGCGCGCGGACGGCGGAAAAACAGCCACAAATTAGCGCGATAGAGTGTTTTATCTTTGGTGTATCGCGTATCTCGACGTACACGGGAAACCATGCGGGAAGGGGTTGTCACGAACAGTGGATCAATCAGGAGCATATCCTCCCGCATCCGTTCACATAACGCATAGAAAGGTTCGATTGCCAAGCGCTTAATGTCTGCTTTATGCGCCTCATAAAAATCGGGCGAATCCATCATGCGATTTTCAATCAATAGGTCTAGTCCTTGCGGACAAAATCCTGTAAATTCCATCTAGGGAAGCACTCCTTCAAAATACCTATACTCATTTTATCCTCTTTGCAATAGAAACGCAATAGAATTTAAAAATCCTTGGTTTCCTTTTGCGAAAAAATGGAGTATAATAGCACTATTAAGCGGCTGTCCGCTTCCCTACTTTGACATAATTGGGAGGTATCCTGACAATGAATGAACATGAAAAGATTTTAACGATGCTCGAACAAGACGCACGTCTGACTCCGGAACAGCTGGCAGATATGGCGCAGATGGATCTTGCGGATGTCAAAGCCATCCTGCGAGACTTGGAAAAGAATAATACGATTTTAGGATATAAGACGGTCATCGACTGGGATAAGACCGAGCGTGAACAGGTCACGGCACTGATCGAAGTTAAGATCACGCCTCAGAAGGGCATGGGCTTTGATGAGATCGCACGTCAGATTTATTCGCACCATCAGGTTGAGAGCGTGTATCTGATGTCGGGTGGTTTTGACCTGACGGTCATCATTTCCGGCCGTACCATGCGTGAAGTGGCACGCTTTGTATCCGAACAGCTGGCACCGATGGAGAATGTACTGTCTACCGGTACCCATTTCATCCTGAAAAAATACAAGGAACAGGGAGTGACCTTTGACCCGAGCGAAGTTGATAGTCGGGAGGTAATGATGTAATATGATCGATTATTCCAAAGTGCTTTCCGAGCGGGTGCAGGCGGTCAAACCGTCGGGCATTCGAAAGTTTTTTGATTTGGCATCTACGATGAAGGATGTCATTTCGCTTGGGGTTGGTGAACCTGATTTTGAAACACCGTGGCAGGTACGCCGCGCAGGCATTGCTTCGCTGGAAAAAGGACGAACTTTCTATACTTCAAACTGGGGTCTTCAGCAGCTCCGTGATGAGATTGCAGGACTGGCGCTGCGCAGATATGACCTGTTTTATGACCCGCATGACGAGATCGTCGTGACGGTCGGCGGCAGTGAGGCAATCGATAATGCCCTGCGCGCAATTGTTTCTCTGGGAGACGAGGTTTTGATTCCGGAGCCTAGTTTCGTGTGCTATACTCCCTTGACGACTTTGGCAGGCGGTGTACCGGTTGCCATTCCGACCGTTGCAGAGGAAGGCTTCAAACTGACACCCGAGCGCCTGCGCGCCGCGATTACGCCCAAGACCAAGGCACTCATTCTGCCCTACCCCAACAATCCGACCGGTGCGATTATGAACCGTCAGGAGCTGGAAGCAATTGCTGAGGTGCTCCGAGATACCAATATTGTTGTGCTTTCGGATGAGATTTATTGCATGCTGACCTATCAGGGCGAGCATGTAAGCATTGCGCAGATTGATGGCATGCGTGAGCGTACCATTGTGATTGACGGCTTCTCGAAATCTTATGCGATGACCGGATGGCGTTTGGGCTGGGCAATGGGCCCGAGAGAATTGATGAAATCGATCTGCAAGATCCACCAGTTCGGTATTATGTGTGCGCCGACGACGGCACAGTTTGCGGGTATTGAAGCGATTCGTACCGGTGATGATGATATTATCCACATGCGCAGTCAGTATGATATTCGTCGCCGTTTTCTGGTCAGTGAGCTGCGCAGCATGGGCTTGGAATGCTTTGAGCCGCATGGTGCGTTCTACGTATTCCCTTCCATCAAATCGACCGGTTTGACATCAGAAGAATTCTGCAATCGTTTGCTGCAGGAGCAGCATGTCGCAGTAATTCCGGGCGATGCGTTTGGCGAGAGCGGTGCGGGCCATGTACGTATTTCCTATTCGTATTCCATGGCGCATCTGCGTGAGGCGTGCAGCAGAATACGCGATTTCCTCCAAACACTGTAACGTAATATGAACCTCCGCATAGTTTGAAATAGAAGGTTTTCTTCTAATTCATTCCATACGGAGGTTTTTGTTATGGCTGAAAAAATGTGTCCTGGTCCCCTGAGCGGTGCTGCCAGTTTCCGAGAGGCTGTTTGTGTTCACACCAAGAAGGTCTATGATCAGTGCCGGAGCCGTGATTGCATGCGCGATCTGCGTGTGTATCTGCCGACTGAAGATCAGTGCTTTATCGAGGGAAATGCGGTCACTGTGAAGCCGAGATGTGCAGAGCTGCTCTCGGCTGTGATGGATGTCGAGCCCGTTGCATTCCGTCGTGGCTTTTACAGCGTAGACATTCGATTCTTCTATAAGGTATCGGTTGAAGCATGCACCGGTATCGGCTGCCCGCGTATTCTGGAAGGTCTGGCTGTCTATGATAAGCGCTGCATGCTGTTTGGCAGCGAAGGCGGTGCGCACATCTTCTCCTCGCAGTTTGTAGCGGATGGTGATGATGTACAGCTTGCGCGCAACACCAACCTGCCGACGGCAGTACTGGAGACGGTAGAGCCGATTCTGCTCGAAGCGCGTGTGGTTTATCCCACTCAGCCGTGTGCATGCGCATGCACTTGCGGCGAGCTGCGTGAAGTTCCGCGTGCAATTTGTGGCTGCTTTGCCGGACGTGACCTGTCCCTTGATTCTGCAAGCAATCAGCTACGTGTCACCATTGGACAGTTCTCGATTATCAAGCTGGAACGCGATATTCAGCTGCTCATGCCGGCATTTGATATCTGCATGCCGGAGAAGGACTGCTGTGAAAATATCGGCGGCGATCGCTCGGAAGATCCCTGCGATGTATTCTCTCGCTTTGATTTCCCGGTCGACGAATTCTTCCCGCCGCGTCGTGAGTCCAGTGGCTGTGGCTGCAACACTTCTCGCAGTACCTCTACCTGCGGTACGTCTTCGTGCGGCAGCTCGAGTGCAAGCTCCAACACGCGCAGCGGCAGCTGTGGATGTGGCTCTGCGGCATCCAATACCAATCGCAGCGGCTGTGGCTGCGGTAACTAAACAGTTTCCAAGTCAAAGAGGTGGGCGCATCTGCGCCTGCCTCTTTTTATATGTGATACAAAAAAATAAGCTCCGGAATATTCCAGAGCTTATAAAATAAGTCTTAAATCAGATTAAATCTTCATCTGTGATAAAGAAATCGGCGTTATTAGCTTCGCAGCGACGATCCAGTTCTGAAGTGGTGCCAAGCAGCGCACGCACGCTGTCGTATTCTGCCTTTGCCTTGGGATTTTCTCGATTGGTTCGCGTAGCACGGATCAGCAGGTTTTTCGGGGTATCCAGCGGAGAAATGTATTCTACAACGGATACCTTGTAGCCCTCGGCTTCCAGCTTCAATGCACGCATACTATCGGTCAGTACGTCATTGAATCTGGTTTTGAACACACCAAACTTGGTCAGTGGCTCCAGCCCGGGAATATGATACTGGTCAAGCAGCTCTTTGTGACAGCACGGAACACAGGCAATATATTTTGCCTGGGCACGGATTGCCGTTCCGAGCGCAAGATCGGTGGCAATGTCGCATGCGTGTAGAGAGATGACGGCAGTTACCTGCTTGGGCGGCTGATAGGTGCGAAGATCGGCAGCAATGAATTCCATATTGTGATAGCCTAGACGCTTGGCCATCTTCTGGCTTTCCGATACAACGTGCGGGTTGATATCGATACCGATGATGCGGCAGCGGCGGCGCAGCACATCACGCAGATAATAGTTCATGACAAAGGACAGATAAGACTTGCCGCAGGCACAGTCAAGCAGCAAAATTTCCTCGCTGTCATCCTGCTCGAACATGGGTGCAACCAATTCGACATAGTGATCGATCTGATTGTACTTTCGGATCATGTCGTTTTTGATTTTGCCGTCCGCAGTCAGAATGCCGATCTCACGCAGCAGCGGTGCAGCCTTATCAGCCTGAATCAGATACTTTCGGCTGTGGTCAAGCAGCGGATTATTGACGGCTGCGGCATCCTGCGGAGCAGCTTGCTGCTCGGTCTGCTTCATAGATACACCCTTTGCATTGACCGTAATGGTAATAACGGTACCGCGTTCGGTATATACAAGCGTGCTGTCGTCATACAGCTCGGTTTGCTTGTCAAAGAAGGAGACCACTTCCTCCGCGTCAATCGGACGTTCGGTTCCCTGAAAGACCAGCAAATAATCGTTTTCTTCGCCAGCCTTCAGCGCAGCTTTAAATCTTTTATTGCCGGATTTGAAGATGAATTCGGCAGAAACGAAATAATCGCGATTTTGTTTGAGTCGAGCCTGAATGCCGATCAGCAACAGTTTGAGCTTGTTCTTTTCGCCCTTTTGCATAGATAGCGCCCTTTCCGTAGTCAAATGATATTCGTGAGCTTATTATAACGGGAATTTATCCGAGACGCAAGTACTTTGCCTGCGGAAAAACATTGACCTCAACATGCGAAGACAAGATGATTGTTTTATCTGCTGCATGTTTTAAGATACATTGCGCTGTGCGGGTAATATTTGTCTCGTCCAATCCGGTGAATGGTTCGTCTAGGACAAGGATATCGGCAGGAACGGCAAGCGCACGTGCGATGGCGACGCGACGCTGCATACCGCCGCTCAGTGTGCTGACGGGCTGCTCACAGTCCTCTGGCGCGATGAGTTCACATAGTAGACTGCGTATTTGCTCTGTATCCAGATCACAGACAAAGCGAACATTTTCGATTGCATTTTGCATGGGCAATAGTCGATTCTCTTGAAAGACTGGTGCAAAGCGAACCGACTCACTTGTGATGATCTGGCCGGAGGACGGACGCTCTAATCCCATCAGGAGACGCAACAATGTGGTTTTTCCCAGACCAGAGGCTCCTTCGATGCGCCAGATTTCATGGTCATGGATTTCCCAATCGATCTGTTCCAAGACCATTTTTCGGCCAAAACGCTTGCTTACTTGTTCAAATCGGATTTCCATGCGAGTCCTCCCTGCCAGCGTGTTTCTGCGCTGCGAAGTATTCGAACGACGATTTTTTCACACAACAGACTGATGCAGATGATTACAATTGTCCAAGCAAACAATTCGTCTGTGTTGAGGTATAGTTTGGCTAGATAGAGCTGATCTCCGATGGATAGATCAGGCAGGCCGATGATTTCACCGGCAATTCCTGCTTTCCATGCCATGCCTACACCCAAACGGCAGCTGGAGAGTAAATACGGCATGACCTGCGGCAGATACAGCGCTTTGATTTTCTTTCGACGCGATACACGAAAGACCTGTGCCATCTCAAGCAGTGAACGATCAACCTGCTGCAATCCTTGCATAAGATTGATATAAACCGCGGGAAACACAACAAAAAAAGCAACCAAAACAGAGATGTGCGCCGATGAAAGCCAGATGAGAGCGACAACAATAAAGCATGCGACAGGAACGGTCTTCATGATTTGAATGGCGGGTTCCAGTAAGATGCCGATGGGACGGATGTAGTAACCTGCAATTGCCAGCATTGCGCCAAAGAGGAACGCTAGAACAAAGCCGATTGTGATTTTACACAGCGAGTGCAGAATAGAGATCCAAAATGTTGTCGTTTGGATCTGCCTCAGTAAGCACCGCAACGTATCAATCGGACCGGCAAAGAGTACATCCGGTAAATAAGCGGCTAAAACAGACCAGACCGTCACCCAAAAAAGGATGACGGTCAGTCTTACCAATACATGTTTACGCGCCATAGAATGCATCATCCGGCAGCTTTCCACCGATCATCTGCGGATCGAAGGTGTAAAGTGCATCGAGATATCCGGAAAGTGCAGTGCGCATTTCTTCGCCGGTCATGCAGACCAGATTGCAGCGCGGAATTGCCAGCTTGGCAATCGGGGCCTTGACAATATCAAGCGATTCAATCTTGGTTGCAGCGCCCTCAGGATGGCCGTTGACGTATGCGACCGACTCCGCGGCATCTGCTGCAAACTGGAGCATTGCAGCCGGATGTGCCTCTGCAAACTCCTTGCGCACGATGGTGACACCCGTCACAAGCTGGCTACCGTTGTCGGATACACGATCCCACTCATCACCAAGGCTGAGTGCAATGTGTCTGTTATCCAGCTGCTGAATTGCGACCGTTGCAAACGGCTCAGGCAGGACCGCAAATGCAGTCGGATCGGTCTGCAGCGCAGAGACAACCTCAGTAGCTTCGGTCTTAAACTCTACGGTCATATCATCCCAGCTCATACCATTCTTTTCGACCAGATAGCGCAGAGAAGCCTCCGGTGTGGTACCCTTGCCGGTCATATAGATGGTCTTACCCTTGAGTGCGGTCAGGTCACTCATTTCCACGTCACCGGGAGTTACAACCTGCAGAACGCTCAGGGTATTGATGTTTGCAACTTCAATTGCGCCATTGGTTTTCTGGTACAGCGTTGCGGCCAGGTTTGCAGGAACCAGAGCGATATCAACCTCACCCTTTACAACCAGCGGGACAATTTCGTCTGCGGCTGCGTAGATGTTGAATTCGTAGTGTTCATTTTCAGACGTCATCAGTGCAGACAGACCCATAGAAGTCGGACCCTTCAGCGAAGCAACCTGAGTAACCAGACCGTCTTCGTATCCGGCGGTGACTTCGGTTTCGGTAGCTTCGGTTGTCGCAGGCGGCGTGGAAGCTTCCTCCTGCTGGGGCTGTGCGGATTGTCCGCATCCAGCCAGCGTCAGGGCCAAAAATGCGGCCAGTGCAAGCAAACGTTTCTTCATGTGTATATTACCCTCCTAAGAAATAAAAAATCAGCAAGTTTATTTCCCGTATTGTGCTTTGGCCTGTACACCGGGCAGACGGCCCAGCTTTCCGGCCAATGCACTGATGATATCGTTTGGAGCGTCCAGAACAACGCAGATGACGGATACTTCCCGATCACGATGCGGAATTCCCAAACGGCCAATGATATATTGACCATAGGTGTGCAGCAATGCATTGACCTGCTCGCTCTGCTCGATATCATAGATAAAGATGCCTAAAATTGCCATACGGTTTTCCATCGAAGTTCCTCACTTTTTGCATAATAAAAGCGCCCTGTGACATAGATGACAGGGCGCTGTGATTTCTACCAGAATTTTACTTCATCTCAGGAACCTACGCTGCTTCGATGTCGAAAAAAGATATTTTCCTTGTCCGCAGAGAAACTTTGGACGCGGAGTATTTTTTTAATAATTTTCAGCCTTGATCTGGAAATAAGCCTGAGGATGTGCACAAACCGGGCATACTTCCGGAGCCTTCTTGCCAACAACGATGTGGCCGCAGTTCGAGCACTGCCAAATCATGTCGCCATCACGAGAGAAGACCAGACCACCCTCGATGTTAGCGAGCAGCTTGCGGTAGCGTGCTTCGTGCTCCTTCTCGATCTCACCAACCTGCTCAAACAGGAATGCGATATCGTCGAAGCCTTCTTCACGAGCTTCCTTTGCAAAGGTTGCGTACATGTCGGTCCATTCGTAGTTCTCGCCGTCAGCTGCATCCTTGAGGTTTTCAACCGTAGAAGGAATGCCGTCGTGCAGCAGCTTGAACCAGATCTTTGCATGCTCCTTTTCATTGTTTGCAGTTTCCAGGAACAGCTGTGCGATCTGCTCGTAGCCATCCTTCTTCGCCTTGGAAGCGTAGTAGGTGTACTTGTTGCGTGCCTGGGATTCACCAGCGAATGCTGCCATCAGGTTTGCTTCGGTCTTTGTTCCCTTTAAGTTTGCCATAATAAGTCTCCTTTCTCATTCGAACAAGAATTATTATTGTTTATAGTATACCCATTTATACAATTTTTGTCAATGCGAAAATTTAATTTTTCCGAGACATGATGTATATGGTATAGCAATTTCACACATACTTTTTATAAAGTTTTCAAGGAGGTAATCCAATATGGAGAACAAAGCAATTCGTTGTACTGTGAAACAGTGTGCAAATCATGCAAATGGTGCAGACTACTGCGCGCTTGATCACATCACGATCGGTACGCATGAAGCCAATCCCTGCACGCAGCAGTGCATTGACTGCATGAGTTTTTGCACCAACCGCTGATACAGAGAAAAAGTGTCAAATCTAATATAATTATGCAGATGTAGGTGAATTCATAACCATATTTTAAGGCTATGAATTGATCTATCCTGATCGTTTTTGCGATTCAAAAGCGAAAACATCAGAAAAAAAGGCCATCACACAGCAGAAAACTGTATGATGGCCTTTTGCAATACATCGTATTTTATTCAGTGAGCAAATGAATTTGCTCCAGTGCCAGATATAGCCGGATGGATTGATCCCTTTGCAGTGAAGTGTCGCAGATACGCCAGTGTAAGACGCCACTTCCCTGTTGTGGGGTTATTAAAACGATGGCATCTGTAGGCCCGTGCATAATGCGTGTAATGTGACCCTTCACCGTCAGATACTCCAATGACGGCTCTTGCAAAGTAAAAGCCTGTGCAGAGACAGAGACCGCGCGAACGTTTGGCACCATATTCTGCGATGTGAACGAGACATTCCAGGCTGGGATATAAATTGTGCCATCGCTCTGCTGTTGTGCATCCAGCACGTTTTCCATGCCGACCAAATGCGCTTCTGCCTGTGTTTTAGGATGGCAAAACAGCTCGCGTTTTTCACGCAGCCCATGTGTCTTTCCATCCTGCACAACTGCAATCTTTTGACACAACCGATAGGCCTCTTCCCTGTTATGTGATACCAGAATGGTGGTACCTGGGAAAGACTCGATGACCTCAGACATTTGCTGCTCGACTTGCCAGCGCAGAAAGGCATCCAGAGCGGAAAAGGGCTCGTCTAACATCAAAATGCGTGGCTGACTGGCCAGAATACGAGCGAGTGCAACCCGCTGCTGTTGTCCGCCGGACAGTTCACTTGGCAGACGTTTGTCCAATTTTTCCAGCCCGAACTGCTGAATCAGCGCATCTACACAGGTATATTTTCGACTTCTGCGTGCACCGCACATAATATTTTGCCGTACGGTCATGGTAGGAAATAGCGCATAATTTTGGAAGAGCAATCCAGTACCGCGCTCTTGCGGCGGGAGATTGATTTTTTTCTCGCTGTCAAATACACATTGCCCGTCGATTACGATTTTTCCACGATCAGGTTTTTCCACACCTGCGATACAGCGCAGCGTCATGGATTTGCCGCTGCCAGAAGCGCCCAGCAAGGCAATAGGGATGTTATCGGCTTCGAGCTGCATATTTAACCGAAAGCCATCTAAATTCTTTTCGATATCGACAAAGATTGACATTATGGCTTCCTCCGTTTGCGTTCCATGAGATTCACGGCCATAAGTACGCAAAACGAGATGGCCAGATTGACAAATACCCAGCGATATGCGAGATCGGTATTCCCTTCGCGCCATAGCTGATATACGGTCGTGGAAATGGTCGCCGTACGACCGGGCGTGTATCCGGAGACCATGCTGGTTGCGCCGTACTCACCCAGTCCGCGTGCAAATGCTAAAATCATGCCGGCAAATACCCCTTGTTTGCATCCCGGCAGTAAAATTCGCCAGAAGATATATCGGCCGGATAATCCGAGTGTGCGCGCGGCATCCAGAATATTGGGGTCAAAGCTTTCAAACGCACCGCGCGTGGTTCGATACATAAGCGGAAACGTGACGATGATGACTGCGAAAATAGCAGCCTGCCAGGTCATAATGATTCGCAGATTGAACCATTCCAAAAGTGGCGAACCAATGACACCCTTCGGACCAAGCAGCCGGAGTAAGAAAAAACCGACGACAGTAGGCGGCAAAACCATTGGAATGGTCAGAATGACATCACAGATTCCCTTTACACTGCGCGGCAGATGACAAACCAGATACGCGGCAAAAATGCCAAGAAAAAATGTGATGACAGTTGCTGCTGCGGCGATGCGCAGTGAGTTCCATAATGGAAACCAATCCAAGGAACACTCCCCCTATTTTATGATGACGGTGTTAAGCCTCGTCCGGACGCGAGAAGCCGACCGATGCAAATACATCCATTGCCTTATCGGTCTTGAGGTAATCCAGAAATGCCTGTGCCTCTTCTGCCTGTGCAGCGTTGGTTAAAACAGCGGCGGGATAGATTGCCGGAGAATAAGACTCGGCCGGTGCAGTTGCAACGACCTCAATTTCCGGTTCGCTGGCAGCATCGGTGCGATAGACAATACCGCAGTCAACAGCCGCTGCTGCAACCTGCGAGGTAACTTCCTTTACATTGGAACCAAACGTGATCTTGCCGTCTGCATTCAGGCCGTCCCACAGTCCCATATACTTTAAGATTTCTTCGGAATACTGTCCAACCGGAACATCAGAGTTGCCCAGTGCGATGGAAGATACATTTGCCAGATCTTCAAACGAAGCGGGTGCGTTTTCTGCACCCTTGGGCGCAACCAGAACAACGGTATTTTCAAGCAGATCTACACGAGAGTCACTCTTGACCAGATCACCCAGACCATCCATCTGCTTTTGACCAGCGGAGATGAACAGATCACAGACGGCGCCCTCTTCGATTTGAGTCTGCAACGTACCGGAGGAATCAAAATTATATACCAGCTCTACTTCTGGATGTTCGGACTCATAGACTTCCTTAATTTGATTCAGCGATTCTGTGAGAGATGCGGCTGCGAATACGGTTACTTCGGTGGGATCGGTCGATGCTGCAGCATTCGAAGCATCATCTGTCTGCGTATTGCTATTGCCGCAAGCGGTTAAAGTCATCGCTGCAAGACACAGTACTGCCAATCTTTTTTTCATGGAAAATCGCGCCCCTTCATTCGTTATATTTTTAAAAGTATAGCGATAGTATAACAAACAAAAATGCAAACTGCAAGCGTGATGAAATCAGAAAAATCGACTGATTGATTGTTCAATCAGTCGATCTTACGGTTTTGGGAGCAGTTAAAATGCTTAAAGCACGGTAATTGTTGGAAATTTCCACTTTTTTGGTCGTTCCACCAAATTCTCCGTCCAGTGTCCAGGAAATCTCTTCGTCAGAGAAGATCTGGAGTTTGGATGCCTTACAGCGCAAGAGGAATTTGGAATCCCCTTTTGATTGCATCAGTTCATTAAAGATAGTCTGCCAATCCAGCGGATTTTTGGGCTGACGAATCAATACAACCTCAAATAGTCCGTCATCCATGCGGACATCGTGTGGCGTGAGTTCTTTAAATCCACCGATGGATGTGGCGTTGGAGACCATACCATAGATGAGTTCATCTTCCAGACTCTGTCCACATGAGGTCTCGATTCGAATATGGTAGGGTTTTAAATGCGGCAGGGACTTGATGCCTTCCAAAATATATGCGGTTCGTCCAAGCAGATTTTTTTGTGCTTGCGGTGTGGTATAGGATACGTTGGTAAAGGCTCCGAACGCTGCAATATAGCAAAAGTTGCGGTCAGCAAAGCGGCCAATATCGACTTGCTGTATCACGCCGGTAGCAGCAATTTGTGCGGCTTCCAACGGATGTTTGGGAATACCCAAGCTGGAAGCAAAGTCATTTACCGTGCCCGCTGGGATATAGCCCAGCGGGATACGGTCGGTGTGCTGCAGAAGACCGGTCACAACTTCGTTGAGTGTTCCATCTCCACCGGCACACACAATGCGGTCAAATTGTGCAGCGCGCTCTATGACAATATTGGTAGCGTCCAGAGGCTTTTGGGTCGTGTATACCGTAACGTCGAACCCGGCTTTTACGAAGATATCGATACAGCCCAGTGCGGAATTTTGGATGGCACCTTTTCCGGCGTGCGGATTTATGATAAAAAGTAATTTTTGATTCATCTCATCCAATTCCTGTCCCTAACCTCTCGTGAATTGTGATTATACCAACAGTTCGCAGACGGTATTTGCGTAAGCTACCGGGTCTTCCAGCGGCAGGCCTTCAATCAGCTGTGCCTGTGCGTACAGAACAGCAGCGTATTTTGCCAGCGTATCCTGGTTAGCGGTCTTAAGCTTCTGGAAGATCGGATGCTCTGCATTGAGTTCCAGAACACGTTCTGCATGGATTTTCTCCTGACCCGGCTGCTGATTGAGCACCTTTTCCATTTCCAGAGAAAGCATACCCTTGGTGGTCAGACAGCAGGGATGGCTCTTCAGACGGCTGGTGAACTGAACGGCAGTGACCTTTTCGCCGAGTGCCTGCTTCATCGTATCCAGAACAGACTGATACTCCTTGGTCAGGGTTTCAATCTCTTCCTTCTCGTCCTGAGTTTCCAGATCCAGATCATCGTCAGAAATGGACTTGAATTCCTTGCCCTGATAGTCGTGCATCATCTTCATGCAGAACTCATCAATGCTGTCGGTCAGGCACAGAACCTGATATCCCTTGTCGCGCAGACGCTCCATCTGCGGCAGCAGCTCGATCTTTGCCTTGGTTTCGCCGCATGCGTAATAAATATACTTCTGCTCTTCCTTCATCTGCTCGGTGTACTCTGCCAGAGACAGCATTTTATCCGAATCCGCAGTATGATACATCAGAAGATCCTGGAGCAAATCCTTGTGCATGCCATAATCCATGTATGCACCGTACTTGAGCTGCAAGCCAAAGGCCTGGAAGAACTTTTCGTAGTCCTCGCGCTTGTTCTTCATCATAGATGCAAGCTCGTTCTTGATCTTCTTTTCGAGCGCACCTGCAATGAGCTTGAGATGACGGTCATGCTGAAGCAGCTCACGGGAAATGTTCAGCGACAGGTCGGCCGAGTCAACCAGGCCGCGAACGAAGCTGAAGTAATCAGGCAGCAGGTCGGCACACTTGTCCATAATCAGCACACCGTTAGAGTACAGAGCCAAGCCCTTTTCGTAGTCCTTGGTGTAATAGTTCATAGGTGCATGGCTGGGGATATACAGCAGCGCATGATAGGTAACCGAACCCTCGGTATACATGTGAATATGGTGAATCGGGTCCTGATAATCAAAGAACTTCTGCTTGTAGAACTGGTTATAGTCCTCGTCCTTCAACTCGGACTTGGACTTGCGCCATAACGGAATCATGGAGTTGAGCGTGGTCAGTTCCATGTATTCTTCCCATTCCGGCTTTTCCGGATCGCAGCCTTCCTTCTGGCGCGAACGCGGCATTTCCATCTGGATGGGATAACGAATGTAATCAGAATACTTCTTTACCAGTTCCTGAATGCGGTAAGGCTCGAGGAACTCACTGTACTTGTCCCCTTCATTGTCCGGCATCAGGGTCAAAATGATATCGGTACCCACTTCAGCACGCTCTGCGGGTTCAATGGTGTATCCATCCGCACCGTCGGAAACCCAGCGGTTTGCAGTATCAGCGCCCTGCGCACGGGAGACGACTTCAACCTTGGATGCAACCATGAATGCAGCGTAGAAGCCAACGCCGAACTGACCGATAATATCGATATCGTCCTGCTTGTCATTCTGCTGCTTAAACTGCAAGGAACCAGAATGCGCAATGGTACCCAGATTTTCTTCCATCTCTGCAACCGACATACCGCAGCCGTGGTCGGATACGGTCAGTGTGCGGGCATCCTTATCGACGGTAAGGGTAATGGGCAGATTGTCGCGCAGGATACCGGTTTGTCCCTGCTGCATTGCATGATAATACAGCTTATCGGTCGCGTCCGAAGCATTCGAGATCAACTCGCGCAGGAAAATATCCTTGTGAGAATAGATCGAGTGGATCATCAAATCGAGCAGTCTTTTCGACTCAGCTTGGAACTGTTTCTTTTCCATAATGAAAAACACCTCTGTGATGTAAATAAAATAAATGGGTTTAGCACTCTAACACCTCGAGTGCTAACGATATTATGATAATCCCAATGTACATAAAAATCAAGAGCCCATATTATCTTTTCACAGAAAGTTCAAGAACTCACCGCAGCTTGTCCTGTGGTACTTTTCGCTTGGCCAAACGATTGTAGGTATAGCGGCGAATGAGTGCATAGATGACTGAAAACAGCGGAATATTGATCAGCATGCCCAGAATACCCATGGTGCTGGCACCTGTGGTCACAGCGACCAGGACCCAAATAGACGGCAGACCAACCGAGCTTCCCACAACATGCGGATAGATGAGATTGCCTTCAATCTGCTGCAGGACCAAAAACAGGATGATAAACCACAAAGCCTGCATGGGATTGGCAATTAGAATGAGGAAGGCACCGATAAAGCAGCCAAAGAATGCGCCGAAAATCGGAATGAGTGCTGTGAAGGCGATGACAACGCTGGTGACAGCTGCATAGGGGAAATGGAAGATTGACATGGAGACGAAGAACAGCATACCCAGAATGCATGCTTCTAAACACTGACCGGAAATAAAATTGGAGAATGTCCGCTGGGTCAGACGCAGGATATCCAATGCAGTATCTACGGGATGCTCCGGGAACCAGGCATACATGATCTTCTTGCACTGTGCAGAGAGTTTTTCTTTTTGCAGCAACAGATAAAATGCAAAAATCAGGCCGATGATAGCGTTGGTCATACCGCCGATGATGGAGGATGCAACCGAGAACGTATTATCCAAAAGATTACCGTTTTTGAGGAAGTCCAGAAGATTTTGCAGCTGTTCCGTCCAGTTGATTTGACGCAGCGTATCAATCGAACTGTTTACATAATCGGTGATTGCCGGATAGCGTTCGATCAGATCATTTCCCCATTTTGTAATTTGGGCAATAAATCCCGGCATGGAAGCACTGAGTGTGCCGATCGAGTTTGCGATTTGAGGTGCCACAATGAAAACCATCAGGGTAATGATGCCAACGATCAGCATGAGTGTGATCAGAAGGCTGATGGGGCGATGTAATTTGCGAAGAACAGAATGATTTCTTGTGACTTTATCTGTGAACAGCGTATGTTCGATTGCCCGCATTGGTACATTGATGATAAATGCGATGGTACACCCAATCAAAAAGGGCATCAAAAACCGAAATATGGTGCTGATAGTTCCTGTCCATACGCTGATATTTTGCAGACCTAAAAATAAAATGATGCCAAAGGCAATCAAAAACATGAGATGCTGCATGTTTTTACGATTAAAATCCATTTTTGCTCACCTGATTTCCTTTCTATATGAATGGAGCAAACCATTATATGTTATTGTATCATTTCTCCCATAAAATTGTACATCTAAATTGTAAATAAAATATAACAATCTTCCCTTTGCGCGTCATGTGTGTGATAATAGAGTTATATAGATGGGAGGGTTATGATATGAGTCAGCAAACCATGCAGGCTGTTGTATTTCAGGCACCGGGTAAATTTAGTTTAGAAGAGCGGCCAGTTCCTCAGCTGCAAAGCGAGACCGACGCAATTGTACGGGTCACTTTGGCGTCAATTTGTACGAGCGATCTGCACATTAAACATGGCAGTGTACCGCGTGCAGTGCCAGGCACCATTGTCGGACATGAGATCGTGGGCGTAATCGATCAGCTGGGTGCGGGCGTTACAGGATTTTCAGTTGGTGATCGTGTTACGGTCAATGTTGAAACGTTCTGCGGTGAGTGCTTTTTCTGCCAAAGAGGTTGGGTCAATAATTGTACCGATCCGCATGGCGGCTGGGCTTTGGGATGCCGGATTGACGGTGGACAGGCGGCATATATACGTGTTCCGTTTGCACAGAACGGATTAAATCACATCCCCGATGGCTTGACCGATGAGCAGGTGCTATTTACAGGAGATTTGTTGGCAACTGGCTACTGGGCAGCAAAAATTAGTGAAATTCAGTCGGGAGATACGGTTGCAATCCTGGGCGCAGGCCCGACCGGTTTGTGTACGCTGCAATGTGTACGCCTCTATCACCCGGGACATATTGTTGTCATTGATCCGGATACCGAGCGCTTACAGCTGGCAAAACAAATGGGAGCGGACTTTGTGGTTGACCCGACCAAGGAAGACCCGACTTCCCTTCTGCATAGCCTGATCGATAGACGTGGGGCTGATATTGTTTTAGAAGTTGCAGGAGTGAAAGACACATTTCAGACTGCGTGGAAGATAGCACGGCCCAATGCGGTAGTGTGTGTTGTTGCAATGTATGATGAGGCGCAAGTACTACCGCTGCCGGATATGTATGGAAAAAATCTGGTTTTCAAGACGGGCGGCGTAGATGCCTCGGACTGTCCGGCTATTTTAGAGTACATTGCACGGGGAGAAATTGATGTGACTCCGCTCTTGACGCATGTATATCCCCTATCGAAGGCGATGGAAGCGTATGAGCTGTTTGAATCCAGACGAGACCATGTTATTAAAGTTGCGCTCAAACCCTGAAAGCAAGAAATCCTTCCTGCGTGTATGCAGGAAGGATTTTTTTATCAGATTTCGCGCAGTGCATCCTGACAGTGAGAAATGAACAGTTCACCAATGCCGGGAATGGTGCCAAGTCCGCGCAGGACGATTTCGACTTCGTACCCTTCTGCGGTCAGAATAGATTTCCAGCTGTCCTCTTCTTCTCCGGCCAGATCATTTTGGGCATGGTCACCCGCCACGATCATAAAGGGTGCAAGCCAGACCTTACGAATGTTGTGTGCGCGTAAGCGCTTTTGTACGTAGTCGAGTGCCGGGAAGCCTTCAACTGTACCAACATAAACGCGCTCTGCATCTAGAAAGCGGAATGTGTTTTCAATCTGGCTGTATGCCGCATTGACGGCATGTTCGGTTCCGTGCCCCATATAGACATAGGCTTCATCGGCTGCCAGTGCAGGCATCTCACTAAGCAGCGCCTGACAGACTGTAATGTAATCTTCCTGTGAAGTCAACATGGGCTGACCAATCTTGACGGTCATTTGTCCTGCGGCCTGCCGGATTTGTGCACACATTTTTTCATATTCCAGACCGGGAATGACATGCAGACTTTGGCAAATAACTTCTTCATATCCAGATTCTTGCAGCTGCTCCATGAGCTCTGCGGGATTGGGAATATGAATGCCCTCTTCCCGTTCGATTTTTCGGATAATCATACCCGAGGTGAATGCACGATAAAAGTCATAACCCGGCATGGAATTGGCCAGAGACTGTTCCAAAACCTCAATGGCATGGCGGGCATCGGGATAGCTTGTACCAAAGCTGATAATTGCAAGTGCTCGTTTTGTCATAATCGGTTAAAAACCCTCTCTTTTTACCAGTTGATATTGCAAAGCATTGATAATTGCAGCGGCGACATTGCTTCCGCCCTTGCGGCCGCGTGCAATAATATAAGGTGTAGTTCCGCCAATAAACAGTTCTTTGGATTCTACAACATTGACAAATCCAACCGGAACGCCAACGACCAGTGCGGGATGGCATACACTCTGTTCAATCAGCTCATGCAGGCGAATCAGTGCAGTCGGTGCGTTGCCAATTGCAAAAATCAGAGGATCATCCAGTCTGGAAGCATGTTCCATGGAGACAATCGCACGGGTTACGCCACGCGACTTGGCTTCTTCAGCCACTTGTTTGTCTGCCATAAAGCAGCAAACTTGTCCGCCAAGACTGGACAAAATCGTCTTATTGATGCCTGACATTGCCATGTTGGTATCTGTAATGATAGTCGCACCATGAGACAGCGCATCTTTTGCCGATTCGATTGCATCCTCGGAAAAACAAAGATTGTCCGCATAGTCAAAATCTGCTGTAGTGTGAATGACACGCTTTACAACTTCTTCTCGACCCGCAGGAAAGGTGCGATCGCCTAATTCTTGTGTGATGATGGAAAAACTTTTCTTTTCGATGTCCGAAGGTTTGATAATAGGATTCACTGTTCAATGCCCTCCCGTGCGGCAATACCGCGGTCAAATGGATGTTTGTGCTTGCAGATTTCGGAAATATAGTCGGCTTCAGCCTGTAAGCGCTCGGATGGGTCGCGGCCGGTCATGACCACTTCCAGGGTGTCCGGCTTGTTTTGCAGGAACGAGAGTACACGCTCTTCTTCCAGAAATCCGCAGGTAATTGCAGCACAGACTTCATCCAGAATCAGCAAGAATGCATGTTCACGCACTGCAAATTGGGTTGCAGCTTCAAAAGTGCGTACAATCGCGTTCTTGGTCACTTCTTTTTCGGTGTCATTCATAGCAAAGGAGAACTTTCCAACCGGGTTTGCGGCCAGAACGGTCACATGATCGAGCGCACCTAGAAAGCGACATTCTCCTGAGGTACCATCTTTTAAAAATTGTGCAATGACAACTGGCTTGTGGTGTCCAATGCTGCGCAGCGCGAGACCCATGGCTGCCGTGGTTTTTCCCTTGCCGTCACCGCAATAAATGTGGACAAGTCCGTTTTCACGCATAATCTGCCTCCAAAATTTGATAGATGCGATCCATGTCTAATGCCGACCGCACCATATCTGCGAGTTTATCGTATTGTTCTTCTTTATATTGTACCGGGTCAAAGACCGTAATATCGCTTGCAGATATTCCCTTTCGGGCGAGCAATGCTCGGATGAGCGGTTCCAGAACTTCCGGGGTATCAAGCACACCGTGCATATAGGTACCGTATGCATCCCCTGCACAGCATCCATCGGTGACAAGCTCGATTCCGCGCATGAGCTGCTGGAACGGTACGGCACCTTCAAGCAGCGTGGTATCACCCATGTGGATTTCATAGCCGACTGTTGGTACACCAGCAAGATCGTGGAAAATACCACCGGGAGATAAAATTTTTCCGGTTGCCTGCGTTGTTGTTTTCTGTGCGCGGAAGATGGTTTCCGTCGGGAGCAATCCCAAACCGGCGATACTGCCGCCGCCCTCTACGCCTTCGGGGTCGTGCAGATGACGTCCCATCATCTGATAGCCGCCACAGATACCAAGCACTGGTGTACCCTCGTGGTGCAGACGCTGAATCTTTGCTTCAAGCCCGGAGGTGCGCAGCCATTTCAGATCATCAATCGTACTCTTGGTGCCGGGAATGATGATGAAATCAACACCATCGAGCTGCTTTGGCGTGTTAACATAGCGAACAGAGACTGCGGACATGCGCTCCAGAGATGCAAAGTCGGTGAAGTTCGACAGATGTGGCAGACGAATGACTGCGATTTGCAGTGCGGCCTTGGAAGAATCCTTTGCAGTTAGACGCTCGGATAAACTGTCCTCATCATCAATGTCTAAATGTGCGTAAGGCACAACACCAACGACAGGCTTGTCTGTTAATCGCTCTAAATCATCCAGTCCGGGTCGGAGGATTTCTAGATCTCCGCGGAATTTATTGATGATCAGACCCTGAATACGGTCTTGCTCGTCTGGTTCCAGAAGCTTTACCGTACCATACAGCGAGGCGAATACACCGCCGCGATCGATATCGCCTACGAGCAAAACAGGAGCATGTGCCATCTTTGCCATGCCCATATTGACCAGATCATCTTGTTTGAGATTGATCTCTGCTGGGCTGCCGGCACCCTCAATTACGATAATATCATAGTCATTTGCCAGACTGTCGAAGGCCTGCTGAATAAAGGGGCGCAGCGCTTTTTTATCACTCCAATATTCTTTTGCAGTACGGTTTCCGATTGCTTTGCCGCAAAGAATGACTTGAGAGCCAACATCGCTGGTAGGCTTTAACAGAATAGGATTCATTCGAACATCTGGAGCAATTCCTGCGGCTTCCGCCTGCATCACCTGTGCGCGGCCCATTTCCAGACCATCAGCTGTGATATAGGAGTTGAGTGCCATGTTCTGCGACTTAAACGGAGCAACGCGATAGCCGTCCTGTTTGAAGATACGGCAAAGAGCTGCTGTCAGGATGCTTTTTCCGGAATTCGATGCAGTTCCCTGTATCATGATTGTTTTAGCTGCCATGCGTCAGCACCTCCGAAATCGTTTGAATTAAAATTTGATTGTCTGCATCCGATTTGACTGCAACGCGGTAGTACCCTTGGCCAAGTCCGCGATAATTGGCACAGCTGCGGATTAAGACACCGTGCGGCATCAGCTGTTCCCGTAAGTCGTAACAGTCGGAGTAAAAAAGCAGGTAGTTTGCCTCGCCGGGAAATACCTGGAGTCCGCAATTGGATAGTGCAGAGGATAGAGCTTGTCGTGATTTGGCGATTTCAGACGCAGTTTGCTCTTCCCAATCGGTGCATGCTAGTGCAGCCACGCCGCATGCCTGTGCAATTACCGAGACGTTCCAGGGCTGCCCGGAAGTAGATAACTGAGCGATCACATTCAGGTTTTTTGTCATGCACCAACCTAAGCGTACCCCCGGAACGGCATACATTTTTGTGAATGCGCGAACGATGATGAGGCGATCGTATTGGTCCAGCCAAGGACGCATTTCATGTGCGTGTGCATCCAGCAGAAAATCTCCAAAGCATTCGTCCAGAATAAGCCATGTCTGATGTGCTCGACACCGTTCAATGATTTGAACCAAAAGCTGAGGATCAATCGTGCAGCCGGTTGGGTTATTAGGATTACAGAGAATCAAGAGGGATAAATCATCTGTAATTTGCTCCAGAATGCGTGCGGTAACCCGGAACTGCTCCGAGGCACTTAATGTAAAAAAATCGATGACACATCCAGTAGGACGCAGCGCCATCTCATACTCGCCGAAAGTGGGTGCAGTCAGGAGTGCACGCGAGGGTTTGAGACAGGCGGCAAGGCGATAAAAGATCTCTGCTGCACCGTTGGCACAAAAGAAATACTTGGGATCTAATTGCCAGCGCTGCCCCAACGCTTTGCGTAAAGCTCTGCAATGTGGATCGGGATACTGTGTGCAAAGATCGATTGCATCGTGCATTGCAGCACGTACACGAGCGGGAATTCCGCGCGGATTGATATTGGCAGAAAAGTCCAGCGGAGTCGTTCCGGGGAATTGCTCGCTGTAACTATACACATCACCGCCATGCTGATATTGCATGATGATTCTCCTTTACAACAAATTCACCGTACAGGCAATCCGAATCGCCGTGCCAAGCACCAACATGATGAGAGACGCACCTGTCATGAGTCGTTCTGCATAGGCGATATCATTGCGTGTGATCGGTCGGTCAGGGTCACCGATGAACGGCTTTTCCATTTTCTTTCCAAAGTACACGGCATCCCCGGCAAGCTGGATGTGCAGCGCACCAGCACATACAGATTCGGTCTGTGCGGAGTTGGGGCTCTTGTGGTTTTTGCGATCCCGTCGAAAGATGCGCAGTGCATTGCGATTATCGAAATGCAGCATACCCGCGGCCGCGATCATGCAGATTGCTGATATACGAGCGGGAATAAAATTGAATATGTCATCGACTTTTGCAGAAAATCTGCCGAAATACTCATATTTGTCATTGTGATAACCGACCATAGAGTCCAATGTGTTGACCGCTTTGTACAGGAAACCGAGCGGAGCACCGCCAATCAGCATAAAAATCATCGGTGCAATGACACCGTCTGTCGTATTTTCCGCAATGGTTTCAACCGTCGCTTTGATGACGCCAGTTTCATCCAATGCCTGCGTATCGCGTCCAACGTACATGGACACTGCCTTGCGTCCGTCGTCCAACGATCGTGCAAGAGCGGTATAAACATCCTTGCCGGCATCAGCAAGGCACTTGCGGGCAAAGATCTGATAGCAGAAAAAGGTGTTTGCAATAAACGCAAGTGCAGGATGAATGCGGGACAGCAAATATAACACGACGAGTGGAATGAGGAAGCTGAGACCGCACACGATGAACCATAATAAAACACCTGCGATAAGGAGTGCGTTGGGTGTTGACGGAAAGACACGACGCAGCAGCGCTTCGGTTTTTGAAATCAGCTTGCCAATCGCGCAAATCGGGTGCCAGAGATTGGCAGGATCGCCAAACAGGCAGTCCAGACAAAAACCGATTAAAACCGATAAGACAATGGTCATGCTTTTTTCTCCTTAATGCACTGCGCAATCCCTGCACGCAGCCAATACACGGCATCAGCGCGCTCGGCCAAATCACAGCACAATCGACCGGTTGCTTCTCTCCAATCGTTCTCCGATTTTTCAGCAGGTACGACACCGCATCCCAGTTCATCGCACAACACGATGTGTCCGTCCAGCCGTTCCAGCAGACCGGACACAGGCTGGTTATTCTCTAACATACGTTTAATCAGTAAGTGCAGATGATCGACTGCAGGTGCAGAGATTTCGCCAGACAGCGGCATATCTGCACCGTCGGCAAACGCATGGTGATCTAAATGAAATGTTTTCTCAACAAATGCACGTTTTCCCTGATAGGCACCGCCTATAATTAAAATATTCATGCACATAAACCTCCAATTACTGCGATGAGCAGCAGGAGCAGCTCTGTTGTTGAAATCAAGAATCCTGCTAAGTCGCCTGTGATTCCGCCAAATCGCTTTTGACACAGCCGCGCATGTCCAATACACCACAGGATGACCGCTGCAATACTGATTACTACCCAAATACTGCGGGAAATTACAGCTAAAGCAAGAAATGCTGCAATGAGTTCGAACAGCATTGCATGCTTGGTGCTCTCTTTTTCACTGTTTTCTGCAAAAATATAAGCAAGACCTGTGTTTTTTGCACATGGCAGGGATACAATCGCACGACCACCGACGATACGCGCCAGTGTAAATCCGCAGAGCGCTAAAAATAAGTAGTTCGGTGTCTCGTAGAGCTGTGCAAACAGCGCAGTTTCACACATTAAGAAGACAACCATACCTAGAACACCAAATGCACCAACATGAGGGTCTTTCATAATTTCCAGTCTGCGTTCCGGTTCGCTGTGTGAGCCTAACGCGTCTGAAGTGTCTGTCAGACCATCCAGATGGATGCCTCCGGAAATCAGTACCGGAAGTAAGGTCGCACCGATGGCGTAGAACAGTGTATTGGCCTCAAAATGTGTACAAAACAGGAACCATAGATATTGGCACGCACCAATGAGCACGCCGACAAAGGGAAGAAAACAGAGTGCATAGCGCATGGTTTTTTTATCCCATGTGAGCTGTGGCATGGGAATGAATGAATACATGGAGAATGCGACACAAAAGCCGCTTATTAGGCTGTTCATAAGAGGTCTGCTCCTTTCAGTGGGAGAAGAATACCGCAGACCGAGTGCACGACAACATCAGCCTTTTGTGCGAGCACGGCATTGAGCTGTGCCAGCTGTTTCATGTATTGCATGGTTTGTGCGGGATACTCGATACCATCTGAAAAAATTTCGTTTGTTACAACGACCAATGTTTGGCAGTAGCACGGATAGAGTGAATCGACAGCTTGAAGAATAGCAGAAACGGCATTCTCTCCTGCCCCATCCGGGCTGAATATTTCATTGGCCAGAAGTGTGGACATGCACTCGAGCAGGATGCCGCCGTACATTTTTTCAGGCAGTTCGACATGTGCCAAATCCGTATATCGCTCTACGGTTTGAAATCCTTTTCCTGCGCGCAATGCGTGGTGCCGCAGCATGCGTGCCTGTGCCTCGGCACCAAACGGCTGCATGGTCGCTAAGTATAGCCGGCTGCCTTCACGCGCACGCTCACACAGCAAGCGCTCTGCGTGCTGAGATTTTCCTGATGCTGCACCGCCGGTCACTAAAATGAACATGACGGTGTCCTCAAGTCAACGGCTGGTAGGCTTCGATTGCAGTATCAGCAAAACAGGGCATTTCATCATACACAGCAAAAGCCAGATCTAACAACGCGATTGCAGCAATCGCGCCGGTACCCTCACCAAGACGCATGCCTGCGGTAATAAAGGGATGCACGCCAAGGGTATCCAGCAGCACTCTGCCCGCGGGTTCCTGAGACTCATGCGCAAAAATGATGTAGTCTTGTACAGCCGGGCAGAGGCGAACAGCACACAGTGCTGCTGCTGCCGTAATTACACCATCTGCAACGATCGGCATTCCCTGCGCAGCGGCACCCAGATAGAATCCGGTGATACCAGCAATATCAAAGCCACCGACCTTAGAAATGACATCAACGACATCGGAAGGGTCAGGCTGATTGAGCGCAATGGCTTTTTCGATTGCTGCGATTTTTCGATGCAGACCTTCGGTAGACAATCCTGCGCCGCGGCCGGTTACTTCGGTTACCGGTCGGCCGGTTAAGACAGCCGTAACGGCAGCAGTGGATGTCGTGTTGCCGATGCCCATTTCACCTACTGCAACGATATGGTCACCGTCGGCCTTGCATTTTTCAGCCATTTCAATGCCGACTTCGAGCGCACGAATACAATCTTCGCGCGTCATAGCGGGCGCTTGGGTCATATCCTGCGTGCCATAAGCGATTTTACGGCGGATGATTTTTTCACCCTGTACGTCGCAGGCAACGCCGATATCGATGGGCAGCACCCGAACATTGGTATGGAGCGCCATTCGGCATACAGACGTTTGGGCACGATTGAGGTTTTCGGTTACGATTGCCGTGACACCCTGTCCGCACTGGGTAACGCCTTGTGCGACAACACCATTGTCTGCACAGAATACAGCCACCGATCGCTGAGAGATCTTAGGATGCGCCTGATGCTGAATGCCTGCAATCTGCACGATCGCATCCTGAAGCATTCCCAAACTGCCTAAGGGAATGGCAATCGAAGAAAAATACTGTTTTGCCTCCTCTGCGCTTTGTGCACAGAGAGGACGAATAGCCGCAATCGTTTGTTCCAAAGTCATTATTTTGCCCTCATTTCTATACAAATTTCAAGAAATTGACGAATGGATGCGGGAATAGCGCGAAAATATAGATGAGGATATCCTGCGTATAGGGTGTGTGACGCGAATACACAGTCCCATTGTTTTCCATTTGGTTTTTTGGCTGTGAAATCACAGCCGGAGAATTCAGATTTTGAGTAATGAAACTCATGTGCGGGTAAGACTTGTCCTTGTTTACAGAGCAGACAATCTTTTTTTGCTGTTAAGGCGGTATAGCCGAAATTTTGAAGACGTGCAGTCAATTCGGCACGTCCGGGCAATGCTCCAACCATGGGGAATACACCGGTTTCACAGCAAATTTCTTCGCCCAGGTACATAAAACCGCCGCATTCTGCAATGGTGGGAAGTCCTTGACCGATTTTTTCTTTGAGTTCAGCACGTAATTGCCGATTTGCAGCCAGACGCGGTGCGTAAAGTTCGGGATAACCGCCGCCAATATACAAACCGTCGATTGCTTCGGGCAAGGAGGTATCCTCCAAGGGAGAAAATGGTACTAGTTCTGCTCCCAAAGCGGTGAGCATGTCCAGATTGTCCTGATAATAGAAGCAGAATGCACGGTCTTGCGCAACACCAATGTGAATGGGAGTCTGTGCAATTGGCGTAATCGGACTGAACTGGTCTGTGAGCGGCGGTGCGGTATGTGCAAGCTCCAACAGTCCATTAAGATCTAAACATTCCTCCGCCGCATCAGCTAAGCGATCCAGTTTTGTCTGGATATCTCCGATTTCTGCTGCAGTTACCAATCCAAGATGACGGTCTGGAATTTCAGATTCTGGTACCGGCGGCAAAAATCCATAGACTTTCACACCGGCTTGTTCCAGTATGTTGCGGTAAAACGGATACATCCCTTTGGACACATCATTTAAGATGACACCCTGAATGGTGTTTGGTGCAAATTGCAGAAAGCCTTGCACCATAGCGGCCAATGACAAAGACTGTCCCTTAGGGCGTACGGTTAAGATGGCCGGTGTTTGCGTGGCTCGCGCAAGATGCGCAGCAGATGCTTGGTCGGTTGTACCGGACACACCATCATAGAATCCCATGACGCCTTCCATAATGCCGACCGTCTGATTCTGCAGATGCTGTGCAGTCAGCGCACGAATTTGAGATTCAGACAGAAAGAATAAGTCTAAGTTATAAGACGGAAGCCCTAGGGCTGCGCGATGAAACATAGGGTCGATATAATCCGGACCGCATTTGAAAGCGCACAACGAAACACCGCGTCGTTGCAATGCACGTAAAATCGCACTCGATACCGTGGTTTTACCACATCCACTTCCGGTGCCACCAATTAACAGGCGCGGCTGAGAACCGGTCACGGCTTACCACCTCCGGAAATGAGAAAGACAGGATTGTTTGCTGTCATCATGGTATAGCTTGCCACCTGTCTGCCGCGTGCGGCACTGATCTGGCAGACCTCTATGTTGGAAAATTCCAATTTTTTGAGGGATTCCAGCGCACAACTCATGGTTTCCAGTGCAATGGCACTAATACAAACGCGGACATGCGGATTTCTCTGTTTCAATACAGCTAAAATTTCGGGTAACTCTCCCCCGCTGCCGCCGATAAATACTGCGTCCGGTGTTGGTAGACCTTCCAGCGCTTCGGGTGCATATCCCGAGACTGGAATTACATTTCCAGCACCCAAAGCCAGTCGGTTCTGTTCAATCAGAGAGAGTCCGGCATCTTTTCGCTCAATGGCGTAGACCAAACCTTGGCAGGCATGCCGTGCCATCTCAATAGATACCGACCCGGTTCCTGCACCGATATCATATACGATATCGCTTTTTTGCAGATCGAGGAGATTTACAGCAGTCCAGCGCACCTCCTGCTTGGTCATTGGCACCTCACCACGCACAAAGTCGCGATCTCTCAGAGCTTTTTGGCAGTCAGCTGCATTGGGATTTAGCACCAACAGTACAGCCAGATCACTGTACGACTGTAACGCCAGTTCCTGTGCTGTTCCGGCAGAAATACGCTCTTGCGCAGCGCCTAGGTCTTCGCCAACATAGACAAGCAGATGACCGAGTCCGGCGTTCACCAAATCTTGACAGATGCTTTGTACCGTGTGGGTGCCGCCAGTCAATGCGAATACTTTCTTGTGATAGCTGACGGCACCTAAAATACTGCCGGATCGGCCGTGCAGGCTGAGAATGTAAGCATCATCATAGCTTTGTCCGCATTTTGCGCAGAGGTATTGCATGCTGCTCAGTCCGGGTAAGATTTCAACCGAGCCGTGTGCCATCAACTGATGCTGAATGGACTTCGTCAGGCTGAAGAATCCCGAATCACCAGACACCAGCAGTGCAACCGGAGATTGCGTACATGCAATCGACCATTCTACCATTTGAGACATGGTCGCCGGTTTGATCTCTCGCAGGTTTCCCAGCTGCTCGGCCAAACGCGGCGCAGCAAATACGCAGGCAGCGCTCATCAAAGCCCGTCTGGCTGTTTCGGTCAGATTGGCAGCCTGTCCTGTTCCTGCCCCAATAATGATAAACCGACGACTCATATCGTTAGACTCCTTTTATAATGCGTTGATGACTGCCGCTGCTGCCTGACAGAATGCTTCGATATCTTCTTCTGTGTGGCTGGCGTTGACAAAGGTTGCTTCGTACTGCGAGGGTGCAATGTACATGTGATGATCCTGCATACCCCAGAAATACGTGCGGAATTTTTCGAGATCCGACCGCTGCGTGTCTGCAAAGCAGCGTACAGGTTCGCTGGTAAAGTACGGACACAGAAGCGCGCCGCACTGATTGACTTGTAATGCAACCTGTGAAGCCGAAGCGGCCTGACGCATTGCATCTGCCATGCGCTGTGCCTTGTGTTCGATTTCGGTATAAACTTCAGGATGTGCATTCAAAATCTGAAGCTGGGTTAAGCCTGCGGCCATCGCAACCGGATTACCGGACAAGGTTCCAGCCTGATAAATCGGGCCAGTCGGTGCAACCTGCTCCATGATTTCGCGCTTTCCGGCATACGCACCAACCGGCATACCGCCGCCGATGATCTTACCGAACGTTACAAGATCAGCACGTACGCCGAAGTATTCCTGTGCGCCGCCGCGTGCGAGGCGGAAACCGGTAATGACTTCGTCGAAGATCAGCAGTGCGCCGTGTGCATCGCACAACGCGCGAAGCCCCTCTAAAAAGCCGGGTTCCGGCGGGACAACACCCATGTTTGCAGCAATCGGTTCTACAATGATTGCTGCAACCTGTTTCGGGTTTGCTTCTAACAGCTCGCGCACCGAATCGAGATCGTTGTACTGTGCAATCAGCGTATCGGTTGCAACCGCAGACGGAACACCCTTGGAATCGGGAGCGCCTCCGGTCAGAGCACCCGAGCCAGCCTTGACCAGCATGGCATCGCTGTGACCGTGATAGCAGCCTTCAAACTTGATGATCTTGTCGCGACCGGTCACACCACGTGCAACACGCAGCGCACTCATAACCGCTTCGGTACCCGAATTGACCATGCGCACCATATCAATATTGGGCACCATGGATACAATCAGTTCGGCAACGTCTACTTCGATTGCGGTCGGTGCGCCAAAAGACAGACCATGCTGCATTGCCTGTCCGACAGCTTCCAGTACGGCCGGATGACTATGACCGAGAATCAGCGGGCCCCACGAGCCGACGAAATCAACGTATTCATTTCCGTCTTCATCCCATACATGACTTCCCTCTCCGCGTACCAGAAACGGAGGCGTACCGCCGACAGAACGATAAGCACGTACCGGAGAGTTTACACCGCCGGGAAGGACTTTTTTTGCACGTTCAAACAGTGCTTCGGAATGGGCTTGCGTCAACATCAACCAATCTCTCCCTTCCGAATGGCGTCTGCCAGTTCACAGGCATAATAAGTAATAAGAATATCTGCGCCAGCGCGGAAAATACTGACAGCAGACTCGCACATGACACCGTGTTCGTCGATCAAACCAGCCTTTGCAGCGGCCTTGATCATAGCGTACTCACCGCTGACTGAATAGGCTGCAATTGGCAGATCAAAACGGCGGCGTGCCTCATGGATGAGATCCAGATAGCTCAGTGCAGGCTTAACCATCAGGATATCTGCGCCTTCCTGTACATCCAGCTCACATTCCCGCATGGCTTCACGGGCGTTATGCCAATCCATCTGATAGGAACGGCGATCACCGAACGACGGAGCAGAGCCAGCTGCGTCGCGGAACGGGCCATAGAAATAGGACGCATACTTTGCAGCATAAGACATGACCGGAACATTCTGGAAACCATTGGCATCTAAAATCTCACGGATGCGTGCGACGCGGCCATCCATCATATCGCTGGGTGCAACCATATCTGCACCAACCTGTGCATGGCTCAGTGCGGTTTTGCACAGAACCTCAAGGGTCTTATCGTTGTCTACATCATGACCGCACAGAATACCACAGTGACCATGCGAGGTATATTCACACATGCACACATCGGTAATGACATACATTTCAGGCGCCAGTTCTTTGATCTTGCGGATGCCCTGCTGTACGATGCCATCAGCAGCCCAGGCACCCGAACCGCATTCGTCCTTGTGCGCAGGCAGGCCGAACAGAATGACACGCGACACGCCGTGCGCACGTGCGCGTTCGATCATGCGGTACAGCTGATCCGGGCTGTAATGATACTGACCGGGCAAGGACGGGATTTCTTCATAGATATCCGTACCTTCGCGTACGAAGATCGGCCAGATCAGACTATCCGGTGAGATACGGGTCTCGCGCACCATACGGCGCAGGCAATCAGATGTGCGCAGACGGCGCGGACGAATGGTTTCGTTAAACATTGTTTATTCCTCCAATAAGCATGCGATCATGCTGTTAATGGTCGCAGTTTTTGCAATTTTTACCTGCATACCATAGCTTTGTGCCTGAGCAGCAGTTTGCTGACCGATACACAAAGCGGTAAATGCCTGAAAATCAAGATCACCTACGGCTTCGGCAAAGCCACGCACGGTGGATGCGCTGGTGAATGTCACCACATCCAGCGTACCGTTTTCAAGTTCTGTGCGCAGCAAGTCGCCCTGATCGGTGCGATAGACGGTTTCATACGTTGCCACATCGGCGAATGTAATTTCTGCTTCTCGCAATTTGGCCGTGAGTTCAGAACCGCCCTGTGCCGACCGCAGAATCAAAACGCGTTCCTTCGGGTCTAACGCATCGACAAGCGCCTGACCTAAGTGTGCCCCATCATATACGTCGGGCATTAAGTCGGCTTCAATCCCGTAAGCCGCCAGTGCTTGCGCAGTACCCGGGCCGATGACGGCAAATTGCATGCCATATAAAGCACGTAGATCATAACCTGCACGCTGCAAAGCATGAACCATAGCCGAAACGCCTGCCGGACTGGTCAGTACAACCCAATCCCAGCGGTCGGTGAGCTCGTATTTAAGCAGTGCAGTGTCTTCAATTTCCTGCGTCTCAATGCAGGGACATTCAATTACATTTGCACCCAATGCGCGTAGTTTTTTGGACAGTGTCCCGATACGCTCCTTGGGACGAGTCACCGCAATGGTTTTGCCATGCAGCGGCAGCGGCGTAAACCAGTCCAGTGCCGAATGAAGCTCGCAAACACGGCCGACGACGATCAGCGCGGGACTTTTGAGTCCTGCTGCTCGAACTGCATCATACAGCGTAGAAATCGTGGCAACAACTTTCCTCTGATTGCCGCGTGCGCCGTTTGAAATGACTGCCGCGGGCATATCCGGCGACATTCCAGCAGAAAGCAGGCCTTGCATGACTTCGGACAGAGCACTCAATCCCATCAGGAAAACCAGTGTACCGCCGGTCTGTACCAATGCATCAAAGTGAATGTCAAGCGGTTTGCCTGCACGCGCATGCGCAGTTACAATATGTACCGAAGAACAGTAGTCGCGATGGGTTACCGGAATACCTGCATAAGCGGGTACCGCCAATGCGGATGTTACGCCGGGGACAACTTCGAATGAAATGCCATGCTCTAACAGATATTCGCATTCTTCTCCACCGCGACCGAATAGATAACAGTCGCCGCCCTTTAAACGAACGGTCTGCTTGCCTTCCTGCGCCAGACGCACCAAAATTTCATTGATCTGATCTTGCGGAACCGGATGATGATTGTTTTCCTTTCCGACGTTGACGCGTTCAGCGGTTTGCGGAATAAGTTCCAGAATATCCGGGCTGACCAAGCGATCATATACAACTGCCTCGGCAGATTGCAGCACCTCAGCACCGCGCAAGGTGAGTAGATCACGGCCGCCAGGACCGGCGCCGACTAATATTACTTTTCCTGTCATATCCATTTACCTCGCTTGTTTGAGCTGCTGTGCCAGCTGAATGCCTAGAGTAACCGCCTGAGAGCGATCCCCTTCGCATTCACCAAATCGCACAATCGATTCGTCTTCGCTGACATACATACCATGCAGAATCAAGTGATCGTTCTCTAATTTTGCATAGGCAGCAACCGGAGAAGAACAGCCGCCGTCTAACGTACGAGTAAAACTGCGTTCTGCCAACGCGCAATCGCGTGCATCTGCATCTGCGAATGCCGAAAGGCAGGATAAATCGCTGCCTTCCCTGCCCTGCACCGCGACAATTGCCTGACCAGCAGCCGGCAAAATTTCATCCGGAGAAAAATACCGATGAATGCGTCCTTCCAGACCCAATCGGTGCAGACCGGCAGCTGCAAGAACAAGCGCACCGTACTGACCTTCATCCAGTTTGCGCAAGCGGGTCTGTACATTACCGCGTACCGGCTGAATGTCAGCCTCGGGAAAGAGTCGCTTGAGCTGAATCCGGCGGCGTGCGCTGGCGCATCCGATTGGCTTGGATAAGTCGAGTTCCTGCAAACCGGCTTGCAGCACCAGTGCATCGCGCACATCAGCACGCTTGGAATAGGCAACAATAGGCAGTCCGTCAGGCTGCTCCATTGGCATATCCTTAAGACTGTGTACGGTAAAATCTACCTCTCCGGCAGCGAGTGCACGGTCAAGTTCCTTAACAAATAAGCCTTTTCCGCCGATCTGATCCAGTGTTCGATCCAGAATCATATCTCCGGTCGTTTTCATAGTAACCAGTTCGCACGGAACCGGAACCGCTGCCCGCACCATTTCTGCTTGGATGACTGCGAGTTTGCTGTCCCGGCTACCTAATTTGATCGTTTTCATTTTTTACTCCAATATCTCGCGAATTTTTTTTGCAGTACGCGATACTGCGTGATGGTCGGAACCATCTGAAACCAATCCAGCAATCAATCCGTTGCCTTCACAGATTGCAGGAAAATAAAAGGTACTTTCCTCTGCACAATCCGCGACGCTTACCGGAATCTCATGCTGTTTACAGATTGCAGCAACTTCGTGATTTACGGTGCGATCATTGGTCGCGGCAATGACCAGAAATGCACCGTTAATATCTTCAGGCTGAAAACTGCGTGCTTGATAGCAAATTTTTGACAAGTCAATATTTTGTGAAATTTCGGGGGCAATCACATGAATGTCTGCACCGAACTTTTGCAGGACACCGATTCTGCGTGCTGCAATTGCTCCTGCACCAATAATTACCACTTTTTTTCCAAGCAGAGAGACGAACAAAGGAAATCGAGGAGGCTTCTGTACATCAAATTCTGCTAAGAGCTTTTGCTGCATTTCTTCCAGCGTAAATCCCTCTTCGCTTTGTGGACGAGCGATCATCAGTACCTGTACGCCTACCTCGCGTGCGGCCGATAGCTTTTCTGCAAATCCACCGCTCTTTCCGGTATCCTTTGTGACCAGAATAGACGCACCGGTTTTATGAAGCAGTGCGACATTCATCTCGTGAGAGAATGGTCCTTGCATTGCCAAAATAGACGCACCGGGAAAACCGAGTGTCGTACATTTTTGCAGCACTTCGGCTGTGGGCAGTACGCGAGGATAGAGTCGCTGCTGATACTCTGGAATTGCAGTGTAGGCGTCTAATTCCTTACTTCCAGTTGTGAGAAGAACTTTACCGGGTGTCTGGCAGAGCCATTGCACCGCAGCTGCTGTGTCGGGTACGATATGCACGCCGTCGGATGATTGCGCAGGTCGAATCAGCCGCAGGTATCGTGCACCGGATGCCGCACAGGCTGATTTGATATTCTCGGTCACTTCGCTCGCATACGGATGGGTCGCATCTACAACCACGCAGTCTTTGTGCATCTGCTGCGCCATCTCAGTATATGAGAGTCGACCCGTGTGTATGGTAATTCCAGGCATTTTTTCCATGACCGCTTCCCCGTAGGCAGTGGCCACATATACATGTGCCGGGATGCTGTGCGATGATAAAAACCGGCATAACAAATGTCCTTCTGTTGTACCGGAAAAAATCAGTAGCTGTTTCATACGCCGTGATAACCGCGTGGGGTGACCAGATGACCGTTGATAACCTTGGTCTGAGAATTTCCGATAAATACAGTCGTTAACATGTCGACGTTGGTATCTCGCAGTGCGCCAAGGGTGGTCAATGTGAACGCTTCCCCTTCGCGGCCGATGTTGCGCACGATGCCGCAGGGTGTTTCGGGTGCGCGTTCGGTCAGCAGAATATCACAAGCCTTTTGCAAATGATCGGTACGGCGCTTGCTTGCGGGGTTGTACAGAGACAGGCAAAAATCACCGGCCGCCGCCGCACGCAGGCGCTTTTCGATGGTTTCCCAAGGGGTAAGCAGGTTGCTAAGGCTTACAACTGCAAAGTCGTTGGTCAAAGGTGCACCCAGAACAGCGCCGCCAGAGCTTGCCGCCGTGATACCGGGGATGACTTCAATTTCAATCTCCGGATGGGATTCGCATACTTCAAACATCAGTCCAGCCATGCCGTAGATACCGGCATCGCCGCTCGAAATGACAGCGACTGTGTGACCCGCCAGAGCAGCATCTCTTGCTGCCGTGCAGCGATCAACTTCACGAGTCATTCCGGTCTGAATGCGTTCCTTTCCCTGAATGAGAGAATCAATCAGATCTAGATATAAACCATAACCTGCGACGCAGTCGCACTGCTCGAGTGCGCGGACTGCCCGCAGCGTCATCTGCTCTTCGCCACCCGGGCCGATGCCAATTACATATAGTTTCATTTTCCGTTTCCTTTCTGCATCTTGGACAGACACGACTGCACCTGTGCCGCAGTCAATATTTCTTTCATGCCGCCGAGCAGCATGTCAATGGTTTTGTGTACTGCAAGTTCGGTCAAACCATCCAGGTCACCGTCTGCATAGAGTCCGGAGAACGCATGATCATACTTCACTCGCGCAACCGCAGTGTCTTTGATCTCTGCGATCAGCGGCAACGCCTTTCGATATTCATACCAAGCGTAGAACTCAGTTTCTTCCTCTTCCAGGATCTGCTTTGCGGCTGCGCGCTCGTCTGCGTTTTCATCAGCCAGCTGTCCCAGATCATCGAGATTGTAGACAGTCGTCAACTGAGAAATTCCATCGTCAATATCACGCGGCATCGCCAGATCAACGATCAGTTTCGGCGGTGTTTGCATAGCATGTACTTGCTCGTGAGTGAGTGTAAAGTGCGGGCTGGTCGTCGCACTCACCACAAGATCGGCACCGTCGATGATAGAAAATCGATCATCGTAGGGATGGGTTTTACATCCGGCCGGAACGATGGTTTCGCCATGCCGGTAGGTACGCAGCGTGATGGTCACTTCGCATCCTGCCTGATACAGGAGCGTAGCAGTCAGGCGACCCATTTCACCGTTTCCAATCACGACAGCGCGCTTTCCGTTTAATCCGTGCAAGGCGTCTCGCGCTTTTTCTACCCCGCGATGTGCAGCCGAAGTCGGAACTCCGATCAGATGTGTCTCGGTTTTGACGCGCTTTCCACCGGTCACTGCGTGACGAAACAGCGTATCCAGAACACTGTCCGCACAGCCTAACCGACGAGAGAGTGTGATTGCATTGCGCACCTGAGATAAAATCTGATCGTCACCGAAAATCTGTGACTGCATTCCGGAAGCGACTTCCATCAGGTGTGCGACGGCGTCCTGATCGGTTCTCGCAGTGGAGATTGCTGTGTAAGCATCATAAGGAATGCCTGCAGTTTTACATAAAACGAATAAAGGATCAATGTCGGGATGTTCGGTGTGCAGATACAGTTCGGTTCGGTTGCAGGTTGCCAGAAGAGCACAGCCCAGTACACCGTCAAATGCTCGAATCTTGGGCAGTAAGGTTTCGACCTGTCCCTGCACAAACGATACAGGTTCACGAGCTGAAAGATTTGCGCGCTGGAAGTCAATTCCAGTCATACAAATATTCAAAAATGTGCCCTCCAATCCTCAATCGCCAAGGCAGCAGTCATACCGTCTCGAGCGGTTTTCTTTCTCAAAATCGTTCCGCCGCAGCTGGAAAGAACTGCGGAACGCTCACACACATTATCTACACCGACCGTTTTTTGCACAAAATTGGAAGTTGTAAACGAGCCCGGTGCTTGCGCTAATGCGTGTGCGGAATAGGTGACAAACGGGAGATTGTGCTGCTTGCAGAACATGCATAATCCCAATTCATCCTGTTTTAAATCAATGGATGCCACACGGCGAATGGCTGAAAATGGGATGTGTTCCTCGTTCAAAATCTCTGCAACAAACGCCTCAATCTGTTCTGCGGAAGTTCCGCGTCGGCATCCAATTCCCAAATGTACCACACGTGGAATCACATGTAATGTGTGAGCAAAAGGCTGCAGCTGCGTGCGGACAGATAAGACGATTCCACAGGATGCGGGTTCATTTACCCGAATTTGCTTGGGAATCTCTCCTTCTAAAGGAAAGTCGCTATGCAGCCCGACAGGATCACCCGCTAAAATTGCACCAGAAATATGCTTGATTCGTGGCACCTCATGCACGGTACAGCCGTTTTGCTGTGCCCAGGTATCGACGGCGAATGCGTGCCGACCGTCAGTCGCCGTGGTAATTACTGCTTGTGCGCTGAGCGCTTGCGCAAGCTGTTCTGTCAGTGCATTTGCACCGCCAATGTGACCGGATAACAGTGAAATCACAAATTTTGCGTTCTCGTCGACGACAAGTACAGCGGGATCATATTGTTTTCCCTGTAAATAAGGTGCACAGGAACGAACGGCGATACCGCAAGCACCGACAAAAACAATCAAATCGCAGTCGACCATTGCCTGCTGCACCATACGGGACAGGTTGGTCTTTTTAATCGATCGATCGGTTCCGCGTGCATATTCTTCTGCATGAGCAGGATACAGTGCTTGTGCAATTCGGCTGCCGGTTTGTGCACCGCGCGCCGTAAAAGAGATGATTTTTGCACGAATCACTGTTTAGCCTCACGAAATTCGGTTGTAAAGGTCGGGTCGTACAGCTTAGATCGCTCATAATTCGAGCCTAAAAAGTTGCCAACAGTGATCAACGCTGTTTTCGTAATATTATGTTCCTTTGCAGCCTGTGCCATCTGTGCAATTGTCGTCCGCACGACCTTTTCATCAGGCCAGGTTGCCTTATACACAATGCCGACCGGCGTCTCCGGTGCATAACCGCCAGCAATTAGACGCTGCGAGAGCTGTTCCATCTGACCGGCAGACAGGAAAATGACCATGGTAGCACCGTGCGCTGCAAGCAGTTCGATCTTTTCTTTTTCCGGTACCGGGGTACGGCCTTCCATACGGGTCAGAATCACTGTCTGGCTGACATCAGGCAGCGTATACTCGGCTTTGAGTGCCGCGGCTGCACCGCAGAAGGACGATACACCGGGAACGACTTCATACGCGATCTCATGTGCATCCAGGATATCCATCTGCTCACGATGTGCGCCATAGACGCAAGGGTCACCAGTGTGCAGGCGCACGACAAGCTGTCCGGCTTGTGCGGCCGGGATCATAACATCCATGACTTCCTCGAGCGTCATGGTTGCGCTGTTATAAATCTGACAGTCTGCTTTGCAATACTCTAAAAGTGCAGGATTTACCAGAGATCCGGCATAGACAACAACATCTGCCTTTTGTAAGAGATTGGCACCGCGAATGGTAATCAAATCGGGTGCACCCGATCCTGCACCAACAAAATAAATCATTTCTGTTCCTCCCGTACTAAGATGACCGAAAAGTAACCTGTGGGATCGTCCAGTTCCCGTAAATCCCGTACAACACGCTCGCCTTCCATGCTGCATCGTTCTACCAATGCGGCACTATCAAGCTTGCCATCGGCCTCTAACAGATCGCGCACTTCAAGAATGGATTTTCCCGCCTTCATCAGAATCTTATTACCGGACAGCGCAAGACCTTCCTTGGTAGAAGAATGCGATGCCGGGATGATGTGCAGCATCTGACTGCCTTCACACAGAGCCTGCCCAAGGCGTGCAGCTGCAGCACAGAAAGACGGTACACCGGGAACGATTTCAACCGTATATCCACGCGCTTGCACACGTCGATGTACATACCAGTAGGTCGAATAAACTGCGGGATCACCCAATGTTAAAAAGGCAACATTTTTTCCTTCATCTAAAAGCGCACAGATATCATCAGCTGCTTGATCATGGCAGGCATTGAGCACAGCCTGATCGCGTGTCATGGGCATATCGCAGTGCAGGATTGGCTTGTCCTGAATGAAAGCCGCGGCGATCTGCAATGCAGTCTGTTCTCCGCTGCCGCCCTTGGGAACTGCGATGACATCACATTCCTTGATGAGGCGAACAGCCTTACAGGTCAAAAGCTCGGGATCTCCAGGGCCAACGCCGATTCCATATAATTTTCCTTGATTCATAATAGACCTCTGAATTCTTCACAAAGTTTTACAGCATTTTTCGACTGTGCTAAAACACCGCTTTGATTGGTAAACATTAAATATCCGATCTCAGCTTTTCCGCGTAAACGGTAATGCAGTCGTTCGTCGATAGCCTTACCGATTCGCTCCAAAACAGGATCGCGTAGATTAACCTTATCTAATACTTCTAAGCATGCGTCGATTGTGACCGATTGCATGAGAGCTTGCAGAGTATCGTGCGGTGCACCGCAAAGTGCAGCGTGCGCGGTGAAAATTTCCTGTCTGCCATCGGCGACCGATGAATGTGTATTCATCACGCCTGCTGCAATTTTGACCAGCTTTCCGGCATGACCGACCAGAAAAATCTGCTGGAAGCCTTTCCAAGCAGCATAATCCAGTGCGTCACCGATAAAATTGGAGCACTTAACAGCTTGGTCTAAGTCAAGTCCGAGCCGATCACGTGCAAAATCTGCACCGTAATTTCCGGGACAGATTAAAACTTTCTGTGCACCGGCAGCATACAGACTGTCAAGTTCCAAATGCGTTGTATCCATGAGTGCAGTTTCACTCATCGGTTCTACAATCCCGCTGGTTCCCAAAATTGAAATGCCCCCGACGATCCCTAAATGTTCATTGTAGGTTTGCTTGGCAATTTGGTCACCATTTTCGGCTGAAATGGTGATTTGCAGACCGCCTGTATAGCCAGCCTGCTGTGCTGCAAGGGTAACTGCTGCGGTAATCTGTGCCCGCGGGCCGGGATTGATGGCCGGTTGGCCAACTGCGACAGAAAGTCCGGGTCGTGTGACAACACCAACACCGTCGCCGCCGAGGATTGCGATTTCTTGATCGTGCTTTTGAACAGCTGCGTAAATACAGATGCCATTTGTTACGTCGGGATCATCGCCGCTGTCTTTGCGAATACCGCAGCGTGCGACCGTGCCGTCGAAGCTGGCCTGCTCGGGATGAAGGAAAAGATCAATTCCTTTTGGCGTATGCAGCTCGATCACTTGGGGCAGTTGTCCGGTAAGGAGCAAGAGCGTTGCAGCTTGTGCAGCTGCAGCAGCACAGGAACCGGTCGTATAACCTCGTCTGAGAGTGGTCTGATTTTTGTAAACCAGATTTGACATTTGCTTCCTCCTTCCCTGCGCAACAAGATGATTGGTATTATGATGTGCGCAGAGTCTGAAAAAACGCACAAAAAAATCGCATACCATCCAATGACAGATCAAAGGTGGCTGCGATTTGAATTCAGAAAACGATCTGGGACCTTTGGCAGACCGTATATTCCCCTATCATCACAGCATCCGTTCCTCGTCGTTGCGTGTATATTGACCAAAAAGGCAGGTTTTCTGACTCTGGAATCAACGTCACATGCGGCCTTCCCGGTGTGTGTTTACCAGTGACCATATATTTGCATGTGGCTCTTCCATTACAGCGGCGGGCCCGTTTGGGATTTTCACCCAATTCCCTTTTACCCTGTCCAAAGGCAGGCACCTCTTTGGTGGACTGATCGTCCCATCTGATTTATTCCATTGTATCGCGTTCCTCTTCTCTTGTCAATCATACAACAAGGCTCTAGGATATTTGTCCTAAAAATTGATAAAATTGTCCAAAAAATTGCGGTCAGAAATCGTTCTATTTCGAGTGATTCAAAAGGGGCGAAATATAGATGTAAAGGTAATTTACTATTTTTTCTTAGTGTTTTTTTGTTTTGGTTTTAATTTATATCACCTACGTTTTGTATAATTCATATTTTAAATTGCTTCTTTTCCCATTAGATACAATTTCATATCTCCCACTATAT
>NHCFR00700__coassemble_850_pt1 | contig 182212 bp, 179 predicted proteins | sample NHCFR00700__metabat2_high_PE_034 | metagenome-assembled genome bin NHCFR00700 | reverse complement strand
GGACAAACAGGCGATAAGGCAAAATTAGCTCAGCAGCACCTTCGTTTGCTTGCCACTCGATAAAAGAATTCTGCTTCGGGTGACTATGTGAAAAACAGTTAAAATGATCTAAGGTATTGCGATGTTTATATAGATGGATGATTTCGTGTCCAGCATCAAAGGATTGTTCTTTCAAGGTGCGTTGTGAATTGAGGACAATCGTGTCTACTTTATCCCCAACCATTGCGATTCCACATAAACCAGGCGTATGGAAACAATGATAAGTTAAATCAATATGTCCGATTTGGTCAATCATATCCTTGGTATCTACCGGATCCAAATGACTCAGATCAAGTGATTCACGAAGACTATCAACGCATTTGTAAAGTTTGGCTTTTTCTGTCATTTACGCCTCCTGCAGGCTTCACTTGTTTTTTTCCTTGTGTGCGCGGTACAGAGCCAGAATGGCATCTACATCGGAATCATCTAATCCAAGCTCCTGAGCACCTCGTGCAAGCCGAAGGTAGGTATCTTGAATTTCTTCCAAACCGTTACTCTTAGAAGTGACGGTTTTTTCTTTTGACTCTTTTTCCAATAAAAAGTCAGTCGTCACGTCGAAAAAAGCAGCGATCTTATCCAAAAGTTCAGGCTTTGGCGGTTTTCCAGTGTTTTTCCACATGGTCACGCTGGCACGGTTGAAGCCTATTTTTGCCGCAGCGCCACTGGGGGTCAGCCCTTCACGTGCACATAACGCACAATATACATCATAAAACACAAAATCCACACTCCATTTTTGTATAAAACGATGATGTTTATAAAAATAAACAAAACAAGGTTGACGCGTTTATGATTATAAGCTATACTGTGCTCAGTGGTTGAGATTCATAAACACGTGAGACAAAAGCTCGGGGGAATCGAGCGAGTTGTTTAAGTTCATATACATCTTATATTTGTATAATAGCACGCTTGTTTAAGAATATCAACAAGTTTTTTAGCCGGAGGTGAAATTTGTATGCCTGCACAATGGACAGCCGAAATCATTGGCAAGATGCACTTGTATCGCATCTCTAAAAAGTCGCTTGCTGAACACTTGGGAATGAGACCGGAGTATATCAGCATGATCCTAAACGGTCATCGAGACCCGCCGGGCGCGGAAACGCGATTCCGGGAGGCTGTGGCTGAAATCATCAGAGAAAGGAAAGATGCGATGTAATGATTCGATGCAACCTATCTGCAATCATGGGAGCGCGCAGAATGAAAATCTCTAAAGTGGCAGTCGATACAGATTAGGAGGTGAAATATATGCAGGATAAAATGGAGCAGTTAGAGCAGATTGCAAATGCTCTTGATGGTCTGACCTATGCAGATTGGTGCCGTATCAAAGCGATTGTGGAGCAAAAATATTCCCCCGATATGGGTAAGGTGAGACTTACCGACACCGAGGGAATGATGCGAATGATGAAGCTGGAACTTTTATGAATTACTCCGTAACAATTTGAATGCAAGACGGATCAATACGGTAATTTTTTCCTTCGTATTGCACATTGACATATCCGTACTTAAAGCATTCGGGTACAGTGCTGCCTTCTTGACAGTAAAGTTCCTCAGCAAAATAGGTGGTTGGGTCTTGATGGTCAGCTACTGTGCCAGCAGTAGTAATATCAACCCATGTACCGAGCAAATTTGCATAATAGCGCTTCATAGTTACACCTCCTTTCCGTTTCAGTATAGCACGAAGGAAGGGAGGATACAAAGGAGGAAATCTATGAATGATTTAGTATTTCTCGCCCCGAACACACAGGAGCCGTTTACCACGTCAGATGTGATCGCTGTGTTTGCTGGAATCCAACACCATACGGTGACGCGCCTGATTCAGCAGCATGAAGCCGACTTCAAAGAATTTGGACTGCTTCGATTTCAAATCGACGCAGTGAAGCGAGATGGCGTGCGAGGAACGAAGTATACCAAGCATTACCAGCTCAATGAAGAACAGGCGACCCTGCTGATGACCTATCTCAAAAACACAGCGCAGGTCAGGGCATTTAAGAAAGAGCTGGTTCGTCAGTTCTATGCCATGCGTTTTGAGCTGTACAAGGTACAGGCGGCCAAGATGGAGCGCCGGCCGGTGCGGGTCAGTATGACCGATGCCATTAAGGCGCTGCCGGACAGCCCGCATAAGGCTATGAAGTACGGGCAGTACACCAACCTCGCTTATCTGCTGGCGCTCGGCAAGACCGCAAGCCAAGTCCGAAAGGAACGCGGCGCAAAGAAGAGAGCCAACGCAAGTGACTATCTGACTGCCGAGGAAATTTCGTTAGTTGCCGAGATTGAAAACAAGATCGGCGTGCTGATCGGCATCGGTATGAGCTATCAGGAGGTCAAGGCAAGCTTGATGGAAGGTCGAAAAACGTGAAAGGAGTTTTGAACATGTCAAATATCGAACACGCAAAAGAACTGCTCTACAAACAGCTTGATTTGCTTGCAGAGCAGTCCAAAAGCGCTGATGCGTCGGACTTGTCCGATATCACCAACTCAATGTGTAAGGTTTATCAGTTACTCTTCATCGAAAGCTTCTGATCTCCTTTCCTTCCTCCGGGCCATAATCTTTTTGTAAGCATCTTCGTACGCATCCAAAATTTGTTCCGGAGACATTTCCGACAATTCACGGGACTTCACATAAAGCAGCGCCAGTGCTTCATACTTGGTTCCAGGAAATCGGATAAAGTTTTCATTTCCCATGTAATCACCCCCTTTCCAACTTCAGTATATCATGGAACTGGGAGGGGTACAAACCAAGAAAGGAGGATACCTATGGAGAGCAATTTTGTCCAGGCGACCTGTGATTATCCAACTGCCTGTAAACTTCTGGATTGTGGAGAATCCACTGTCCGACGACTGTGCCAGCAGGGCGAATTGACGTGCATCCGGCACGGCCGCAAGATGCGTATCTTTTTGGATAGCATTGATGCTTATACACAACGCGTGCATGATCTTGCTGCGGCCGAGGCTGCAAGCAAGCGTAAAGCGTTGAATCAATAGGAGGATATTATGAGTCAAAGAAGTGCAAAAGCCATCCGGCGCATTGACCGGAGTAACGTCAACCTGGGCCTGCGCCTGGCGCGGCTGGAGGCCGATGTCCATGAGCTGAGAGCAAGCTGCAACGCGCTGGAGCATCAGACTAGAATGGACCGCGCGAGCAGCCAGAGCATCGGCCGGGAGCTGTCAATCGTATCGCGTGAGCAGCGCAAGCGGATGGTTAGCCGCCGCCGTATGGGCCTGCTGGTCGGTTCGGCTGCGGTAATCATCTGCCTGATCGGCGCATCGTTGCGGATCTTCGGACTGTGCTGAAAGGAGAATATCGATGAACTGCTGTAAATGCGGCAAGAAGCTGCTGGCTGGAATGCCGTTGTGCCTGACATGTGAAAAGGATCTCGAGCGGGTGCCGGACGAAAGCATCCGACTGGGCTATTATGCCAGACATCCGGAAGCACTGGCTAAGCTGCTGATCGAGTCGAATGAGGAGGTTGATCTGGGATTACGGGTCTGCCAGCGTGACTGCAGCGCTGATCCGGATGCGGATATTGACTGTGCGGATGAGAAATTCGCGTCTTGCGTCGTCCGCTGGCTGCTGGAACCGATCACCGAGGAGGACAAGCATGGATACCAGAAATAAGCAGAGCCTGTCGCCTGAGGACATTGCGTTCATCCAGTCGTCTTATCGGGATGCCAAGCGCAAACCCTCGCAGCGTGAGAAGCTGAAAGACCTGTACCCGGATGTCACCCCGGCAGAGTTTGCCGATCTGACCAGTACACCGGTCACGGATTGGGAGACGAGCACGAAGCCGACTCGAGCCAAGAAGCCTGATGCGGCAGACAAGTCTGCGCACGATCCAGTGCTGGATCGTCTGATCTTCCGTTCGTTCGACTTGCTGGTCGGATTGGTGCAGGGTAAAGAGTTTCCCATCGAAACCTGCTGGCGTGATGCGCTGAGCATGCTTGAGCGCCGGATGTCCGGCAAGCGTAAACAGATCGAGAACCATCCGGCGACCGAAGAGTATGAGCTGATGATCGCGGCGATCTTGACCGCGGACGATCTGGACACAAAGAAAAAGTGCCCTGCGGGAGTGGAGTCCCAACAGAGCACAAAAGATAAGTGATTCACCTGTATGATACCCCAAAGGAGGGGGATTTGTCAAATGGAAGATAAGATTTTGACCCGTAGAATCAGCGAGGGTGACTACGTTGCTGATATCAATTATCAGAGCGAAACGGTGGAGCTGTCAGTAAATGGACAGGCTGGTTCGTTCGAGCTTGAACTGTCTGAACTCGGCAATTATATCCAGTTCTTGGACGCTGTGAACAAGAGAATGGGGGAATGATTCGTGAACACAATCATTTTGAAGTCCCTTGACCTGGACTATTTCAAGGGCATCCGCTCGTTGCACATCGACTTCGAGGCGGGTATGACCTCGATCTACGGTGACAACGCCACAGGCAAGACCACGGTATACGACGCGCTTACTTGGCTGCTGTTCGGCAAGGACTCGAGCGGGAGCGCCAAATTTTCCATCAAGCCGACGGACATCCCCGGCGTGACGCCGACGGTCACGGCCATCCTTGAGATCAACGGCGAACCCATGAAGCTGCGCAAGACGCTGCGTGAGAAATGGTCGAAGCCCCGCGGCTGTGCGGTCGCTCAGTACGACGGCGACACGACCGAGTACACCATCGACGATGTACCGCGCAAGGAAGGTGAGTACAAGCGCATGATCGCTGCCATCATTGACGAGGGCGTGTTCAAGCTGCTGACCAATGTGTACGCTTTCGCCCGGGATCTGCCTTGGAAGGAACGACGCAAGCAGCTGGCCGAGGTGTGTGGGCTGCCGGATGACAAAGTGATTCTCACCAGTGCGCCACAGTTTGCCGAGCTGGCCGCAGCGCTGGGTCGCCGGACGGTGGACGAGTACAAGGCCGTATTGATGGCCGAGCGTAAGGGCGCAAACAAGACGCTGGACAGCCTGCCCATCCGTATTGACGAGTGTGAGCGTCGTGCCCGCGAACTGGATGTGCTGGACTATGACAAGGCGCAGGCGGACAAGGCCGATCTGGAGCTGCGAAAGGGCACGGTTCTGGCCGATCTGTCAAGATTGGATGGCGGCACGCTGCTGACCGCTGCCGAGGCCGATGTCAAGCATTATGAGGCGGAGCTTACAGCACTGGACGCTGAGAACGCCGCGCACCGGGCAAGTCAGAATGTTCCGGTGCAGGATGACCGGCCGGCTCTCAGCTCAAAGGTTAACGAACTCGCTTGGACGCTGAACAGCCTAGACAAGATGGCCGAGGACTGCGAAAAGAGCATCGAAGCAGCAGACGCACAGCTGGAGGAATACCGGGCAGTGTGGCGCAGCATTCAGGCCGAAGCTTTTACCGGCGATATTTGCCCGACCTGCGGGCAGAAGCTCCCGGCCATCGAGGCGGCACAGGCCAAGGCCAAGTTTGAACAGGACAAGGCCAATCGGGAGGCGCGGTTGGTCAAGGACAGCGATCTGGTCAAGCAGAATCAGGCTACGCAGAAGGCACAGCACGCGGAACTGAAAGAAAAGGCCGCGCAGGTACGTGATGAATATGAGCGGATCAAGGCGCAGCTGGATGCGTACATTCCACCGGCAGCACCGGTCATTGAGGATTTGCCCGGTTACGCGGAACGCCGCGCACATGTGCTGCGTTACATCGAAGAAGCGCGGGAAAAGATCGGTCGCATCCAGTCCGACCAGCAGACCGAGCGTGATCGGCTGAACAGCCAGCTGTCTCAGCTGAACATGGAATTGACGCGCGTGTCCCAGGTGTTGGCAGCCAAGGCGCAGCTGGATGAGACCCGCGCCCGTGTGGAAGAGCTCAAAACCGAGCAGCGTACACGGACGGCAGCTCTTGAAGAAATCGATCGCAAACTTGCAATGTGTGAGGACTTTACCCGCTACCGTTGCCAATTTATTACCGATTCCGTGAATAGCCGCTTTCAGCTCGCACGCTTTCGCTTGTTTACCCAGCAGGTCAACGGTGGTGTGGCTGACTGCTGCGACGTGATGGTGGACGGCGTACCCTATGCCGATCTCAACAACGCTATGCAGATCAATGTCGGCCTGGACATCATTGGCACACTGTCCGAGCACTACGGCTTGCGCGTGCCTCTGGTCGTTGACAACGCCGAATCGGTCACCAAATTGCAGGAAATCGACACGCAGGTTATCCGCCTCGTGGTGTCGGAAAATGATAAGGAGCTGAGAATCGTATGAAGCTGAAAGACAAAGTGAAGCCCGCAGTCCCGCCGCTGGAACCCGGCGTGTATATGGCGGTGTGCGTTATTGTTGCCGATCTGGGCGACCAGTACAGCGAGAAATTCAAGAAATCCAGCCGCAAGGTGGTATTCTCATTTGATATCCCGTCTGAGACCATTGAGATCGACGGCGAGCAGAAGCCCCGCCAGCTGTCCAAACGCTGCACGTTCTCCGTAAGCAAGAAGGGCACCCTGAACAAGATGCTGAACGCTTGGATGAATGCCAACATGAGTGAACAGGAACTCGGAGAACTCGACCTGTTTTCCCTGATCGGCCGGGGCTGCCAGATCCGCGTGACGGTCTCCGAGGATGGCGCACACAATAACATTGAGGATGTGATGGCATTGCCCAAGGGGATGCCTGCGCCGCAGTCCGATACTGCGCCCATTACTTATGACATTGACGAAGATGGATTTACCGGCGAGAAATGGGACGCGCTGCCGACCTGGATGCGTGAGGCCATTGAAAAGAGCGACCAGTACCAGCAGGACCCGCCGGACAAGCCGTTGGATATGCCCGCTGAATCCACCGCGCAGGAAGGGGCGTGCCCGATTTGACCTTTCGCAGTCTGGCCAGCAGCTCCAAGGGTAACGCCTATCTGGTGAGCGACGGCGAAACCATCCTGCTCTTGGAATGTGGCCTGCCTTATAAGAAGCTGGCCGAAAAGTCTGGCTTCACCCTCATGAATACCGCCGCTTGCTTTGTGACCCATGAGCACAATGACCACAGTCACGCAGCAGCGCAGCTCATCAAGCGCGGCGTTCCAGTATTCATGTCCGAGGGTACCGCACGGGTGCTGGAACTGTGGGATGCTGAGATTATCGAACCCAATGTGCCGATTATGGTCGGGGCGTTTCGGGTGATGGCCTTCCGCGTGGCGCACGATGCAGCCGATCCGGTTGGCTATCTGATTGACGACACGCGCACGGGTGAACGTCTGATGTTCGCAGCGGACACCCGCAGCCTGTCGTATATCGTCCCGCGCCTGACCTACATTGCCGTCGAGTGCAATTACGAAGAAAGCCTGTTGGCTGCATCCCAGCGCATCCCGGAGAGCCTGAAGAACCGCATCCGGCACAGCCATTTCGAGGTTGAGGATGTGATCTGGTGGCTCAAAAAGCAGGACTTGTCTCACGTCCTGACCATCTACTTACTGCACCTGTCTGCTGGAAATAGCCGCGCTGCGGCATGGCAGACGCGTTTCGTCGGGGAGTTTCCGGGCGTTGAAATTCAGATTTGTAAGGAATAGGAGAGAATACCATGCTGAAAATCAATCCGCAGACCGGCGAGACCGAAGAGATCAGCCTGTTTGATCTGCTTGACGGCGGTGTTAAGGAACTGGCAGCGCTCAACCTGCGCCGCGTGCTGGATAACATCCGGGATGTGAATACCGATGCCAAAAAGACGCGCTCGCTGACCGTGAAATTCACGTTCCTGCCGAACGAGGACCGTGACGAAGTCAACGTGGACATCGTAGTGGACTGCAAGACCGTCCCGATCCGTGCAGTAGCAACCACGCTGGATATTGGAGAGGACAACGGGCAGACGGTTGCCGTTGAGCGTCCCAAGTATACGCCCGGACAGCTGCGCCTGAGCGAGGCTGCTCCCGTGACCAACATTCAAGACATCAAAACTGCACAAGGCTGATTAGGAGGAAATGAGTATGTTAAGAGAAGCAATCGACCGCATTCTGGCTCTGTCTGAGCCGCATATCGTGGAAATCAATGGTGAGCAGTACGCAGACCGCCAGATGACCCGTGTCCCGCGCGAGCTGCGGGCGGAACCTCTGGAAGTACACACCCTGTCCGCACTGGTGGACTACATCACGAGCGGATGCGATGACAACAGCGATCAGACCGATATCAACCGTCGCTTCGTCGTCCATGTTGAGGACTATAACCGCGTTCGCCTGACCCGCGAGCTGGATGGAGATCGCCGCCGTGAGACCGTGCTCGAGGCCATGGACAAGACCGAGACCTTCCCCTTTGGCCGCTGGCTGTCTGTCGAGGAATTTATCATTGGCATGCAGGCGTTTTTCGTACCGGATGATACGGTGCGCGATCTGGTCAAGTTGGTTTCGAGCGTGACCGATAGCAAGTCTGTGCAGCAGTCGGATGACGGCATGAGCCAGTCGGTGACCGCTAAGACCGGTATTGTGACCAGCAACAAGGTCACCGTGCCCAATCCGGTTGTGCTGCGTCCGCTGAGCACCTTCTCCGAGATCGTGCAGCCTCAGCGCTCCTTTATCTTCCGCCTGCGCGGCGGTGAAAGCGGTGTCTGTGCAGCACTGTACGCAGCCGATGGCAATGCGTGGAAGCACCGGGCGATCGATTCCATCAGTCTGTATTTGAAAAATCATATCCCGGTCGATCTGGCCGAGGACGTGATCGTTTTAGCGTAATACCCGGCACCAGGGGGCGGCTTCGGTCGCCCCGGCCTTTTAGGAGGTGAGAATTTGGCGGAGAAGGACAGCTTTGTCTTGTACAACAGCTATTATGACTTGATCGAGGATTTGGACATGGAGCAGCGCGGGGCGCTCTTGACTGCGATTTTGGAGCATTCGCTGGGCATAGAGCAAACAGACCTTGACCCCATTACCAAACTGGCTTATCGCGTGATCGCGTCTCAGCTCGATCGGGATCGGAAAAAGTGGGAGCGCACCTGTAAAAAGCGGGCGGAAGCGGGGCGACGGGGTGGTCTGGCAAAAGCTAGCAAAGCTAAGCAAGACTTAGCAAATGTAGCAAAAGCTAGCAAAGCTAAGCAAAGCCTAGCAAACTTAGCTGAATATGAATCTGAAAATGATTATGAAGATGATTATGAAAATGTCTATGAGAATGAATCTGGTTATGTGTCGCCCGAGACCGATGGATTCCTCAATTCGATTAAAGAAAGATTTATAGAATCGTTTGGGCGAGAGCCTGACCGTCCATTCCTTTCCGGTATCAGGAATAAGCTTGCGCAGGTGAGCACGGCGGATGTGCTTGAGGTTATGGAGATTGCGCGGGACAAACAGCCCGGAAATCCCGAGGCGTACATTATGGCTGCGCTCAAAGACAGGGGGCAGCACGGGGAGCCGCCAGATCCGTTGCCGGCCGCCGACCGCCCGCTGGAACAGTGGGAACAGGATTGGATTGCTGAGGTCCAGCGCAGGCGGGAGCAGATGGGAGGATGCGCGACGTGAAAAAACAGATCTTCCGCACCGCTGACCAAAAGGAGTTTGTCGGCCTGTTTGAGGGTCTCTGTATGCGCAGACATGCATGGCAGGCGTGGGGGGATTTTGTGGAGGCGTGCGCAATCGCGGTGTCCAACTCCTGTGATAAGGACAGCCCGGACCGAGACAAGCGGGAAAAGCGTTACCGGCAGATCATGGCCGGATATGAGCCGGCGGAACAGACAATCTTCCCGCAGCTCTTTGGCGCACTGACTGAAGCTTTGGAACAAAACCCGGATCAAGATTTTCTGGGCGATATGCAGGAGCGAATACAGACACGCGGATGGGTGAGTATCAACGACTGCGCCTGCGGTGCCGGTGCGCTGCTGATCGCTGCTCGCAATGTTATGATGCGAGTGGGGCAGGATTGGTCATCGGGGGCCCTGTTTGTTGCTCAGGACATCGACCGGACGGCGGCGCTCATGTGCTATCTGCAGCTGTCCCTGCTTGGATGCGCTGGGTATGTTGTGATTGCGGATAGCCTGCGGTATCCGATCACCGGCAGCCTGCTGCGACCGACACCCGTACCAGAGCAGGACATCTGGTACACACCCACCCTGTACCTGTCGCCAGTGTGGAGATATCGGATGTTATGGGAGCGGATCGATTCTGTGCAGCGGTGCGCGACATCAGACCCAAAGCCGGAGACCATGACCGACATCGGAACACAGCTGACTTTATTTTGAGGAGATGAACACATTGACACCTGCAAGAGAAATCAAGCCGGGATTGTACCGGCATTTCAAGGGCGGATTGTATCAAGTAATTTTGATTGCGCAGCACACGGAAACGGGTGAGCGGATGGTAGTCTATCAGGCCCAGTATGGTGACTTTGGATATTATGCAAGGCCGTATGATATGTTCGCAAGCCCGGTTGACCGGGACAAGTACCCGGACGCAAAACAATACTACCGATTCGAGCGGGAGAAGCTGTGATGAACTATGGATTGATGGAGAGCTTGCGCACGCCGACGCCGCCTCATCCAGACGGAGATACCGAGATCTTGGCGTGCCCAACCTGCGGAAGTGGAGAATATCTCTATAATGAGGACGGAAACAGAAACCGATACTGCGGCCAATGCGGCCAGCGGATTGATTGGACGAACGAGGAGGAATGACTATGCTTATGAGAATGACGTCGGATGACCCGGAGTACATTGCCAGTCATCTTAACATTTTCTTCACACAGGACGGAGAAGGGTACGTCAGATCGGGTGGAGAGGATAACCAAGACATCGAAGTGATGGACTGGATTCGGGAGGCTGCAGAAAATATCGATGCAGAGATTTGGTCAAAAGACGACGACGGGTTGTGTGACGAGCTGTACGACAATTTGCAATATGGAGTGGAGTATAGAGAGGGTGTGATTGCATATCTATACCTCGCGGTGCTGCAAGCGCTCGAAATGCGTGGGCGGCTCAAGGACGTTGAGGACATCTTGGGCGATGAGTATGACCTCGATCGCCTGAGGGAGCTGGTACAGGCTGACAGGGAGGAAAAGTGCGTAATACTTGAGCTGAAGGAAGGAGATCCTGTGTACGAACTGTACTATCTGGTAAAAGGAGTTGAAAATCCTGAAATGGAGCTCAAGGTTCGCGTGGTTGGATTCGAAAAAAGTATGACGGGACAGCTTGGAAAAAGTGTATTCATCTCCTACGAAGATGCCGAAAAGGCTGTGGAAATGGAGAAGAACGGGAATGACTGAGTATATCGAGAGAGAAGCGCTGCTCGAAGCGATGGTTACATCAGATGAGAGAATAAACTTGTTTCAGGCAGGGATTGCGTCGGCTCGAGCGGTTGTCGCAAGTGCGCCGACCGCCAATGTCATCTCAGCAGAATGGATCAAAGCAGATGAACGTCTGCCGGACGATGAGAGGGACGGAGAAACGGTGCTGGCCATTGTGTCCGGAAAGCCACACGAGAATATTACGTTGTGCCAAGCGATTATGCTGGCAGGATATTTTGGAGAAGAAGGGTGGCTTGTAAACGAATATCCGGAATGGGAGAGACCAGTGGTGACGCACTGGATGCCGCTGCCAGGGCTGCCGAAAAACAAATAACGGATGACCGAATTGGAGGAAGACCATGGAAACTTGTAAATTATGTGTGAGCATCCCGGGCAAGAGCCTCAAGATCGACATGCCGAGGCCGGACGCGGAGGTCTGGTTTACAACGCTGGTGGATGCGCTGCTGAACAACCAGCCGGAACCCGAACCGGAGCCCGACGAGGCCAACGAAGACGAGTATGAATATACGACGTTGGATGATCCGATCGAGAAGGCTGCATGGGCGGTACCAGAAGAAACCGAGGACGCGCAGGAAACAGCCCCCCCTAAATCGGTGATCGAAGTGAAGGAGACCCGCTCGCGGCTGGTCAATCCTGTGATTGATGAATCGGACGATCAAGAGGGATACAAAGGATTTTTGCGCATTCGGTGTGATGTATGCGGAGAAATCCGAGGATTCAACGCCCGGCAGCGGATCAGAAGCAGCTGGTGCCCGTGCGGAGAACACACACCGCTTATAGATCTGGATAAGATTGTCGCACGTTGCAGCGCGTGCGGAAATACATGGGTTTACCGTACGAATAACACGGAACCGATTGATGAAATCATCTGCTTGGAATGCGGCGCACCGATCACGCTGGAGCAGGACAAGCACGGGAACTATCGGACTATCGAAAGAGAATAAGATATGCCGAGCGGGAAGAGATTGGACTTGGAATTTATTGATTTGAAAACGGGAGAGAAACCAGAATGAGCAAGCGGGGCCAGCTGGCATACATACGGGAGGTGCTGCGGTCATACCCGGAGATTAAGCGAAAGCCAGAGACGCACAGAACGGACAATGAAGCTGCTCGCCTGCGAGCGGTTGAGGATATGATGGACGAGCTCGGACGGATGCCGGATGGAGCGCAGCGGCAGAGATTCGTACGGATGCTGTATTTTGAGGGACGATATACCTTTTGGGGTGTCATTGATAAGGTGCCGATCAGCCAGCGCACAGCACGCCGCTGGAATGCCAGGGTGATGGTTATCATGGCGAATAAAATGCACCTGATTTGAAAGTTGGCACTTTTCGTCCATTAAGTTGTGATATGATGCAGACAGTGGTAAGACAACCGACCCAAACCACCACCACCGACGGTTGTCGAGCCACTGAGATCATCTCTTCTGTATCCACCCGCCCTGCATTAGCGGGGCGGGATCCCGTCACGATCATATTCATGCATTGATCCTCCTTCTCTTTGCGGGCCGCCCGGCGGCCCATATGCCGCAACACGGTGCATGAGCCGATCGCGGTATGTCTTCTATTTGATGGCCTGCTCGGCTGCTGACGATCTGGTTTGATATTAGATAATAGGTCGAGCGGGATATACGCGGATGTGATGTAATTGGCAGCATTCCAGCCTTCCAAGCTGAGGACGCGGGTTCGATTCCCGTCATCCGCTCCACTCCCAGACGGGAGCCCATCAACTCAATAGTTTTGGGCAGTAATTCCGGCTGCCCGAGACATGCTGTTGTAGCTCAGTTGGTAGAGCAGCTGATTTGTAATCAGCAGGTCGGAGGTTCGAATCCTCTCGGCAGCTCCAATATTGACGGCGAAAAAACTTGAAAACGAAAGGAAGTGAGTCGAGATCTCCTTCTGGGTTTGAGTTTGATGCACCATGCCGTCAATTTGTTGGGCGTAGCCCATCCGTAACCAGCCGGACGTATGCCGGGCGAAAACGGCGCATACCTCGCAAGAGGTATATGAGAGCCGCGACAGGGCTTTACTGGGTTCAACTCCCAGGGTTCTCAACCCGTTCGTGCGGGGCACAATTTATTTGACTGGTGTAGGCCGGGCTGAGCGCTCGGCCAAAGCCGTATAGAGAGGTGGTGACCCGTGCCAAATGAAAAGAACCTGATCCCGTTTAACCAACGAACAGAAAGCGAACAGAGAAGAATTGCCAGAGAGGGCGGCAAGGCGTCGGGTGCCTCACGACGGCGAAGAAAAGCGCTCCGAGAGTGCATGACCGAGCTGCTTGATCTGCCGGTCACCAACGCAGCCCACTACAATGCGCTCACAGCGCTGGGGCTGGATGCAGAAGATATCGATAACCGTATGCTGCTCACGGCCGCACTGTTTCAGAACGCTGTCACGACCGGTGATCCCAAGGCATTCCGTGAAGTGCGAGGCCTGCTCGGCGAGGATGTGCAGGAAGAAACCGGAACAGATAAGCCGTTTGAGCTCCCTGCTCGCCTGATCGCGCCTGCATTTGCGGCGGTGCATCTGGATGTGCTCGAGGGAGCGCATACCGAATATGTCCTGCCGGGTGGACGCGGAGCGGCCAAGTCGTCATTCGTTGGCTTGGAACTTGTGAGCCTCATCAAGAACAACCCGGACATGAATGCATTGGTACTGCGCAAGGTCGGCAACACGCTGCGTGGTTCGGTGTACGCACAAATCCTGTGGGCGATTGAGCAGCTGGGCTTGACTGGTGAATTCGAGGCAACCGTCAGCCCAATGGAGATCACCTACAAGCCGACCGGTCAGCAAATCCTGTTCCGAGGAGCGGATGATCCGCTCAAGGTCAAGTCGGTAAAGCCACTGCATGGATATATCGGTATCGTCTGGTTTGAGGAACTTGACCAGTTCCACGGCGATGAGGAGTGCCGCAGCATCCAGCAGTCGGCTATCCGCGGCGGTGACCAGGCATTCATCTTCAAGACGTTCAACCCGCCCAAGACCAAAAACAACTGGGCGAATCAGTATATAGAGATCCCGAAAGACTCGCGCCTTGTGGTGCATTCGGACTATCGCAGCGTCCCGGACAAGTGGCTGGGCAAAAGTTTTCTCGATGAGGCCGAATACCTGAAGGAGATCAACCCGACCGCCTACGAGCACGAATATCTGGGCATTCCCAACGGCAACGGCGGCATGGTGTTCGAGAACGCTGTGGCCGAGACCATCACTGACGAGCAGATCGCACAGTTTGACCGCGTCCTGAACGGCCTTGACTGGGGCTATTTCCCGGACCCGTGGGCATTCAACCGGATGCACTACGACGCGGCACGCCGGACGCTCTACATATTCTACGAACTGCACGCCTACAAGAAAGGCAATCGGGAAACAGCCGATATGCTGACCGAGCACGGTATCACGGCAGCTGATAGGATCACGGCGGACTCAGCCGAGAAGAAGAGCATCGCGGACTACAAGTCGTATGGGCTGGATTGTCGAGGGGCGATCAAGGGGCCGGGCAGTGTGGATTACTCGATGAAGTGGTTGCAGGCCTTGGTCAAAATCGTAATCGACCCGGCTAGATGTCCGGAGACGTGGAAAGAATTCTCGACCTACGAGTATGAGCGTACCAATGAGGGTGAAATCATCAGCGGATACCCGGATGAAAACAACCACCACATTGACGCATGCCGCTATGCGCTCGAACAAATCTGGAAGCGGAGGGGACAATGAGAAAACTGAAAGAGTGGATCATCGCCCGATTCCTTCCGGTGTGGGCGAAAGAACAGGTGTACGCCGAAAATCGGAAGCTAACCCGAAAAATCGAAGAGCAACAGCGTGAGATCGAACGACTGACCGCCTATGCGGCGGGACTCGAATACGCGCTGCGCCGCCGGATTGTTATTAAGAGCGAGGTGAGCAAGTGAGCATCTTGAATGTAATAACCAACAAAACATACGGATACGAGGACGCATTCGGCGCGGCTGATTGCTCATCCACCTACATGAAAGACGCCATCGAGGAATGGTTCAGGCTGTTTTATCAGGACAAGCCGGACAAGTTTGGCGATCCGTGCCAGCGCATCCCCTACACCGTGGTCAACAAGCTGACAAAAACCATGTTCGGGGAGTATCAAGCGACTGGGCAAGACGATTTCGCATCGAGTGTTCTGGATGGGCTTGATAAGGTCCGCAAACGACTGGCACAAGATTTCATGATCGGCGGCATCTCGTATATCAAGCCGTTCCCACTGCCTGACCGATTCGTGTTTTCCAGCGTGTCACGCGCCAACATGCTGATATTCGGCACAGATGTTGAGGGCAACCCGACAGACGTTGGCACGGCGGAGCGCACAGTTTCTGGTTCCGCTTATTACACGCTGCTTGAGCGGCGCACGATCGGGGCAGACGGAAAGCTGACCATCAGAAACCGGCTATTCCGGTCGGAGTACGACAGCCAGATCGGCCGTCCTGTACCGCTGAACAGTATCCCGCGCTATGAGGCACTGCCGGAGGAATACACATACCCGGAAGATGTAGGCCTTGGAATGGTGGCGCTGAGGTGCCCTGTTCCCAACTGCGTAGACGGAAGCAAAGACCCGGTCAGCGTATACGCTGCGGCGGTCGGGCTTATCCGCAGCATCAACCGCAACGAGGCGGAGTTGTCTGGAGAGTTCGAGCGCGGAAAGAGTCGACTGATTGTGGCCTCTGACATGCTCAAACCAAGCCCGGACGGAAAACATAAGGCACTCACTGACGAGGTGTTCACGGCGTTCGACGATGACCCGGAAGCCGTGGGGATCACGGCGTTCTCTCCGGCGCTGCGCGAGCAATCGTTTTTGGCACGTAAGGCCGAGTACCTGCGGAACGTCGAATCGGTCATCGGATTGAAGCGCGGCGTGCTGTCAGAGGTCGAGGCCATGGACAAGACGGCGACTGAGGTCACATCGAGCGCGGGTGACTATAACCTGACGATCATAGACTTCCAGCAGGCGTGGGAAAGCGCGGTGCGAGAGCTGATGCCGTTGTGTGGTAAACTCGGACGGCTGTACCGTGTGGCTGGGGCGCATGATCTCACCGAGAACAGCGTGACAATCGACTGGGGCAACGGCGTCCTATATGACGAGGATAAAACGTGGGCTGATTATATGGCGATGGTCGCAGCTGGACTTATCAAGCCGGAAATTGCTGTAGGATGGCGCTTCAATATGCCGACTGATAAACCGAGAGACCTTGAGAAGATCAGGGCAAAGTATATGCCCACGCTCGACAACCTTATGGAGACTCCGACGGATGAACAAATTCCGGGGGAAGATGTGCCGGAAAGCACGATAGACCAAGCGGAGGAAGCAGCCGGAAAGACGCTCAACGGCGCGCAGACACAATCGCTTATCTCGATCATTGCACAGTACCAAACTGGAACGCTCACCATGGGACAAGCTATCAACATCCTGTCCATTGCAATTGGAATTACGAAGGACGAAGCCAAGGCGCTTGTTGAGGGGGCGGTATAATGCTGACCCCTGACCAAGTCTCTGGTCTGCAAATCCTGTTTGAGAGGTTAACGGATCCGGTATCCGAGTACCTTATCAAAGACATAGCCAGGCGAGTGCAAGAGGCCGGACAGATGACCAGCACGGCAGCCTATCAGGCCTATAAGCTGCAAACGCTCGGAAAGACCATGGCAGAGATACAGGAGCAAATCGCCCTGCTGTTGTCGGTATCAGCCGATCAGGCTGCTGAGATCATCCAGATGGCGGCGGAATATGGCTATAATCTGGATGCTGACCGGTTGGGAAGCGCGGTTGCATTTGCTGACAATGTACACGCCCAACAGATCACAGCGGCAGCCGTTAAGTTGGCACGCAAAGACCTGACCAACATCACACAGACCATCGGGTTTGCGGTGGGCAAGCGCGGAGAGAGCCTGACCAGTGCATACGAGCGTGCAATGGATTTTGCATTTATGCAGGTGTCCACCGGTGCGGCTGACTATAACACGGCGATCAGGCGTGCGTGTGCCGGTCTTGTCCGGGATGGAATCCAGCAAATCGATTATGAGAGCGGGCGTTATGCCACTCTCGAGGTCGCAGCGCGTCGCAACCTAATGAGCACTATGGGAAATGCGGTCAATGAGATTACGAAGCGAAACCATGATGATATGGGGGCTGACGGTTGGGAGATCGACGCACACTCAAACAGCGCACCAGACCATGAACCCATACAGGGAAAACAGTACAGCGACGCAGAATTCGAGCGGCTCAACAGGTCGCTTGTTCGTCCCATCGGAACACTGAATTGCGGACACAATGCCAGTCCGATTATTATAGGCGTACACGAACCGCTATATACAGCCGCAGAGCTGCGCAAGATGCGTGCTGATAATGCAAAAGGCATTTCGTATGAGGTCAGAGAGTTTGAGTCCATGTACGAGGCCACCCAGTACCAGCGCCGCGTAGAACGCGCGATCAGAGCGCAAAAGCGCAGGATGTGGACAGCAACACCTGATAATGAGCAGGCCGAAAAAATTAGGCTCAGGGCGTTACAATCCGAATACCGCAGATTTTCGAGCGCTGTCAACCTGAGGACCGAGGAAGAACGCCTATATGCACGCGGCGTTCCGAGAATCAAAAAAAAGAAGTAGCGGCCATCGTGCCGCATATAGGGATATGGTGAAGCGGAAACACAGCGGACCTTGACTCCGTCATCACCGGTTCGAATCCGGTTATCCCTGCCATTTGCCGCCGGGCGTAAAACGGGAACACAAGTGACGCGACCACATACAAAAGCGTAGTGAAAGGACAGGTAAACATGAAACGTGAATTTCTCCAGAACATCAAGGTAGGCGATGCTGCACTGCCCAAGGAAATCATTGACCTCATCATGGAGGAGAACGGCAAGGATATCGAGGCTGTAAAGGCCAAGTATGCCGACTATGATTCCATCAAGGAGCAGCTCACTGAGGCGAACAAGCAGATCGAGGGCTTTAAGGGCATGGACATCGACGGCGTGCGCAAGGCTGCGGAAGAGTGGAAGCAGAAGGCCGAGCAGGCCGAGAAGGACGCTGCGCAGAAGATTGCGGACATGCAGTTTGAAAGCTCGCTCAAGGAAGCAATCGCGGCGGCGAAGGGCAAGAGCTCCAAGGCCATCGCGGCACTGCTTGACGTGGATACCCTTAAGCAGTCCAAGAATCAGCCTGAGGATATCAAGAAGGCTCTGGAAAGTCTGAAAAAGGACAACGACTACCTGTTCGATGGAGAGCAGACCCCGCCGCCGTATGCCCCGGGCGCGGGAAGTCAGAACATGGGGGGCGGAGTCGGCGGAGTTGAGGCAGCATTTGCAAAGCTCAATCCGGGGCTCAAACTTGATTGAGAAAGGAATGAAATTTTATGGCACACACTTTACAGGAAAGATACTCGCAGTTGGTAGACATTAAGTTGCGTGCGCTCCTGGTCAAGAAAGATGGCGTGATCTTCAACAACCGCTACGAGGGAGACCCGAAGGCTGGAAAGGTTAAGGTTCCGGTGCGAGACACCGAAGTGACTGTGGCACAGTACGATAAGGCAACTGGAATTTCGGCAACTCAGGGAACTACTACATACCTCGACGTTCCCATTGATAAGGACTATGCCGTCAACGAAATCATCGATGGATATGATGCATCAGCCGTTCCGGACAACCTGACCGCAGACCGTCTGGACTCTGCTGCTTACGCACTTGCGCTTCAGATGGAAAAGGACGCAACAGCCGTCCTCGAGTCTGGCGCAACGCAGTATGATGACACCACAGCACTGACCAAGGACAATATCTACGAGAAGATCGTAGGTGTTCGCACCTCTATGTCTAAGGCTAATGTGCCGAACGACAACCGCCGTTGGCTGCTGGTTACTCCTGACGTTTACGCACTTGTACTGACCTCTCCCGAGTTCATTAAGGCATCTGACCTCGGCGACGCGGTGGTACAGACCGGAGCAGTCGGACGCATTGCTGGATTCAATGTCTACGAGGACAATACCCTTACTGCTGAAACCACTGAGTTTATTGCGGGACACCCGGACTGGTGTACTCGCGTTAACGAGTGGCAGGTTCCCGTACACCTTCAGGATGTCAACGGTTCTGGCAAATACATCGGCGCGTCCGCTGTGCAGGGAAGAAAGATTTACGCCCACAAGGTCACTAAGTCCAGCACACTTTTCATCAAAAAAAAAGCGGGATAATTCAAGCCGCAGCTAAGAAAACGACAAGGAAGGTGAAATAGCTGCCATGGTACCATACGAATTTTACCTTGCAGCATACCGCGGCGGCTCGATCTCCGCACAGGATTGGCCGGCCGCAGAACGCGAGGCGTGCGCTACTCTGGCACGGTACAAGCGATTGTACACTGTCACCGCTCCGCCTGATATCGTGGACGCAGAGAGCATGGCCGTGTGTGCTATGGCAGAGGCCCTTGTATTCAACGCGCAGGCAGAGGCAGGGCAGGGCGCGGTTTCGTCCGCATCCATCGGCAGCGTGTCCACAAGTTACGCGGGCGTATCCGGCGTGGATATGTCCGCGAAGGCTCAGGCTAAACGGGTATACAACGCCTGTGCGCTATATCTGGATATTTACAGGGGGTGCGGCTGATGCTCGTGTTACGCTCTCTATCCCCTGTATCGTATGACCTCTGTGACCAGACAGTCACGGTGTACCACACTGACGGCAAAACCTACACGCGCAAAATCATCCGAGGCGCATATCTGGATTACCGCAAAACCCAAAACGTGACCAAAACAGGCAACACGGAAGCGAACGGCTTTTTGCTGGTCATTCCGGGCGACACAGTTCCGGTATCCGTGGGGGATAAAGTCATGATGGGAGAGGGGCCAGAGGTTACCACCCGCGAGCAGTGGGCGGCCCTCATCCCCTCCCGGGTCCCTGGCCTTGTGGTTGTTCAGTACGTTGATCCTAAATACTGGCGCGGCCATATCGTGCATACGGAGGCGGGAGGATGAGCGCCAAGGTAACAATCAATCCCGTCAGCCAGATACTTCGAGATCATGGTCTAAATCCAGGCGGTCATGTGCAGCGGTTCCATACATCGAATGTGCTGCGCCGCATTAAACGATACATGCCGTATCGTGGCGGCATGCTCATTAAAAAAACCGTAGCAGCGACAGACATTGCAAAACCGTTGATCGTAACCCCTGGACCCGAGGCCAGGATGCTATATCACGGAAAGGTGATGGTTGACCCAAAAACCGGAAAAGCCGGATTTTTGACCGATGACGGCTGGAAGTCCAGACGAGGGGTTGCAAAAGTCCCCAGTAACCGCGACCTAGTTTACACGACAAGTAAAAATGCACAGGCTGGCCCGTATTGGGATAGGAGGCTGAAAGCTGCCGAAATGCCTGTTATTACCAGAGAGCTGCAAAACTACATTGATCGGAGGGGATGATGTGACACCGATTGAAACTATCAAGAGATGGATTGCGACATACCCCGGTCATAATATCCTGTCCGAGTTTTCCGTCGATTATACCGACCAGATCCCGGCAAATGGAGGAATCTTCCCGGCTGGGATGATGGAAGTTTCTCGAAGGAGATATGTCAACGGGGATTGTATGGTCGAGAATCAGTACAATTTTGGATTATACTATGTGTTTGAAAAATCCCCCGGCGACGATGCAGGAGCCGAGGGAAACGCCGACTGGATCATGGACTTTCAACAATGGGTACAGGACACCGTTCCTCCGAAGTTTGGGGACCGTACTCTGTCGGTAAAAGCGCAAAATGGCTCGCTGTACGAGGCGGATGCAGAGGGCACGGCAACCTATATGGTACAATTATCCGTCAATTTTCAAAAATTTGTGAAAGGAAAAAGACGATGAAACTTTCTGAGCTTATGGCCGGGTATACCCCGGAGCCTGATTTTAACGGATTCGTCACCGCTGATCAGTGGGTAGTCGCTGTCGGAATCGGCGTGGCGGCAACTGAAAAAGACTATACCGTTATCGATGGCGGCGTTACCGCGGTCGAGATTTCATTTAACCCCACGACATCTGACAAGACGTATCTGCGCAAGGGTACATCATCCACTAAGACAGGCACACAGTTTACTGCAACCGTCACAGGAGACGTGCAGCACGGCGACGAATTTCAGGATCACTGCGCACAGGCCGACATCATTTTCGGCGTTGGTCAGGCTGTTGTCGTTCCGTTCGTTGCGTTCTCACTGATGAACGGCAAGGGCTACAAGGGCACAGCGGCAGTCATGGTCAACAGCTATGGCGGCGGCACGGCGGGCGAAAATGCGCCGTTCTCGGTTGATATCAAGTCGGTCGGAACCGCGCCTGTAAGCTACACATATTCGGCGGAATAAGGAGCACAGCATGAGTTACAAAGTTACAATCAACGGCAAGACCTACGACCTCCCACCTCGCACGCTGACAATCGATGACATGATTGAGCGAGTGTCGAGTGTTGGGAAGCGATACGCAAAGGGCGAATCCACACGGCGTGAGATCGTGCAGGAGCAGTTCGGCTTCCTAGCAGCCTGCGCCCCAGGCGCGTTTACTGACGTAGAGACTGCAGACACCAACGATCTGTTGATCGCCACGCTCGAAGTACTCAAGATTTACAACGCCCCAGCAATCAAGGCGCGGAACGAGGCGACATTGCAGGAGATTCGCGGTGTAGTAAACACACCTGAGATGACCAAGGTTGTCGACCTCGCACGGGCTAAGAAATGATGTATGACGGACTCCCGGAGTGCGTAACCGTCGACGGCGTAGAATATCCCATTGAAACTGATTTCCGCGTATGGGTGGAGCTGTACGACCGCATTTGTAACGGCTCCACCAACGGGGATAAGGCAAACGCCCTGCTGGGGTTCATTTCCGACGCAGGGCTTCCGCTCGAACCCGGCTCGGTTGATGCGATCATGCAGTTTTTCACTTGTGGTGCGCAAGGAGAGGGCAAGGCGGGCGGGGTATCAACCCCGGTTTTTGATTTTGTTCGCGATAGTGAATACATCTATGCAGCGTTTTTGGAGACCTACGGCATAGACCTAACACACGACCCGCTACACTGGCAGTCGTTTATTGCGCTATTCCGCAATCTGCCGGACACCTGCCAAATATGCAAGATCATGCACTACCGGTCGGCCAAAATGGAAGATGTGCCGAAACATCAGAAACGTTTTTATGCCGAAATGAAGCGAAAATACGCACTCAACGGGTCGAATCAAGGCAAAACATTAAAAGAATATGTTGAAGAACTTAAAAAACAACAGGCAGAAAGGCAAGTGTCCGCATTGCGGAGCGACGAACAGTCAGGTAATGATCTCACCTGACGCAAAGTGTTCCGGCGTGTGGGTTAAGTGTAAAATCTGCAAAAGGGAATTTGAAATTGTAGTGCCGTAGTGCCAAACCCACGCAGGAGGTGGGCGTAATGGCAAATGACGGCTCTGTAAGAATTGGTACCGAGTTAGACAACAGTGGATTTAAGGAAGGCCTTGCAAAGCTCGGGAGTGTAGCAAAAAGTGGCCTGTCTGCTACCGGAACGGCTATCAAGGCAATCGCCGGAACAGCCGCGGCGGCGGCAGGCTCTTTACTTGCGCTGGAATCTGTAACCGAAGAATACCGGACTGCACAGGGCAAATTAAACACTGCATTCGAGGCCGCTGGATATAGCGCAGAAACTGCGCAAGAAGCCTATCGAGGGTTTTATCAAATCCTGGGAGAAACGGACACAGCCGCTGAGGCAAGCCAGCTGCTCGCGAAACTGGCACGCAATCAAGAGGACGTATCCGAATGGACACGCATTGCGGCGGGCGTAAATGGTACATTTGGCGACTCTCTCCCGATCGAGGGGTTGATTGAATCCGCGAACGAAACCCAGCGCGTAGGGCAGGTAACCGGCGTGTTGGCTGATGCGCTGAATTGGGTCGGAATTTCAGAGGATGAATTCAACGAGAAACTAGAAGCGTGCTCGACCACCAGCGAACGAAATCAGCTTATCATGGAAACGCTGTCTAACACGTACAGTCAGGCGGCGGACGCGTTTTACAAGAACAACGAAGCCCTTATTGAAGCGCGAAACAGTCAGATGATGCTCGACGAAGCGCTTGCAAAATTGGGCGAAACGGTTTCTAACGTCAAGAACAATCTAATCGCTGAATTCCTCCCGTCTATTTCTCAGATTGTAACTGCGTTTACCGATATGGTAAATGGTGTTGATGGAGCAGATGCGGCGTTTTCTGAGGCAACCAGCGGAATCATTGCAAAGCTGGTGGAAAAGCTGCCTGAGTTTCTTGGGTTTGGCGTTCAAATCATCAAGGCCATCGTGCAGGGAATCGCTGAGAATGCTGGTCAGATAGTAGAAGGAGCTATAGAAATCATCGAGGCGTTGGGAGAGGCTTTAATTGAACTCGCGCCCACTTTGATAGAGGGCGGGGGGCAGATGATTAAAGCGTTAGTTCAGGGTCTTATAGATCATCTCCCGGATATGATTGCTGCTCTTCCAGAAATCATTACATCGATTGCACAGTTTGTGGCCGACCATGTAGATGATATCGTGCTCATCGGATTTCAAATTCTAGTAGCAATCGGCGCGGGTTTGATTATGGCAATCCCGGAACTGATAAAGCACATCCCTGATATCATCGAGGCTATCAATCAGGCGTTTATCAATCTCGGCGAGGCAATCGGTCAAATCGGTATTTACATTGTTGAAGGAATTTGGGAAGGCATCAAGCGGGGAGCTGAATGGCTCTACGACAAGGTGACAGACTTTGCGCAAGGAATCATTGACACGGTCAAGGATGCGCTCGGCATTCATAGCCCGTCGAAAGAAGCCGAGTGGATGGGCGAAATGTGGGACAAGGGGCTGGTAAACGGCATTATGAAAGGCCGTAGCAGTGTAGAAAAAGCCCTCGATTTTTCGGCCAACCTGTCCGCGCGGATGCCGCAAATTCAGTCTGCTATGTCTGGATTCGCACGCGGATTTGCCCCGGCGTACGCAACGGCTGGCGCACCGCAAACCACACACACGATCACTGAGATAAACCGAAATACTACACAGACCGTGCGCGTTATCCCAGACCAGAGAGGAATATTCAAGTTGGTAAAGAACGAGGAAACTCGGCGCGGAAAATCTTTAATTAAAGGGGAGGGATTCAACTAATGTTCACCATCGACGGGGAATCCTTCCCCAATATTTGTGTCCAGAATATTACACGCGGTTTTGAAATCAACGACGGTAAAAATGAGGGATATTCAATCAGCGGATTGCACATGCGAGATATCACCGGAACATACATGACATATACCGTGGTATTGGACGCTTCGCTCACATCCCCCGCGGACTACGATAAGCTGTACGAAATTCTTGCATCCCCTACAGAATATCATACAATCGTTTTCCCGTATGGTCAAAAAACATTATCTTTCGAGGCAGAAGTTACGCAAGGAGCAGATAACCTTGTCATCAGCGAGCCGACATACAACCTGTGGCAAGATTTGTCGTTCACTTTTCGGTCACGCAAGCCTGTAAAAAAGCCGACATGAGGTAGCGCATGAACAAAATCCAATTTGATAAATGGACATTTACAGATGACCAAATTATACAGGGAGAATGCTATCTGTCGCGCTCTCTTTTATCGTTATCCCTAGAGATCAACACACTCGACGCGGATGTTTACAACACTGACCACTCAATCAAAAATTTTGTAGTAGACACACCTGTTGCATACATCAAAGACGATAAGAGGGTAGCGTCGTTTTATTTACAGGATGTTGAGCGCATTTCGCGCAATCAGTACAGCATTCACTCCGTATCATTCGCCGGTGTGCTTGATAACCGAACCCATTACGGTGGCATTTACACCGGTCAGACCGTCGGGGAGGTTGTTCCACAAATTTGCGGCAGTATCTCTGTTTATGTGGCAAGCAATGTGTCTAAAATCAAGCTATACGGCTGGCTTCCTATTGCTTCCCGCCGTGAAAATCTTGCACAGGTGCTTTTTGCTATCTCCGCAACTGTGTCCACGGATGGCACCGGAGCGGTATGGATTCAGGGACTGGAACCGGACAAAAAAAGAGACGTAACCGAGGATGAAACCGATGAATCTGCAAGCGTAGAATATACCTCCCCGGCCGTTGACGTTATCGTTCTCGAGCACCAGTACACCGAAGGTCAGGAAGAAGTTACGCTGTTCGAGGGCACGACCAGTGCGGGCGATATCATCACGTTTTCTGAGCCGTGCCACTCGCTTGTGGCTTCCGGATTCACTATCACCGAGAGCGGCGCAAACTATGCAATCGTGTCCTCTGGTTCCGGCACGCTGACCGGTAAAAAATACGTCCACTCTACCCGAGAGGTTAAAGGCAAGCGCACGCAGGCTCGCGACGCAGGGCAAAACGAGAGCAAAGTCCGCGTGGAAGAAGCTACCCTCGTTTCTCTCGTAAACTCTCGCGCTGTGGCCGACCGTCTGGCCGATTATTATGCCTGCGCAGAGCGCATTGTTGCGGATGTGGCGTATCAGGCGGACGATGCGGGTGATGTGCTCAGCCAGTACCACCCGTATGATGGGGATATGGTACAGACGTGCATCGAATCGCTAGATATCACGCTGTCTGGCAAGCTGCTTGCAAAAATGACCTCTCTTGTCGGGTATATCCCGCCGGATATTTCGCAGATCGAATACTACGACACGTTCGAAATCCTGACCGGCGCAGGCACATGGACTGCGCCAAAGGGCGCGAAAAATGGCCGTGCTGTTTTGATCGGAGCAGGCACGGGAGGGCAGAGCGGAACAGCCGGAAAGGATGGAGAAAGACCGCCGAACAGTGGCACTACGGTTACCGCTGACGGTGGAGAAGGTGGACTCGGCGGAACGGCCGGAAGTGCTGGTAAAATACTCCAAGTCGAAATTGATTTGAGCGCTGGGCCTTACTATTATAGTTGTGCATATCCCGGCAGTGGTGGATATTATTCAGCCGATAAACAAAATCTTGGTATAACCGGTGGAGATACCCAGTTCGGCAGTTATACATCCAGAAATGGTTCCGTGTCAGAAATCGGATTCACCAACCCCATAAATCAAGAGAAATATGCGCTTCCCGGAATTGATGGATTAGCCGGTGGAAAAGGCGGAAATTCTACGTTTTCGCAGGATGGACCACATTACTCTGAGAACGGTGGAGACGTAGACAAATGGACAGGCGGAAAGGGCGGTCTTGGAGACTATAACGGCCCGGATAACACCGGCGCAGACAAAAACGCTTCTGGTGGCGGCGGCGGTGGCGCAGCTTACGGAAATAACGGCTCAGACGGTTCTGAGGAACCCGGAGGCGACGGAAACGGAAACGGCGGCGATGGAGCAAACGCCGTGCAACGAGGAACCGGCGCAAAATACGGACAAGGCGGAAACGGCGGGAACGGCGGCGGCGGCGGTGCTGCCGGTAAAGCGTACTACCCGCCGTGGAAAGACTACCCCGCCGAGGTCGTTGTATCTGAAAGAGCCGGAACCGGAGGCGCTGGTACTGCTGGTGAAAACGGCGGCGCTGGTTGCGTAATCGTATTTTACAGTCTGCCCAGAAAGGAGAATGCGCAATGACGCATGATATCAAATTTGAAAACTGGTATATTTTACCCCCGCCTCCCGTTGTAGCGCGGCAGTACGATAATCTGTCGCGCACTCTAAACGTGGTTGGAGACCTCCCGGACGGCTACACATGGGACATGCTGGTCAAGTGCGGAGGCAATATGGATATTATCCGGTTATCGCCCACCGAAACCGGTGTTGGCGTTACCCTGACCGCTCAACAGCTTGCCCTTGCTGGTGACTACTCCATGCAGCTCAGGGGCACGCAGGGCGACGTTGTGCAGCATACAAATGTAATTACACTCGTTATCCCTGAAAGCATTTCTGGGGCTTCTCAGTGGCCGGAAATCCCATCCGAATTTACGCAGCTTGAACAGCGTATTTCCGAGATCGCGTCTCACCCGCCGATTCCCGGCGATGACGGGTTTTGGAAAATTTGGAACCCGGACACCGACGAATACGAGCCGAGCGAATTTCCGTTGCCATCTGGAAGCGGCGGCGGGTTCCCGTACAAGCTGGGCGAGACGCTGACAGTAGTCGGCGTTAATACGTTGGAGGTAAACACGACGGACGCGGTGGAACAGGACAACACATTGCCCATTACATCGGCTGCCGTGCATACGACCGTCGGAAACATTGAAATTTTGCTCGGCACTATTTAAGAGGTGAAAATATGAGTGTTCAGACTGAAATCCAGAGAATCCAGACCGCAAGAGACACATTAAGAACAAAAGCGGTAGAGCTTAAAATTTCTTCCGGCACCGAAAAGCTGGACGAACTCGCAGAGGACTACAACGGCATTACCAATCAGGGGTCTATTACCGCACAGGTCAAGGAGGGTGAAACCTATACAATCCCCAAGGGATACCACGACGGCACCGGAACCGTTTCGGGCGTGTCCGGCGGCGGAAGCTATAACCTGCAAAGCAAAAGCGTCACGCCTACCAAGAAGCCCCAGCAGGTCACGCCTGACGGCGGTTACTACGGCCTGTCTGACGTAACAGTCGAGGCTATCCCGACGCAGTATCAAGACACGTCCTCTGTGACTGCAACTGCGGCTGACGTTCTGACCGGAAAGGTGATCGTAACCGCTGACGGCTCCGTGACTCCCGGAACGATGACCAATAACGGCGCAGTCAAAAAGACCCTTGACACGACCACAAAGTCTTACACCGTTCCCGCTGGATATCATGACGGTAAGGGAAGTGTAAGCATCACTACCGAGGAAAAGACAGCCACCCCGACCAAATCCCCGCAAGATATCACGCCGACCGCAGGTAAGGTGCTTTCCAAGGTAACAGTTGAAGCTATCCCGGCGCAGTATGTTGACACTCAGGATGCAACCGCGGCGGCAGGCGATATCCTCACCGGTAAGTCTGCTTATGTTGCAGGCGCAAAGGTAGACGGATCCATGCCGAATAACGGAGACACGACCGGAACGTTTGACGGACTTTCCACCGAATCTTACGAAATCCCGGCAGGATATACGACCGGCGGTTCTGTGAGCCTTACAAGCGATATCATGGACGCTTTGGCATCCATCTAAAGGCGGTGTGATATGAGCATTCAAAGCGAAATTGACCGCATCAAGGCGGGCAAGGCTGATGCAAAAGCGGCGTTGATCGAAAGAGGGGTTGACCCTGGAGACGCGACCATTGACGAATACGGCAACAAGATTCGCGCAATTCCCACCGGCGTTACATCGTTTAACGGTCGAACAGGCGCAGTAGAGCCGCAAGCGGGTGACTATACCGCTGATGATGTAGGGGCTGCACCAGCTAATCACAATCATAACGCGTCCGCTATCAATGCAGGAACTTTTCCGATTGCACGAGGAGGCACCGGCGTATCTGATATGACAGGTACAGACTACTCTACAAACCGCCCGCGTGGTATCATTCTGCAATCATCTGAACCGAGCACGGTTGCAAACGGCTGCCTTGTGGGGGTGTATGAATAATGCCAATGTATTGCGGCGTTGATGGGGTTAAGCATAAGATTGCAAGCCTGTATACCGGCGTTGGCGGCGTTAAAAAAGAGCTTGCGGAAATGTGGTCATCTGATGGCGGAGTGAAAAAGCTGGTATACAAAAAAGCTCCTGATTTTTTTACCGTAACTTATTCAGGATTCTTTGACAGCAAACTTGCGTATTTAAAAATTGATGGAGAAAAAATTTTATCCCCCGGTTCGATTGAAATACCTTTTTCTGCACAAAAAAAAATTATCGTATACGTAAATAAAGAGCCTGGTGTTACCGGAGATGTTTACGTATCTTTTAACGGAGAGCGTCAGGAACTCAGCGGTAACGGCCCATATAGCTTTTCGTTTATCCCTACTAGAAACACTGAAATAGAGTTCATAAGAAGGTTCGTCATTACAACGGAAAGAATCTATACACAATGCAAAATAACTGAAATAATTTGAAATCAGGTGAAAAAATGCAACTGAAAGCAAACGAAAAAACCTTTGACCTGATCGAAGCGTCCGAGCGCGATGAAATGATGGCAGGCCACCGGCGCAAGGTGCTGACCCTCGTACTCAATGGCACAACCTATGCGGATGTGTCTGCCGCGTTGACCGACGGCGTAACCCTGACCATCGTAGACGAACAAGGACACGATAACGTCATCACCGACCGCACCAAGGCGGGCGCAATCACCGACAACCGAGACGGCACGATCACGGCCAAAATGGGCGCAGCGAATACGATTGAACAGGATTTGCAGGACGAGGTAACGTCCAAGGCCGAGATCATCACTGCGATTGCTGGTAAATCCGTGCAGACCACCGATGAAGCCGCATCCGTCCGCGCAGATGTTGAATCCCTGTTTGTGGCCTCCACGATGGACGATGACGGAAAAATTCGTGCGTCGTACCTGTGCAAGGAATGGAAGCCCGGAAAGTATGAGGTCGGAGACGTGTACAACGCCATCGGCCAGACGTGGGAGGTGCACCAGTCCTACGATAACAGCGCAAACCCGGATATCGTGCCCGGTGACAAATCGTGGCCGACGTTTAACCGCCCGCTGCACGGAAAGACTGCAGCGACCGCACGTCCTTGGGTCAAGCCGGAGCACGGAACGACCGATATGTATCACGCCGGCGAATACATGATCTATACAGACGGTGCGCTGTACAAGTGCTTACAGGATACCAATTTCAGCCCGGACGAATATGCGCAGGCATGGGAAAAGCAGGAGGGATGATTGTATGATAGTACATCTGACAGACACAAAAGCCGTCCTGATGGGCGGCGCAGCGATTGCGGGCGGCGCGATCAGCCAGGCGTTTGGCGGCTGGGATTCCGCCATGATGACTTTACTTATCTTTATGGCGATTGACTATCTGAGCGGTTTGATCGTCGCGGGTGTGTTCCAGGCGTCGGATAAGAGCGCAAGTGGCAGCTTGAGCAGTGTCGCGTGCTGGCAGGGCTTATTGAAAAAGGGCATGACGCTGATCATCGTCTTGGTGGCTGTGCGGCTGGATATCGTGCTGGGCACAGCGTTTGTTCGTGACGCGGTGGTCATCGCTTATGTGGTCAATGAGACCATCAGCATCATCGAGAATGCCGGACTTATGGGACTGCCGGTGCCCGATGTCATCATGCAGGCCATCGAGCAGCTGCAAGGTAAACATGAGCAAAAATAAAACGTGTCCAAATTGGACACGAGAAAGGATGCGATACTTTGAACGGAATTGACGTCAGCAAGCACAATGGCGCGGTTGATTGGGCACGCGCTGCGGGTAGCATTGATTTTGCTATCATCCGAGCGGGATATGGTAAGACCTATGTTGACCCGTGGTTTGAGCGCCATCTGGCGGGCGCACAGGCCGCAGGGCTGCGCGTGGGCGTGTATCATTACAGCTACGCGCTCACGGTCGAGGGTGCGCGTGCAGAGGCGCGGCACCTGCTCAGTATCATCAATGGACGCCGGTTTGACATGCCTCTCTGGTTTGACATGGAGGACGCAGACGGCTATAAGGCAAAGCGCGGCTTTACGTTCAGCTGGCCCAACATCTCGGCCATCACACAGGCGTTTATCGATACCATCCGTGCAGCAGGATACCAGTGCGGCGTATACGCATCCAAGAGCTGGCTTGAGGATTACATCAATGTTGATGCTGACGCGATTTGGCTGGCACAGTGGTCGAGCAAGCCCACCTATGCAGGCCACTTTGATGTCTGGCAGAACAGCGACAGCGGCACCGTGCCGGGTGTGACCGGTAAGGTGGACACAAACATTTTGTATACCGAGTTTTGGACGGGACAGGAGGAAGAAGAGGAAATGAAAGTGTATACCCATACCGATCAGATGCCCGACTGGGCACAGAGCACGTTCCGGCGTCTGATTGACGCTGAGATCGTAAAGGTCAACAAGGCGGGAGAGATCGAAGTCTACGAACCCAGCGTGCAGCCGATGGTTTATCTGGATCGACTGTGTGGCGGGAAGATCGAGAAGCTGCCCGAAGCGATCAAGGTATTACAGACCAGCGAATAAGCATAAAAGAAGGGAGGCCAAACGGCTGCCTTTTTTTATTGCACCGAAATTGCACCGAGTGCAATGGATTTTTCTAAAATTGAAAAAATCATACGTCGGAAAAGTTCCTGTAATTGCATTAAATCACGCTTTTTCGGCTTGCATAAGGCGTAAAAATGTTTAACGAAGTGATAGCTTTATAATTGGAAATCGTGTGTGCGGTAATCCCGTACCCAGGGTTCAAATCCCTGACTCTCCGCCATTGAAAGCACTGAAACGCTTCGTTTCAGTGCTTTTTCTTTTGTTTGACTGAGATGCTTGGAACCTCACACCTTGACGATCAGCTGCAAAAGGGACTGACTTGCGGGTCAGTCCCTTTTTAATATTTACGATTCGGGTATCTGTCACGGGAGAATTGCAGGCTGCAACGGTGAGGGGACTTTTAAAGCAATGCTTCCCACAGTTCCATGTGACTTATATGTTCATAAGTGTGTGCGTTTGCAGCCTCACAGATGTCGTAGTAGGCCCAGTGAGATGCTGGGACATCCGAAAAGGTTTTGAGTTCGGCGTGATGGGCGATGAAGTCCCGATCAGCGGAGCGACCCAGTATGCGGTTTAAGATGACGGTTGCCTGTGCGCGGGTGACGAGAAGATTGGGACCAAAGGTTCCGTCGGGGTATCCGGAGATCCAACCGTAGTCGGCGGCGCACATGACGTTCTCATAAAACCAATCGTCAGGTGTGACATCGGGGAAATCGAGTTCTTGTCTGAGGGAAGGCTGTGCGAACTTCGTGGCCATCGTGACAAACTCTGCGCGGGTAATCGGTTGATTGGGCAAGAATTTGTCGTCACCGACACCGGAAATGATTCCCATAGAGGCTAAGGTGTTGACGGCTTTGGCATACCAAGCATCACTCGGCCCATCGGTAAAATGGGTTGTCGTTGAAATATCCTGATTTTTCAAGAGGGAATAGAAGAGCTGAGCGGCCTGTGCACGGGTTAAGGCATCCTCAGGGCCAAACTGATTGCCGGGATAGCCGGACACGTAAGCGCCGTGCGTTTGAGTATCCAAAACATCGGATACACCGGTTTGATCTGACGTGGGCAGTGTGCTTACAGGGACAAATTCAGCAGATATGGTATGGTTTTTGGATACGGGATCAAAACGGTAGGTCTCCTGTGCACCGATCGACTTTCCGTCAATTAGGATGGTACGCAGTCGATAACCTTCCTGCGCACGCATGGTGAATTGCGGGGGAGCGCCGCGCTTCACTTGGATTTTTCCGTCGGGGCTGATCGTACCGCCTGACGTGGCCTGTGCGGAGATCACAAAGGTCGTGCTGGCATTGCTTCCGCTGCTGCCAGTGTTACTATTGCTGCTGTTACCGGTGTTGGTGCTGCCGCTTCCACCGCTCGTGATGGAGTCGGGAAAGGTTTGAGTCACTGTCCCGGTGTAATTGCCCTGAAATTCAATGGTGAATAGGGCGTTGTTTTCCTGAGACACTAGTGCGGTGGTATAGTCGGTTCCCGGTTGCAGAATCCAATCGCCATGCTTGATGACGATGTTTTCGGCTTCTGCGCGGCTGGAAACCTGGGGAATGGGAAGACGCGTGCCGTCGTAGGGAGATACGTTTACAACGACAGGAATGTGCTCTACCATTTGGTAGTCGATCAAGTCACTTGGGACGTAGAATGCCAGATGGGTTTGCTCACCGACGTTTCCCACGCGCAGACTACCGTTTTCCCAGAAAAACTGAGATTCAAGCGATACATCGGCCAGATAATCCCCATAAGTTGCCGATTTCATGTTTGGGGCGAGGTATTCCGGACGAGCGGGATAGATTTCAAAGGAAGCGACCGATTCCAGATCTGCATACTGAGGGGTTTCCACTACGATTGCCTGCACATACCAGGTGCCTGCATGAACGGGGACTTCCGGCTGGAACGGACCTTGAGGGGAAGCCGCGTAGAAGAATGCAGCGGTGCCGAATGCAGGCTGGGCCTGCGGCTGTGCAGCCAGTTCTCCGTAAGTCCAGCTGTCAATGTGCAGGGGAACCTGCCAGTCATTCTTTCCCGTGACGGTCACCGCAGCATCCAGTTCAGCGGCTCCGTCGGTATAGTGATATGTGATGGTCTGATTGGGGCTGTCCAGCTGTATGCGGTTGTCTTCCAGCACAGCGCCGTTGAGCTGGCTTACCTGATCGGCGTCCATCCAGGGAACGAGATCACTCAGAAGAAAACTGTTTTCACCTGCGGGCAAATCGAATGCAGTGGGACGCTGTTCGGTCAGATCGCAGAAAGGATTGATGTCGTCAGGAATTCTGATTGCAAGCAGTTTGTTTTTTCCGGCATAAATGGTTTCCAGCTTGGGGTTGTTGCTGAGATCGAGAGAAGTCAGCTGATTGTCTGTGCAGTTGAGGTAGGTAAGATTGGTTTGATGCGATAAGTCCAGCGTTTCAATCAAGGTGTGATTCCACAGCAATGTGTCCAGATTTTCGTTGTGGGACAGATCGGCGTGGGTCAGATTTCCACCCAGAACATGCAGGGTGTGAAGATTGGGGTTTTCACTCAGATCTAGCTCTTCCAGCGGACTGCCGCCCCAAGCCAGATAGGTCAGGTTTGGTACGTCGTGCAAGTCCAGCTCGGACAGGTTGGAGTGAAAGCAATAGAGGTGCTCGAGTTCCGGGACATCGCTGAGCGTCAGGGTTTCCAGTCTGGGATTTTCATTGCAGGTCAGCGATTGCAGTGCGGGAAAATCTATGATTTCCAGCTCTACTAGGTCGTTTTCGCTGCAATTTAACTTTTCCAGAGATTGAAACCATTCCAGACCGGTCAAGTCCTCGATACCCTGCTTGCGCAGATCCATGTTGGTGACAGCGTCTCGTTCGGATTCAGACAAAAAGCCGTCTTCGTCCGCGTCCTGCTGCTCGACCCAATCTAGAAAAGCCGGATCGGGAAAGGTATCAGAATCAATGGGGACTTGGTCGGATTCCACGGCACTTGCGGCACTGATTCCAGCGGTACTGCACAGTGCAACAAGCAGGATTTTCCAGAATTTCATGTAGAGTTCCTCCTTACAAATGATAGGTGCAGAACGGTGAAGTCGTTTACTTGATAAGTTCATTATGGAGGAAATAAAGCAGAAAATCGGTTGTCCAGACAACGTGTTTGAAAAAATGAGACTTCGGAGGCAGTGGAGTTCATTGACAAATACAGCCGCTTTGGTTATAGTGGTTTTGTCAGAAGAACGATTGGAAAGGAGCGATCAGAACGTGATAGAGCAGGAGAAAATGCTGGAAATTTTGAAAAAAGGGCTGCTGTTTCGCAATATGGAAGATGACGAAATTATGGAAGCACTGGAAACGATGGGATCGCACCGCAGCGTCTATCCCAAGCGCACTTTAGTGATGCGGGACGGCGACGCGATGACCCAGGTGGGCATCATCCTGTCGGGAAATCTGCACTTATTCCATATAGATGCAAATGGAAACAGCAATTTAATGGAGAACCTGGGCGAAGGGGAGCCGATCGGCCTCCTCAACGCTGTCGGAGAATACCGTCTGCATATCTCAGCGGAAACCACAGCCGAGACCGAGATTTTGTTTTTGAATGTCAGTCAGCTGCTGCGGAAGAATGTGCTTACAGCCCCGGTACAGATTCGCTTTCTGCAAAACCTGACGGTCGCGGTCGCACAGCAGGCGCATCGTCTGACCCGAAAGCTGGAGGACAGCATCCGGCGTTCGATGAGAGACCGTCTGCAAGATTACCTGTCCGGCCAGTTCCATAAAGCGGGGAAGAGAACCTTTGCCATTCCGCTCAACCGACAGGATTTGGCTGATTTTCTGTTTGTAGACCGCAGCGCGATGTCCAATGAACTGTGTAAAATGCGAGATGAAGGACTTTTAAAATTTGAAAAAAGTAAATTTGAGCTCTTAATTGAGATGCCGATTACAGAAGAGGAACCCGACCCCAATCAATAAAGAAATTTACCCTTCTATATAGATGTGCTCTGGAGAACAACATGCAGTCTCCAGAGCACATTTTTTATGTTCCGTTGTCTGGACAACCGTTTAAAAACGGGGCGAATGGTATGATAGAAACAAGTAGAGAACGCGCTGATAGAAAGTAAAAGCGCACTTGTAATCATACCGAATGGGCACACAGGAATTGTGTAGGAGGATAAAATGAAACAGAAAAATAATTCGTCGTATACGATATTCGATGCAGCGTATGAGCCTGTGGAAGAAGAAAAAGGCGCAGACCGCACCGCACAAAAAAGCGTGCTGGCAGTTGCGTTGATTCTGGCAGTTTTAGGCTTGGCAATCTTCATTTTCCCCGTAGCAGCAGGCACAGGACTTGCATTTTTGATCACCGTGGGCTTGTTCCTGTATGGATTATCGCAGAGCATCCTCTTTTTCCGCTTGCCCAAGGAGCTGCGCAATAGCTGGGCATTGGCAAATGGAATCCTGCTGCTGATCGCATCGGGCATCCTCCTGACCGGAGCCCTTATGAGCACGGCAGGCGTATTGCAGATGATTATGGCCAGTTCCTTTTTGGTAGGCGTGCTCACGGCATCAATTGGACTGAGTCAGCTTGCTGCAGCATTGTCGGAAGCACCCAAAACACCGGGACGCGGATGGACTGCACTGGGCGGCAGTTTGAATGTGCTCTTGAGCTTGTTCATGTGTGTCAATCCGATTTTCAGCTGGTTTGCACTCGCTACAGTGTGGGGCATTTATCTGATGACAGCCGCAATTATACTGCTGCTTGGCGTATGGTCAACACGAGTACATGCATAGCCGAGGAGGTTTATGATGAAAAAGCTTGGATATCTCTTGTTCCCCTTGTTGACCTTGGGCGTGGGCGCACTGGCTGGCTATTTTGCCGCACCGGGTATTGAAACCATATATCCTTTGCTGGAAAAGTCCTCGCTCACACCGCCGGGATACGTTTTCCCAATCGTCTGGACCGTGCTTTATATCTTAATGGGCCTGGGACTTGCCGATGTTGTCAGGAGAAGAGGAGAAGGGTTTGAGACGGCAGTGTTCCTTTGGTCCATGCAGCTCGTGCTGAACTTTTCATGGAGCTTGTTGTTCTTTGGATTTGGCGCATATTCCGCAGCGCTGGCCTGCTTAATCGTTCTATGGATCTTCATTTTCCTGATGATTCTCGCCTTCCATCCGATCAGCCGCTTGGCGGCCCGAATGCAGATACCCTATCTGCTCTGGGTTGGCTTTGCAGGCTATCTCAACTGGGTGATCTGTCAGCTCAATCCATAAGACAGCGGTTTTGCAAAGTTTGAGTTTACGCTGATGCCAACCGCATTTCGTCCTACAATCCGTCAGAATAAAACGATACAATCGTACAGGAAAGGTGGATTCTATATGAATTCCAAAATGAATACAGCAAAGAACCGGCAGGAAAAAACCGAGCTGCTGAGTCAAAAAATGACCGAGGCCATGATGGCCGCTTTGAAAACAATCCACAGTGCAGCGTCTCCCGATGAGATGGACGCAGAAAGTCTGAACCGTCAGAGAAAAAGTCAGGAAGTCTTGGGACGGCTGGTATCGCCTCCCATTGGCTTTAGCTGGGAACCGTTTGCCTTGGGCGAGATGCCTATGGCTTGGGTGCGTCCGGAACGCGGACATGACAAGAGCAAAGTGATTCTCTATTGCCATGGCGGCGGATACACGAGCGGCAATCTGGGCTATGCCAGAGTGCTGGCAGCGAAGATGGCCAGCGTGACCGGCTATGAAGTTTTAGCATTCCAGTATCGACTGGCACCCGAAGCGCCGTACCCTGCCGCACTGGAAGATGTACTCGAAGCTTGGGAATACCTCATGCATCAGGGCTGGGGCGCCAAAGACGTGATTGTCGTCGGAGATTCCGCAGGCGGAAATCTTGCGCTGGAGTTGACGCTTGCACTCAAGGCAGAGCAACGTTTTTTGCCCAGTCGGCTCATTCTCTTTTCACCCTGGACGGATATGACCGCGAGCGGGGACTCTTACATCCAGCGGGAAGCATTAGACCCGATGCTGACCGGAAGCTATATCCAGGCCGTACGCAGTGCGTATGCACCAGATGCAGATTATAGTCAGCCGCAGTTTTCGCCCTTGTTTGCAGAGCTGTCCGGACTGCCGCCGGTTCTGATTCAAGTCGGAGAACGAGAGATTCTTTATTCTGACTCCGAGCGACTGCATAGAGCATTGATCGCAGCGGGTGTTCCCAGTGTCCTGCAAAGCTGGCCGGATATGTGGCATGTATTCCAGATGTTTCCGCTCAAGAGTGCAGGAGAGGCGATGAACGCGATGGCAGAATTTTTAAGACAGCTGGCATAATACAAAGAAAGGAATGCTCCCTAATATGCAAAAAAAAAGCGTTCAAGCCTATGGCTGAACGCTTTTGCTGTCCTGCAATCAATTGAATTTTCGAGAGACTGTACTTGTATTACAGTTGAATGGTATGCCATTCGTAGGCGTTTATAATGGTAGTCTGCACGAATTGAGACTGCCTTGGATATTGCAGACCATAGCTTAAATGGGTGTGCCCATGTACCATGTACGCAGGGGTGTAGCGCGTGAGCAGCGAAGGGAAGATGCGGAACCCTTGGTGCGGCAGATCGGGACCGTCATTGATGCCGTAGGCAGGTGCATGGGTCAGAAGGATATCGAATCCACCGTGCCGCAGCAGCGAAAACCACAGACGGCGTACGCGCCGGTTCATTTCGCGCTGGGTGTATTGATGGGTGCCTTTTTTGTAGCGAATCGAGCCGCCCAGACCCAGAATGCGCACACCCTGATGGCAATAAATCTGGTCTTCAATGCAGATACAGCCGAGCGGCGGGCGAGACTTGTAGACGTCATCATGGTTGCCGTGAACGTACAGGACAGGGGCATGGGAATAGGTGGCGATGAAAGACAGATAATCGGGGGATAAATCACCGCAGGATAGAATGAGATCGACGTCTTTGAGTCGGTAGGGCTGAAGAGGGTCCCAGAGAGAAGGGGCTTCGACGTCGGAAAGCGTTAATATATTCATGGTTTTTGAATTCCTTGTGTGCGTGTTAGGGCTTGCGCTTCGGGCAGCAGCTGGTCGAATGCGGGCAGACTGCCCACAACGTTATCGGCCAGCCAGTCCATGGTGATGAGTTCCTGCGGCGTGATGGCGCGGCTCTGGTAGTCTAAAATCTGACCGCTCTGGGTGCGGATGCGTCCGGAGAAGGGCACGAATGCGCCGGTGCGGATGGACTGTTTGAGCAGTTCGATCAAGCGCAGCGTATCCTCGGGCAGACTGCGCGAACAGATCAAATCAATCACATCGCTGTCCATACCCCACCAGTAGTTGATGGCCTGTGTTCCCATGCGGTCATTGTTCCAGCTGCCATCCAGATAGCTGCGCACGATGCGCTCGTAGAGTTTGCCCCAGCGGCACAGGGAAAGTGCTAGGTTGGACAGCTTATCCGCGCTGTTGTGATACAGGCCAACGTAGTGCGGCAGGGACGCGCCCGACGAGATCATATCCTGATCGGAAATGTAGGAGATACCGGCACTGTGCAGGCGGCTGCGATAGTCGGAGTGGATGGTCTTGGACCATTCCAAATAGACGCGGGCGCGCGGATTGACCAGCTTTGCGCCCAGTGCAAAGGCGTTAATGTTGGCCGTGATGCCGTAGATCGGATAGTCTGCGATGTATCCGATGCGGTCATCGGTGGTCAGGCTGCCTGCAATCGCACCCATAAGGAATTTTCCTTCGTACATACGGGCGTAGTAGGTGCGGATGGACGGATGAGACGTGTTGAGCGAACAGTTTAAGATGGCAATTTTCGGGTTTGCCAGCGCGGCCTGTACACTGGCCTGAAGCAACCGGGGAGAGGTTGTGAAGATGAGGTCGGACAGGTCATAGACCGCGGCTGTGAGGGCCTGCTGGGCTTCTGCGTCGGTATCTGCACCATCCAGACAGATGGTCTCGACCTGACCGCCAAACGCGGACTCTAAATCTCGTCGGCCAAGCTCATGCGCATAGACCCAGCTGGAAGTCTCGGCAGTACCCGAATGGATGAAGGCGATGCGCAGATGGTTGGACGAGAGCATGGGGAACAGTGCGCGGCGATCGGTGGGTTTGAGCACCAGATGGATGGAGACATCCATATCGTGATTGCAGATCTCTTGCCAGAGACGGCTGAGCTCGGGGCGCAGGACAGCGGCAGTTTTGTCTTTGGACGCGGCATAGTCGTAGATGTTGAAATAGATCAGCATTGCGTCCCCGACGGTCAGATTCAGTTTACCGTCCGATTTTTCCTCAAACAGCCGGCGGAATGTCGTGTAAAACGAGCGGAAATCACGGCGGTCCTGTTCGCTCCATGCGGCTTGCGGATTGTCCGGGTGGACAAAGCGCAGCAGGTTGTTAAAACCGTCCGGATGGCTGAACCAGAGATAGTTGATGTTGGTCAGCGCATAGAAATCAAGGAAACGGCTGTAAATGCGGCTTTCTTCCGAGTCATCCGGGCTGGGCAGAATGCGGGTGACCGAGCCCAGCACCGACACCGCGCCAAAATGACGCAGTACGCTCACGCGCTTGTGTCCCTCGACGACATAGAACTTATTCATAAATTCATAGGCGACGATGGGGTCGCGAATGCCGGTAGACAGGTGGGCATCACACAGACGGCTCCACTTGTGCGCAAACTCGCTGCTTTCGGCCATGAGCGGGAGAAAACCATGGGTAAAGGTGGGCTGACGGCCGGAGTAGTAGGTACCAATGACCAGTTCGAGCGGGATCTCGATCACACCGAGCGGCTGCTGTGAGACGATGGTCGCGTGCTGTAAGATGTGCTCCAAGACGGGCAGAAAAGGCGACTCACCGTGTGATAAACTGTTGCGGTAGACTCGGCGGCCAAGGCGGTAGGCTTTGCGGTATTCTTCAAGAGACATGGATGCTCACCTGCTTTCAAAAGACCTGTGATTTGGTTTCATCGTAGCACAATATGGGGCAAAAAACAATGAAACCGAGACAATATCAAAAACTTACTGCATACATCAGAAAATTACCGTTGCAAAGTACCTGTTCGGGGTGGTATCCTGCAAACAGGAAGAGAACACGGAGATTGATTTCAACATATTGTTTCATTTTTTTTGGAGGAATTTATAATGGCGAGCATTACATTTACCCATGTCAATAAGACCTATCCGGGCAATGTGGAGACCATCCCGGATCTGAATCTGGAGATTAAGGACAAGGAATTTGTCATTCTGGTCGGCCCGTCGGGCTGTGGTAAATCGACCACGCTGCGCATGATCGCGGGTCTGGAGGAGATTACCCGCGGCGAGCTGCGCATCGGTGATCGCGTGGTCAATGATGTTCCGCCGAAGGATCGCGATATTGCGATGGTATTCCAGAACTATGCGCTGTATCCGCACATGACCGTTTATAAGAACATCGCATTTGGTCTGCAGCTGCGCAAGATGTCCAAGGAAGAGATCGACAAGAAGGTGCACGAGGCTGCACGCATTCTGGATCTGGAGCACCTGCTCGATCGCAAGCCCAAGGCTCTGTCGGGCGGCCAGCGTCAGCGTGTTGCACTGGGCCGTGCGATGGTGCGTGACCCTGCGGTATTCCTGCTTGACGAGCCGCTGTCCAATCTGGACGCCAAGCTGCGTACCTCCATGCGTACCGAGATCAGCAAGCTGCACCGCAAGCTGAACACCACCTTTGTTTACGTCACCCATGACCAGACCGAGGCAATGACCATGGGCGACCGTATCTGCGTCATGAAGGACGGTATCATCCAGCAGTTTGACACGCCGCAGATGCTGTACGATTTCCCGTGCAACCTGTTTGTAGCAGGCTTTATCGGTTCGCCGCAGATGAACTTCATCCATGCAACCATCGCAAAGAGCGACAACGGTCTGACCGCAAACTTTGACAAATTTGCACTGCCGCTGGGCGAGGAAAAGTCCAAGGCACTGGCCGATTATATTGGCAAGGAAGTCATCATCGGCATCCGTCCGGAGGACTTTGTTGAGGCAGGCATGCAGCCCAAGGAAGAGACGATCACGGCCAAGGTTGAGCTGGCAGAGCTCATGGGCGCAGAGACCAACCTGTACATGGATTGCGCAGGCAGCAAGTTGATCGTGCGTATGCCGTCGAACGTACGCCCGGAGGAGCAGCAGCCCTACACGGTCGCAGTCAAGGTCAACAAGATCCATGTTTTCGATAAGGATACCGAGCAGGCAATTTGCCACTAAGTGACAGCTTATGTCCAGTTCTTCCAAGAAATATCCCGAAACCGGGGATACATTCTTTGCACATACATCCTTTCTTCTTTCCCCTGATGAAGCCGGATCAGCCGCTGCATCTTCGGTTGCGCGACTGATCTGGCTGGATGCGGCAGACTCGTCTGTCATGGCCGAGCAGGAAATCTGCACGCTGCCAGCCGAGGAGGAACGGCTGCTTGTCCTTGCCGTGGATAAAGGCAGTCTGCATGTTGGGGCCGAGCAGCTGACCGCAACGCTGCTGCGCGGACAGGCAATCCTGATACCGCCCGGCATGTCCTGCACCTTGACCATGCTGGACGCAGGACGCCTTCTGAAAGTTTACCTGCGCGGTACGTTGATTGGGGATGTGATGCAGTCCTACTTTGAGCAGCAAAAACTGTTCTGTCCGGCAGGACTTTCCGATGTGAGGGAAGCCATACACGCGCGGGAGATGGCCGAAGACCGCGCAGAACAGATTTCGGCGGCAGCCTATCACCTGCTCATGCGCCTGCATGAGACGGCCGACCTGTACGAAGCACAGAGCGCCTATCCGCTTCTAGTAGATGCCGGAATCGGCATCATGCAGGAGGAATTTACCCACTTGTACGGGGTGGACGAGGTCGCAGAGCGGCTGGGTGTCACCACGGCGCATTTCACCCGGCTGTTTTCGCAGACGGTCGGTATTCCGCCCGGACGCTTCTTGAAACAGCAAAAGCTCAATTATGCCAAAAAGCTGTTGGTTCTCCCGGAAATGAACGTTGCGCTGGTGGCAGAAATGTTGGGATTTTCCAACGTGAACTATTTTTCCAAGGTGTTCCGCAAGGAAAACGGAATGACACCGGCCGAATATAGAAAACTCAATCGTGTGTCGATGTCTGCCGAGGCGGACAAAGACGTACAGGATATGCTCCAGGAGCTGTATCTTTAATCATATTATTGCACACGCTATCTTCACTACTCCTTTTATTCTACAAAAAGGCACCTTTCTATCACTGGTAGAAGGGTGCCTTTTGACGTGTTATAAGGTTGTAGGATCGATTTTACGGTCACGGAAGAAGTATTCCCGGTCATGGGCATCGATCTTGCGCAGCACGCGGCAGGGATTGCCGACGGCGATCACACCAGAGGGAATATCCCGTGTGACCACGCTGCCTGCGCCGATGACCGTGTTGTCCCCGATGGTCACACCGGGCAGAATGAGCGCACCAGCACCAATCCAGCAGTTGCGGCCGATGTGAATGGGCAGATTATACTGATAGCCCTGCTCGCGCAGTTCAGGACAGATCGGATGTCCGGCTGCGGACAGTACCACGTTGGGGCCGAAGAGGGTATAATCCCCGACATAAATATGGGTGTCGTCTACAATGGTCAGATTGAAGTTTGCATAGACGTTTTTGCCGAAGTGAACGTGTTTTCCGGCCCAGTTGGCGTGGAAGGGAGGCTCGATGTAGCTGCCTTCGCCAAACGCTGCGAACATGGACCGAAGCAGTGCCGTGCGCTTGTCCGACTCGCGCGGACGGGTGTGATTGAAGTCATAGAGCAGCTCTAAAAGACGGTTCTGCTCTTCAAGCAGTGCGGGGTCAGAACATTGATACAGCATTTCGCTGTGCATTTTTTGTTGATTGGTCATAGTTGCCCCCTTGTGGATTGGTATGGATATAGATTTATTATAAAGCAGACAACAGGCTCGAAGCAATTGGTGCAGAGTGCAAATTTGGGCGGCTGTGGTATGAAGACAGCCGCCCAAAAGAAAGGGTGAAAAAGATATGAACGATGATTACGCGTTCCAAACAGACAGCTTGGAAATAGACACAAGAAAAAAGTTAACCTTCGGTGATCTCGTACGTGAGATGTTCCAGATCACATTGCAGCGCGATCCACGCCTGAGGCGTGCTCCAGCGGATGGAGAACGAGCTGCCCTGACCGTCGATCTGGATGTCGGCAGAAGGATCGAATGCGGGGTGCGAAGCACGCAGCTTGAGCAGTTTGAGGTGTTCCTGCACGACCGGATTGTTCAGTCCAGCGTCAACCTGCTCCAGCGTCAGATTGGTGCGGTTGATCTCCTTGTGACCATCCTTACCCGCACGGCGTACGGCCTCATGGTCGTTTTTGCCGCAGAACAGATCGAGGTACCAGATCTGGGGTTTGGCAGGCATGAACAGCTGGATTGCACGTGCCAGCAGCATTTTGGCATCGTTTTCGCCCAGTGCGCTGTAATAGGTCGCATTTACCTGATAGTACATGTTTTTTGCACCATGCAGATCCTTGACATAACCGCCGCGGAAGACGACGGTCTCAATCAGGCGCTCGATGCGCTCGTCAGGTACCAGACCCTTGAGGTCAAGCAGCGGGATACCGTCGTGACAGCCCAGCATGTTGACGACCTTGAGGTTCTTGTCCAGAATTTCCTGCGCCCAGTGCTTGAGATACTTGCAGTCGCCGGACTCCAACGCATCGATCAGCAGACCGGGGAGGAAGAAGTCGTAGGTCATATAACCCTTGCTGCACACGGTTTCCTGAATTCGCTCGCCGTAGCTGGCGTGAATCTCGGGCAGAAGGGACAGACCGTATTTGTTCGCCAGACCGCAGACGCGTTCCAGAACGTCCCAGGTACCGGGTTCGTTTAAGAAGTTTTTCTCACCGACCGCCTTGGGTGCATAGGCAAATGCGTCCAGACGAACGATTTTTGCACCGTACTGTGCGAGCGTTTTGAGGGTATTGTCGTAAAACTCCCAGACCAGTTCCGAGCGGATGTTGAGGTCCATCTGACCGAGGTACTCGCGGTGACCTTCCAGCCAGTCGCATACGGCGTTCTTGTGTGCACTGAATGCACCGAAATCCATGTCGGATGGCTTGCAGTCAGCATCCAGACCGGCGGTCACGATGTCATACAGCTTGCACGCCGTACCGTACTGTACGCCTGCGATCTGCATGAGCTCCTGTACGGTCGGGCGCTTGTAGGATACCTTCTGATAGAAGGTGTTCCAGTAGGGGATATCCTTGCCGTCGGGCATGCGCACCATCAGGATGGGCAAGCCGGGCTTGCGGAAGAACATCTTTTTGAGGTGTTCCTCGTTCGGTTGGATGTATCCCTCGTCGGTCATGGTGCCGTTGCCTTCCCAGAAGGTGTTCCAGTTGATGAAAAAGTCCTTGTACTTGGACTGCTCACCGTTTTTGAGCAAATCCTGGAACTGCGGGCTGAGCACCGAGGCATGGTTTAAGATAAAATCCAGCTTGAGATCAATGCCGAGCTGCTGCAAACGGGTCAGATCTTCGGGCTTTGCCAGCGTATCGCTGAGGTTATAGTCGATGACCGAAAAACCGCGGTCCAAGTCGGTATTGAATACACTGGGCAGAATGTAGAAGGAGGCAAAGACATCCTTGAGCGCCGGACGGCTCAGAAATTCGACCATATCACCGAGATTCTGGCCGATACTGTCCGGGTAAGCGTTCAGCATGGGTCGATTGTTCACAAAAAACGCCTCCTCTTAGTCTTGTGCCATGCGCTGGCGGTACTGTGCGTAGCTCAGAACTTCGCCCTGCTTGGACACGATGATCTGCGCCTTGTGCGCCTGGGATTCCAGCTGACGCTGTTCGACCTCGAGTACCATGGTGGTAAAGGGGCTGTCCACAGCACCGTCGCGATTGCGGCTTCTGCGGTGTTCCAAGGTCTCCTGCGGGGTGCTGTTGAGCAGGATCGGAATGTCTACGCCGACATAGCGATCGCTGTTGCCGTGCGTCCACTCGATTATCAGGACATGCTTGTCTGAGAAATCGACGCGGTCATACCAGAGATCGAGCGGCGTGCGGCCCATGCGCTTGAGATAGAGTGCCTGCGCACCAGTCTTGAACTGCTGGATGATGCCGCTGAGTTCGGCAAAATTCAGCTCTTTTTCGCTGCCCAGATAGCCGGACAACGCCTTTTTGCCCTCGTTTTGATAGATCGTAAGCCACGGATAGGATGCGCACAGCGCCGGGTCAGCGTCGGTGTCGGTCTCCTGAAGGTGACGCAACGTGTCACGCGCTTCGGGTCGATATAGACCGCTTGCGACCAGACCGGATACCGCGCCGGTGCGGAACACGCGCAGACGCTCGGCATCGTTCTGCATCGGGATGCGGTGGGGGTAATTGTCACCACTGAGAATATAGCTACCGATACCGGATACCTGTAACGCGTGGCCGAGCAGGCTGGCGGTTTCGCTCTTGCCCACACCGCTGCCGCCGCAGACACAGACAACCGCTCTCTGGTAGGGATTTTGCAGCATGACTGCCTTGAGCTTTTCCACCAGAATGGGGAAGATCAGCGCAGCTTTTTCACGATGAGAGTCGTTGATTTCGATTTTATCTCCGGGCATATCGCCGTGCATGATCTCGCCGTCAATGGACGGGAACTGCGACAGGCCGGATAAAATATGGATTACATCCTGCATAGATTATCACCTTTATTGTTCGTTTTGTCGTACAAAATGCAGCTGATAGGCCTGATACTCGCCCCAGAGTGCGCGTACCGGAATGCCGGCGTGCATGAGAACGGCGCCCGAATACTGCAGACCGTCATCGGCCACATAGATTGCATCGGGATCCAGTCCGCGGCAGCGGACGTACAACACAGGGCCGTTGCAGTCAGCTGTCCACTTGACAATCTGGACGAGCGCTTCGGACTGATCTTCCGCAACAAACATCCATGCAGCCTTGTCGTGATCGCGTTCGCAGTCGGTCAGGCGGTAATACTTGCCGTCGTGCAGCAGGTGCCAGTATTTCTTGTACGCTTCGACCTGCTGTCTGACCTGCTGCTTTTCCGCATCCGAGACCAGATTGAGGTCGAGCTCATAGCCGAAGCTGCCCGCCATGGCCACAATACCGCGCGTGTTAAAGTCCACGATGCGGCCGGTCTGGTGGTTGGGGACGGTGGAAACGTGGCTGCCTACCGTGCTGATGGGGTAGGCGAACGAGGTGCCGTACTGAATGTGCAGACGGGAAATGGCATCGGTGTTATCGCTGCACCAAATCTGGGGACTGTAATACATCATGCCGGCGTCAAATCGACCGCCGCCGCCGCTGCATCCCTCAAGCAGCAGGTCGGGATAACGGGTCAGTAACCGTTCCATGAAGTCGTATACGCCCAGCATATAGCGGTACAAAACTTTGCCCTCGCTCGGCTGTCCCTTGACCGCGCTGTACACATCGCTGATGCTGCGGTTCATGTCCATCTTGACGTAAGAGACATGCGCGTCATCGAGCACCTTGAAAATGTGGTCGCACACATAATCGACCACTTCCGGGCGGGAGAAGTCCAGCACCAGCTGGTTGCGTCCGCGGACGGGCTTCTTGCCGGGAATGGTGAACGCCCAGTCGGGGTGTTCGCGGTACAGTTTGCTGTTTTCGTTAACCATTTCGGGCTCAATCCACAGACCAAACTTCATACCCAGCGCACAGATGCGTGCGGATACCTCACGCATGGAGCCTTGCAGCTTGTCCTCGTTGACCCACCAGTCGCCCAGACCTTCGTTGTCGCTGTTGCGGCTGCCGAACCAGCCATCGTCGAGTACCATCATCTCAACGCCCAGCTCGGAGGCCTGCTTTGCGATATCAAACAGCTTGTGGCCGTCAAAGTCGAAATAGGTTGCTTCCCAGTTGTTGATGAGGATGGGACGGCGGGTTAATTTGTATGCACCGCGGCATACATGGTGGCGAATCACATGGTGATATCTATGGGAGAGTGTTTCAAAGCCTGCATCGCTGTAAGACAGGATGACTTCGGGGGCGGTAAAGCTTTCCAGCGGCGCAAGTTCGTACTGAAAACGCTCGGGTGCAATACCCATCGTGACGCGGGTCTGACCGTACTGGTCTTTCTCTGCAACGCACTGGAAGTTGCCGCTGTATACAAAACACATACCAAAACAGTCGCCCGAACGCTCGGTGGTTTCCCGTTCGGCCACAATCACAAAGGGATTGTGCTGATGGCTGGACGTACCGCGATAGCTGCCGATGGAGAATGCACCGTGTTCCAAATGGGTGCGCTCCATGGTGCGCTCACCGGCGTGGCGGCCGTAGAAGTGCACCAGATCAAGGTCACCGGTCAGCACATCTACGCTTGCGCTGAGTGCCTTGGCCAGCGTCAGCGTCTGCTGACCGCGGTTTGTGACCTTTACGGCACGCGTGATTACGTCTTCGTCGGCTAAAACACCGTAATACAGCACGACATCCAGATGCAGACGCTCATCCTTGAGCGTAATCATCAGGGTCTCGGCCTGCTGCACGTCGGCATAGACAGCCGGCAAACCATCCAGGGCATATTTGCCCTGGATGATCTGGTGAGAGTGGAATTTCAGACTGCATCCGCTGATGTTTTGACCATCACAGACGTCGAATGCCGTGGTGCGGTAATCGCCCGAGCCGTGGAACGGATATTCCTGCGGCAGTGCATCGAGTGAATAGGTGCGGTCGTTTTCTGCCTCGTAAGGATTGGGGGAGAATCCGCGATCCTGACAGACCAGCAGATAGCTCGCGTCATCCTGGATGCGACTGCCGTAATAGGTGTGCAGGAGAAATCCGAATTGGTCAACCTTCATCTGATAGGTTGTGTGTTTGGTATGAAGGGAAAATACTTTGTTCTTGTCATCCCATAGAATCGCCATAAATGTTCCTCGCTTTTTATTTGCCGCCGGTCATAGCGACGCCTTCGATGAAATGCCGCTGGAAGATGATGTACAGAATGAGCATGGGTGCCATCGCCAGCAAGCTGCCTGCCATGAGGACAGGGAAGTTGGTGACAAACTGACCGTTGAGCGTCGACAGACCGGAAGCCAGCGTCATCTTGTTGAGGTCGGTGTTGACAATGAGCGGCCACATCAGGTCACCGTATGCGAATACAGCGGTGAAGATTGCCAGTGCAACGATACCGGGCAGGGTCAGCGGCAGCATGACCTTGGTGAAGGTCTGCCATCTGGTGCAGCCGTCGAGCTGCGCAGCTTCCGCGATCTCATTGGGAATACCCATGTAGATCTGGCGCAGGAAGAAGGTGCCGAAGGCGCTGACCAGGCCGGGGAAGACCAGACCGAAGATGCTCTCGGTCAGGCCAACCTTTGCCAGCATCTGATACTGGGGAATCAGGAAGATCTGCGACGGCAGCATCATCTGAATCAGTACCAGACTGAACAGTACCTTTTTGAAGGGAAATTCAATCTTTGCAAACGCATATCCGGCCATCGAGCTGAATGCAACAGCGCATACGATACGGAAAAAGATCATAAGACCGGTGTTGATGTACAGCTTGCCGAAGGGCAGGCTTTCCATTGCCTGCTTGAATGCATCCAGATTCCACTCGCTCGGGAAGATGACGGGCGGGATCTGCATGGCTTCCGCATTGGTTTTGAACGCGGTGAGGATCATCCATACGAAGGGGAACAGCATGGTGATTGCACCGATACCCAGCGCAAGATAGATGGGCAGATTGCCCAGCTTGATTCTTTTGTTCATGCCAGTTTCCTCCTTATACTTCGTAGTTGACCCATTTCTTTTGGCCGATGAACTGGATAATGGTGACAACTGCAATCAGCAGTACCGTCCAGATTGCAATGGCCGAGCCGAGACCCTTGTTGCCTGCGATGAAGCTTTCGCGGTAGAACAGGTACATCAGGCTCTGTGCGTCGGTCAGCGCAGGGTTTTGCTGATCGACCATCATGTAGATCAGATCGTAAACCTTGAGAGAAGCCATCAGGCGCATAATCACAACTACGAACAAGGTCGGGGACACCATGGGAATTGTGATTTTGAAGAACTGCTGGAACTTGGTCGCGCCGTCCAGGCTGGCAGCCTCATAATAGGACTTGGAGATGTTCTGGATACCAGACAGCAGCAGGATGGCATCGTAGCCAACCGAGCTCCAGATCGCAACGATGGCACAGGTCAGCAGGACAATGTGGGGATCGGAGATCCACTTGATGTGCGTGCCGAGTACCGAGTTGATGATACCGAAGTCTGCGTTGAACATCCACTTCCATACCATTGCAACCGCTGCGGGTGCGACAACCATAGGCAGGAAGTAGATGGTGCGGAAGATGCTGCGGCCTTTGATCTTGGAGTTGAGCAGTACGGCAAGAATCAGGGCCAGAAAGACACCGACCGGCACGGTCAGTACACAGAACCAGATCGAGTTCCAGGTCGCCTTCCAGAATTCCTGGCTGGAGAACATGGTAATGTAGTTTTCGACACCGGAAAACTCATACGCACCAAAAGCCTTGGTGGAAGAAAAGCTCATGATGATCGTTTCGATGAACGGGTAGATATTCAGGATAATCAGACCCAGTACGGTGGGGAGGATCATCAGGTAGCCCCAGAACGCATCATTTCGACCTTTCTTTGTTTTCATATAAAATCCCCCTTTTGGACATTATTTTGCGCTTGCTTCGTCAATAATGGTCTGCATATTGGCGAGACCAGCGTCGATGGTCTCCTGATCGGAGTAGATCTTGAGCAGCTCATCGCTGACCTTGGTCTTCCACTCGGGGCGGGACGGGTTGTTGACACTCTGTACGCTGTAATCGAACATGTCGAGTACGGGCGAAACATCGATGTCGTAGTCTGCAAATGCATCGACCCAGGTCTGCTCCAGGCCTTCGTAAGCCGGGATTGCAGCGCCGCTCTCACCCTGGATGCGCTGACCTTCCTCGGAACCGAAGAACTTCAGAACGTCCTTGACGACATCAGCATTCTTGTTGTTTGCACCGGTTGCATAGCACAGACCATTGGAGATGGTTGCACGGCCGTCGCCGGATTCCGGATTGGGTGCCTTGGGCAGTGCAGCGATCTGCAGCTTGCCGTTGAGGTTGGGGTTATTCTTGAGGGTGGGAAGAAGGTTCCACGAACCTTCATAGAACATTGCACCCTGCTCGGACAGGAAAGCGGTACCGGGTGCCTGCTCTGCAAAGTAGGTCTGATCGGGGCACCATTCGTAATCCTGCAGGCCAATGTAGAACTTCATAGCCTCCTGAGTTGCGGGCTGATCGAAACCGGCCTTGGTCTTGTCATCGTTCAAGATATAGCCGCCGTTCTGGTAAACGAAGTTCCAGTAACCCAGCTGATCGTCTGCATAAGCCATGTAGCCATACTTGCCGGTTGCATCATAGATCTTCTGGGATGCCTCAACCAGCGTATCCCAAGTCCAAGTGTCGTCCGGGTATGCAACGCCAGCGGCATCGAACATATCCTTGTTGTATGCCAGACAGATAACGTCCTTATCCTTGGGCACACCGTACAGCTTACCGTCGCTGCCCTTGGCATTGTCGAGCGAGATTTCGGAGAACTTGCTCTGGTCAACAATGTCGGTCACGTCAGCCAGAATGCCGTTATCGGCATACTTAAAGATTTCGTTGGTGTGCATCCAGAAGATATCCGGCAGCTTGTTGCCGGTTGCGGCAGCTTCCAGCTTGGTCCAGTACTCGTTCCAGCCTGCGACCTGAACCTCGATCTCTACATTAGGATTCTGTGCGGTGTAGGCATCGCACATTGCCTGCATACCATCTTTCTGACCAACATCCCAGATCTGGAACGTCAGATGTACCTTGCCGTCGGCAGAGCTTTCAGAGCCACCGCCGCAGCCGGCAGTCGTCAGTACAATACCGCCCAGCAGTGCGGCAGCAATCATTTGTTTTACATGTTTCATGCGGAACTACACTCCTTTTTTACACCGAATGCATCAATGCATCCCTATTGTCAATATGACCAATTACGCCCTGTTCTTTTTGTGTATTGTGCACTATCTACAAAAAGCTGCTTCTTAGCATGGAAGTATTATACTTTATGACCAAACATTTGTGAATGTCATAGTGCCGCTTTTTATATCTCAATTTGACTTTATGTCATTTATTTTGTTGAAGTCAGGCGGCATTATGGTATATAATGGATAAAAGGGATGAAAGGCAGGGAAAAAGGATATGGATAAGAACGATTTGAAATTTCACGTTTTCTCAGATGAACGATTTGTAGATCTGAATTTATATCAATTTGGCTATGAAAAATGTGAACCTCTGCACTCTTACGGCCCTTATGCGCGAAATCACTATCTGTTTCATTATGTGATTTCGGGAAAAGGATATCTTCGCGCTGACGGAGAGTACGAGATCACGGCGGGACATGGCTTTTTGATCGAGCCCAATCAGGTCACGACGTATTTTGCCGATGAAAACGACCCGTGGGAATATGCTTGGGTTGAATTTGACGGCCTGCGCGTGCGTGAAAGCCTGCAATTGGCTGGAATCAGTGCCAATCAGCCGATCTATACGCCGGTCAGCGTGAAAGAAGGCGCATTGTTGCTCAATGAGATCATGTATATCGTAGATAACGGCACTTCACGCCCCATGTCGATCATTGGTCATGCGTTTATTTTTCTGGATCAACTCATTCATTCCTCTGCAACAAAAATGCAGCGTACCGGAAAACGACTGCGCGATTTTTATATGAAAGAGGCGCTGTCGTTTATTGAACAAAATTATCAGAATGATATTTCCATTGAGGATATCGCCGTATTCTGTGGACTCAACCGCAATTATTTCGGAAAAATCTTTCGCAGTACCATGGGTAAGACACCACAGGAATTTTTGCTCAGCTATCGGATGGCCAAGGCCGCGCAGCTTCTAAAGGAGACGACGCTCTCGATTGCAGCCATCAGCGTGATGGTCAGCTATCAAAATCCGTTGCATTTTTCCCGTGCCTTTAAAAATATTTACGGATGTTCACCGCGACAGTACCGGCAATCCTGAGGTCAGGTTGCTTCCTGTGAAATAACGAGCGAAACGACAAGTCAATCGCAAAAGAAAACAGCCGCGTCAAGCGGCTGTTTCTCATATCAATGAAATTGTCACATCTCCATGAGCTTGCGCAGGGCACAGATGTAAATTTGCGTCATGCTGCGCAGGCTGTCGATGGATAAGAACTCATTGGGCTCATGTGCGAGTTCTTCCTCCCAAGGGAAGAGCGGGCCGAACGCGACTGCGCAGGGCAGTGCACGGGCGTAGGTTGCGCCGCCGATGGCCAGCGGCTGGCTGCCCCGATCACCGGTGACTTGCTGGTAGGCATCCAGCAGCGTGCGCACGAGCGGGTCGTTGGGCTCAAAATAGACGGGCGGCAGGTGATCGACTTCGGTATATCCAAAGCCGGTCAGTGCGCTGCGTACCTGCTTCTGCACGGTTTCCTGACTTGCCGATGCCGGATAACGGATGTCGGCTTGAATGTGGACGGCACCGGACGCATCCATGGAGATGACACCCAGATTGAGCGTCAAAGCGCCGGATACTTCATCCTGCATGTCCAATCCCAGCTTGGAGCCGGTATAGTCGCCAGCCTGCACCATGGCCTGCGCGAGTTCGGCGTGAGAAAAATCTGTTTTCAGGGCACACAGTGCTTCCATCAAACGCGTAATTGCAGAGATACCCTTTTCCGGTGTCATGCAGTGCGCGCTTTTTCCCTGTGCGCAGATGGTCAGCTGTAAGCCGTCGCGTACCACCTCAACGCCGTCAAGTTTGCTCTGGCAGACTGTCGCGGTCGCCTCATCAGCGCACAGAAGTACGCACTGCGCGGCATCCGGGATCATATTGCGCGAGGTACCGCCGGACAGTGCGGCCAGCTGAACGGGTGCGCGATGGTTGGGGACAAATTCGCTGTGCAGGTCGAAATCCAGCAAGCCTTTTTCACAGAAAATCAGCGGGAAATTGCCGTCCGGGACGATGGACACCGACGGCAGGTCGGTGGTGTGTGCCAGATAGTGCCGGATGCACTGCCAAGATTCCTCCTCGTTGGCACCCACAATCAGACGCAGACAGCAGTCGTCCGGAATCTGGCCGCTTTGCTGCAAATAGCGCATGGCATAGAGTGCACTGATCAGCGGTCCCTTGTCGTCGGACGAACCGCGGCCGTACAATCGTCCATCGCGTTCGGTCAGCGTAAAAGGTTCGGTGTTCCAGCCTGTGCCAGCGGGAACGACATCGATGTGACACAGAATGCCGATCATGCGCGAACCGGTGCCGACCGTGATTTCACCGGCGTAGCCGTCCACATTGCGCACCTGCATACCGAACGAGCGGCCCAACTCGAGAACCGCCTGGAGTGCATCCGAAACCCCTTTGCCAAACGGCGGATGCTGGGTGTCTTGGGGATCGTATACACTTTCAAGCGACACAAGGTTTGATAACTGCGTGATCATTTCCGACAGATGCTGGTCTACAAAACGTTCCATAGGTTGACTCCTTTTTTGAAATCTTTTCAATTTCCTTTGTTGATTTTTGGATTCACTCCAAAGAACACCGCGCGGGAATCCAGTATAATGAACAAGAATAAGATAGAAAGCGGTGATTTTCCATGAATCCTTTGTTACAGAATGCTGCGGACAAGCTGATCCGCGAGATTTTTGCCGTTCAGCCCGGTGAGACCGTGGTCATCACAGCCGACGACGACTCGGATGCAGCTGTCGTGCAGGCAGTATATGAGAGTGCCCATGCGGTTGGTGCGCATCCGCTCAAGGTACAGATGCCGACTCCGCGCGGCGTGGGCAAGGCGGCCGATCCCGATTTGGCACTCGATGCCCTCAGCGGTATGCTGCTGCACGCCGACGTGTGGATCGAGTTCAATCACCAGTGGCTGCTGTATTCGACACCGTTCGAGCGCGCCGAGGCACAGAACAAGAAGCTACGCTATATGTGCCTGGTAGATTTCAATGAGGCACTGATGATTCGCACGATCGGACAGGTTGAGACCGCACAGCTGCGCGACTTTATGCTGGCTGTGACCGAGCGCACCAAGAACGCAAAGCACATGCGTGTCACCACACCGGCAGGCTGTGACGTATCGTTCGAAATTGAGCCCAAGCATTATACCGCTTGCGACTGCGGCGACGCCTCCAAGCCGGGTATCCACATGCTGACCGGTCAGATTAACGTCGTACCGCGCTTTGGCACCATTCAGGGCAAGATTGTGTTTGACGGTTCGGTGACTCCGCCGTTTGGCCGCATTCCTGACGCGCCCATCTGCCTGACTATTGAGAACAGTGTCATCACCGAGGTGACCGGCGGCGAGGACGCTGCTGTGTTCCGCAAGCATCTGGAAAGCTTTGAAGACCCGGGCATGTTCAAGCTGGCACATATTGCGTACGGATTCAATCCGGGTGCAATCCTGACCGGAAACATTGTCGAGGACGAGCGCATTTGGGGTTCTACCGAATGGGGAATCGGCTATGTCAGCCCGTTTGATGCACCGCCGCATGGACAGGATGCCAAGTCGCATTGCGACGGTATCTGCCTCAATTCGTCGGTCTGGCTGGATGGCGTACAGATCATGGACGAGGGCAAAATCGTGGATGAGGCGCTTGCCGCGCTGGTTCCGCCGCTGCCCAATCGCTGAGTTGGAAAAAGGATCGCATTTGCGATCCTTTTTTGTTTAGTTTACCTGCTTGCGGCGCAGGATGGATTCCAGCACCAGATAGACGATGGCAGCGACCACCATGCCATTGACGAAGGAGACGCCGAACGGCAGGCGCGTGGAAGCAAAGCCGAGAATCAGGGCGATAAAGCCGTTGAGATGCCAGCCGTCGCGCGGCTGATAGAACTTGACCGAGCCGTGCGCCAGCACCCAGTACTCGATCAGGAAGATGCCGACGATGGGCATGAACATGTCGCCCAGAAGATACAGGAAAGCCTCGAAATATCCGGCAATGCCGATGGCAGCCAGCGCCGTACCGATGACACCGAGTACGACCGTGGCAGCCGAGCGCTTGTTTTCGGCCAGACCAAAGACCATGACGGCGTTCAGACCGGCACTGTAAGCGTTGGTGGTGTTGGTCGTCCAGGTTGCCAGAATGAGCACGACCATACCCAGAACGGGCAGACCGATGTCGCAGAACACCAGCGAGATATCATACTGATTTGCAATTCGGGTCATGACCGCACCCAGAACCAGCATGGCGATGCCTGCGGGCATGACGCCGATGACCGAGGAAAGGAAGGTGTCACGGCGCGTGCGCTGATAGCGGGTGAAATCGGGCGCGTTGAGTGCACCGGTTGCCATAAAGCTGACGGTTAAAACCACACCGTCGGCAAAGGACATGGTCTGAGCAATGGGTTCGGACAGTGCCGCCGTACCAAAACGGGAAATTGCCACCACACAGCCGATGCAGGTGACAACGACCAGGGCAGGAATGGCGAACTTGTTGAGTTTGTCCAGCGCGTTGATGCCGTAGACCGCCGTAATGAGCATGATGATGCCCCAGAGAATGGTAGAGACGGCAACCGGAAGCTCAAAGCCGAAGGCCTGGCTGAGCAGGTTGGAGAATGCCGAGCCGCATACACCGTTCTGTACGGCAAACCAGCCGATCATGGAGATCATGAACAGGGCACTGATGAGCTTGGAGGAACCCTGTTGGCCAAAGCTGCCCGAGGCGACGACACAGGTCGGAACGCCCAGATCGCTGCCGATAATACCGACCGCGACCATCAGCAGTGCGGTGATCAGATAGCCGATCACGCCGGAGAGAATGGCTTGGCCAATCGGCATGGCCTGTGCCAGCATACCGCCCAGCATCAGGCTGGGTACGCAGATCAGAATACCGGCCTGGATGAGTGCGACATCGAGCCAGGATTTGCGTTCTTCCATCGGTACCGGCTGGAGTACAACGCTTTCGGTCTTGTCTGTTGTTTTCACGAGAGAAAAGCACCCCTTTGATTTTTTTCATTAAAACAATACTACAAGAAAATCTCACGCGGTGCTTTATAAAAATTACAAAAAATGATGTTTTATTTTAGGAGATCTTCAAACTCTGGGTCACGGCGTAAAATCTGATGCAGGTGGACGGCTGCGCCGACGGCTTCGTAAAAACGAATGGGGTCATGCTCCATGTTCAGCAGCGTTTTCACGCGGTTGATGCGGTAGCGCACAGTGTTTTCGTGTTGACGCAGCATTTGAGCCGATTTTTTGAAATCACCTGTGCAGTGCACGAAGACTTGCAGGGTGTTCCACAGCTCACGGCATCCCTCGGGGGAAGTACCCGCGCGCAGCGCATGGGTAAAAGCGGCGCAGAAATCCTGTGCTTCGCGCGAGTTGCGCAGCGGAAAGAGCAGCTGTGTGATAGAAAGCGGATCATAGGACTGCTCGCTTACGCCTTCTGCGCAGGCCATGTCCAGCGCAATGCGCGCCTCCTGCACGGCTTTTGCCACCCAGTGACGGGGATAACTGCGGCTGATGCCCAAGGTGGTCTGTTCAAAATACTGTGCAATCGTGTTTCGGGTGACATCCAGATGCACGCGGAGCGCGTGCGCATCATCGGCACTGAGCAAAATAATGCGGCTCTGGTGCTCGTCGATGTAGATGTCGCCCGCACGGCTGAGCCAGAGTGTGTTCCACTCAAAACCGGCAAGCTGCGATTGCAGGCGGCCGAGAAAGCAGACCGCCATGATCTGACTGCCGATTTGCCGGTTCATGCTTTCAAGCAGATGGATGCGCTCGGAAGCGGTGGTCTGGTCGTTACAAATTTTGTCCAGACGAAGCTGATTGATGAGGTTCAGGTTTTCAATCGCGATATAGCGGTTGATGGTGTCCATGATCTGCGCGTAAGCGATGTCATCGGACAGGTAAACGATGGGGAAGTGGTTTTGATCGCACAGTGCATGGATACGGTCGTTAATGAGTACAGGCTGCTGTGCAATCAGGCAGACACCGCTGCACTGACCGGCAATCAGAACGCGGAACACCTCAAAAAGTGCGTCGGAATCCGCGCTGAATTGCAGCAGACCGGTGACGAAGAAGTCACCGGGAGCGATGATACCCTGTTCGATGACATCCATACCGAACGGACTGTCAAAAACCGATACGCGCTCGACGGTACGGAAGCAGCCATCTGCACCAGCCAGCAGCTGCGCGTGTTCAAAGAGGGGATTTTCCAAGATATAGTGCAGCGATACGTTCATAAATGTTCCATCACCCAGCCCAGCGCTGGCCTCCTGTTGCCTTTTTCTTTCTATTGTAAGACATGTGGCAAAGCTGTCAAGTGATGACGCGAGATTTGCAAAGGAAATTCTTCCTTCCACAGAGAAAACATATAAAAAGCCCTCCGGGAACGGACGATTGCCTGATCCCAGAGGGCTTGGTTTATGTTTGCAGAGAAAGACCAGTTATTCGATGTTGAGCAGAGGCATCAGCTGATTTTTGCAGATCCACGCGTCGCTGTATTGACTGCGGACAAGAGTTTTTGCGTTTAGGCTGCGGTCTTCCCGCATGAGGTTGACGATCCTGCGGCCGTGCTCCTCGTAGTAGTCTTTTTCCGACGGCGCGTATTTTTCGTGGGTATCAAACCCGAAGTTGCGGGCATCCCATCGCATAAAATAAGCGCCCAGCTTGTCGCCCAGTTCTTTGAGAGCGGGTACAGCTTCGTTTAAGACCAGAAAGTTTCCGCGGCTGGCGGCTTCCAGTACGGTGAGCCCGAAGGATTCCGAGTAAGAGGGGCAGATAAAGAGGTTGGACAGGGTGAACAGTTCGGAAACGCTTTGACGGGGAAAACCATCGGGATATCCGATCTCGGAGGTGAAGATCATATCTGCGTCGGACAGACCATATTTTTTGCCTTCGGTGCGGATGATGGCTTGATAGACCTTGCTGGAGATATCTGCACTCGGAAAATCGCAGAAAATCACCTTGGTATTCTTTTCGGTCGCATGTTTGATCGCACCGGCCAGTGCTGCGACTTTCTCGAATTTCTTTCCGGTAGTCAGCCTTGCCGGATAGACGGCCAGCACATCGGCGTGCATGAGGTCGATGGCCTCTGCTACCGTCTGCACGGGTGCACTCATGGACGGCACGAGCGGGAGAGTGTTGTACACCACTGCGCATTTTCCCTCGGGCACGTCATACTGTTTGGCCAGCGCAGAAATGCCGGAATAGGTGGGATAGATGAATTTGGTGCGCGGCATGTCGGTAAAACGTGCGGAAAAGGGATATTCCATCTCTTGTGGACGGTTGACAGGCAGGGAGTGGGTGAAGGCCAGAAACCGCACATGCGGGAGCTGCTTTTGTGCCTTGCGAATGGCGATGTTGTGCACCAGATGCCAGCCCTGATAGAGAATATCGTGCAGGATGCAGACATCCACGTCCTGCAAGTGCACTGTAAAGTCCTTTGCAATTGCATCGGCTTCCGCAAAAAATGTCTCATGCACCGTGCCAGAAGCATCCGAATAATCATGCCATACGATCGGCTGACCGTTCAGTGTGTTTGTGATTTTGACCCATTCCAGACGCGCGTCGGAGAAAATACCGGTGCGTTCGCTGTCGGGACAGGTCTCACAGACCAGAACTTTGACCGAAACATTGGACCCCGCTGCGCCAAATCTTATTTAGTTACCGTCACCGCAGATGCAGTCACCGAACAGGTCAAGCTTGGATTTCAGGATGGTTTCCAGATTGGCAATGGCATTGACCATGGATTCCACCGACTTGTTGGTCAGCAGGATGGTCTGCGGTGCAATGTCATCAAAGGACAGCACTTTTTGTAGTTTCTCGCCTTCTGCATTGAGAATGTGAGACAGAGCGGCCTGCTGCAAGGCGATGGATTCAAACAGATCGGAGACGGCTTGAATTCTGGGGTTGATGGCTGCGGTGGTGGTTGTCGTGATGGACGTCGTAGAGGTGGTTGTGGAAGTCGTTGTGGTCGTGGAGCTGGTAGTCGAGCTCGTCGTGGAACTCGTGGTGGAACTGGTGGTCGAGCTGGTTGTGGTGCTTGTCGTAGAGCTGGTGGACGAACTCGTGGTCGTAGAGGTAGTTGTGGACGTTGTTGTGGTAGTCGTCGAGGTGGTGGAGCTGGTGGTCGTGGAGTCAGCCAGCAGGCACACGGTCGGCTCAGGCAGTTCGCCGGTAAACAGTTCGTTGTGGCTTTCCGCGTTGCCGGTAAAGGATTCAAAGACAATGTTGCCGTTGATTTGACTAAACGTCGTGGTTGCGGCTGCGAAGGGAGCCAGTACCGAGCCGTAAATGGCGGTGGTGCTGTTCGACCAGGTCAGTGCATCGGGATGGTTCCACAGAATTTTGTGCGCATCTGTGCGCGAAGCGGCGATGCCGTTGCGGAAGATCTGATAGCTGCCGTACAGGATGTTCGGGCCGTCCACGGTAATGAGGATGGTGGAGTCTGCCGGCGCGATAATGTTGATGCCGTTGAGCTGGTTGAGTGCCAGACCGGTGCCGTAGATGTTGGTGCTGTCAAAGCGGAAGATGTTGAGCGTCTCGTCGATACCGGTCAGATTGAGCTGTCCGAAGACGACCGTACCCGTTCCGTTGGGCACCAGTCCGCTCCAGAAAATAGAAGCGCACTTTAAGTATCGCTCGGCTTCTGCAAAATCGATCGGGGTTGCGGTGAGAAGGGAACCGTTGGGATTGCTCATGGTGTAATTGATCACCGTGCTGCTGGGACTCACGATGGTATTACCGCATGCATTGGAGCCTGCGGATACATCGAGATCACCATTGACAACAAGCGATGCGTCCGAACCGGACGAGGGCAGAGGCAGAATGCTTGCGCCAACGCCGTAGTTGCTCAAGGTCGCGTTTCCGCCGACGGCAACCCGGCCTTCTGCATCGGTGTTGCTCAGGCTCAAATTGCCGAATACGAATACATTATATTCGCCGGCCGAGCCGAAATTGATTGCCATATTTTTATCCTCCATAAAAGTTATGATGCCGCGCGGCATACAGTTCATGTTATGTCCTATGAAGGGGTGTTGTTCCACAAAAAAGGCGGAACTTCGACAAGAAGCTCCGCCCACAATGTGAAGGTTTTACGGCTGTGTGGTCGAGTCTACAGCCGGGCACATACAGCCATCAAAGGTGGACAGCTTGGACTGGAGGATCATTTCCAATCTGGATACCGCATTGACCATGGATTCGACCGACTTGTTGGTGGCCAGCAGCACCTCGGGGGTGACGTCGTCCATCGCGACCATTTTCTGAATCTTCTCGCCTTCTGCGTTCAGAATATGGGATAGTGCGGTTTCTTCCAGTGCGACCGACTCAATGATATCGGTGATCGCCTGCGATCTGGTGGTGATACTGGGGGTAATAACGGGCATGCCCCATGATTACTCACACTCCTTTTAAAATTTGATTTTGAGCTTGCGCTCGCAGTATCCTATGTAGATTTCGGGCGATTGGTGACAATCGGTGTCAAATTTTAGGACGGAGACAGGAAGGATGCAATGTTCCAATACGGCACTTAAATTTTGAGAATAACTATGATATAATATGATAACACCATTTCAGACCGATTGGATGCTGCCTAATGTTCAGCGCATGATCGGGGAAAAGAGGTTATTATGATCGACCAAACTGTTGTTGCAAGACTGCAAAAAGATGTAAAGCTTTCGCAGACAGAAAAAAGCGTGATGCAGTATCTTGTAGAGAATACAGATGAAGCGATTAAGATTGGTATTCGCGGTGTCGCGCAGAAGGGGTACACTTCGACGGCGACTGTCATGCGTCTGGCGAAAAAGCTGGGATTTGAAGGCTTTCGTGAGATGGTATACTCCTTTCGCAATGAAATGAACCAGGCATCCAATACTCTGCCGGAAGAATTGCGCGAACAGATCCACTTTATCTATGACATGCAGAAGCTGGAGATCTTTTTCCGTATTTTGGCACGTAAGGGATTTATCTGCATTCAAGCCGAGGGACACTCGGCGCTGCTTGCCGAATATCTGGAGAAAAAGCTGCTGGGCAACGCGTGTATTGTAATCCGCAAAGAATACTTGGGCGCAGACACCATTGTGCGCAACTTCCGTGACCAACTGGACGCGATGGTCATTATCTCCAAGTCGGGCAATTCGATTGCCGGTGTCGAGGTGGCGAACAAGTGCAAAAAGGCGCAGATTCCGACGGTTGTCTTTACGGGCAATGCGCGCAGCGAGCTCAGCCGCATCTGTGACACGGTGTTCATCATCAAAGACAGCCATCCCTTTGATCCAGAGAACTTACAGGCCAATTACTTTTTCGGCTACTGCATTTTAGCCTTTGAGGAAATCTTTGCAATCTATAATCATCAAATTTAAATCGAAACATGAAAAAACAGCCGCATTTCTGCGGCTGTTTTCTTTTGACGGAGTGCGAAATTACTTCAGTTCAGGCCAGTAATCCTTATTTGCCTCCATCAGCTCATCGAGGACAGCCTTGCCCACAGCGTAGGAGGGGACAGTACGGTTGAGCAGGACGGCCTGAAGTGCCTTCTGATAGGAACCGGTCAGCGCAGCTTCGACGGCCAGTTTCTCGTAGCCCTTCTGTGCTTCCATAAGGGACTTGTGGAACTGAGGAATGTAGCCGACCGAAACCGGCTCGATGCCGCCAGCGCTGACGTAGCAGGGAACCTCGACCACAGCGTCGTGGTTAAAGTTTCCGATTGCGCCGTGGTTCATGGTGTTGATGATAAAGCGTTCATGGGTGTTGTTGATGATTGCGTTTGCAATATCAACGATGTAGTTGCCGTGTACACCGGTGTGCAGTGAGCTGTCCTTGGTGGTACCGGCTGCGATGCAGCGCTCGCAGTCGTCAAAGACGACCTTTTCACGCACATCGAGTACATAATTTGCACGGGTGTAGTTGGGGTCCATGTGCGAGACGATCTCGTTGTGGAAGTAGTAGTAAGAGATGTAGACGAGCGGGAGGAACTCGGGGTATGCCTGGAAGCCCTCGATCACATGCTGGTACATCTCGCCCCAGTAGTTGTCGTGCTTTTCCTCGGCCTCTGCGTTGACCAGACTGACCTTCTCGTCGGACAGTACGCGCTCGCGCAGGGCGGGAAGCAGGTCGTTACCGTCCTTGTCGTAGATGTTGGTGAACCAGCCGAAGTGGTTGAGGCCAAAGTACTTGAAGGTCAGATCCTTATGCGGGATACCCAGGAAGTCTGCGATGGTCTCCTCCTGTGAGATGGGCATATCGCAGATGCACAGTGCCTTGGCGTTGGGGTAGGTGCGGTAGATTGCTTCGGAGATCATGGCCTCGGGGTTAGAGTAGTTGAGAATCCATGCGTTGGGGCAAATCTCCTGTGCCTTGCCTACGATGTCCAGGATTGCCGGGATGCAGCGCAGCGCGAAGGAGAAGCCGCCTAGACCGCAGGTTTCCTGACCGAGGATGCCATGGCTCAGCGGGATTTTTTCGTCCTTCTCGCGCTGCTGGTTGCAGCCTGGACGAATCTGAACGAACAGGAAATCAGCGCCACGGAATGCGGTTTCGATATCGGTGGTGTACGAGACCGGTACGTCCTGTGCATGCTCACGGGCATATAGCTCGCAGAACTGACCGGTGCGTGCAACACGGGCTGCGTCGATATCGTACAGAACGATTTCGCTGAGCTTGAGGTCGTCCTTGCGCGAGAGCAGGACGGCGACGATGGCGGGGGTGTAGGAAGAACCGGCACCGACGACGACAAATTTATTTTTCTTCATGGGAAAGGCCTCCTGAGTCGTGGAAAACGGTTTAGATGATCTGCTCGATTTCAGCCATAACCTGCTGAACTTCCGAGCCAATGATGATCTGTACGCTGGTATCGGACAGAGTGATGACGCCCTTGACGCCCATCTGCTTGATCTTCTCCAGATTCATCAGCGAAGCGTCCTTGGTCTCGACACGCAGACGGGTCATGCAGTGGCCAATATTTTCGATGTTGGCAGCACCGCCCAGGTTTTCGACGATCTTCTTCGCAATGTAAGCGTAGTTCTTGTTGGACAGGGTTGCATTCTTTTCTTCCTCGGTGATTTCTTCGGAATCGATGAAGTCATCCTCACGGCCCAGGGTCTTGAGGTTGTACTTGACGATCAGGAAGCGGAAGGTGAAGTAGTAGAGTGCGAAGAATGCGATGCCAACCGGGATAATCAGGATGACATTGCTGCCAAGACCCCAGTTGAGTACGAGGTCGATGATGTTACCGCCCGAGGAGAAGCCGATGCGGATGCCGAGCAGGTAGCAGACAGCGCCTGCCAGACCGGTGTACAGTGCGTGAACAACGTACAGCTGAGGTGCAACGAACATGAAGGAGAACTCGAGGGGCTCGGTGATACCGGTGACGAAAGAGGTGATGGCCGAGGAGGTCATCAGACCCTTGACTTCGCTCTTGCGCTTCTTTGCGCACTTGTACATGGCCAGTGCAGCACCGGGCAGACCGAACATCATAACGACGAAGAACATGGACAGGAACAGGCCGGCAGTGGGATCGCCTGCGAGGAAGCGGGTCATCTCACCGGTAACGACCGTGCCGTCTGCCTGGGTGTAAGAGCCGAGGTTAAAGTAGATGTAAGAGTTAAAGACGTGATGCAGACCGACCGGGATGAGCAGACGGTTGAGGAAACCGAAGATAAAGACACCGACAGCGCCGAGCTTGGCAATACCGATTGCGAAGCCGTCGAGCACCATCTGAATGGGCGGCCAGATAAAGCTCAGCACATAGCCGAGGCCAACGGTTGCGATGGGAGCGAGGGTGATAACGAACTTTTCACCGGTAAAGAAGTCGAAGATTTTGGGGGTCTTCCAATCCTTACTGTGGTTGAAGATCCATGCGGTGAAGCAGCCGACGATGATACCGGCGAAGATGCCCATGCTGATGGTCTCGTCGATCGCAGCCAGCGTGGACTTGAGTACCAGGATGGACAGCAAGCTCGCAACCATGGGCGATACCTTGTCCTTCGCCTTGGCGAAGGCAACAACGGCACCGAGTGCAAAGAGGATGTCCATGTTGCCGAATACGATATCACCGGCCGACTTGAGCAGCGGGATATTGAGCATATCCGGGGAAGCGATACGGGACAGGATACCGGCAACCGGCATGGCAGTAACCGGAACGAGCATAGATCGGCCGAGTTGTGCTAACTTTTTCTTAAAACTGTTCAGTGCCGCTTTCATTTGCGTACCTCCTGATAAAATGTTTTATAATTTGCCAGGGAAACGTCTTCTAACTGTTCGATGAATGCCTTGGTGGCCGGGCTGATGAGCAGATCGACCTCACACATGCGGTGCAGGTTGAACGAAGAGTGCAGCATGACGGCGGTATCCAGATAAGCCGGATGGCACATGATCTCAACGCAGTCCAGCGTCTTGAACGCCTCGAGCAGGATACGGTGCATGTTGGACTCGATCGCCGGTGCATACTCGGTCAGCGGCGTGTGGAAGTGTGCACCCGAACCCTCGATGAAATCGACGAGATAGTTCGGACACGGAACACCCTGCACGTGATTATCGGTGCAGTCGTGTCTGGAATTTCGTACCGGCAGGTCATACTCGCGTGCCAGACGGACAAAAACGTCCTCCAGACCGCGGAACGTGTGTACATGGTGGTGGGAATCCAGATGGGTTGGCTCGATGCCGGCTGCAAGCACCTTTTCAATCTGTGCCTTCCATTCACGGTAGACTTCATCTTTGTCTAACGGCTGTTCTTCATTGTGATAGTAAGCCTGGGAATGGAAATCACCGTTGGGTTCGGTGAGGGTTTTGTGGTCGGTCAGTACCGGACGGCCACAGGTCAAGGTCAGGTGCACGCCTACACCCAAGGAAGGATGCGCCTTGGCCAGAGAGACCGCGTGATCGAATCCGGGCATTCCGGCCATGAGCGTGGTCGAGGTGAGCACGCCGCGCAGATGACTTTCAATAATGCCGTAGTTGACTCCGTAGGAGTAACCAAAGTCATCCGCATTCAAGATCAGATGTTTCATATTCTCTCCCCTTTGTTTGGACTGACCTTAGTATAGACATTGCCATTTGCAGTGTAAATAGGCCGAGAGGCTTTGGTAACAATTTACAAAAAGATGTTTTTTGTGTCTATGAAAATTGGATAAATCTAATTCTGCTGATTTGTGAAAAACGACATTTTGAGACAGAATGCGGCGAAAAACAGAACGATAGAGCATGAAAAATGGAGATTTCTGGAAACAAAAGGGGATTGTGATAGGAAAGATGCGGTTTCCATCATATTCCTTATGGATATGGAATCATTCTGCAAGATGTTAGAGTAAAAGAGGATACCGGTTACATGTTTATAAAATGGTGTAAATTGCATAAGAAACGACAAGTTTCATGGTGAAAACGTAAAAAATAGAAAAATGAGATTGACAATAAAAGCGGAAAATGATATGATGCAGACAATGATAGGAAAGCGGTTACATATCGAACAACCCGGAAAAAGGGGAGTGTTATATGGTTACAATACAGGATATTGCCGAGATTGCAGGCGTTTCCAAAGCGACTGTGTCGCGCGTCATCAATCGCACCGGCTACGTCAATGAAAAGACGCGTGAGCGCGTGCAGGCGGTGATCGATCAGTACCATTACAGCCCGTCGGCTTCGGCGGTCAATCTGTCCCGGCGCGAGACCAATACGATCGGCGTTATCGTACCCGAGATCGCCAATACATTTTTTGGAGAATTGCTGCACGGCATCGGTGAAGTGATCGACCAGACCGATTTCACCTCGTTTTATTTTGACAGCGACAACAACAGTGACAAGGAAGAGCGTGCCATTTTGGCTTTGGAGCAGCAGCGCGTGCGCGGTCTGCTCATCACACCGGCACAGGATTCGGACGCTGCGGTCAATCGACGGCTGTATAACTATCTGGAACGACTGAATGTGCCGACTGTGGTCGTGGATCGTGATTTTCCCGGTTCCAAATGGGACGGGGTCTTTTTTGAGAACTACCAGAGCGGCTATTGTGCAGCGGAAGCGCTGATTGCAGCAGGAAATCGAACGCTCGGCATGATTACCGGAGATTTGCGTCTGAAAATTGCGCGGGAGCGTTACGAGGGCTTCTTGCAGGCAGCTCAGGACGGCGGCTGTCCGGTGTCCGAACAGCATATTTACCAAGGAGATTTCACCATCGAAGGGGCTTATGCAGCTGCAAAGCGCATGCTGGAGTCGGACGACCGCCCGCAGGCTGTCTTGACCAGCAATAACCTGACCTCGCTGGGATTTTTGAAGGCAGTCACCGAGAAAGGGATGCAGATTGGACGAGATATCGCGGTCATCGGCATTGACCACATCCCGGAACTGGATATCCTAAACTATGGATTCAGCTGTGTGGCGCGTGATACTGTTCAGATGGGACGATTGGCCATGCAGGTGTTGCTCGAGCGCATGCAAAACCCGGACAAGCAGCGGCAAATCTGCATGATTCCGCACCGGCTCATTCTCAAGGGCAGCGAAAAAATGGATGGATAATCCATTTTTTTGCCCGGATATATAACCGGTTACACACAAGTGCTTGTTCATATACTCACAAAAATAGAAAGGAAGAGAGACATGATTTACAAGTCGGTCGAAAAAATTCAGGAGAAGATTTCGTGCATTGGTATTGGCTGCTGGAACTTTGGCGGAGACTGGGACAGCAGCGCGGAAGAAAATTCGATTGCGATTGTTCACGCAGCCATGGATTTCGGCATCAACTTCTTTGATGTGGCACCGGTATACGGCTGGGGTGTGTCCGAGCAGATTCTGGGCAAGGCGCTCAAGCAAGATGGCAGACGTGAGAAGGTACTGATTGCGTCCAAGGGCGGCTTGCTGTGGAATGAAGCGCACCAGACCACCAATAACCTGTCCCGCGACAGCCTGATTCGTGAGTGCGAAGATAGTCTGCGCCGGTTGCAGACCGACTATACTGATATCTACCAGATGCATTGGCCCAATCCGAATGTACCGCTTGAGGAGACTGCCGAGGCACTCATCCGATTAAAAGAGCAGGGCAAAATCCGATATGTGGGACTGAGCAACTTTGCACAGGAAGACGTTGACAAGATGATGACCATGGTGTCGGTCGACTGCCAGCAGAGTCTGTACAACATGCTCGAGCGCAACACGACATCCTATCACGGCATTCCGCTGCCTTATCGCACCGAGGACGAGGTTCTGCCCAATGTCAAAAAGCACGGTCAGGCATTTTTGCCGTACAGTCCGCTGTTCCAGGGACTACTTGCCGGTCGTTTTCTGGATGGACAGAAATTCTCGGCGCGGGACATCCGCAATGAGAACCCGAAGCTGTCGGGCGAACAGTTTGAGGCGTATGCCGCATGCGCACGGCAGCTGCGGACGCTGGCCGAAGAGATGGGCAGACCGCTCAATGAGCTGGCACTCAACTGGCTGCGCCAGAAACCCGAAGTGACTTCGATCATCGGCGGCGCTTCCAGCTATGCACAGCTCGAAAAGAATGTACACTGCACGACCTGGGAGATCACAGACGAGCAGATGCAGCGCATTGAAGAGATCATTCATCCGTTTGCACATCGATAAGCAGGATATGAGGAGGAAAAAAGAACATGATTGCGAAGTATTGCACGGGCTTGCAGCACATTGGCATTCCGACCGATGACCCGGCAGGCACAGAGGCGTTTTATGAGAAGCTGGGATTTGTAACGGTGTACCGCACATCGACCGCGAGTGGACCGGTGATTTTCACCGAGCTGGGCAATTTGCAGCTGGAAATCTACCAGCAGCAGCCGGCGCGGACGGCAGGCGCGATCGATCACATTGCAATTGACGTGACCGATATTGAGGCGTGCTATACCTGGGCACAGGAAAACGGGCTGGACATCATCTCAAATGGAATTGAGTCGCATGCGTTCTGGGACAATGGCATTCGCTACTTCATCATTGCAGGCCCGAACGCCAAGAAAATTGAATTTTGTCAGATTTTGTGAGTAGGAGAACGATATGGAACAGATCAAGCTGAATAATGGTGTGATGATGCCGAGTGTTGGCTACGGCACCTGGAAGGCACCGACGAGTGAGATTACGATTGCAGCTGTGCGCGATGCCATCGAGAGCGGTTATCGTCTGATTGACTGCGCAGCGGTTTACGGCAATGAAAAAGAGGTCGGACAGGGCATTCAGGCGGCAGGTGCTGCGCGCGAAGAACTGTTTATCGTAGGTAAGCTGTGGAACGACGTGCGCGGTTATGACGAGACTATGGAGGCGTTTGCACAGACCTGTGCCGACTTGCAGGTCGACTACCTGGATATGTATATGCTGCACTGGCCGCGTCCGCACAAGTACCATGACAACTACATCGAGATGAATGCAGCGTCGTGGAAGGCGATGGAGGACTTATTCAAAGCCGGTAAGGTGCGCAGTCTGGCGGTCAGCAATTTTAAAGTGCATCATCTGGAAGAGCTGATGGAACGAGCGGAGATCATGCCGGTGGTCAATCAGGTGGAATTCCACCCGAGCTGCCTGCAAACCGAGATTCGTACCTTCTGCGCACAGCATGACATTGCCGTACAGGGATACAGCACGCTGGCCAACGGCAAGGTGTTCCAGTGCCCGGAGATCGAGCAGATCAGCCGGGAACTCGGTGTGAGCGTTGCCCAGCTGTGCACGCGGTATGCGATGCAGCACGGTGTAACACCGCTGGTTAAGAGCGTCAATGCCGAACGCATTCGAGACAATCTGAAGCTGGATTTCACGCTGGATGCGCAGATGATGCAGCGTATGGATGCGATCACGACCTGCGGCGGTTCGTACAAGGACAGCGACGAGATTACATTCTAAACAGAAGCATGAAAAAAAGACCGATTCTCTGAATCGGTCTTTTTGTGTTTACAGATGCCGTCCTTGCTCGTTGAGGTATTGCAGATAGCGCAGCAGGAGAAATTCGTTGATGAGGAAGATTTGACGCATTGACCAGTAATCGGATTTGAGTCCGGTATTGACCTGATGGGTAAAGAAGGGGATATTGAAGTCACTGAAATAGATCAAGCGGTTACTCTGAATGCGGCAGATCGAGATGACCGTGCGACCCATGCGCTTGAGCTGTTCGGCAACCTGATTGATGAATTCGTTATTACCCGATAGGGAGATAAAGATGATGACGTCGCCTTCCTCGATACGCGGAAGCACTTGCAGCATTTCGTCCGAGCCATCAATGGTGCGCATGAGCCATTTGGTGATAAAGAATACACGGCGCAGATCGTAGGCTGCGAGCTGCTGGATACTGCCAGAGCCAAAGACGTAGATCGTGCGCGCATGCTCAAGCACGTGAAACAGGTCATTTAGGTCGACCGTGCGGATGTACTCGAGCGTCTGTTGATAGTCCTGCGCGACCTGCTCGATTTCGGCGGGCTGAAATCCGGCGGGCGCCTGCTGGTTTTGCCAGCGCAGGATAAATTTGAGCTCGCCAAAGCCTTTCAGACCGAGCTTGCGTGCAAAGCGGATAATGGTCGTGTGCGAGATATGGCAGGCCTCGGCCAGATCGTCGATGCTCATATCCTGACATGCGGCCTCATTTGCGCTGATGTACTGCCAGATGTGTAAGTCGTTATCGCTCAGCTTGTGGTAATTCTGTTCGATCAGCTCGTGAAGGGTCATGCTCTTTCTCCTTTTTCCTCAGATACTCCAGATATTTCAGATACAGCAGCTCAATCAGGATAAAGAAGGAGGTCGTCGGCAGGTAGGGACGCTGCAGCTTCTGCTGCTGGATAGATATGGTGGTGATGTAGAGCTGGATATCGGAAATCTGGGCAAGGGTGTTGTCGCGCAGCTGGGTGATGGATACGAGCGGGACGTTGCGTACCTTGACCGCGTGTGCCAGTTCTACGATGGTGCGGGACTCGCCGGACAGTGACAGCATGACGACCAGATCTCGGCGGGTCAGGTTTTCCAGCATGACCGAGCCCTCACTCGGGCCGTTGATGGGATAGAACCACTTGTCGGCCGACAGGAACATGCGGCGCATTTCGTTTGCGACGGCATCCTGCACCATGCCCGAGCTGCAAATATAGAGGTTTTCCGATTCGTCGATCAGCCGGAGCAGCTGGGTGTAGTCGGCGGTGCTGATTTCATCAATCGCCTGCTTGTAGATGGTGCAGGTCTGTGAAATGGGGTCGGGCGGCAGCTGTTCCTGACCGCTTTCCATTTCCAGACAGACGCGCAGGTCACGATAACCGTGATAGCCCAGTTTTTTGGCAAAACGCAGGATGGTTGTGCGCGAGACATTGCACTTTGCGCCCAGCTGTTCGATGGACAGGTTCGAGCAGGTCGCGCGGTGCTTCTGGATGTAGTTCCAGATGAGCATATCGGTTTCACCCAGTTGATGACGATAGGTGTTGAATCGTTCATCCAGTTTCATACGCGGAAAAATCTCCTTTGTGGGATGGATACCGTGCGGATTACGGCAGCTTGCGTGAGATTTGGATACTTTCAGTATAAAGGATTTTGCGGGAGCTGTCCATAGCGTGTATGCGGTAAAAAAAGATGCACCATAAAGCCAGCTTTATGGTGCATCGAACAATTCAGGCTAAGCCTGCATTGGAGGGGACTTTTACTTCAGTTCGGGCCAGTAACCCTTGTTTGCCTCGATCAGATCGTCCAGGATGAGCTTTGCAACACGTGCGCTCGGAACGGTCTTGGACAGCGTCAGTGCCTGCCACAGTTTCTGGTAGCTGCCTTCAATCCAAGCTTCAACTGCCAGCTTCTCAACGCTGACCTGCTGCTCCATCAGACCCTTCTGGAACTGCGGGATAGCACCCTGGCAGATGCGCTCGTAGCCGTTCGAGCCAACGATGCAGGGAATCTCAACCATTGCGGTGCGGTCAAAGTTCTCAACTGCGCCCTCGTTGGGAACGATCAGCAGGAAGCGCTCGCCGGTGTTCTCAGCGATTGCACATGCCAGGTCAACGATGTAGGTTGCGTGTGCGTCAGCTTCGAAGCCGCAGCCCTTTGCAGTACCCTTTGCGATGATATCGCGGCACATGCCGAAGACATGCTTTTCACGGCCGTCCATAACCTCGTTTGCACGGGTGTACTCCGGGTTGGAGTGCTCAACAACGTAGTCAGGGAACAGGTAGTACTTCAGGTAGGTGTTCGGGATGGTGGACGGATCGACTGCATATACGTCGCGTGCCTTCTGGAAGGTCTCGATCCAGCTCTGGTCAACGTGCTGGTTGGTGTTGCTCAGTGCGTCAGCAAAACCGTTTGCAGCCATGTGCTCCTTGATGGCGGGCATCAGATCGTTGCCGTCCTTGTCGTAGATCTTGTGCCACCAGCCGAAGTGGTTGAGGCCGTAGTAGCCGACCTTCATCTCCTTGCGGCTCTTCAGACCGACCATGTTTGCCATCTTCTCTTCCAGATCGATGGGCATGTCGCAGATGTTCAGAATCTTGGAGTTCGGACGCAGGCGGCGGGTTGCCTCAGCAACGATGGCTGCCGGGTTGGAGTAGTTGAGCATCCATGCGTTGGGGCTGTACTTCTCCATGTAGTCCAGAATTTCCAGAACGCCGCCGATGGAGCGCATACCGTAAGCGATACCGCCGGGGCCGCAGGTCTCCTGACCAACAACGCCGTACTTGAGCGGAATCTTCTCGTCCTTCTCACGCATTGCGTACTTACCAACGCGGATGTGAGCCAGAACGAAGTCGATATCGGTGAAAGCGGTCTCGGGATCGGTGGTGTAGCCGAACTCGATGTCGGGAGCATTTTCCTTGAGGTAAATCTCGCAAGCCTTTGCAACGGTCTCCTGACGCTCTGCATCGTTATCGTAGAACATGATCTTGCGGATCGGGAAGCGGTCGCGCTCCTCGAGCAGCATCAGAGCGATGCCAGGGGTAAAGGTGGAGCCGCCGCCAGCGACTGTTACTGCATACTTCTTGTTAGACATAAGTCGTTCCTCCTGTACTATGTACATTAGTAAAATATGGGTTGATTTGTTAGCTTAAATTACGCCGACCTGCATCGAAGCGAAGAAGCAGATGCCTGCGAGAAGCAGGACGACGACACTGCCGCCGACCTCGGCGAACAGGCGTCTGGTCTGGATCTTTCGGAACGCGGCCATGGGGCCGAAACCGGTGTGCTTTTTGCAGCGCCAGAGGATGAGGGCGAAGCCGATCACGCCGACCGTGCTCATCATCAGCAGTTCCGCGAGGAACAGGAATGCGAGGTTGACCATCGCGTAGGGAGCGCGGCCATCACCCAGACGGCGCTGGCTGAGGATCAGGATCCAACCGGCATAGGGCTGAATCATCGCCGAGAGGAAGGAGATCGCCATGGTCGGATTGCCGGCCAAAATGCCCTGCGAATCCAGACTTGCACCGCCCGTACCGATCCCGACGTAGCCGAGATACAGAAAGGGCATGCAGAACAAGACTATTTTCAAGATCGTAAACCAGCGATTGAGTTTATCGTCCTGCACTGCGGACGGTACACGCAGTAAATTCTCCATTTTGATCTCCTTTTCTCAGATTGTTACAGCAATTCTTCTACCTGAGCGCGGACCTTGGGAACCGACAGGCCGACGATGACCTGGACCGATTTGCCCTTGACCATTGCACCGTGAGCGCCGATGGACTTGAAATATGTATCGGGCTGAACGATGCTGATGTCCTTGACATTGACACGCAGACGGGTCGCGCAGTTGGTCACGTCTACGATGTTATCCTTGCCGCCCAGACCTTCGAGGATCTTAGCAGCCAGTTCCTGCTTGCTGTTAGCAGCGGCGCCGCCCTTTTCAGCAGCCTGCTTGTCGCGGTACTCCTGCTTGGAGTAGAACTTAACACCCTCGTCATCTTCACGACCGGGAGTCTTGAAGTTGAACTTGACGATGAGGAATCGGAAGACCAGGAACCATACCAGTGTACCAACGAGACCGATGGCCAGCATGAGCAGGTACTGCTTCCAGTGGTTTGCCATGAGCGGAATCCAGTTGAGGGACGCCATTTCGATTGCGCCGCCCGAGTGGATACCGACGATGCCTGCGAGGTACATGACAGTGGACAGGGTTGCTGCCAGCAGTGCGTGTACAACGAAGAGCGGAGGTGCGATAAACAGGAAGGTAAATTCGATCGGCTCGGTGACGCCGCACAGGATCGCGGTCAGCGTCATGGGAAGCAGCAGAGCCAGAACCTGCTTTTTCTTCTCCGGACGTGCGGTCTTATAGAATGCCAGCGCGATACCGGGGCAGCCGAATACCTTGGAGAAGCCGGTTGCAGTGAAACCTGCCTGCGGAACCAGCGAGCGCAGCGACTCGGTGGAAGCTGCGATTTCGGGCAGCTTGTTTGCCCAGTAAGAGTACAGACCGCCCGGAACAACTGCGTTGTCGTAGTAGAACGGAGAGTACAGAATGTGGTGCAGACCGAAGGGAATGAGTGCACGCTCGAGGAATACGAAGACCCAGATGCCCAGTGCGCCGGTCGACTTGACGAAGCCCTGGAAAGCGAACATGCCAAGCTGAATCTTGGGCCAGATGAATGCTGCGAGCAGTGCGACCGGAATCATCACGAAGAAACCGATCATGAATACGAAGGTGGAACCGTTAAACGAACCCAGCCAATCAGGCAGCTCGGTATCGAAGAAACGGTTGTGCAGGTAAATGACGATGCCCGAGATCGCCAGTGCACCAAGCATGCCCATGTCCAGGGTCTTGATGTTTGCGATCATCGCCAAACCGCTCGTGCCGCCAACCTCGGCACTGAAGTCAACACCGAATACCGATCCCCACTGGGAAAGCATGGTGCTGAGGAAGTAGTGGAAGGTGAGGTACAGGACCAGCGCTTCCATACAGCAGCGTGCGTTCTGTTTCTTTGCCATACCAATCGGCAGAGCAACAGCGAACAGCAGCGGCAGCTGATTGAACACAGTCCAACCACCCTGAAGGACTACGTTCCAGCACTGATAGAACAGGCTGTCCGGGGAAGCAAGGTCACCCATGATTGCTTCGGTTGTGAATAAGGTACCCACACCGATTACAATACCCGCGAATGCAAACAGCAATACAGGAGTAAACATTGCACCGCCAAACTTTTGAATTTTTTGCATCATACCAGGAGTTCACGCCCTTTCTCTTATCCAATCCAGGTGGCCACCTGAGCTGTTGAACATAGAATATCAGCTTTCTTTGACCTTTGCAATGCATTTGGAAGAGGATGGGAGAGCGTCGCCTAATTGATATATTTTCACATTTTATGTGAATTTTCACGCGTCGAATTGTGCCGCAAAAGAGATTCCGCAGAGACTGTAAAAGAGGGAGATTCAGAAGTATTTTGCGGAAAATGGTTTTGATTGTGCGGTAAAAGCTAGGTGGGAAGAAAAAGAAAAGCGAAGCACGGCAATATGAAACAAAAAAAGAGATCACCTGCCTGTCAAAACAGGGTAATCTCACGAAAGAACGGAAAATGTTAAAGAAATAACAGGTTTTCGGCGGGAATTAAATCAAATTTGCGGCCAAATAAGCGCTGTGTGTGCGCGGTCACGCCTTAGTGAATTTGTAAAAATTCACACATTCACAAATGCGGTGACAACAAAAAAGGTAACGTCAAATGAACTGACGTTACCTTGCAATGCGTTTTACCAATATGAGATTATGCGATTAAAAATAGGTGTAGTTGCACGGTTTTTCGTCCCATCCAATCGCGTTCTGCACATCCCGTGCAAAACTTGGGTCACTGAGCTGCACCCGTCCCAAACGCAGGAGCTCGGAAAGCGAGACCGCGCCGATGACGAACGACGAGAAGTCCGAAATGTCGGCGGTCAGCAGGGTATCCGGCTGGACGTCAGATGATTCGGGGAGCAGGGTGACCGTTTTATCCTGGATGTGCAGCAGGTAGGTGCGTGCATTGTGCGGGAGAAAACTGTCGCTGATCGAGACACCCAGCACGAAAGGTCGGGAGACCGGTGCACAGGTGTGAGTCTGAACGGCGAAATACTGTGCAACATCGAACAGACGAATCATGTTGCCCATGGTTCGCCGGCCAATTTCGTGGATGCAGCCGTCATGCGCCCGGTTCTCGCCGCTGTCCGGATTGGTAAACATCAGGTGCAGGGCGGGATCGGGCGAGTAGATGCGTACCCGTTCGATCTGATCGACCTGACTTGCCAGGAAGGTCATGAACTGTTCGAGCGTGTCCAGATCATCATAGATCATTTCGCGCACGCACAGGTCGTGATACATGTCGGTATAGTGGTCGACCGGGACGAATTCAAAGGTCAGATAGCCGGTAATGCGTCCCTCCTTACGGCACAGGACAACATAGGGCATATCAAAAATACGGTGCGGGTCCATGAAGTCATGGACGGTCGCGCCGTTGGTACGCGCCGCATACGCGCGGTAGTAGTCGAGCACAGCCTGTTTGTCGGCGGGTTCTGCGTAGCACAGATCCTGTTTGTGCCCGAATGAGCGGATGGCTGAGACACGAGGAGAATAAAAATAAGCCTCCATGCAGTGTCCGTAGCCCATTTTTCGATAAAAGGCGGGGTTGAACGGGTGAAGACAGCCGACTGCTGTGCCCAGCTTGCAGTAATAGTGCATGAGGACACAGAGCAGGTCGCGGGCGATATGTTCCTTTTTGTGCAGAAAATTGGTGGAGACATAGGCCGCCGCACCCATGGGCATCATCACGCCTCTGACGTTGAGGGTGAAATCCATCATCAGAATGGAGCCAATAAGTGTTCCGTTGTCGTCGAAACAGCCGAGGTAGCGTCCCTCGTTTGGATGATACAGCTCGAGTTCCATCGCTTCCAGAAGAGCGGGCGGCGTTTTGGACGGAAATGCGGTCAAAACATTCCGTTTCAGCTGCTCGACTTCCTGCGGAAGTACGAATCTGATATCCATTTTTTCACTCCTTTGCTGAGTATATCAGCCGGCTGGAACGGCTGATACGCGCACCAGCTGCTTTTATTATGGATGTTTCGCATAAAAAGTCAAGTGCCATTTTGGTGTTAACTGTCAAAATGCTGAAAAAGATTTGTTTTTGCCATTGACGGCGGCGAATAAAAAGGGTATGATATAGGCAAATGGTGGAGCCACGGCGAGGCAGCATGCGGCATTCCAACATCAGAATAGGTGCGATGTAGCGTCTTGACTTCTGGAAAAATTTTAGGGGTTCAAGGCGCCTTTTTGCGCTTTTGAACCAAAGCCCGCATTTTGTAGGAGGCGGTGTGTGTTGGATAAATTCGATTTGCATACCAAAATCTTCATCGGAAGCGCATCTTTCGATAAAATGTTAGAGCAGAGGCGACGCGTGTTCATTGTCACGGACAAGTTCATGCACGAAAGCGGTCGCGTCAGTTATCTGACCGACAAGATCAAAGCCGAGGGCGCCAAGTGGGAGATTTTCTCCGACGTCACTCCCGATCCGGACATCGAGACGGTTACGGCGGGTGTCGCCAAAATCTTGGACTTTCAGCCCGATACCGTCATCGCACTGGGCGGCGGATCGCCCATCGATGCGGCCAAGGCCATCGTCTATTTTGCGGCCAAACAGATCGATTTGCGTGACTGTCCCTTTGTCGCCGTGCCGACCACGAGTGGAACGGGCAGCGAGGTCAGTAAATTTGCGGTCATCACCGACCGTGCCCGCGGCATCAAATATCCACTGATTGACGATACGTTATTACCCGATTATGCGGTACTCGACGCCGAGCTGACGTGCAGCGTACCGCCCAAGGTCACAGCCGATACCGGTCTTGACGTGCTGACCCATGCGATTGAGGCATTTGTCTGCACCGAGGCCAACGCATTCACCGATGCACTGGCCGAAAAGTCGGTCAAGCTGGTCGACCATTACCTGTTACTCGCTTATAAGGAACCCGATAACCGGGAGGCAAGACAGGGCATGCATAACGCATCCTGCCTCGCAGGCGCAGCCTTTTCCAATGCCGGACTTGGCCTGTGCCACAGTATGGCGCATGCGATGGGCGCACAGTTCCATATTCCGCACGGACGTGCAAACGCCATCTTGCTGCCCACCGTTATGAGTTTTAACGCGGGCTGTGAGACCACGCTGACCCCGGTCGCAACGCGCTACGCTGAGCTTGCATCGCTCATCGGTATGGGCGCGACCAGCATGCGTCAGAGTGCACTCAACCTCATCCACATGGTACGCCGCTTGCAGCAGCGCATGGGTGTTCCGCAGTGCATCAAGGATGCCGGCGTCTCGGCAGAGGACTTTGAGGCGGCTCTGGATGCAATGGCAGACGCAGCGCTCGCTGATCGCTGCACCGCAACCAATCCCAAGCCGTGCACCAAGGAAGATATCATAGAACTGTACCGTCAGGCATATTCCAAGAGCAATCGGAAGGGCCTGTCATAACAATTGATGCGGTGAGAGAGGAATCAAAATGGTAGAGTTAGACGAAAAAACCCGCATCATACAGGAATTTGTGCCCGGTAAACAGGTCACCCTGGCGCATGTGATCGCAAGCCCGGTCACGCAGCTGTATGAAAAGCTGGGACTGATCGACGGCGAGGGCGCGATTGGTATTTTTACCATCACCCCGAGTGAGGCTGCCATGATCGCAGCCGACGTTGCAAGCAAGGCGGCCGACGTTTCCATCGGCTTTGTCGATCGTTTTAACGGCTCGCTGGTTATTACCGGTGATGTCGCGGCGGTCGAGGCATCGCTGCACGACGTTATGTCCGTCCTGTGCGATAAGATGGGCTTTGCTTCGGCACCGATTACCAAGACCTGAGGCAATTATGGAAGAAAAAAGAATCATTCTGATCGGCCGTTCGGCAGCAGGAAAAACCACCCTGTGCCAGTATTTGAGCCATCAGGACTTACATTATCACAAAACGCAGACCGTGCAGATCGTCAATCAGTGCATGATCGACACACCGGGCGAGTATCTCGAACGGCGCTCTATGCGCGGCGCACTCATGGTGACTTCGGTCGATGCCGAACTCATCGTGCTGGTGCAGGACGCAACCGAAAACGGTACGATGTTCCCGCCGGCGTACAACAGCATGTTTGCAAAGCCCACGGTCGGAATCGTGACCAAGAGCGATATTGCAACACCAGAGCAGATTGAAAAAGCAAAAAAATATCTGAAAATGGCAGGTGCCAGAAAGGTTTTTGTGACAAGCAGCGTGACCGGGGAAGGATTTGACGAACTGGTCGAACTGCTGGGCTATCCTGAGCGTCCCAGAGACCAAACACAGCAACCCTAGGGAGGAAGACATGGCAAACCCCGCGCTCCGGATTGTGATTGCCGATGACGAGCCGATCACACGGATGGATTTGAAAGAATTTTTGGAAGAAAGAGGATACAGCGTACTCGGAGAGGCGACCGACGGCTTTGATGCCATCGAGATGTGCAAGAAGATCAAGCCCGATCTGGTGCTGATGGACATCAAGATGCCCTTGCTCGACGGCCTTTCCGCCGCTCGTATTTTGCAGCAGGAGCAGATCGGCGCGACCATCGTGCTGCTGACCGCGTACAGTGAACGGGAATTTATCGACAGTGCAAAAGAGATCGGCGTGAGCGGATATCTGGTCAAGCCCATTGATGAAAAGTCGATCATTCCGTGCATTGAACTGGCGGTTGCACGCAGTCGCGAGATGCAGAAACTGCAAAAGGACATTGCAAAAGTAGAAGAACGTCTGGAAAGCCGCAGCATCATTGAGAAAGCCAAGGGCAAGATCATGGAGCGCAACGGCTTGTGCGAGCAGGAAGCTTACGATTTCATCCGAAAACTCAGCTTAACCAAAAACCTGTCCATGCGCCGGGTTGCCGAGATCATTTTGCAGGCCGGAGGATAAGCATGGATCAGATTACTTCGCTGTGTAAGCAATATACCGATTTGACCGATCAGGAAATCGCCATGATCGCGGGCATGTCGGGTATGCTCCAGCCGTTGGCCAATCTGGAGGATGCGGATATTTTCATTGACTGTCCGACACGGGACGGTGACGCGATCGTGGTGGCCGAGGCCAAACCCGAGGACGCGCCGTCTTCGTACAAACTCACGGTCGTCGGTCTGCTGGCCAAACCGGAGAACGAACCGGCTGTTGCCCGGACGTTTATGCTGGGTGTGGCGACCAAGCAGGTCAAGGCGATCACCCAGGAGCGCACACGGGTTATTCAGTCGGTCGAGCCGATTAAAAACGGTGACCGCGTGATCGGTGTGCTGATTCAGGAAAAACGAGATGAGACCGGCGCGGTGCGTGACCGCTTGCATTTGTCCGAACAGAGCTTTCAGCGCATGGCCGACATGCTGCTGCACGTCTCGGGTGAGAACAGTTGGCTGCCGGAGTGCATCGACGAGGCGCTTTTGATCGTGGATAAGGAAGGAATGGTCACATTCCGCAACTCACTGGCCCGCGAGCTGTATGAGCGGCTTGGCTATGTGGGCGATATCCTCGGACAGCGCTACGAGAATGTACGACTCATTGACGACCCGGCTGAGGGTGAGGACTCGGACGGTTATACTTCGGTAGAAACCCTGGTCGGTTCGCACGCTTTGTCCATCAAACGCATTCAAATCCGCTCGGAAGAGGTCGATTTCGGTATTATTATCCGAGATATCACTTCCCAGCGCGAGCAGGAAAAGCAGCTGATTTTAAAATCGGTTGCGATTAAGGAAATTCATCATCGAGTCAAAAATAACTTACAGACCATCGCCAGTCTGCTCCGCTTGCAGACGCGCCGGACGGAAAATGAGTCCACGCGCGAGGTGCTCAGCGAGAGCATGAACCGCATTTTGTCCATCGCCGCCACCCATGAGCTGCTCGCACGCAGCGGAGTCGATCAGGTCATGCTGGGCGAGGTGCTGGTCAATATTAAAAATAACGCGGTACGCTATTTTGCACCGCAATATCTCAAGCTGCATATTGCAGTCGAGGGAGACGACTTTTTGGTCGACTCCGAAGTCGCAACATCGGTTGCCCTGATTACCAATGAATTGCTTCAGAATTCTCTGAAGTACGCGTTTTTGAACCGGGAAAACGGTTCGATCCGCATTCAGGTAACGCACGGTGACCTGTATTCCACCATCACCGTCGTAGACGACGGATGTGGATTTGATGTAGGCGCTGCACGCAATGACCGTCTGGGTCTGAGCATCGTGCAGACCTTGGTCAAAGATAAGCTGCATGGCCGTCTGTCCATCCAGTCGGATGAAAACGGTACGACCGTGACCTTTGACTTCCAAACACAACTGATCGACCTGACCGGTGTGACGTAATACCGGCCGGAAACAGAACCGAACGACGCAGTCCGGATGCCGCAGGATTTTCCTGCGCTTCGGACTGTTTTTATTTTTCCAAAAGGCAGGTGACGTCATGCAGGAGATTGTTAAGAGCGTGGGCATCGATATCGGCACATCCACGACACAGTTGGTATTCAGCCGGCTGGTGGTCGAGAACCTGGCCGGAAGTTATGCGGTGCCGCGCGTCTCGATTGTGCAGAAAGAAGTCGTCTATCGAAGCAATATCTACTTTACACCGCTGTTGTCCGCGACCGAGATCGACGCGGAAGCGGTCAAGAAGATCGTCTGGGAAGAGTACAAGGCAGCGGGCATGACACCGCATGACCTCAAGACCGGCGCGGTCATCATCACCGGTGAGACCGCCCGCAAGCAGAACGCCAATCAGGTGCTCGAAGCGCTGTCCGACCTGGCAGGTGACTTCGTCGTTGCCACCGCAGGCCCCGATCTTGAAAGTGTGCTGTCGGCACGCGGCGCGGGCGCCGATCGGATTTCCGAGGAGGAGCGCAAGACGGTCGCCAATATTGACGTTGGCGGCGGTACTTCCAATATCGCCCTCTATCAAAAGGGAATTTTGAAAGGCGTAAGCTGTCTGGACATCGGCGGACGACTGATTCAAGTTAAAAACGGTAAGATTTCGTATATTTTCTCAAAAATTCAGGCGCTGGCCAAAAAACATGGCATCGACATTCAGGTGGGACAGCAGGCGGACATCCCGACGCTGATCCGTGTGTGCGAGTTCATGGCCGATCAACTGGCACAGGCGCTGTTCCTCAAACCGCAGGACGCGGAACACCGCGGACTGTATACCAATGATGGCACGTCCATCCCTTCGGAGCCGCCTGTGCAGGGCGTGACCTTCTCCGGAGGCGTGGCTGATTATATTTACAATCCCACAACGGAGGATGTATTCCGTTATGGGGACATCGGCGTATTGCTTGGACGAGCCATACGCAGCCACCCGGCGTTTGGGCAGATTGAGCTGTATCAGGCTGCCGAAACCATCCGTGCGACGGTCGTAGGTGCGGGCACGCATACGACCGAGGTGAGCGGCAGTACGATCACCTACGCAGCCGACCGGCTGCCAATCAAGAATGTGCCCATTTTGAAAGTATCGGAGGAAGACGAAGCGGTGCTGGAAACGCTGTCGGCTTCCATCATCAATCAGATGCCGCTCTACCGGCCCGAGGGCAGGACCGAGCAGATCGCCATTGCATTCACAGGACGCGGGCGCACCAGCTTTGCGGACATTCAGATGCTGGCGGAAGCGGTAATCAAAGGCGCGAAGGAGGCGATCGAATCCCCATTTCCCTTAGTCCTGGTGATCGAAAATGATATCGGTAAAGTGCTGGGCAACGCGATTCGGGTCAAACTCGAACACAAAAAGGATGTCATCTGTATCGACGGCATCCGCACGCTGAGCGGCGACTATATCGATATCGGAGAACCACTTGCGAACGGGCACGTGGTGCCTGTTGTAATCAAGACATTGATCTTCAATTCTTGAAAAACTAACGAGAGGTGAGTGAATGTGATACTGAAAACCAAGCTTTTTGGCCATACTTACGAGTTTAAGTCGCTCAGAGAGGTCATGGCAAAGGCCAACGAAGAAAAATCGGGCGACAAGCTGGCAGGCATTGCTGCAGAGGATGCGCAGGAGCGCGTTGCAGCCAAGGTCGTCCTGTCTCATATCACGCTCAATGAGATCCGCAACAATCCGGCGGTTCCCTACGAAGAAGACGAAGTTACCCGTATCATTCAGGATTCGGTAAACGAGACCATCTTCGCACAGTTCAAGAACATGACTGTCGCAGAGTTCCGTGAATGGCTGCTCGACGAGCGCACCGACGGCGAGATGATCCGCCGTGCATCGCGCGGTCTGACCAGTGAGATCGTTGCAGCGGTTTGTAAGCTGATGAGCAACCTTGACCTCATCTATGCGGCCAAGAAAATGCGCGTATCCGCTCATTGTAATACAACCATCGGTCTGCCGGGTACGTTCTCGTCCCGTCTGCAGCCCAACCACACCACCGACGATCCCAAGGGTATCATCGCATCGGTTATGGAAGGTCTGTCCCTTGGCTGCGGCGACGCAGTTATCGGCCTGAACCCCGTTGACGACTCGGTTGAGAGCGTTGCGCGTATCCTCAAGATGTTCGATGAATTCAAGAACAAGTGGGAAGTTCCGACTCAGATCTGCGTGCTGGCTCACGTTACCACCCAGACCGAGGCGGCTGATAAGTTCGGTGCTCCGATCGACCTGATGTTCCAGTCCATCGCAGGTTCCCAGAAGGGCAACGAGGCTTTCGGCCTGACCGCTCAGATGCTGGACGAAGGCCGCGACATGATGCTCCACAAGGGCACCTCCACCGGCCCGAACGTCATGTACTTCGAGACCGGCCAAGGCTCCGAGCTGTCGTCTGAAGCACATAACGGCTGGGACCAGGTTACCATGGAAGCACGCTGCTACGGTTTTGCAAAGCGCTACAATCCGTTCCTCGTCAACACGGTTGTCGGCTTCATCGGCCCCGAGTACCTGTACGATTCCAAGCAGGTTATCCGTGCAGGTCTGGAAGACCACTTCATGGGCAAGCTGACCGGTATCCCGATGGGCTGTGACGCATGCTACACCAACCACATGAAGGCTGACCAGAACGATATCGAGAACCTGGCAACGCTGCTGGTTGCTGCGGGCTGCAACTATATCATGGGTGTACCGCAGGGTGATGACTGCATGCTGATGTACCAGTGCACCGGCTATCACGAAGCAGCTGCACTGCGCGAAGTCTTTGGACTGCGCCCGATCAAGGAATTTGATCAGTGGCTGGAGAAGATGGGCTTCTCGGAGAACGGCAAGCTGACACCCAAGGCGGGCGACGCTTCGGTCTTTATGACAAAGTAAGAAGGAGGCGCAGACTGAATGGATCAGAAGGATTTAAAAGCGATCATCGAACAGGTGCTTGCAGAAATGAATATTTCGGGTGCTGCGGCTGAGACGGCTGCGTCTGCTGCCCAGGCAGCATGCTGCGCAGGCAGCGCACCGGTTGTAGAAGACGGCTGCATCCCGGATGTAACTGAGGTTAACATCCGTACCCAGTATCTGGTAAAGAATCCCGAGCACGGTGAGGAGTACGCAGAGCTCAAGGCAAACGCTCCCTGCCGTCTGGGCATCGGCAAGGCTGGTGCTCGTTATAAGACCGATCCCATGCTGCAGTTCCGTGCCGCGCACTCGGCCGCACAGGATGCCGTATTCAATGACGTCGATCATGATTTCGTAGAAAAGCAGATGGGTCTGTTCATCGTACAGACGCAGTGCGAAAACAAGGACGTTTATCTGACCCGTCCTGACCTGGGCCGTAAGCTGTCCCCCGAGGCAGTTGCAACGCTCAAGGAAAAGTGCAAAAAGTCCCCCACCGTACAGATCTATGTTGCTGACGGTCTGTCCTCTGCGGCAGTTGCAGCGAACGTCGCTGACCTGCTGCCCGCAATCATGCAGGGCCTGCAGAGCTACCGCATCGACGTAGGCACCCCGTTCTTCGTAAAGTTCGGTCGTGTCGGTGTTATGGATGAGATCTCCGAGCTGCTGGGCGCAGAAGTTACCTGTACCCTGATCGGTGAACGTCCGGGTCTGATTACCGCCGAGTCCATGTCGGCATATATTGCTTACAAGGCAACGGTCGGCATGCCCGAGGCGCGCAGAACGGTCGTCTCCAACATCCATAAAAACGGTACGATCCCTGCCGAGGCAGGCGCGCACATTGCGGAGATCATCAAGATCATGCTGGAAAAGAAGGCCAGCGGAACCGACTTGAAACTGTAACAGGGAGGCAATAAAAATGAAAAGAGATCCTGTAAGAGCAACCGTTCTGGCATCTAAAATTATTCCGAACGTCTCTCCCGATCTTGCCAAGCAGCTGAATCTGGAACCCGACCAGAAGTCTCTGGCACTTCTGACCACCGACTGTGATGATGTCGGCTACACCGCAGTGGATGAAGCAACCAAGAAGGCGGACGTTAAGGTCGTGTATGCAAAGAGCTTCTACGGCGGCGCAGCAAACGCAAACACCAAGCTGGCCGGTGAGTTCATCGGCATCCTGGCAGGCCCCAACCCGGCAGAGGTTAAGGCTGGCCTGCAGGCAGCAGTTGATATGGTAGAGAACGTTGCACACTTTATCTCGGCAAACGAGGACGACAGCATCGTATACTACGCACAGTGCATTTCCCGTACCGGTTCTTACCTGTCCGAGGGCGCTGGCATTCAGGAAGGCGAAGCACTGGCTTACCTGATCGCACCGCCGCTTGAGGCAATGTACGGCGTGGATGCTGCGCTCAAGGCAGCAGACGTTAAGATGTGCGTTCTGTACGCACCCCCGTCCGAGACCAACTTCGGCGGAGCACTGCTGACGGGCAGTCAGTCGGCCTGCAAGTCGGCCTGTGAGGCCTTTGCAGCAGCGGTTGAGTTCGTTGCAGATACCCCGAGAGTCGAATAATCTCCCAAAGTAATGCGGAAACGAGCATTTCCGCATGGAAACGGAGGGAAAAATTATGAATGCTCTCGGTATGATTGAGACCCGCGGCCTGGTCGCCTCAATCGAGGCGGCCGACGCGATGGTCAAAGCAGCGAGTGTGACGCTCATCAGCAAGACGCATGTCGGCGGCGGACTGGTAACCGTGATGGTGGAAGGTGATGTAGGCGCGGTCAAGGCCGCGACCGATGCGGGTGCGGCAGCAGCCGAGCGCGTCGGAGAACTCATCTCCGTACACGTCATTCCGCGTCCGGCAGCCGATGTTGCGCACATCCTGGACAGAAGACCGGAGCCCAAGCCGGAACCGGAACCCGAGCCGCCGGCACCTGAGCCGGAGCCCGAGCCCGAAGTACCGGAACCGGAACCCGAAGAGGCAGCCCACACCGAGGAAATGAAGGAAGAACAGCCGGAAGAAGCGCACGCAGAGAAAATGGATCTGTCGGAGCTGACACCGGAAGCGCTCGGTAAAATGACGGTTGCCAAGCTTCGCATCGTGGCACGCGAACTGGGAACGACCGGCATGTCCAGACGGGACATTCGCTTCGCAAAGAAGGAAGATCTGATCGAGCGTATTACCAAGGCGCTCGGACAGGAGGGATAATATATGCAGCTTTATGACAAGGACCTGCTTTCCATGCAGGAAGTTCGCGAGCTGGTTGGTGCGGCCAAGAAGGCACAGCAGGAGCTTGCGGAAAAGACGCAGGCCGAGGTAGACCGCATCGTGCGGTCGATCGCAGACGCAGGCGTGCGCAATGCACGGCGTCTGGCGCAGATGGCGCATGAAGACACCGGATTCGGTATCGTCGACGATAAGGTCATCAAGAACGTATTCGCAAGCCGCGGTGTTTACGAGTACATCAAGGACCTCAAGACCATCGGCGAGCTCGAGCGCGACGAGGAGAAGAAGCTCCGTGTCATCGCAGTTCCGGTCGGCGTCATCGCCGGTCTGATCCCCTCGACCAACCCCACCTCGACCGCACTGTTCAAGGCAGAAATTGCCATTAAGTCGGGCAACGCGATCGTATTCTCGCCCCATCCCAGCGCACTGCGCTGCATCTCGGAGACCGTAAAGGTCATCCGTCAGGCGATCGCGGAGGCGGGTGCAAATGAGAATCTGGTATCCTGCATCTCCATTCCGACCATGCAGGCAACCGATAACCTGATGAAACACCCCGATGTTGCAATGATCCTTGCGACCGGTGGTTCGGCGATGGTACGTGCCGCTTACTCGTCCGGTACGCCGGCAATCGGCGTTGGCCCGGGCAACGGCCCCGCATACATCGAGCGCACTGCCGATATCCCGCTGGCGGTCAAGCGCATCATCGATTCTAAGACCTTTGATAACGGCACGATCTGTGCTTCCGAACAGTCGGTCATCTGTGATGCCGATATGCGTCCGGCCATTCAGGCTGAGATGGAGAAGCAGGGTGCGTACTTCCTCAATCCCGAGGAACGCGCAAAGCTCGGCAAGTTCATTCTGCGTGCAAACGGCACCATGAACCCCGAGATCGTTGGCCGCAGCGTGCAGACCATCGCAGAGCTTGCTGGTCTGGATGTTCCGGCAAGTGCACGTGTACTGGTTGCCGATGAAGACGGCGTTGGACGCGGTCATCCGTACTCCAACGAGAAGCTGGGTCCCATCCTGGCGTTCTACACCGGTACCGATTACAAGGATGTATGCGATATTTGCAGCACTATCCTGCACTATGAAGGCAAGGGACATTCGTTCTCGATGCACACCAAGGACGAGAAAATCGTGGATTACTTCTCGAAGCGTATCCCGTGCTCTCGTATGATGGTCAACACCCCGAGCGCACTGGGCGGCATCGGTGCAAGCACCGGTCTGATGCCCTCGCTGACGCTGGGCTGTGGTGCAATCGGCGGCAGCGCGACGAGCGAAAACGTCGGCCCGCTCAATCTGCTCAACCGCCGCTATGTGGCGTACGGCACCTGCGAGCTGGAAGACATCCGCAAGAACGTGCCCGATTGCTCGGACGGTATCTGCAAGGTCAATCCGGCGCCTGAGATGATGGACCCGAAGATGGTCGATGAGATCGTCGCTCGCATCATCGCACGGCTGCAGGCCGTAAACTAAACACACGTTAGGATTCTAAGGAGGAATATACAATGGCAACGATGCAGGCATTGGGTATGATCGAGACCAAGGGTCTCGTCGCTTCGGTAGAAGCAGCCGACGCAATGGTAAAGGCAGCCAATGTTACCCTGATCGGTAAGGTTCATGTAGGCGGCGGCCTGGTTACCGTTATGGTACGCGGCGATGTCGGCGCAGTTAAGGCAGCAACCGACGCTGGCGCAGCAGCAGCTGAGCGCGTTGGCGAGCTGATTTCCGTACATGTCATTCCGCGTCCCCACGAAGAGGTAGAGTTCATCCTGCCCACGCTGGGATAAGAATTGAAAGGAGAAACACGTTATGGCAGTCGTACAAGCATTGGGTATGATCGAGACCAAGGGCTTGGTTGGATCGATCGAGGCAGCCGACGCAATGGTCAAGGCAGCAAACGTTACTTTGATCGGTAAGGTTCATGTCGGCGGCGGTCTGGTCACCGTTATGGTACGCGGCGATGTCGGTGCAGTTAAGGCAGCAACCGACGCTGGCGCAGCGGCAGCAGAGCGGGTCGGCGATCTGATCTCGGTACACGTCATTCCGCGTCCGCACAATGAAGTCGAATTCATCCTGCCGACCCTCAACAATCAGTAAGAAAGTCGGTATCAATGACCTTGACAGGGGGTGAATCGCTTGAAGGTCATCACAGAAGCGATCCTGCGCGACGAGCTGCGTGCGTCCGAGCCTGAGGTGTATTATATTCCGGATGGAAAGATCCTGTCTCCTGCGGCCAGGGAATATTTGCAGCAGCGCAAGATCAAAATTTCCAAGGATCAGCCGCCTGTTGTGCAGGCAACCGAGGTTCCCCCAATGCCTACCGTGGACGTGCAGGCTGCGCCGCAGGAGCCGCGTCCCAAGTTTGTCGATTATGAAACCGGGGCGTTCTACATGGAGAAGCCCGAGCATATGACCCATTTGTTTGGCAATACGCTCGTGCCCAAGAATCATCCGCGTATCCTGTTCCGCGGCAAGCTGGACAGCCTGCAGGCCGAAATCGTTCTGATTCAGGCCGAGCTGCACGCACAGGGGGAGAGCCCCAAGCTGATTGGCGACTTGGGCGATATTCTCACTGTCCTGCGCGAAATGATGCGCTGTGACGTTTTGGAGGAACCGTTCAAAAATGAGATCATCATTGGATTGACCCACGCCGAGCTGCGCGAGCGATCCCACGATCCCATGCGATTTTTCCACATCCAGCAGATGGTCCTGCCCGATTACACCATGGGCAGAGCGTATGCCATGCTAAACCGCCTGCGCACCCAGGTGCGTGAGACCGAAGTTGCCGCCAATCAGGCATTTCGGGAGGGCAAAAAGTGCACACGTGCCGACATCATTGAGGAACTCAACCGCATGTCGAGCGCCGTGCACATCATGATGTGCATGTATCTGGCTGGTATGTACGATAAGGACAGAAAGTAAGGGGGATTGCGTATGGAACAGATTATTCAGGCCGTACTGGATGCCATCCCTCGTGCCGGACTGGTTGAAGTTGAGGTATCCGCGCGTCACGTTCATCTGACGCGCGAACACCTTGAGATTTTGTTTGGAAAGGGTGCGGAGCTGACGCCCAAGCGTCCGCTTTCGCAGCCCGGACAGTTTTTGTCCGAGGAGCGCGTGACGCTGATCGGTCCCAAGGGCCGCAAGGAGCGCACCGCGATTCTGGGGCCGATTCGTCCGGCCACACAGGTCGAGCTGTCCAAGAGCGACTGTGTCGAGCTGGGTGTCAAAGCACCGGTACGTGAGTCGGGTGACGTCGCAGGTTCGGGTTCGATTTCGATTGAAGGCCCCTGCGGCTCGATCAAGATTGCAGAAGGCGCAATCATTGCCCACAATCATGTACACTTGACCCCAGAGGTTGCGCGCATTATGGGCGTTACCGACAAGCAGCGCGTAAGCGTAGAGGTGTTCACCGACCGACCGGTTACCTTCCGGGATGTCATCATCCGCGTCAGCGAAAAGTTCAGCTGCCGGATGCACATTGACTTTGACGAGGCCAACGCGGCACTGGTGAGCGGATTTACGCTTGGAAAAATCATTAAATAACGCCCAAATTCAGTAAAGGATGCAAGACTTATGATGGATCTCGAACGTGTAAACGCGTATATGGAGCGCGTAAAAGCTTCTGAAACCCAGACGTTCAAGCCGGTGAGCGACAAGCTCAAGGTTGGACTCGATCTGGGTACGGCATATATTGTACTGGTCGTGCTGGACGAAGAGAACAACCCGGTTGCCTGTGAAAAGCAGGCGGCATCGGTGCTCAAGGACGGCGTGGTGGTGGACTATTCGGGTGCGCTGCGCATCGTGCGTGAGCTTAAGGAGAAGCTGGAAGCCCGGCTTTCCGGACTGGAGCTTTTGAACTGTGCGATCGCCATGCCGGCCGGAACCGAATCCAGTGCACGTGCCCATCAGTATGTCGCAGAGGGAGCCGGATTCGAGGTCACAAACGTGCTCGACGAGCCGAGCGCAGCCAACTCCATCTATCAGATTGATGACGGTGTGGTTGTGGACATCGGCGGCGGCACGACCGGCCTTGCCATCCTCAAGGACGGCAAAGTTGTCCAGATTGAGGACGAGCCGACCGGCGGCACCCATGTGACGCTGGTTCTGGCCGGAAATTATCATATTCCTTTTGCTGAGGCTGAACAGATCAAGCAGGACTACAAGCGTCATCGTGAGATTCTGCCGGTTGTTCGACCGGTGGTGGAAAAAATGGCCAGCATCGTGGGACGGTACATCAACCGGGATGAGATCGACACCATTTATCTGTGCGGCGGTACCTGCTGCCTGACCGGAATCGAGCAGATTTTTGAAAAGCAGACCGGTATCCGCACGATCAAACCCGCCGACCCGTTCTTGGTAACGCCGGCAGGCATCGCGATGAACTGTAAGATTTGATCCCATCAAAAATACAGAAAGGAGGGAAGAGAGGTGGATTTTAACCAGTTGGTAGAGGAGATTGTGGCACGGGTCGCAGCCAAGATCGAAGCGGAATCGGCTCCGGTCGCGGCTCAAGTGGATTCCGGAAAGCCCAAGCTGCTCATCCTGACCCAGGAACACGGTACGCTGTGTCATCAGATGTTGGAAAGCCCGCGGCTTGCCGAATATTATCAAACCGAATGTGCCCTGCTTCAGGATTACCAGTGTGCGCTTGAGTCGTATGAGGCGGTCATTCTGTTCGGATTGGACTTGGAACTGATGGGTCGACTGAGCGGCGGCCTGTGTGAGACACCGGCTTCCCGATTGGCACAGAAGGCGCTGCTCCTGGGCAAGAAGGTATTCGTGCCGCAGGAGACCGTAGAGCTTTTAAAGTATGCGGACAGCGCACCGGCAGCCTACTACCAGCATCTGTATGGTCAGCTGACGCTCCTGCAGCAGGCCGGTATGACCATTTGCCCGCTTGGTAACCTGGAAGAGGCGATTCTGTCGGGCGAATGCGCACCGGCAGTTAAGCCGCCTGCACCGGTCGAGGTGATTCAGGTTCCGACTGCGGCACCGGCAGCCCCGGCGGCATCGGGTGACTGTGCACGGATTGATAAGCGCATCGTAACCGAGCGCGATGTCAACGCGGTGTACAAGCGCGGCATGACGACCGTATATGTATGCCAAAAGGCGATCATCACCGATCTGGCGCGTGAATATGCACAGGCGCGTGGTGTTGAGATCGTACGAGACTGACGAATAGGTGGAATTGACATGAAAGTTGCAAAGGTGATCGGCAATATCTGGTCGACCCGTAAAGATGAAAAACTCAGAAGCTATAAGCTGCTGGTCGTCCAACCCATCAATTTGCTGACAGGTGCAAAGGAAGCAGCGCCGATTATCGCAGCCGATACCATCGGCGCCGGCGTGGGCGAGACCGTCATTTATGTTGGCGGCAGCTCGGCGCGCAGTGCAGCGGGTGATATGAGCGTGCCGGTCGATGCAACTGTGGTCGGCATCGTCGACGACCAGGAGCTCCACCCGGAAGTATTGGAGTAAGGTGGTGAAGGATCAATGAATCTGCTGGATGCGATCCGGGAGGCAGGTATTGTCGGTGCCGGCGGCGCGGGATTTCCCACGCATGTCAAACTGAAGGCAAAAGCCGAATGGTTTATCGTAAACGCGGCCGAATGTGAGCCGCTGATCGAGACCGACAAATATCTCTGCCGTACATACGCCGACCGCATTGTCGCGGCGGCTGTGATCGTAGCCGGACATTTGCAGGCCGAACATACGGTGATTGCGCTCAAGAAGAAGTACCGTGCCGAGATCGATGCGCTGCGTGCAGCCATCGATAAGGCCGGTGCGGCGATTGAAATTTGCGAGATGGGTGTATTTTACCCGGCAGGCGACGAACAGACCATGGTGCAGTTCGTCACCGGCAAGACCGTACCCGAACGCGGATTGCCGCTCGATGTGGGTGCGGTGGTGGATAACGTTGGCACCCTGCTGGGCATCTACGATGCCATGACAGAGGGCAAGAGCGTTTCGTCCAAGTACCTGTCGGTTGTCGGCGAGGTACGGGAGCCGATCATGATCCATACTCCGATTGGTACCACAATCACCCAGTGTATCGAGGCGGCAAAGCCGCATTTGATCGATTACGCAGTCATTGTCGGTGGACCGATGATGGGTCGGGTATTGTCCGACCGGGAGGCCATCCGCAATGCAGTCGTGACCAAGACGACGGGCAACCTGATCGTACTGCCGCGCGATCATTATCTGATCACCCGTGCAGGCCGTCCCATGGAGCGCATTCGCGCACAGGCGCGGACGGCGTGCATTCAGTGCCGGATGTGTACCGATCTGTGCCCGCGTTATCAAATCGGACATCAGATTCGTCCGCACATGGTCATGCGCAACCTGTATCGCGAACAGACGATTTCGTCGAACGAAGAATTTCTCCGCGCCTTTGGCGATGCGGCAAACTGCTGCAGCTGCGGCGTGTGCGAGATGTTCGCCTGCCCGATGGGATTGTCGCCGCGTAAGGTCAACGAGTACATGAAGGGCGCGCTGCGCGAGCGCGGTTTGCAGCCCGAGCGAAACATGAAGCCCGAGGCACGTCCAGAGCTGGATATGCGCCGCATCCCGACCGAGCGATTGATCGCACGGCTAGGATTGAGTGCATACAGCGGTCTGCACGCGCATACCTGTATCGAACTGTCTCCGGACGAAGTATTCGTGCCGTTTGCGCAGCACATCGGCAAGCCGGCGCAGCCGGTCTGCAAGGCAGGCGATACGGTAAACAAGGGCGAATTGATCGCCAGAGCGGCAGAAGGAGCACTTTCTGCCAACATACACGCCGGTATTGCAGGCGTAATCACTGAAGTAAGCGCTGCCGGAGCACGGATTTCCGGCAGGAAGGAGGGGTAAACGGTGGCAACTGCGATTGGTATGGTCGAGCTGACCAGCATTGCCCGCGGTATTGAGACCTGTGACTATATGGTCAAGGCGGCGCAGGTAGATCTGCTGCGTTCGAGCACTGTTTGCCCGGGCAAGTACATGATTATTGTCGGCGGCGAGACCGGCGACGTACGTGCGGCGATGGCGGAGGGAATCAAGCGCGGCGGTGAGCTCGTAGTAGACACGCTGATGCTTCCCAACGTGCACGAACAGCTGATCCCGGCGATCAGCATGACCAATCAGGTTGATGTGCGCGGCGCGGTCGGCGTACTGGAATTTTACTCGATTGCTTCGGCAATCATCGCGGCGGATGTAGCAGCCAAGGCAGCCAACATCACGCTCATTGAGGTGCGTACCGGATACGCAATAGGGGGAAAGGGCTTTGTAACCCTGACCGGCGATGTCGGAGCGGTACGTGCAGCAGTGGAAGCGGCGCGAAAGGATGCAGAATTGCTTGTTGAGACCACGGTCATCCCGCGGCCGGACAAGAAGCTGTTTGACGCGCTGCTGTAACAGATGTGCAGTCCCAGAAAAAAGAAGGAGGAACACACATGAGCGTATTCACCGATAGTTTGCAAGCCTGGATTTCCGGTCTTTCGATCAACTCTGTCATCATGATGATCATGATGATCTTTATGCTGGTCGGCGCAATCGATAAGATTCTCGGTAACAAGTTTGGTTACGGAGAAGAATTTGAAAACGGTTTTAATGCAATCGGTGCGCTGGCACTGTCCATGGCAGGCGTTGTTGCTGCAGCTCCTGTCCTGTCGACCGTGCTCGGCCCCATCCTCAAGCCTCTCTACACCGCAATCGGCGCGGATGCTTCCATGTTCGCAACCACGCTGCTCGCATGTGATATGGGCGGCTATCCGCTGGCTATGGAGCTGGCAGCAGATCCTGCAATCGGTAACTTTGCAGGTCTGATTCTGGGCACCATGATGGGCCCGACCATCGTATTCACCATCCCCGTTGCACTGGGTATCATCAAGAAGGAAGACCGCTCCTACCTGGGCGCAGGCGTTCTGGCCGGTATGATCACCATTCCGATCGGCTGTATCGTCGGCGGTCTGGCTATGAACATGACCGAGTACAAGATGGACATTGGTCGTATTCTGATTAACCTCGTACCCGTTATCGTTATCGCAGCGCTGATCGTTCTTGGTTTGTGGTTTGCACCGGCTAAGATGATCGCTGGCTTTAACGTATTCGGCGCAGGCGTTACCATCGTTATCACCGCGCTGACTGCAATCGCAGTCTTCCAGCAGATCACCGGTATTTACTTCCCGCTGTTCGACGTTATGTCCATCAAGGACGAAGTCACCGGTATCTCTCCGCTGGACTCCGGCCTTCTGGTTTGCGGACAGATCGGTATCGTACTGATCGGTGCGTTCCCGATGGTCAAGTGGATCACCAGAACCTTTGGCGGCGTCCTGAATAAGGTTGGCGCAGCACTGGGTATGAACGAGACCGGTTCTGCTGGTCTGGTTGCAACGCTGGCAAACAACATCGCAATGTTCAACATCATGGGCGACATGAACCCCAAGGGCAAGATCCTGAACGTTGCATTTGCAGTTTCCGCTGCATTCGTATTCGGCGACCACCTGGGCTTCACCGCAGGTGTTGAGCAGCAGATGGTATTCCCGGTTATCCTGGGCAAGCTGGTTGCTGGTATCACCGCTCTGATTCTGGCGAACGTTCTGGCACCCAAGCTGCTGAGCAAGATCGAGAGCGCGGACAAGTAAGAAAGGATTTGGACGTACTATGAATATCAGTGAATCCTTAATCCGCGACATTGTCGAGCGCGTGCTGCGCGAGGCAGTCGAATCGGAAAAGGCTCCGTTTGAAAAGCATGTCGACCCGAGCGGCATCATCGGCATCAAGACGTCTACGGTCAAGTGCGAACCGTTTGAGCAGGACGGCGTTGCGCTGAAGGATCTGGTGACGCTCGAAGAGGCACCGCGCATGGGCGCAGGCGTGATGGAGCTTGACCACACGAGCTTTGAGTGGACTCTGACTTATGACGAGTACGATATGGTCATCGAAGGCGAACTGGAGATCGAGATTGACGGACGCATTGTCCGCGGCGGCCCTGGCGATATCATTTATATCCCCAAGGGAAGCCACATCCACTTCCAGACCCCGACCTTTACCCGCTATGCGTACTTTGTCTATCCTGCAAACTGGCAGGAGCTGACCTGAGTTCCGGGGGACTTGTAAGTAAGCCGAGACCTCCTTGTACTTTTTGTACAAGGAGGTCTTTTTTTGCCGCAAAAGTGGTCAAAAAAGACAGGAAAAGATACAAATAAACGAGAGAGTAAAAAATCCACAGTAAAAGTTGGGCAGAATAACCGGATGTATTTTACTAAAATATATTGATTTTTTAGTAAAGGGTTTATATAATAAAAATAACAGTGGTTGTATTCATTGGAAGAACATGTGTTGAAGAGGAGACGAGAATTATGAAAAGCCCAATCGCCCTGCAGCAGGATCTGCAAAACGGAGCAATCAATGCACGGCTTCAGTCTCTGTGCGGTCTGGACGGCACCGAACTGGAGGAAAAGCGTCAGCGACTGCTGCATTTAATCCAAGCATACAGTGAAAAATTCGGAACAGACGGGGAAGTATCCCTGTTTTCCAGCCCCGGACGCACCGAGATGGGCGGCAATCACACCGACCATCAGCACGGCTGCGTACTGGCAGGCCCGGTTAATCTAGATATGATGGCATGCGCCGGCGCAAACGGCACGATGATAGCCGTCATCCACTCGGCAGGCTATCCGGCAATCGAGGTTGACCTGTCGGTTCTGACCCCGCAGGAGGATGAGCTCGGCTCGTCTGCTGCACTGGTACGCGGCATCGCAAGCCGTCTGCACGATATGGGTTACCAGATCGGCGGCTTCAATGCCTGTGTAGACTCCACCGTTCTGGGTGGTTCCGGTCTGTCCTCGTCCGCGGCTTACGAGGTGCTGATTGGCATTATCATGAACCATCTGTTCTGCGAGGATGCCATCGACGCGGTTGCCATCGCACAGATCGGCCAGTACGCGGAAAATAAGTTCTTTGGCAAGCCCTGCGGCCTGATGGATCAGCTGGCTTGTGCAGTCGGCGGTATCATCTCGATCGACTTCAACGATCCCGCCGTTCCGATCGTCAATAAGATCAACTATGACCTGCGCTCGTCCGGTCATGTCCTGTGCATCATCGATTCGGGTGCAGACCATGCCGACCTGACCGATGAATACGCAGCCGTTTCGTCCGAAATGAAGGCCGTTGCGGCATATTTCGGCAAGCAGGTACTGCGCGAGGTCGACGAAAAGGAGTTCTGGAGCAATCTGGCAGAGGTGCGCAAGCAGGCTGGCGACCGTGCAGTGCTGCGTGCGATGCACTTCTTCTCGGATAACCAGCTGGCACTCAAGGAAGCGCGTGCGCTCGAGCAGGATGACTTCCAGTACTTCCTGTCGCTGGTCGATCAGTCCGGTCGTTCGTCTGCAATGCTGCTGCAGAACCTGTTCTGCACCGCACGTCCGCAGGAGCAGGCCGTACCGCTCACCATCGCACTGGCACAGCATCTGCTGGGCGGCGAGGGCGCTGTCCGCGTACACGGCGGCGGTTTTGCAGGTACCATTCAGGCTTACGTACCGGTTTCCATGAAGGATGCATTCCGTGCTGGCATGGAAGCTGTTCTGGGCGAGGGCTGCTGCCACTTCCTGGGCATTCGCCTGGAGGGCGGCGTCGTGATCGCGTAAGTAACATATAGGGTTTTGTTGGTTTGATCGTTTTTTAGGGGAGGTTTTCTATCATGTCTATTTTGGTTTTAGGCGGTGCTGGTTACATCGGTTCGCATACCGCACGCGCATTGGTTGATGCAGGTCATGACGTTGTCGTTGCCGACAATCTGGAAACTGGTTTCCGTGCAGCAGTTCCTGCAAAGGCACGTTTCTATGAGGGTGATATCCGTGACCGCGCTTTTGTCGATCATGTATTTGACAGCGAGAAGATCGACGGCGTTATCCACTTCGCAGCAAACTCGCAGGTTGGCGAGAGCATGCGCGATCCGCTCAAGTACTATGACAACAACCTGAGCGGCACCAAAACCCTGCTCGAGAGCATGGTTGCACACAATGTACTCAAGATCGTATTCTCGTCCACCGCAGCGACCTACGGTGAGCCCGAGCGCGTGCCGATTCTGGAGACCGACCGCACCGAGCCGACCAACTGCTACGGTGAGACCAAGCTGTCGATGGAAAAGATGATGAAGTGGGTATCTGTCGCACACGGCCTGCGCTTTGTCGCACTGCGTTACTTTAACGCCTGCGGCGCACATCCGGACGGCACAATCGGTGAGGCACACAACCCGGAAACTCATCTGATTCCGCTCATCCTGCAGGTTCCGAACGGTCAGCGTGAAGCAATCTCGATCTTCGGCAATGACTATCCGACACCGGACGGCACTTGCATCCGTGACTATATCCATGTCTGCGACCTGGCACAGGCGCACATTCTGGCACTGGAATACCTGATGAACGGTGGCGAAAACAATGTATTCAACCTCGGCAACGGCGTTGGCTTCTCGGTCAAGGAAGTCATCGACGAGGCACGCCGCGTGACCGGTCATCCGATTCCGGCCAAGGAAGAGGCACGCCGCGCAGGCGACCCGGCACAGCTGATCGCGTCGAGCGAAAAGGCCAAGACCGTACTGGGCTGGAAGCCGGAGTATGATGATCTGAACACCATCATCAAGACCGCTTGGGATTGGCACAGCAAGCATCCGCACGGATATGCGGACTGAGAGGGAGGCACACGGACATGATTGATACCGCAGTGGCCAAGCTGGTGCGATATGCCGAGAATACCGGCCTGATCGCACCCGAAGACCATATTTGGGCAGTCAATACACTGCTCGAAGCACTGAAGCTGGACAGCTACGAGGAGCCGGTGCTGGACGATGCACCGATCGACCTGCCCGCAGTTCTGGACGAGCTGATGGACGATGCACATGCACGCGGTGTGATGGAGAATGATTCCATCGTCTACCGTGATCTGTTTGATACCAGCCTGATGGGCCGTCTGACCCCGCCGCCGCGCGAGGTCATCGCAAAGTTCCGTGCACTGTACGCACAGAACCCGGTCGAGGCAACCAACTGGTACTATAAGTTCAGCCAGGATACCAACTACATCCGCCGTGACCGCATTGCGCGCGATATGCAGTGGAAGGCTGATACCGCATACGGTGAGCTGGACATCACCATTAACCTGTCCAAGCCCGAGAAGGACCCCAAGGCGATTGCGGCGGCACGTGACCTGCCGGCGGCAAGCTATCCCAAGTGCCAGCTGTGCCCGGAGAATGCCGGTTACGCAGGCCGTGTCAACCATCCTGCACGCCAGAATCACCGCATTATCCCGATCACCATTGATCAGACCCCGTGGTACATGCAGTATTCTCCGTACGTTTACTATAACGAGCACTGCATCGTGTTTAACTCGGTTCACACGCCCATGAAGATCGACCGCGCCTGCTTCCGCAAGCTGCTCGACTTCATCGGACAGTTCCCGCACTATTTCGTCGGCTCCAATGCCGATCTGCCCATCGTCGGCGGTTCCATTCTGGCGCACGACCACTTCCAGGGCGGACGGTATGAGTTCGCGATGGCAAAGGCACCGGTCGAGACCGAGCTGCACTTTACCGGCTTTGATGACATCCGTGCGGGCATCGTGCGCTGGCCGATGTCGGTCATCCGTCTGACCGCTGCCGATCCCGACCGTCTGGTCGAGCTGGCAGACCGCATTCTGAACGCTTGGCGCGGTTATACCGATGCAGAGGCAACCATTTTTGCCGAGACCGACGGCGTACCGCACAACACGATCACCCCGATTGCACGCCGCCGCGGCAGCGATTACGAGATCGATTTGGTACTGCGCAACAACCTGACCACCGAGGAGCATCCGCTCGGTCTGTATCATCCGCACGCCGAGCTGCACCACATTAAGAAAGAAAATATCGGCCTGATCGAGGTCATGGGCCTTGCCGTCCTGCCTGCACGCCTGAAAAATGAGCTGGCTGTACTGGGTGAAAAGATGGTCAAGGGTGAAGACCTGCGCGCTGACCCGCTGACTGCATCCCATGCAGAATGGGCAGAGCGCATTATGCAGGAAAATGAGGTCACCGCGGACAATGTCACCGACATTCTGCAAAGAGAGGTTGGCCTGGTCTTTGCACAGGTGCTGGAGCACGCGGGCGTATATAAGCGAACTGAGGAGGGCAAAAAGGCATTCCTGCGGTTTGCGGAAAGCGTGAATGCATGAAAATTACATGTACACCGTTTGGTGTCACCGCAGCCGGTCAGATGATTGACCGCTACACGCTGACCGATGGCGCGTGTTCGGCATCCATTCTGACGCTGGGCGGTATCTTGCAGTCGCTGATCGTTCCCGATCGCGACGGCAAGCCGACCGATATCGTGCTGGGCTTTGATTCGGTCGCAGCATACGAAGCGCAGGATTGCTACATCGGCGCGCTGCTCGGACGCTGTGCCAATCGCCTTGCGGATGGCCGCATTAAGATCAATGACAAGTCGTATACGCTGGCCTGCAACGATAATGGCGTGAATCATCTGCATGGCGGCATGGTCGGCTTTGACCGCCGCGTCTGGCAGGCTGCTGTATTGCCGGATGGCTTGCAGCTGCGCTACCTGAGCCCGGACGGGGAAGAAGGCTATCCGGGAACCATGCGGGTGACTGCGATCTATCGCTTGGAAGCGGGTAAGCTGACGTTAGAGTTCTTCGCTGAGAGCGATCAGGACACCGTCTGCAACCTGTCCAGCCACAGTTACTTCAACCTGAGCGGACATGCGTCCGGCTCGGTTGGAGATCAGACCGTTCAAGTCTGCGCCGAACGCTATACGCCGCTGGGCAAAACCAACGCACCGATCGGTGAGGTAGCACTTGTGGAGAATACACCGTTTGACCTGCGCACGGCCAAGCGTCTGGACGCAGGTTGGGACAGCGATTTTGAACAGATCGTACTGGCTGGCGGTTACGACCACAACTACATTCCGGACGGCGCGGGCATGCGTACCTTTGCGCAGGCACACTCGCCCAAGACCGGCATCACGCTGACCGTCGCATCCGACATGCCGGGTGTGCAGCTGTATACCGGAAACTTCCTGAATGACCGTCTGCCGGCTGGCAAGGACGGAGCGGCTTACGACCGCCGACATGCATTCTGCTTGGAAACTCAATTTTGGCCCAATGCATTTGTATGTCCGATCTTCCCGCAGCCTGTCTTGCGGGTGGGTCAGACCTACCATCACACGACAACCTATCAGTATTCTGTCGACCGCTGAGGTAAATCAGAATCACTGCTCTTCTTTTTCCTTCACACGAGGTACAGCACAGAGTGGAAAAGCTCTGTGCTGTACCTTTTTTATGCAAAAATTGGGCAGTCGTACGGACTGCACAGCTGCATTGTGAGCACTTGGAATGTGGAAGGGTGTTTCCATATGCCTGACACACTGGAAAGGCTCTGAGGGCATCTCTGAGCGGCAGAGAGAACAGGGAAATGGCTGCGTTATCTGCATGATAAAACGGACTGAGAACGGGCAGGAGAGGGCTTTGCCCAGTAGGGGTAAGTTAAACATCAGGCGTACCAAATGCAGCACAGAACGGCTCACAGACCGGCTGTGACAGGGCAGCTTGCACGGGAAAGACTGCCTGTAAACAGGGCATTGAAGATGCTCGGAAGGTCAGGAAAATGAAAAAGTCTGCCGCGTGCATGCGGCAGACACAAGAGGGCATAAAAAAGTACCGGCAGCTGGTTGACAGCTGCCGGTAATCTATTGGGGAGTGCAAAATCACTTTTTGCCGAGGTACTTGCGCAGGTCGAGAGCGACTGCGAGGATGATAACGAAGCCCTGTACGATGTAGGTGATTGCCGGATCGACACCCATGAACTGCAGGCAGATCTTCAGGGTCTCAAATACCAGAACACCGATCAGAACACCGGAAACACGGCCGACACCACCGTTGGTGGAAACGCCGCCGATCGTACAAGCTGCGATTGCTTCCAGCTCGTAGCCGAAGCCGGTTGCGGTCGAAGCGCCGCCTGCCTTTGCGCCCAGCAGGAAACCGCCGAGGCCGTACAGAACAGCTGCGAGGATGTAAATGCGGATCAGAGCGGCAGAAACGTTAACACCTGCGACTTCGGCTGCATTCTCGTTGCCGCCGATTGCGTACATGTACTTACCATGACGGGTCTTGTTGAACAGAACCCACATGTAAATGCCGACGAGCAGGGCGATGATGGGCAGGTAGGGGATGGGACCCAGGCTGCCGAAAGCGATCTGAGAGTAGCTCTGCTTGAAGCCGCCGAGAGGCTGGTTGTTGGTGATAACCGAGCACAGACCGTAAACGATGGTCTGCATACCCAGAGTAGCGATGAACGGGGGAACCTTCAGGAATGCGATAACGCAGCCGTTGATCGCGCCGAAGAAAGCAACGATCAGCAGAACGATGATCAGTGCAACAGCGACCGGCATGTCAGGCAGCCAGGGCAGCATGCGTGCGGTGTAGGTAACGTCCTGCAGCAGCATAGCGGACAGGCAGGCGGACAGACCAACCATACGGCCGGCCGACAGGTCGGTACCCTTGGTGATGAGGCATCCAGATACGCCGCAGGCGATGATGAATCGAGGAGCGACGTTGATGAGCAGGTTTTTACCGTTGCTGCTCGTAAAGAAGTTCTGTGTGGTCAGACCAACGAAGAGCGCGAGCAGAGCAATCAGAATGATAATCGCGTTGTTTGAGGCAAATTGCTTGACGCTTTTGGCGTTGATTTTGCCTTTCTGTGCAGAGAGATTAGCCATATTTCTTTTTCCTCCTACTTACTCAAAACGGGTTGCCAGTTCCATGATGTTCTCCTGATTGGCTTCCTTGCCATCGAGAACACCGGTGCAGCGACCGTCACACATAACCATAATGCGGTCGGACATGCCCATCAGCTCACTCATCTCGGACGAGATCAGGATGATGCTCTTGCCCTGTTTCGCCAGATCGGCGATAATGCAGTAGATTTCGTATTTTGCACCGACGTCGATACCGCGGGTGGGTTCGTCCAGAATGAAGATATCCGGATCATTTGCCAGCCAGCGGCTGATCAGAACCTTCTGCTGGTTACCGCCGGACAGCGTCTGAATCAGTGTCTTGGAAGAAGGAGTTTTGATGGACAGCTTGGCAACGTTATCCTGTACCAGCTTTTCGATCTTGTTATCGTCCAGCAGGCAGCCGCCGATCAAGTACTTATTGAGCGAAGCGATGGATACGTTGTCCGCGATGGACAGCACGCCCATGATACCGGTCGCGCGTCGATCTTCGGTCAGCAGTGCGATACCGCTCTTGATTGCATCGGCAGGCCGATTGATCTTGAGCTCCTTCCCTTTATACTTGACCGTGCCCTTGCTGTGGCAGCGCAGACCGAACAGGCCTTCCATCAGCTCGGTACGCTGGGCACCGACCAGACCGGCAACGCCCAGGATCTCGCCCTTGCGGACGTTGAAGGAGACGTTGCGGAAGCTCTTGGGGTTGATGGAAGTGAAGTCATTGACTTCAAATACGACTTCACCGGGGTGATTGTCGCGATGGGGATACAGATTGCTGAGCTCTCGACCGACCATCTTGGTGATGATCATATCGGTGGTCAGTTCCTTTGCGGCCCAGGTGCCGATATACTGACCGTCACGCATGATGGTGACTTCGTCCGAGATGCGCAGAATCTCGTCCATCTTATGGCTGATGTAGACGATGGAGACACCGCGGTCACGCAGCTCGTTTACGATGGTGAACAGCGCTTCGACTTCGGCAGCCGTCAGCGAGGAAGTCGGCTCGTCCAGGATGAGCACCTTGCAGTCTGCCGAGACTGCCTTTGCGATCTCAACCAGCTGCATCTGAGAAACACTCAGCGTACCCAGCTTGGTCTTGGGATCGTAGGGAAGATGGACTTCCTTCAGTACAGCGGCTGCGTCCTCGTACATCTTCTGATGATCGATGAACGAAAACGGACCGAACTTCTTGAGCGGGAAGCGACCGGTGTAGATGTTCTCACCGACGCTGCGCTCGGGAATGGGCTGAAGCTCCTGGTGCACCATGGCGATGCCGCGATGCAGTGCATCGAGCGGGCCCTTGATCTGCACCTTTTCCCCCTCATAATAAACTTCGCCCTCGTCCATGTGATAAATGCCGAACATGCATTTCATCAGTGTGGATTTTCCGGCACCGTTTTCGCCCATCAGCGCATGAACCGTACCGGGACGCAGCTTCAGTTGAGCGTGATTGAGTGCTTTGACGCCGGGGAACATTTTTACCACGCCCCGCATTTCCAAACGATATTCCGACACTTGGCCGACCCCTTTCTATGTAAGATCCTCAAAACATTCCTGTTTTAAAAAATACAGCTTTATTGGCTTATTTTCGGTAAAGCTGCATTTGTTAGAACAGCAAGGGATAAAGAAAACGAGGTACGTGCGCTAAGCACACGCACCTCGTTCGGATTGCTATGAAGAGAAGAAAGTTCAGAACATTACTTGATGTATTCCTGAGCGTTCTCGGGGGTTACCTTGACGTAGTCAACGTAGATGGACTGCTCGCCAGCTGCAAAGGTCTTGCCGCCGAGGAGGTCTTCCATGGAAGCAACAGCCTGGGTTGCCTGGCCGTTTGCATCGTTCAGAACGGTACCGGTCATGTTGCCAGCAACAACTTCGTTCAGAGCAGCGTCCAGTGCGTCAACGCCTACCAGGTAGATGTCTTCGTTTACAGTGCGGCCTGCTGCCTGGATTGCCTGCAGAGCACCGATTGCCATGTCGTCATTGTTGCAGAATACGACTTCGATCTGATCGCCGAACTTAGCAAGGTCGTTCTGAGCAATTTCCTGACCCTTGTTGCGGTCCCAGTCGCCGCGCTGCAGGTCGAGCTGCTCAACGGTCATGCCAGCGTCGGTCAGAGCCTTAACGGAGTACTCGGTACGCAGCTTCGCATCAATGTTCTCGGGGTCGCCCTGAATCATGATGTAGGAGATCTTGCCGTCGCCGTTGATGTCGCCCTTGTTCTCGGTCTCGAGGATCAGCTCGCCCTGGAAGGTACCGGACTGAGCAGCGTCACAGCCGACGTAAACGAGCTTCTCGTAAGCTGCCATCTGGTCAGCGGTGGGCTCACGGTTGATGATGACGGTCGGGATATCAGCCTGCTTAACAGATGCGATGATGCTGTCAGCAGCGGAGGTCATAACCGGGTTGATGATCAGCGCGTCAACGCCCTGGGTGATGAAGGTGTTGATCTGCTCGGTCTGCTTAGCCTGGTCGTTGTTGCCGTCTACTACGGTAACCTCATAACCCTTTTCCTCCAGCTGCGCCTGCAGGGCGTTACGGTAGGTGGTCATGAATGCGTCGTCGAACTTGTAGATGCAAACGCCAACCTTGAGCTTCTCGCCCGTGGACTCAGCGGTCTGGGTATCACCCGAGGTGGAGGTGTCAGCGGCCTGGTTTCCACCGCAAGCTGCGAGGGAAAGACACATTGCTGCGGACAGCATCAGCGCAAAAAATCGTTTCATGATAAATTCGCTCCTTTTCACTTTTACTCTTCTTTCTTTTCTCCGAGCAGTCCGTCTCTTTACTCAGGCGGTCTGTTCTTTGTGTTTCCATTGTAGCACTAGGAAAGACGGGATGGCAAGCGTAGAATGTGTTTTTACTAAATTTTTAGTTCCTCTCACAATTTCCTATCTGTGCCTTTGGGAAAATTGCACAACGCATTTGCTGAATCCTACAATTTATAGCGAATGAATTTGACGTTACAGCAAAAAGATGGATAAATTCCTGTGTTTTCGAGCAAATTTTTACTTGATTTTCGGGTGTAGTTCAGATTAAAATGGGTAATAGAATTTACTTGGTAAAATTCGATAACAGTGTAATTGATCAAAAAAGGCGGTGCTGACGATGGCGACTCTCAAAGAGCTTGCAGCCTATACAAATCTTTCTATTGCGACCATATCGCGTATCCTCAATAATGACCCCACCATGGTAGCCAGCGAAGATACGCGCCGCCGTGTCTTGGAAGCCGCCGGCGCGTTGGGATATAAGAAGCACAATAAGGGCAAGGTGAGCGCGGTGCTGCGTTTTGGCGTGGCTGAGATGCTCACACCGGCAGAACAGCTGGAAGACCCGTTTTATCTGTATTTGAAAAATTTCGTGGCACAGGAGTGCATGGAGCAGAAGATCGACCTCATCCCGCTTCTGCGGGACGGAGAGAGTTTTACCTGTCCCTATCCGCTGCCGCTCAACGGCATCATTGCCATCGGAATTTTTACCAGAACGCAGATTGAAGCGCTGCACCAGCTGAGCGATACGCTGGTTTTTGTGGATTCCTCGCCCGATGAAGCGCGCAGCGATTCGGTGGTAATTAACTACCGTTTGGGCATTGAGCACGCACTCGATCACCTGTTCTCGCTGGGACATCGCCAGATCGGCTTTGTCGGCCCGGCGAATAAACTGGACGATTGGAAACAGCCTGCACCCGAGGTGCGCCGTCAGCTGTTCATTCACTTTATGAGTGCGCGAAATGACTATGACAGCAGTTTCCTCATCGATGTACCTACCAATGCAGCACTCACAGAGCGTGCGGTAACTGAGCACCTGCGACAGGGCAAACCACTGCCAACCGCTTTCCTGACGGCAAACGAAGAAAATGCAATCGGTACCGTACGTGCGCTCAAGGCAGCAGGCCTGTCCATTCCGCAGGATGTGTCGATCATTTCCTTTAATGACACGCCGCTGTCTGAGCTCATGGAACCGCCGCTGACCTCCATTTCCACCCGTGTACAGGAGATGAGCAGCATTGCGGTACATCTGCTGACCGAGCGGTCGAGCAGCACGGGGTATTTGAGAGATATTCCGGTGAAATTGATCGTTCCGCCCACGCTGGTTGTCCGTGCGAGCACGGCTGCACCTCCGGTTGGCTCGGCTTCCGACGATATGATCGAGATGCAGGATGGCTGATGATAAAAGTTTATTATTTTAAAAAGTATAGATTAAAATTCTAATAATGCGTTTTTACAATCCCCGTGCTGTGAGAAAAGCAGCATGGGGATTTTTTGTCACATGTTATAATTATAGCTGAAATGGAAAGAAAATCCTGTCGGAAACAAGTGAGGTACGCAAAATTTTACTGAAATTATGATTTCGATTTCACAAGGGACTTTGGGGCAATTACGAGCAGATATCGTGTCTATGAAAGATCAGTATTTCGTGACAAAAACAGCGGATTTTTACGCATATCAGCCATATAAAGGTGAGAATGTGACAAAAATGCAATTGACAAGATCTGGAAGCGGTGTTATACTCCTGATTAAGATAAAAGAGTTAGTTAAAGCTAACTACGCGAAGCGGGGTTGCCGAGTGAAATACCGGGAACCTATCGACAATGGTTAGTTTGAACTAACTCGAGATTTGAAGGAGGAAGATTTTTGAAGCAGAAGAATTTGATTGCGGCAGTCTTTGCCGCAGCGCTAGTGCTGCAAACACAGGCAGCAGCGGCAGAATTCTCGGATTTTCCGACCGATTGGTCGGCAGCAGCCCTGACACGCGCGGTAAACGACGGCTTGCTGTCGGGCGCGAATGGCAAGATAAATCCGAGTGGAAAATTGACCCGTGCAGAGATGGCTGCCATTATGAACCGTGCCTTTGGCGCAACCGAGCAGGCAAAGTTAGACGGGTATCAGGATGTCAGTCCGCAGGCGTGGTATTATACCGAACTGGCCAAAGCGGTGCAGATGGGAACCTTCCAGGGCGGGGACGGCAAATTGCTTCCCGATCGTGAAATTACACGCGAGCAGGCATTTACGGTGCTTGCCCGCGCCTTTGCGCTGGAAGACGGTAAAAGTGCGGCGTTGAACAGATTTACCGACGGAGATCAGGTTTCGGACTGGGCAAAGGGCGCAGTCGCGGCACTGGTGGAAGGTGGATACGTGGGTGGTGCACAGGGCAAATTGAATCCCCAGAGTGGCATCACCCGTGCGGAATTTGCACAGGTCATGTGCAATCTGGTCGGTATGTATATTGATGCACCGCAGACGGTCACGCAGGCCGCACAGGGCAATCTTGTCGTGCGTGCATCGGGTGCGACCCTGCAGGGCATGACGGTGAGCGGCGATTTGGTGCTGGCCGACGGCATTGGCACCGGAGACGCAACATTGGAAAAAATGACCGTGGACGGTCGTCTGATCGTGCGCGGTGGAGGTGTGGACTCGATTCATCTGATTGACACCAAGATCAAGGGCGGCGTTGTGCTGAAAAATCCCAATACGGCAACCCGCTTGGAGATCAAGGACAGCGCACTCGATCAGGTAGAAGCGACCAGCGATCTGATTGTTGACGGTGACATTGCCGAGGTCCATTTGACCAGCTCGGCAAAGGTAGACATCCGAAGCGGCAAGATCGGTACGATTACGGTCGATGAACAGGCCAAGGGCAGCCAGATCACAGTCGAAAGCGGTGCACAAGTGGAATCGATTGCAGTCAACGGCGCACAGGTCGAGATCAGCGGCAAGGGTACGGTCAAGACCGTGCAGGCAGATGCAAATGACGTGACGGTGACAACGCCCAATACCGAGGTCACCGTGGCAAGCGGTACCAGCGGCGTCAAGGCAGGCGGTCAGATGGTCAAGGCCGGACAGAAGGCCAAGATCAGTGCCGACGGCACGGATGCGGCAGTGAGCGATATCAAGCTGGAGGAGGGCGAGACGCCTAAGAGCGATAAGCCGGGCTCGGGCACGGTACATCGTTCGATGAAACGGGATTCCTCTGCGTCCGGCAGTTCGTCTGACACAGCCAGCGGTACGTCCACCCCGTCCAAGCCGTCCGAAAATCCGTCTGGTAAACCGGAAGCCGACCTCAAACTCGCGGTAAATCTGATCGACCTCAAGTATGCACAGTATGTGGTGATCACCTTTGCTGAGAACACCAAGGTGACCGAGTACACGGTGGAAATCGACGGTCAGGCGATTGCCGAGCGTGATCTGCGATACGTTGACCACAGCGGACGGATCGTAAAATGGGAGCCGATGAACGGCTGGAAGCTCAACGATGCACATACGGTGACCGTCACCCGCAAGGAGGACGGCAGTCGTCAGACCGTACCGGTTGAGCTGCTCGAAAAGAAGAAGTAAGGAGGGGAAAAACGCATGAATTGCAAGAAATTCGGTCGTGCAGCGGCATCGATGGCGCTGGTCCTGTCGGTCGTCAGTACGTCGGCTATGGCCGCGCCGGCTGATCTTATGGGTCATGATTCGCTGTACGTCTGGGACTACCATCTGACCAATTACGATAAAAACGGAAGCATTCGTGTCACACCGGAGAAGACCACGTTTGCCCTGCCCAGTGACCAGCAGGACAGCGGTGTTCCGGCGTATTTCGCGCCTGATGCCGTGATTTCCGAGACCGGCGGCGGTGGATACGGGGTCAGCGGACAGGTCGAGATTCAGCTCAGTTACGAGAGCGAGCGCGACCGCGCATGGGTGGATGCCATCCGTACCGATGACAGCAGCAGCGTGCAGCTGGTGTCGTTTGACGAAAATAAGCGCACGGTCAATGCAGCGCTGGGCTGTTCTTTTGAGATCGGTGTTAAGTCTTCTGATGGCAAGCATACGGTTGCCAAACTGACCATCCCGCTCGGACAGAGCAATTTTTATTCCAATGGACGGTATTACGTGCGCGTTCGTGCCGAGGGCAAGGAAACCGCACTGATTCCCATTCATGTCGTAAACGACAAGGCGCCGACCATCACCCCGCAGCTTGACCCGGTTTGGACGACCGAGCCCAAGGCGTTTTTTGATGTGTCCGATATGACCTATGGCGTGCTCATGCCGGCCTACGCTGCCGAGTTGACCTACCCGGACGGCACGACCAAGCCGCTGACCATCATGAAAGACTGGTATCTGATCGGCAATCTGTTTGTATTATATAATGATAATGAGAAGGAAGCGCTGTTTACACAGCTCGGCACCTATACCCTGACCGTGCATTCGACCGGTTTTAAGGATATGTCGTGCACGTTCGAGATGGAAAAGGGACAGCCCATTCCGGGATACACCGTAGACCGAACGCCTACAGCAAAACCTAAGCCCAAGCCGGTGCGCGTTGACGCAGTCAGCCGCGCGACGGGCGGCGGCAGCGGCAGCGGCGGTGAAGGCAGCATGGTCATGCCGGCAAACATTATTTTTAATGAAGACCTGCTGAGCAATGCGCAGATTCTCGGCAAGCTGGGACTGCGCACGCCGGAGAGCAACAGCATCAACAGACGCTGGAGTTTTCTGATGAAGAATAAGTGGGATGCAGTGTATGATGCAGACAGACGGCGTGGATACGACTGGATGGATTATATGGATGCCGTGCAGCGTGCCAAGAAAAACGGCGAGTATCTGACTTTTGAGGAGTATGCAAAGCACGGAAAACTCAGCGGCGGCAATCCGTATGCCATCAAGGAAGTGCTGGAAGACGGTCTGCTTGGTGAAACCCAGATGGGCGGCGTTTATCTGGGCAAACTGGCACCGAACATGGAATTGATTGACGCAAAGGGACAGAAACGTCCCGACCAGCTCATCCCGGAAGGCGAAGATATGATTTTGTCGTGTGATGATGCGGCTTACCTCAAGGCGATCACGGGTATTATGGTCGACGATCATCAGTTCCCGCGTCTGGAAGAGGGCAGAGACTACAAGATCGACGACAATCGCCTGACCGTTTATGGTCGCTCGCTGGCGGACTTCGATTTTGGTCCCAAGCGCATTACGCTGGATGCCGATGGCTACCGCAGAACCTACCTTAATATCGTTTATGGCAAGAATCTGGAACAGAATGTCCAGCTGGAAGCCAAGAAGCCGACGTTTGGACATGATGAGGCGGTCTTTGTCCGACTCACAAACACCCAGGGTGACTTTATGAAGCACCTGCAAAAGGTTGAGATCATCGATCCCAAGGGTGTGACGACCCAGCTGCTGACCAAGGATCAGGGCGGCGATTCCAGCAACGACTGGTACACGGTCAACGACAACACGACGATTGGTATTCTGCCGGGTGCGTTTACGCAGAACGGAACCTATACCGTTCAGGTAACTGCCAAGTATTACGGTATGCGCTCGACTAAGGTGGAACTGACCGGTGAACTGCCTGAGATTGGTATTTCTAAGGTCAGCGGTACCCGTGTTGCACCGGAAGGAACCTATCAGCTGACGCTGAATGAAGAAAACGGCAAATGGAGACTGAAAAAGTATCAGATTACGGTCAACGGAATCCGATATCTGGAACAGACCGAGTCGGACACCCTGCGTGACAATATGTTTTGCTGGAATGTCAGAACGGAAAACCAGCCCGTACTCTATCTCAGCCCGAGCGCGTTCAGCAAGGAACAGAACGAGATTCTGATTACGCTGGAAGGCTATGCACCAGTGCGTATGCTGGTAGATGCGGCCAGCGGCTATGCCGTGATGACGCGGGAGGAGACCATGCCTGAGGGCAAGGAAGCGCCTGCATTTGACAGTGCACAGCGGGTGACCGATACGGCAAAGCCCGATCATTACCGCATTCACCTGAGCGGAGACGCACAGGATTATCTGAATGCGATCGGTGCGTATACCAAGGTAACCGTGCAGCATGGCGACGACACCAAGACCTACCAGCATCAGAAGATCCTGTCGGGCAAGCACAGCTTTGCGGTACAGGATGGACTGTTGGAGCTGACCGCGGACGGCTTCCAGACCGGAAAGAACACGGTGACCATCGCGCAGGTCGGTGGATTCAAGCCCCTGACCTTTACGGTTACGGTATCCGAGGAAGCACCGAGCGACGACTTTGACGCACGTGCGCAGATGCCGACAGTGGAAAAGAAGTACGGATATTATATGCTGAATTATAAGGCGTTCTCCAATGAGGCAGTAGCAGAGTGGCTGCGCACGGTGACCGGCGTACAGGTCAACGAGACCCCGTATACTTCGACAGAGTATGCAAGCAGCGTTTACCATGACACCGAATATAATGTATACTCGGAAAAACGAACGATTTATCTGGGTGCCAAAGCGTTCCAGGATGGAAAGGACAACACCATTGTTCTGACCAGCGGTAAGGATACGCTGACGCTGCGCATGACCTCTGATCTTAAAATCGAGGTCGTAAACTAACGCACATATCATAGGATTACTTCCCAATATAAAAAAGACGGCTGACCGCGGGGTCAGTCGTCTTTTTTGGAGTAGTAGGGGAAATTTTATGCTTCAAGCGATGCGATCACTTCATTCCGATAGGGAATGGAGGGGACCGCACCGGCACGGGATACCGCGATGGAAGAAGCCTTTGCGCTCATGCGCAGGATGTCGGGGATTTCCATGCCCTGTGCAAGACCGGCAATGAAATAGCCGGTAAACGTGTCGCCAGCTGCGGTGGTGTCCACAGCCTTGATCGGGAAGATGGGCTGGAAGTGCTTGCAGGACTGGTCGGCATAGACCGCGCCGTCCGAACCCAGCGTCAGCACGACGGCTGCGTGCGGGAAGCGCTCCCGGATGCTGTCAATGATCGCGTCGGGCTCGCGGCAGCCGGTCAGCTGGTAGCCCTCGATCTCATTGAGCAGGAACAGGGAAATCTTGGTCATATCAACCGCCTTGAGCTTATCGTCGAAGGGGGAAGGGTTGAGTACGATCTTCATGCCCTGTGCATAGCCGCGGTCGACGATGTAGGGCAGCAGATTGACCTCGTTTTGCAGCAGCAGGATATCGCCCTGGTCAAATTGGCTGATGACTTCATCAACATAGGCCTCGGTCAGTGCCTGATTGGCACCGCCGTAGAGCAGAATGCAGTTTTGAGCGTTTTTGTCGATCTGGATGATGGCATGACCGGTGCGTGCATCGACCGTGCGGATGTAGTCGGCATGAATGCCGTACTCCCGGCAAGCGTCCAGAAATACGCCGCCGTCCGCACCGATCATACCGCCCTGATAGACTTCCACACCAGCTTTTGCCAGTGCGACCGACTGGTTCATACCCTTTCCACCCAAAAACAGCTGTAATTGGGTGGAGGACTGGGTTTCACCGGGTTCGACGATATGATCGACCGTGTACACATGATCGAGGTTCATAGAACCGATGTTGAGTACTTTCATAAGACACTCCTTATGCGTTGTCCTTGGTAATCAGAGTTACCTCGACGGGAATGGATTTTTCGATGGTCTCGCCGTTAATCAGCTTGACTGCGTTCTCGACAGCGGTCTGACCGATCAGATCGGGCTGCTGTGCGATGGTTGCGCCCATGCGTCCGGCCTTGATGGCAGCGATCGCGTCATCGGTTGCGTCGAAGCCGACCACCAGAATGTCCTTGCCAGCGCCTGCGACAGCCTCGACAGCACCGAGCGCCATCTCATCATTTGCCGCAAAGACCGCCTTGATGTTGCCATTGGACTGGAGCATGTTCTCCATGACCGTCATACCCTCGGTGCGGTCGAAGTTTGCGGTCTGGCTGGCGACGACGTTCAGCTTTTCATCTGCGATGTTGTGGAAGCCTTCACCGCGGTCGATGGCAGCCGATGCACCCGGGGTGCCCTGGAGCTCCGCGACCTCGACGCCCTCGCCCAGGGTATCGACGATGTACTGGGTTGCGAGTTCAGCGCCGGCGACGTTGTCGGACGCGATCTGGCAGTCAATGTCAACGCCGTTGACCGCGCGGTCAACCGAGATGACCTTGACGCCCTGATCCATGGCAGCCTGCACGGCACCGGTGACCGCATCCGAGTCAACCGGGTTGACGATCAGCACGCTGATGTTCTTGGAAACCAGGTCTTCGATGTCGCTGACCTGCTTGGTAACGTCATCGCCTGCGTCTACGACAGTCAGCGAAACGCCCAGATCCTGTGCAGCCTTTTCCGCGCCCTCAGCCAGGGTGACAAAGAACGGGTTGTTCTGGGTGGAGATCGAAAGACCGATCGCACCGCTCTTTTCACTGGCCGAGGAGCCCGAGCCTTCACCGTCAATGGTGACCATACAGCCGCTCATGGTGAACACGGTCAGTGCACTTAATACGAACGCAATAAATTTTTTCATTGGTAAATCCCTCTTCTCATCTCTTGCTGTCGGACAGTACGGCTACCAGAATGACAATCGCCTTGATGACATCCTGATAGTATGACGTGACTTCCAGAATATTCAGACCATTGTTGAGCACTGCGATAATCAGGACACCGGCAACCGTGCCGATGATCTTACCGCGGCCGCCGCTCATGCTGGTGCCGCCCAGAGCAACCGCTGCGATTGCATCCAGTTCATAGCCGTCGCCCAGCGTCGGCTGTGCGGAGTCGACACGAGAGATCATGATGAGGCCTGCCAATGCGGCGAGGAATCCCGAAATAGAGTATACCATAATTCGCACGCGAGTGGTATTGACACCGACCAGCGTTGCACATTTTTCATTGCTGCCGGTTGCGTAGATGCGGCGGCCAAAGCAGGTGCGATTGAGGATGAAATAGAAGATCGCGAAGACCAGAACCAGAATGATCGCCGGGATCGGGATCTTGAGGTCGGGGTTGAAGCTGGAAGCGATGTTGCCCTTACCGATGAGCTTGAACAGGAATGCACCGCTTTCGCTGCTGATGTTGGCAGCCAGACGGGAAATCGGCTTGCCGTCGGTGATAATCATGGCAAGACCACGGTAAGCGGTCATGGTGATGAGGGTTGCGATGAACGGCTGCAATCTGCCCTTGGTGACCAGCAGACCGCTGATTGCACCGAGCAGCGTGCCGACGATGAGTGCGATGATGATGGCGGCAAAAGCGGGGAAGCCAGCCATGAGCAGCTCGGCACAGACGACCGCGCTGAGTGCGAAGGTCGAGCCGACCGACAGATCGATGCCGTCCGACAGGATGACGCAGGTCATACCGACCGCGATCAGTCCGTTAAACGATGCCTGACGGAGCAGGTTCAAGAGGTTGCTGGGCTGACGGAACTCGGCGCTGATGAGGCTCAAAATGATCACAAGTGCCGCCAGTGCAATAAACGCGCCATATTCGCCAACGATGGCGTTTAATTTTTTACTTTTCTGATTCATGCGATGTTACCCCCAGTCGCTAATGTCATAATCTTTGCCTGATCGGCTTCGGCTGCGTTCACGATGCCCGTGACGCGTCCCTCGCATACGACCATGATGCGGTCGCTCATGCCCAGCACCTCGGGCAGCTCGGAGGAGACCAGAATAATGGCCACACCCTGCGCCGCGAGCTGGTTTATGATGTTGTAAATCTCTTTCTTTGCACCGATATCCACGCCGCGGGTGGGCTCGTCGAGAATGAGGATTTTGGGCTGTTTGTACACCCACTTTGCGATAACGACCTTTTGCTGGTTGCCGCCGCTGAGACTGCCGCATTCCTGATCGGCGTTGAAGCAGCGGATACGGAACTCTTCGATGCCCTGCTTGACCAGTGTATTGCGCTTGGCGTTCGAGATCACACCGCGATTGGACACACGGTCGAGGTTTGCAAGTTCGATGTTCTGCGCGATGCTCTTGTCGAGCAGCAGACCCTCGGTCTTGCGGTCCTCGGTGATGAAACCGATGCCCGCGTGAATGGCGTCGCGGGTGTTGTGAATCTTGACCTCGGCACCGTCGATAAAGATTTTACCTTCCACAACCGGCAGATTGCCGAAGATGGCCTGCATGATCTCGGTGCGTCCGGCACCCATCAGACCGCTGACACCCAGTACCTCACCGGCGTGTACCGAGAAATTAACGCCGTGGAAGAGCGATTTGTGAGACAGATTTTCCACGCGCAGCACTTCATTACCGATGGTCAGGTGACGCTGCGGGAAGCGCTCGCCGATGGTACGGCCGATCATCATTTGAACGACATCGTCCATCGTGATGTCCTTGATGTAGCGGGTGTCGATGTACTCACCGTCACGCAGGATGGTGATGCGGTCGCACAGTGCAAAGATTTCCTCCATGCGGTGCGAGATGTACACGATGGATACGCCCTTGGCCTTGAGCGACTTCATGACCTCAAAGAGCACTTCGGTCTCGCTCTGGGTGAGTGCTGCGGTCGGTTCGTCCATGATGAGCACCTTGGCATCGACCATCAGTGCCTTGCAGATTTCGACCATCTGCTGCTGACCGACGCTCAGCTCGGACATGACTGCGCCGACCGGGATATGTACGCCCATCTTGTCCATGATTTCCTGTGCCTTTTTGCGCATGGCCTTGCGGTCACAGACACCGAACTTGTTGGCAATCTCCTTGCCCATGAACAGGTTTTCCTCAACTGTCAGATCAAAGAGAACGTTGAGCTCCTGATAGATGAACACGATGCCGGCCTTTTCAGCTTCCTGCGGGTTCTTGTAGCGAACCTCCTTGCCGTCGACCAGAATGGTGCCGCTGTCATACTGGTAAACACCGGTCAGGATCTTCATCAGGGTGGATTTACCTGCACCGTTTTCGCCCATCAGGGCGTGAACTTCGCCATCTTTGAGGAAGAAACCGGCGTTTTTCAGCACCTGATTGGAGGTGAATGCCTTGTTGATCCCCTTCATTTCGATATGCATGGTATCCCTCTCTTTCAATCGGCAAAAATGCAGCCCGACTGTAAAATGATGTTGGCGTAGGGTGTGGTCTCGCCGGTGCGGATGACAGCCTTGCAGTCCGCGGTCTTTGCCTTGAACGCGGTGTGGGGCACAAACTCAACGTCAACCTTCTGTCCCTCGAAAAGTGCCTGAATTTTTGCGAGCATGTCGGGGTTTTGGTCGGTGATCTCCTCGGCGAGGATGATCTTTTCCACTTTCATGTCCTGTAAGACAAGCTCGAGCACGCGGATGAAGGGCGGTTCTCCGAATGCGAGTGCGAGGTCGATGCGCTCCGTGCTGTCGGGAATGGGCAGGCCGCAGTCGCCGATCGCGATTTGGTCGGTGTGACCCATGTACGACAGAACACGGGAAACATCGCTGTTGAGAATGCCGTTTCTTTTCATGTTTGTGATCTCTCCTTTTCCCTGTGAGATTTAATACGCCGTAAAAGTTTCTTTGAAACCCGTTTCAAGTGAGTTCATCATACGCTTGACCCGATAAAAAGTCAACAGGTTGATTTGCATTTCTACGTTTCCGCCAGATTGGCAAGGCGGTTATTGGCAATTTTAGACAAGGATATTTTAGACAAAAATAAGTTAAAAAATTAACAAAAACCGAGCAGCATATACGATAAACTAGGTGTTTTGCACAGAAGAGGAGAACAGAGGGAAGAGGCCGGTCGGAGTCTTCGCAGAGAACGGTCTTTTGCGTGAAAATGTATAGAAAGTTGTCCTTGTTGTGCCTGTATTCCGATGCTATAATGCTAGTGTAAGAGTTATTCCATGGCGAGGTGTGATATGGCCAGCATTCGTGACGTGGCTAAGCTTGCGGGCGTATCGCCTGCAACCGTGTCCCGTGTGATGAACGGGACGGCAAACGTGACAGAGGAAAAAAGAGAAAAGGTACTGCGGGCGATCAGTGAGACCGATTTTGTGCCCAATGAGGTGGCGCGCACGCTGTTTAAAAAGTCCAGTAAGACCATCGGATTCATCATCCCCAGTATTCAGAACCCGTATTTTACCCAGATGGCCGACGTGATCGACCGGGCGGCGAAAGAACTGGGATTTCGCATCCTGTTGTGCAATGTCGAGCACGATCTCGACCGGGAGCGCTCGGCGATTCAGATGTTGATTTCGGCCAATGCGGACGGCATCATCATCGCGTCCAACAACAGCGAATTGCAGCACGAGCTGTCCCAGTGTGAGATTCCGGTCGTGATTCTAGACTCTCTGTTTCGGACGAAGGATGTCAATGCCTATATCTACTGCAATTATTATCAGGGCGGCATGATGGCTGCCGAGCACCTGCACAAATGCGGCTGCCGCAAGATCGTGTGCATCAAGGGACCGCAGCAGTTGTTTACCGCGCAGGCGCGTTATCAGGGATATGTCGATTTTTGCGAGGACAACGGCATCGAGCAGCATTCCATCGAGTGTGACTATGATTTTCACGCCGGAATGGCGGTCACCGAGGAGCTACTGAGCTCCTATCCCGATGTAGACGGCATCATTGCCTGCAACGACATCGTTGCGATCTCGATTTACAAGATTCTGCACAAGCGCAACATTTCGGTGCCCGAGCAGATTCAGCTCATCGGCTTTGATGACGTGCATCTGTCCTCGCTGATCTCACCCGAGCTGACCACCATTCATCAGCCGATCGAGGAGATGGGGCGCAAGGCCATCTCGATCATCTGCGACCCGGAAGGGCTGGAAAAGCGGGGCAAGCAGTTTGTATTCCCGGTTCACCTCATCGAGCGCGAGACCACCTGTATGAAAAAACCTTTGTGACATGAAAACAGGACAGCATGCTGTCCTGTTTTTTTATATCCGCCTGTGACTTTACAGGGCACAGGGCGATTTGCTATGATAAGAGTAGCAACAAATCGCGGAGCGCAATTTTTCTGCACTCTGCTGGAAATTTTCCTGGAAAGAAGGGATTTTTATGCGTCTTTTGCATCTGGCCGACCTGCATTTGGGCAAGCGGGTGAATGGATTTTCCATGCTGGACGATCAGAAATATATCCTGTCACAGATTTTGACCATCATCGATACCTATACGCCGCAGGCGGTTGTGATCGCCGGGGATGTGTACGACCGTACCATTCCGCCTGAGGAAGCAGTCAGTCTGTTCGATCACTTTCTGGTGCAGCTGTCCAAGCGCAAGCTGGATGTCTTTCTCATCAGCGGCAACCACGATTCCGCCGAGCGCGTCGCCTTTGGCAATCAGCTGATGGAGGCCAGCGGCATTCACGTCTCGCCGGTCTATCAGGGTGAGGTGCAGCCCATTGTACTCACAGACGCGGCAGGAGAGGTCGCATTTTACCTGATTCCGTTCCTCAAACCGGTGCATGTGCGTCCCTTTTTCCCGGATGCAACGATCGAGGACTACACCGATGCCATGCGCACGGTGGTGGACAGTTTAAAACTGGACACAAACCGCAGAAACGTGGCGGTCGTCCACCAGTTTGTCACCGGTGCGGCGCTGAGCGGCTCGGAAGAGCTGGCTATCGGTGGACTGGACGCGGTGGATGCGAGCGTATTTTCTCCCTTTGACTATGTCGCCCTCGGCCATCTGCACGGTGCACAGCGCGCGGGCGGTGATGGCATCCGCTATGCCGGTTCACCGCTCAAATACTCGATTTCCGAGCGTAACCAGAACAAGAGCGTCACGCTGGTCGACCTGGTCGACAAGGACACAGTCAATGTGCAGCTCATTCCCTTGCAGCCCAAACGGGATGTCTGCCAGTTCTGCGGTACGTTTGAAGATCTGATGGCACGGCAGGAGGTATGCGAGGACTACTGCGAGATCATCCTGACCGATGAACAGGATATCCCGAACGCGATGAACCGCCTGCGTGCCCTGTATCCCAACCTCATGCACATGGCCTACGACAACACGCGCACGCGCAGTCAGACTTCGGTGTTGGGTGCACGCGCGCCGCTGGCGCAGCCGATCGAACTGTTTGAGGAACTGTATGAGGCGCAGAACGGACAGTCCATGAACGATGAGCAGCGCGCATACATGCGTGAGCTCATCGCGGAGATTTGGGAGGGAGAGCAATGAGACCGATCAAACTGACCATGTCGGCTTTTGGGCCGTACGCGGGAAAATCGGAATTGGAGCTGGACAAGCTGGGGCAAAACGGTCTGTATCTGATTACCGGTGACACCGGCGCGGGAAAGACCACGCTGTTTGATGCAATCACCTTTGCATTGTACGGCGAGACCAGCGGACGCAACCGCAATGCGACCATGCTGCGCTCCAAGTACGCCGATCCCAAAACCCCGACCTATGTGGAATTGGTATTTTGCTACCGCGACCAGCGGTACACCATTCGCCGCAACCCGACTTACGAGCGCCGCGCACTGCGTGGGGATAAAATGACGCTGGAGAATGCAGGTGTCGAGCTGACCATGCCGGACGGTCGGGTACTGACACGCATTAAGCAGGTAAACGATGAGATTCAGGCGATTTTGGGACTGGATTACGAGCAATTCACACAGATTGCTATGATTGCGCAGGGTGACTTTCGCGAACTGCTGCAAGCCAAGACCGACAAGCGCCGGGAGATTTTCCGCTATATCTTCCAAACCGAGCGTTACCAGCAGCTGCAAGGCTTACTGTCCAAGCGAGCGAAAGAGCTGGCAGACCGGTATCAGAACGTAGAAAATGCGGTCAAACAGTGCGTGCGCAGTGTGCGCTGTGCGGAAGATCACCCGATGGCGCTCGAGTGGGAGGCCGTCCGGGCAGAGCAGCGCAGTCTGAGCCAGACCATAGAGATGCTTACGCAGATCATCCAAGCCGATTCAGACAAGCAGCAGACGCGCAAAGAACAGATGGACATTTTGGACAAGCGTCTGCGCGAGCTGGAAGCGCTCATCGAAAAAGCCGAACAGATTGCGCAATGGAACCGAGAGCTTGCGCACCTGAAAGAGCAGAAAATGCAGGGGGCACAGCAGCTGGAAGCTTTGGGTGAACGCGTTCGACAGGCACAGGGCGAGATGCCCAAGGCTGAGGCGCTCGGCAAGCAAATTGCGTTGGAGCAGGAACAGCTGCCGCGCTACGCGGAGATCGACGCACGGGCGGGACAGCTTGCGCGTGAGCAGGAGGCGCTGCAAGCTGATCAAAAAACGCTGGAAAGCAAGCAAAAGACGCTGGAAACCGACAGTCAGACCTTGGAGACACTCAAAAAGCAGCTTGATGCACTCAAAAATGTGCAGACCGAGTGGCAGCAGCTCGAGCATGAGCGCCAGCAGATTGCCCAGCGACTGGACAGCCTGCGCACTTTGCAGGAAAAGTGGGATGGTTGCCAAACACTCGAGAAACAGACAAAGCAGGCAGAGCAGCAGCTTGCACAGGCGCAGCAGGCGTGGGATGCGCTGACCCAGCGTCTGACACATGACCGCGCTGCGCTGGCCGAAGTGCAGGATGCCGGGGAAAGGTTAATCAGAGGACAGGGTGCGCTGGAGCACTTGCAGCGCAGACAAGCTGAACTCGAGCAGATTGGCCGAAAACACCAGGATTATATCGCTTTGCTGGACAAACTGCACACCGCACAGCAGGATTTCGTGTGCAAACGGGACACTTATGAGCAAAAACAGCATGTGTTTGACGCACTCAATCGTGCATTTTTGAGCGGACAGGCCGGATTGCTCGCCAAAGACTTGGCGGAGGGCATGCCGTGTCCGGTGTGCGGTGCGACCACGCACCCACATCTTGCAAGTTTAGCGGATGAAGTGCCGAGTGAGCAGGAACTCGAGCAGGCCAAACAGCAGGCGGAATGTGCACTCACTGCCGAGCGGGAGGCCAGTGCGGCAGCGTCCGCTGTGCGGGCGACGGTCGACCGTGCCAAGGAGGAGCTGCAAGCTCTGTCACAGGAATTGCTGGACGGAAAATCATTCGATGCACTGGAAGAGTGCCTGACCGCGGCACAAAATACGCTTGAAACCGAGCTTTTAGAGGCCAAACAGGCCGTACGGCAGGCAGAAGAGGCGGCAAAGCGCCGAGATGCATTGACTGAGCAGATTCAGGCGCAGGAGACCCGGCAGCAAGCGCTGCAAAAGCAGCTGCAAGACAGAAGAGACGCGGTGACGTCGGGCAATGAGCGCCTGCACACCGCGCGGGAGAGCGTGCGCGAACTCGCAGAAAAACTGCTGGACGGCTGCCCGCTGGAAGCGCTGTCCGAGCAGCTGACCGAACAGACTGAGCTAGTCAATCAGCGTGCGGAACAGTGTCGGAAGGCCATGGAGAGAAAGCACGCAGAGTGCGAGCGGAAACAACAGCTCGAGACCGAGATCCCGCAGCGTGAGCAGACATGCCGCACGTTGGAGCAGGAGATCGGCGCAGGCAAGGTCGAGCAGGCATCCAGAACAACGGCGCTTGCCGAGCGACAGGCACAGCTGACCGCCCTGCGGCAGGGATTGCGCTATCCCGATTCGCAGACGGCAGAGCGGGCAATTGCGCAGATGGAAGGAGAGAAACAGACCCTCGAGCACGCGCTGGCTGAGGCGCAGAACCGACTGACACAAAAGCAGCAGGAAATCAGCAAAACCGACGGACAGATTCAGACGTTGTCCGGGCAGATTGCGTCCGCACCGGAAATTGTCCGCGAAGAGATTACAGCGGAATACGAGAAAATCCAGCAGGGAAAGGCTCGATTGCAGGCGCAAAACGAGGAACTTGCCGCGGCATTGGCGGTCAATCAGGACAACCTTGCCCAGCTGCGGCAGATCGGACAGGATCAGTCTGCACTCGAGGAAAAGCTCAAAATGGTGCGCAGTCTGGCCAACACAGCCAACGGCGAGGTGACCGGCAAGGAAAAGATCATGCTGGAAACCTACGCACAGGCAACTTATTTTGACCGGGTGGTCGAGCGCGCGAATATCCGATTCCGGGTCATGTCCGATGGACAGTACGAGCTCGTACGCAGGCAGGAAGCTGGTAACCTGCGCAGTCAGAGTGGCTTGGACATGAATGTCATCGATCACTATAATGGCACCAGCCGAGACGTTGCCTCGCTGTCGGGCGGTGAGGCGTTCATGGCTTCGCTGTCGCTTGCACTCGGTCTTTCAGACGAGATTCAGGAGTCGGCGGGCGGCATCAAGCTGGACACCATGTTTGTCGACGAGGGCTTTGGCACGCTCAGCGAGGACGCTTTGCAGCAGGCACTTGCCGCGCTGCAAGATTTGAGCGAGGACGGGCAGCGCCTGGTCGGTATCATCTCCCATGTACCCGAGCTGAAAGCCAGAATCACCCGTCAGGTGGTCGTGACCAAGGACAAGATGGGCGGCGGCAGCCGGGTATCTATCCGCACGGAAGAATAAGGAAGAAGTAATAGAGAATAGGGAATAAGTGTTGCAGTTCGTTACTTATTCGCGCACCCTTTTCTTCGGAAGCGGACACAGTGAGCAATTCTGGACAAAAAAACCACCCAATCGGGTGGTTTTTGTTTGTGTGTGGTTTTGTGCTTACAGCTGGAAAATGCAGCCAATCACGGCAGCGGCTCCGATGTAGGCGATAGGATGCAGTTTGAATTTGCGGAGCAGGACGAAGAGAACGACGGCCAGCCCGATGGCAGGGAGATTGAGGGCTGACAGGATGTTTGCGCCTGCGCCGCTCTTTAAAAATGCCATCTGTGCGACGCTCAGACCAGCGGCAACGATCAGACCGGTGGAAGCTGGGCGCAAACCGTGGAAAATGGCTGAGACGACGGGGGAGTTTTTAAACTGCTCCATGCACTTGGCGATGAGCACGATAATGACGACCGAGGGCGCGGCCAGCGCGAGGGTCGCACAGATTGCACCGGGGACACCCGAGGTCAGAAATCCCACATAGGTGGACATATTGATACCGATTGCACCCGGCGTGGACTCCGAAATCGCGATCAGGTTCAAAATATCCTGATTGGTGAACCAGCCGGTTTTTTCGGCCATTTCGTACAGAAAGGGGAGAGTCGCCAGACCGCCGCCCACGGCAAACAGTCCGGTTTTACAGAATTCGAACATGAGCTGCAATAAAATCATGCCTGCTTGTGCCCCCTTACATAGTAGATGATATAGCCTGCGATGCCGGATGCCACGACCAGCGCGATGGTAGATACACTGGTAAAGACGGCAAGCGCGCCGATGATGAGGAAGATAGCGATGCCGATTTTGTCGGTGATGGATTTTTTGCCCAGCTTGAGCACGGCATCAAGAATGAGTGCGCAGACGCAAATCCGAACCCCGGCAAACGCATGCTTGACCAGAGGAAACGAGGCGTAATTTTGCAGAAATGCCGCGATGAGCACGATAATGACGAGCGAGGGACTGAGAAATCCGAGTGTCGCTACGATGGCACCGGGCAATTTTTTGTATTTGTAGCCGATAAAGGTCGAGGTGTTGAGCGCGATAATGCCGGGGGTGCACTGACCAATGGCGTAATAATCCATCAGTTCCTCTTCGCTCGCCCAGTGGTATTTCTCCACGATCACGCGCTGGAGCAGGGACAGCATGGCGTAGCCGCCGCCAAAGGTACAGATCCCGATGCTGAAAAACACCCGGTACAGCTTCCATAAATCTTTCATCTTGTGTCCTCCTTATTTTTTATGTGCATACAGCCTGTGGCCTGCTATAATAGAAAGTAATCGATGCAGAAAGAAGGCTGACCTCTGTGAAACTATCCCAACTCAAGTATTTTCAGGTCGTGTGCAAGCATAACAACCTGACCCGCGCCGCCGAAGAACTGCACATCTCGCAGCCGGGTTTGACGCATGTCATCCGTGAGCTGGAACAGGAATTCGGTCTGACCTTGTTTCTGCGGCAGAATAAGGGACTGGTTCTGACCGAGGAAGGCAGAAAATTCCTGGAAGAAGCCAATCTTTTGTTACAGCAGAGTGATTATTTTGTCAGCCGCATGAAATTTTTGGGACAATCCAACCAGATCATTCGCATGGGCCTGCCGCCGGCCAGTGCGACGCTGTTTTTTCCGTCCATCATGCACATGCTGCACAGACAGTCACCGCAGATCAAAATTGACGTCGTGGAGATCGGCAGCCTGACTAACCAGCAAAAGATACTGGATGGAGAGCTGGACGCGGCGCTGATCTCGACCAACACGCTGGTTTCGGCAGCATTTGGCGGTTATCTGCTCGCACGAACCAGAATTTGCCTGTATGTGGCAGCCGATCACCCGTTTGCCGAGCGGGAACAGATCTCGCTGCGCGAGGTGTGTTCTATGCCGCTGGTCATGCCCACAGAGGAATCTTTTTTGACCACAAACACACTCAAAACCTGTGCGCAGAATAAATTAACACCCAATATCATGCTGCATACCAACCAAATTGCCATCGTCAGTCAGTTGGTGCAAAACGGGACAGCAGGGACGCTGGTATTTCACGGCACGCTGCCGGAGTGCAACGAATATCGTGCCATCCCGGTGCAGGAGTTTGATGACGTGTACATTTATCTGATCTGGAATCAGTATAATCCGCTCAGCACGGCGCTCAAACAGCTCATTCGCGCAGCAAAAGCGGTCTATCCGCAGCCGGTGGTCGATTTCTATTGTAGAGAGATCGAAGCGGAAAGTCCAATACTTAATACTTAGTCTGTCATAAAAAAATTCAATACCATGTCCATGTATTTGTATCATGGCGTGACACAGCAGGGGGATTTTTGGGTATCAAAAATCCCCCTGAGCATGCTCAGAGGGATTTGGTGCCCGGGATGCTTTGCGTTACATCCGGCGGTAGACAATGCTGGGACGGCCGCCCGTGCCGTAATTGATTTCCGACTGTACCCGGCCGATTTCGACGAGGTAATTGACGTACCGGCGCACGGTGACGGTGGACAGGCCGACGTGCTCGGAAATCTGCTCGCAGGTGTACTGCTCGTCGGTGTGTGACAGAAATTCCAGAATGTGCTCGAGCGTTTTTGCCTGCATGCCCTTGGGCGCGGGCAGATTGGGTGCTGCAATCGGGTCAGCGGCATCGACAAACAGACGATCGAGATTTTGCTGATTGACCGAGCCGCCGCGCAGCGCCTCTTTCCGGCGGCAGAAGTTGTCAAGCGCCTGCCGGAAGCGCTCATAGGAGAAGGGTTTGACCAGAAAATCGGCAACACCCAGCCGCAGCAGCGATTCGACGGTCTCGGAATCGTTCGCGGCGGTAATCATAATGACCTCTGCGCTGACACCGGCAGCGCGCATGCGGTGCAGCAGCTCCAGACCGCTCATCTGGGGCATGTAGACATCTAAAATGACCAGATCGACCGCATGAATGCGCAGATACTCCCAGGCCGCATTGCCCGCTTCAAAGGTACGGATGACATGGAATCGACCGTCCTTTTCGGTGAAGCGTGCGTTGAGCATGGAAATCATGGGGTCATCTTCAACGATCACAACTTGGTACATGTATGTTCCTCCAGTGTCGGGGTGTGGTTGGGGATGGTGACGACGAAGGTCGTGCCGACCATGGGCACCGACTCGACGCGGATGGTGCCGCCGCACGACTCGATGGCTTCGCGCACCAGATACAGGCCGGTGCCGCGCTCCTTGCCTTTAGTCGAGTATCCGCGCTCGAAAATGTGGGACAGTACCTCGGGGTTCATGCCCGGGCCGGTGTCGTCTACGCTCAAAATCAGTCCGAGGTCTTCCTCACGGATGCTGACCGTGACCTCACGGGCAAGGGAGGTCGGCGCGTCGCGGAAGGCGTCGAATGCGTTGTCGATCAGATTGCCGAGGATGGTGATGTACAGGTCGGTGCTCAGGTAGGAGCAGAGCGCGTGCACCTTGGTGGCCGGGTCGAGTTTGAGCTCGATGCCGAGCTCGGATGCATGGCTCATCTTGCCGATGAGCAGGGCAGCGACCGACGGGTCGGCAATGCGCTCGGCGATAAAGCCGATGGACTGGGAACGGGACTGGGTGATGTGCAGCACATATTCCTCGGCCTTATCGGCTTCGCCCAGTTCGAGCAGACCCAAAATGACATGCAGTTTGTTCATAAAGTCGTGCATGTGGGCGCGCATGGCCTCGACGATGTGGCGTACACCGGTCAGGTCTTCGGCCAGACGGGTGACCTCGGTGCGGTTGCGGAAGATAGCGACTGCACCCTCGATGACGTTTCCGCGGCGTAACGGAATGCGGTCGGACAAAATATGTACCTGTCGGCCAACATCGACGCTGACGCTGTACGCGCCTTCGCCGGTGCGGATGACGTCGAGCAGTCCGGTGTCGTTGTACAGCTCGTCGAGCGGACGATCCTGCCAGGTTTGTCCTTGCAGGTGGAGCATTTCCTGCGCCGCGGCATTGATATAGATAATATGTCCATTGGTGTCGACTGCCAGCACGCCTTCTTCAAGCGCTTCGAGAATGTCCATGCGCTGACAGAACAGGTCGGTCAGGTCGCTGGGTTCAAAACCGAGCAGCTCGCCTTTGAGGTGCTGGGTGAAGCGCAGCGAGAGGTAAATGCCGACCGCGAGCGCGATGATGGCGACAATGAGGTACTGACCGAGCGTGATGAACACCTGACTGTGAATTTCGCTCAGGTAGACACCGGCAGCAACCATGCCGATGACGTGTTCACCGGTCACGTCATAGACGGCAGCATAGGCACAGCGCTCCATGCCGGCGGGCGCCTTGCCGTCGGCTAAGATCACGCGGTCGCCGTCCTCCAGATGGGTGATGGTATCCTCGGGTAGACTGTTTTCTGCCGTGCCGGACGCGCACACGATGCCGTTTGGATCGATGACCGCAATGACATCCAGCCGTGCCAGATCGTTGGCCGTGCGCTGCAGAAAGGCCGAAAGCATCTCGGGGGTATCCTGTCCGAGCAGACACCGGCGGGTGTGGTCCATATTTGCGACGATCTGCGCGTTGGTCAAAAGGCGCTGATCGAGCGTGCGCTGTTCGCGCTGCAAGGTTAAAACCAGCGTGCTGCCCAGTGCGATGACCAGCGTCAGCGCGATGCCTAAAATGCTGTATACCATAGCCCGGCGGCGCAGCGTCGGCGGGCGATTGGGCTTCATCGGAACATTCCCCCTTTACTCCGTGCAATGATGCATACATTATAGACTCTTTGTGCAATGTTATCAATTCCCTTCTCTGGATTTTTACTTTTTCGACAAAACGACCCCTTTTATTTTTTTTACTTTTTTAAGGTTGTGTTTCCAGAATCCGGGGTCTACAATAGGCGACGTTCAAAAACAAGCAGGGAAGGAGTGAGGATTTTTGGAGGATATCAAGGCAGAGCTTGTCGCGCAGCTGCAAAACAAGACAGCGTTTGAGATCCCGATTTTTGGCGGGATCGCGATTCCGCAGTCGGTGGCAGTGAGCTGGGGCATCATCCTTCTGCTGACCGCGCTTGCCATCTTTCTGACACGCGGCATGCAGCTCAGGCCAACCGGCAAGCGGCAGATGATTGCCGAATGGCTGGTCGGATTTATCAATGATTTCTGCAAGGACTCGCTGGGGCATCACTGGCGCACGTTCGCACCGTACCTCGGTTCGGTCGGTCTGTATCTGGCCTGTGCCAACCTGTCCGGTCTGTTCGGGGTCACCCCGCCGACCAAAGACCTCAACGTGACAGCCGGTCTTGCGCTGATGAGCGTGGTTCTGATCTACGGCGCGAGCTTCCGCGTGCACGGTCTGGGCGGCGGACTGAAAAAGTTTGCCGAGCCGGTCGCGATTGTCGCACCGCTCAATATCTTAGAGATCGGAATTCGACCGCTGTCGCTGTGTATGCGACTGTTTGGCAACATCTTCGCCGGTTTCGTCATTATGGAGCTGATCAAGATGGTCATTCCTGTAGTATTGCCCATCCCGTTCAGCCTGTACTTTGACGTATTCGACGGCATGATTCAGGCAGTTGTATTCGTGTTCCTGACGACGCTTTTCCTGGCCGAGTCCATCGAGTGAGCACATCCAAAAACGTAAGTAAACACATCATTTCTAAGGAGGAACTTTATCATGGGTATCGCAATTGGAGCAGGCATCGCCGTTCTGACCGGTCTGGGTGCCGGCGTAGGTATCGGTCTGGCAACCGCAAAGTCTTCGGAGGCGATTGCACGCCAGCCTGAGGCAGCAGGTCAGATCAGCAAGAACCTGATTCTTGGCTGTGCACTGGCCGAGGCAACCGCAATTTACGGCTTCCTGATCGCCATTCTGCTCATTTTCATGAGCTGATTGGAGGCGGCTGACCGTGCTTCTGAATATCAATGCAAATGTGATCTGGACGGTCGTTGACCTGCTGATTCTGTTTTTGCTGATGAAAAAATTCCTGTTCGGCCCGGTGACTGCCATGCTCGACCAGCGAGCCGCAGCCATCAACGCCGATTTGGACGATGCCAAGGCGCAGAAGCAGGCGGCAGACGTACTGCTTGCCGACCATGAGCGTCAGATCGGCGAGGCGAGAGCCGAGGCAGGCCGCATTGTGGCCGATGCCAAGCGCCGTGCCGAGGCAGCCTATGAGCAGAAACTTGCGCAGGCGCAGGAGGAGATTCAGCGCATGCAGCAGCAGGCCGCGCGTCAGATTGAGGCCGACCGCCGTGCCATGCTGGCACAGACCCGCCGCGAAATCGCCCGTCTGTCGCTTTTGGCGGCTTCCAAGGTCGCGCAGCAGCGCATGGACGCGGATAACGAGTTCGCGCTGGTCGATGACTTCCTGTCGGAAATGGAGGATGCGTCATGAGTGAGACCGCGTATCGCTACGCCGCCGCGCTTCGCCGCACCGACTGCCGAGCGGATGTGTTTCTCACATCCGCTCGCGCCATTCCTGCCCAGAGCGAACTATGGCAGGTGATGATCGACCCGTCGATCGGACTGCGCGAAAAACATGCGGTCTTAGACCGCTTACCCGAACTCAAAGAGCAGCCCATGCTGCGAAATTTCTATAAATTGCTGGTCGATAAGCACCGTTTCGCTATGCTGCCCGAGATTGCCGATGCCTACCACGACATTCTGCTGCACGAGCGGGGCGAGGGCGTGTGCACGCTGCGCTGTGTGCGCGTTCCCGATGACCAGCGCCTGTCTGCCATCGCCCGCACGCTGTGCCGTCAGCACAAACTGCGCGGCGTGGAGATGCACGTCGTGCTTGACCCCGACCTCATCGGCGGTTTTGTCATCGAGATCGACGGCGTGACCTATGATAAGAGCGTGCGCGGCCAGATTGCAGGCATGGCGCAACGCATTCAAAGAGGTGAAAGAAATTGAATTCTTCCGAAGAGATTATCTCGATTCTGCAAGAAGAAATCGAGTCTTATGATACAAGAACCCGGCGCAGCGAGACCGGTGTTGTGCTGGAGATCGGTGACGGTATCGCCACGGTTTACGGCCTGGACAAGGCGGTATATGGCGAGCTGGTCGAGTTTGACACCGGTGCACGCGGTATTGTGCTCAATCTGGAGCGCGACTGTGTGGGTATCGTCCTGCTCGGTGCCGAGACCGGCCTGCACGAAGGTTCGGTCGTTCGCCGCACCGGCCGTGCAGCAGATGTCGGTGTCGGTGATGCTCTGATCGGCCGCACGGTCGATGCACTGGGTACGCCGATTGACGGTCTGGGCCCCATCGAGACCACCGAGACCCGCCCGATCGAGCACGAAGCCTCGGGCGTCATCTCGCGTGAGCCGGTCAATGTACCGCTTCAGACCGGTATTCTGGCAATCGATGCCATGGTGCCGATTGGCCGCGGTCAGCGTGAGCTGATCATCGGTGACCGCCAGACCGGTAAGACCGCGATTGCCGTGGATACTATCTTGAACCAGAAGGGACAGGACGTCATCTGCATCTACGTCGCCATCGGTCAGAAGGCATCCACCATCGCCAAGCTGCGCGGCACGCTGGCACAGCACGGTGCGATGGATTATACCATCATCGTATCCTCTCCGGCGAGTGACCCGGCACCGCTTCAGTACATTGCACCGTACGCGGGCACCGCGATGGGTGAATATTTTATGAGTCAGGGCAAGGACGTACTGATCGTGTACGATGACCTGTCCAAGCACGCGGTTGCTTACCGTACTCTGTCGCTGCTGCTGCATCGTTCTCCCGGCCGTGAGGCATATCCGGGCGACGTTTTCTATCTGCACTCCCGTCTGCTCGAGCGTTCCTGTCGTCTGACCAAGGAGTACGGCGGTGGTTCCATGACCGCGCTGCCCATCATCGAGACGCAGGCAGGTGACGTTTCGGCTTACATTCCGACCAACGTCATTTCCATCACCGATGGTCAGATCTATCTGGAAAGCGACCTGTTCTTCTCGGGTATGCGTCCGGCAGTCAATGTCGGTTTGTCGGTTTCCCGTGTCGGCGGTGCCGCCCAGACCAAGGCCATCAAGAAGACCGCAGGTACGCTGCGTATCGACCTGGCGCGCTTCCGCGAACTGGAAGTCTTTACCCAGTTCAGCTCGGACTTGGATGCCGCGACCCAGCAGGCACTCGATCACGGCAAACGCCTGATGGAGATTTTGAAGCAGCCGCTGTACCAGCCCAAGCCGGTCAACCGCATGGTTGTCATCCTCTATATCGCAACCGGCGGCCTGCTGTCCGACGTTCCGCTTGACCACGTGCGCGCCTTCACCGAAGAGTTCACCGATGCGTTTGCAGCGGCAAAGCCCGAGGTGATGGACGAGATTGCCCAGACCGGTGCGCTGTCGGGCGCGGCAGCCGAGGTCATCCGCACCGAGCTTGCGGCATATAAGGAACAGGTGAGCGCGCAATGGCAACAATAAAAGAGATCCGCACGCGCATGAAGAGCGTGGAACAGACGCTCAAAATCACAAATGCGATGTATTTGATCTCGTCTTCCAAGCTGCGCCGCGCCAGACAGATGCTGTCTGACGTGCAGCCCTATTTCCAGAAGATCACCGAGACCATTTCGGATATTTTGCACCACTCGCCCGAGATCGAGCACTGCTTCTTCGACAAGCGTCCGCACAAGAAGGGCGCCGAGCGCAAGGTTGGCTATGTCGTCATCACGGGTGATAAGGGTCTGGCCGGTGCCTATAACCATAACATCATCAAACTCACCGAGCAGCTGGTCGCCAAGACACCGGGCGCGATCGTGTTCCCGGTCGGACAGTTCGGACGCAATTATTTTATCACGCACGGCGTGATCGAACAGGATGACGAGAGCTTTCTGTACACCGTACAGGACCCCACGACCCACCGCGCTATGGAGATGAGTGAATTCTTACTTGGACAGTTTACCCGCGGGGAGCTGGACGAAGTATATATCATTTACACCGAGATGGTATCCTCGGTGCGACTGGAACCCACCGTGCGCAAACTGCTGCCGCTCGACGTGGATGCGTTCCCGTGGAAGCCGCGCACACCCGAGCTGTATCACCAGACGGTCGAATACGTCCCGTCGGCAAAGAGTGTATTGAGCCAGCTGGTGCCCGGCTATGCAAAGGGCATCCTGTTCGGTGCGCTGGTCGAGTCCTTTTGCAGCGAGCAGAACGCCCGCATGACCGCGATGGACTCCTCGACCAAGAATGCCCGCGAAATGCTGCGCGCACTTTCGCTGGTCTATAACCGGGTGCGTCAGTCGGCCATTACCCAGGAAATCACCGAGATCGTAGGCGGTTCGCAGCAGAAAAAACAGACACCGGTGCCGAAAAAGCACGAAAACTGTGTGCGCGTGATTCATTTTGACGCCGCAGGCAATGTCCTGCCGTGATCGTTCATTTCAGAAAGTGAGGGAATCCCCTTATGCAACATAAAGGCATCATCGTCCAGGTGCTTGGCCCAATCGTTGACGTCATGTTCGATGACGGCAAGCTCCCGGAAATCAATGAAGCGCTGACCGTGACGCTGGACGGCAGCCGTCAGGTCATGGAGGTCGCACAGCATGTCGGCGGCGACACCGTGCGCTGCATCATGCTCTCGCCCAGTGAGGGTCTGGGTCGCGGTGTGGAAGTCATCGCGACCGGCAAGCCGATCGAAGTTCCGGTCGGCGAGGAAGTGCTCGGCCGTATGTTCAACGTGCTGGGCGACGCGATTGACAACGGCGAAGCGGTCAAGAGTGCGGAAACCTGGTCGATTCATCGCGATCCGCCGCCGTTTACCGAGCAAAGCCCGGTCGTACAGATTTTGGAGACCGGTATTAAGGTCATAGACCTGCTGGCGCCCTACGCCCGCGGCGGTAAGATTGGCCTGTTCGGCGGTGCAGGTGTCGGCAAGACCGTACTGATTCAGGAGCTTATCCGCAACATCGCTACCGAGCACGGCGGCTACTCCATTTTCACCGGCGTCGGTGAGCGTACCCGTGAGGGCAACGACCTGTGGCGTGAGATGAAGGAGTCGGGCGTTCTGAACAAGACTGCACTGGTCTTCGGTCAGATGAACGAGCCGCCCGGAGCACGTATGCGCGTCGCGCTGACCGGCCTGACCATGGCTGAGTACTTCCGCGACCGCCAGAAGCAGGATGTACTGCTGTTTGTCGACAATATTTTCCGCTATGTACAGGCAGGTTCCGAGGTTTCGGCACTGATGGGACGCATGCCGTCGGCGGTTGGCTATCAGCCCACCCTGGCAAACGAGGTCGGTGCCTTGCAGGAGCGTATCACCTCCACCCAGTCGGGTGCAATCACCTCGGTACAGGCGGTTTACGTCCCGGCGGACGACCTGACCGACCCGGCACCGGCAACCACCTTCACCCATCTGGACGCAACCACCGTTCTGTCCCGTAAGATCGTCGAGCAGGGCATTTATCCGGCGGTTGATCCGCTGGAATCGACCTCGCGTATTCTGGAACCCGATGTAGTCGGCAAGCGGCATTATCAGGTAGCACGCGGCACGCAGGAGCTGCTCCAGCGCTACAAGGAATTGCAGGATATTATCGCCATTCTGGGCATGGAAGAACTGTCCGAGGACGACAAGAAGACGGTCGAGCGTGCCCGCCGCATCCAGCAGTTCTTCTCTCAGCCCTTCTTTGTCGCCGAGCCGTTCACCGGTCTGGAAGGCCGCTATGTGCCGCTGTCCGAGACCATCCGCAGTTTTGAGGCCATTCTGGGCGGCGAGCTGGATAAGTACCCCGAGACCGCGTTCTCCATGGTCGGCACCATTGATGAGATCATCGAAAAGGCACGCGCACAGGGGGCGGTCTGATGGCAGCACAGTTTGAACTGGAGATCCTGACCCCGGAGCGTCAGTTCTTTGTCGGACTGGCAGAGGCCATCGTCCTGCCCAGCATTGACGGCTCGTACGGCGTGCAGGCCGGACATGAACCGGTCGTCATCGCGGTCGAACCGGGTGAATTGCAGTACCAGATCGATGGTGTTTGGCACCGTGCGGCGGTCGGACAGGGCTTTGCCGAGATCATGCCCGAGTATGTCATTTTGCTGGCTGCGACGGCTGAGCATCCCGAGGAGATCGACGAGGCACGCGCACGCCGCGCCAAGGAACGCGCCGAGGAGCGCCTGCGCCAGAAGCAGAGCTTGCAGGAGTATTACCGCTCCAAAGCCGCGCTGGCACGCGCGATGGCACGACTCAAAACCCGCGTCAAGTAAAGACTTGTTTTCTCAGACGGAGCACAGAATTTGTGCTCCGTTTTTTGCTGTACAGACCGATTCCGCATCAGATACACGAAAAAATGCGGTTGAGCTGAGCGCAGCATGTGTGATAAGATAACAATAAGTACAGATTGCGGCAAAGAGAGAGAAGCTATGAATTACTTAGAGGGAATGCAGTATAAAATTAAGACGGCAGCCGAGGAAAATTGGCATTTTCACCCGGAATTGGAGTTCATCTTTGTCATTGAGGGACAGATTCGGCTGGAAATGCAGGGTAGAAACGACCTGTTGAAAAAGCATGATGTGGTGCTCATCAACGCGGGCACACAGCATGCCATCCGCGTGCAGGAAAAGGCGATCGTGTGCGTGGTCAATTATTCCTGGCAGCTGCTGTCGACCATGCTGGGCGGAGAAGAGAGCGTGTTTGCATGCAACAGTGCAGCCGAACATAAGCGCTCCTACCTCAAATTGCAGGCAATTTTTCAGCAGTTGGTCTATCACGCGGTCAGCCGCAAGCACAAGACAAACTGCATTGAGCAGAGCCTGCTGTATCGTCTGCTCGACGAGCTGGTCGAATACTATTTACAGGGCACCAGACTGCATGATTCGCAGGAAGATTTGCGGCTGCACAAAATTCTGCGCTATGTCGGTGCCAATTTCCAGAGCAATATCAGCCTGTCGGCGCTGGCCGACGAGATGTTTGTCTCGACGTCCACGCTGTCGCGCTTCTTTCGCAAGAAGACCGGTATCTATTTTGCCGATTATGTCAATCAGGTGCGGTTGGACTACGCCGCGCAGGAGCTTGGATTGACCGACAAGAATGTGACGCAGATCGCAGTAGACAGCGGGTTTTCCAATCTGTCGGCGTTTAACCGCGTCTTTCGCGAGATGTACGGGATGACACCGTCCGACTATCGCAAGCAGAGCAAAGAGAGCCTCAAAGAGCAGAACACCGAGGAAACCGCACTCAAAGAGCAGCTCAAAGACCAACTGGAATTTGAAATTCTGGAAAATACCCAGCGTCCCGCGGCAGCGGTCGTGCAGGTGCAGGCAGATGTCGGCAGGGGAGAGTCGTACAGCAAGGTATGGAACCTGACCATGAATGCCGGGTCGTGCAATACGCTTTTGCTGTCCAACATGCAGCAGCATGTACTGTATCTGGCCGAACATCTGGGATTTCGGTACGTGCGCATGTGGAATGTCTTCTCGGTGCCCATGATGATTACCGACGGCAAGCACATGGGTGGGTATCAATATGATCGACTGGATATTGTTCTGGATTTTCTGGTCGAGCACCATCTGATTCCGTTTTTGGATATGGGTGTACGTCCCAACGCGGCAGCCAAGGCCGAGGGCAAGGCGGTCTTTTTTGAGAGCGAGAGCGTACAGTTTACGTCCCGCGCTGCATGGGAGGCGATGGTCGCCAATTTCATTCAGCATGTCGTCAAGCGCTACGGTGTGGACGTGGTGAGTGAATGGATTTTTGAGCTGGCGTATGATACCGTCCACATTCCCGAGAGCAACTGTTATCAGGACGATGCGTATGATAACGTGACAGCGTTCTGCTACCTGTACCGACAGCTCAAGGCGGTATCGCAGAACATCCAGGTCGGCGGACCAGGCGCAATTATCGGCTGGCGCGATGCGGATACCCGGGGTTTCTTACAGCGCGCACAGGAAAATGGTTGCATTCCAGATTTCGCCTCTGCCTTTCTCTTTCCCTATGAAACGGCAATCGAAGATGGCAACATCATGCGTCGGCGCGTCACCAACGTCGACAATGAGCGCGAGCAGATCGCATATTTTCGCGAAATGGTCGCGCAGAGCGGCCTTGACTGCAAAATTTATATTTCCGAGTGGAATAACTCGCTGTCCAACCGCGATTATCTCAATGACAGCTGTTTCCGTGCGGCCTATCTCACGGAAAAGATCGAACAGCTGTGGGGTGAGGTGGATATGCTGGGGCTGTGGATGGCATCCGACTGGGTCAGCAATTACTATGATACGGGCAGCCGTATTGCAAACGGCGGCAGCGGACTTTTGACCAAGGATCTGATTCACAAGCCGGTGTACTACGCGCTCAAATTTTTGAGCAGCATGGGTGACAGCCTGATTGACAAGGGCAAGGGCTATCTGATGACCCGCCGTGAGCAACAGGACTACTACATTCTTTGCTATAACTTTAAGTGGTACGATTGCAGCTACTTTGTCAGCCGGGAGGACATCGACGACCCGGCGGTGATTCCCACTCTATTCCAGGACAGCGACCCGCTGACCTTCAAATTCCAGCTGCAAGACCTGCCGTTTGATCGTTGCGTGGTCAAAAAGCGTCTGGTCAGTCCAAAAGAGGGCATGATTTTGACCGAGTGGAGTAAATTCCAGTATGCACTGACGCTGGATGCGCCCGATGTGCAATATATCCGGCAGGCTTGTTTCCCGCGCATGTCGATGGAGCGTATGCAGACACAGGGGCATACGCTGTCGTTCGAGACGGTTTTGCAGCCGCATGAGGTCATGTTGATTCATATTTACCGCGATTTTGACTGATTTTGCCCGATTGGAGCGGCAGCAGGGACAAAACAGAATATTTACCTTCTCAGGGAGCGTGCAACAAATGAATGCCATTTGTTGCACGCTTCTTTTTCTTTCGCCGGATTTGTAAAAATAAGGCAAAGAAATGGAAATGAGAAGGAAGTGGGTTGTGCACAAAGACGATATACTGAATACATCCAAAGGAGATCTCGATACTGGATGCTCGAAGAGAAAGAAAGCATTTGAAAGGAAGTTCAGAGATGGAGAAAAAAATGGCCTCTAAGCTGGCGGTGATCTGCTACGGCTTCGGTGATCTGGCGTCTCAGTTCGTGTGGACATTCGTGGGCAGCTATCTGACGATCTACTACACGGATATCGTCGGTCTGGCACCCGCGATCGTATCGGTTATCATGATGGGCGCACGTATTTGGGACGCGATCAATGACCCGATGATGGGTGCCATCGCAGAGCGTACCCGCAGCAAGTTCGGACGTTTCCGTCCTTATATCGCGTTTGGCTGTCCGTTCCTGGCGATCTTCGCCGTACTGACCTTTACCAATCCGTTCGGCGGCGGCAGCGCTGCGGGTGCAATCTGGGCGGCAGTTACTTACATCATCGCCGGTATGCTGTACACTCTGGTAAACATCCCCTATGCAGCACTGTCTGGTGTTATGACCGAGGATGCCAACCAGCGCAACAAGATCAACACCTCGCGCAACATCGGTATGAACCTCGGCATGGTCATCGTCAACGCATTGTCCGCCGGTCTGGCGCTGAGATTTTCCGGTGAGGGCGCGGAGGTCGCAAACGGCCACGGCTACATGATGACCGCGCTGATCTACGCAATCATTTCCATCCCGCTGTTCCTGATCGTATTCGCAACGGCCAAGGAGAAGGTACAGCCCATGCACGGCACACAGGCTTTCTCGTTCAAGGATACGGTCAACAATCTGGTACGCAACAAGTACCTGATGATCATTACCCTCATCATGCTGCTTCAGATGACCGCTTTCATGGGCAGAATCGCGGTTACCAGCTACTACGTCATCTACTGCCTGGGCTCGTTCACCATGATCGCGCTCATTATGACCATCCCGTCCCTCGGCGGTATCATCGGTTCGTTCTTTGTTCCGTTCTTTGCAAAGCGTTTCGGTAAGCGCGCCGTACTCATGGGTTCCATGCTCATTCAGGCGGTTGGTCTGCTGGTCATCTATTTCGCACCCTTCGATAATATCACCATGGTTCTGGTCGGCTGCTGGATCTTCGGTCTGTTCAACGTCGGCTTCCCCATGACCCTGTCCATGGTCGCTGACTCGGTCGACTACATGGAGCTCAAGACCGGTATCCGCACCGACGGCACCGCGTATGCAACCTATGGTCTGGCGACCAAGGTCGGCAATGCGATCGGCGGTTCGATCGGCGTTCTGCTGCTGGCAGCATTCGGTTATGTCGCAAACGCCGAGCAGACCGCAGAAGCGATGAACGGCATCAACATCGTGGTCAATCTGATTCCGGCAATCCTGTTCATTCTGGGCGCGGCAGCCTGCCTGCTGTGGGACATGAGCGACAAGGATGCGGATGAAATTCGTGAAAAGTTAAAGGCAAAAAATAATCAAACCCAGGAAACGGTTTAAGGAGGACTTTTATTATGAAGAACGGTAAATTGCAGGTAGCAGTCATCGGCTGCGGCGGTATTGCAAATCAGAAGCATTTCCCGGCACTCAAGTCGCAGGCAGACAAGTGCGAGATGGTCGCATTCTGCGATATCCAGCTCGAGCGTGCTGAGAAGGCAGCCAAGGAGTACGGTACCCCGGATGCCAAGGCATACAGCGATTACAACGAGCTGCTCAAGGACGAGAGCATCGACGTCGTTCATGTCTGCACTCCGAACGTTGCACACTGCCCGATCACGGTTGCAGCATTTGAGGCCGGCAAGCATGTTATGTGCGAAAAGCCCATGGCAGCAACCACTGAGGATGCCGAGAAGATGATGGCAGCCTGGAAGAAGTCGGGCAAGAAGTTCACCATCGGTTACCAGAACCGTTTCCGTACCGATGCACAGATGCTCAAGCGTGCCTGCGAGGAGGGCAAGCTGGGTGACATCTACTTTGCCAAGGCACATGCAGTTCGCCGCCGTGCCGTTCCGACCTGGGGCGTATTCCCGGACAAGTCCAAGCAGGGCGGCGGTCCGCTGATCGACATCGGTACCCACGCACTGGATATCACCCTGTGGTGTATGGACAACTACAAGCCGGCGACCGTCACCGGTTCGGTCTTTGAGAAGCTGGGTCATCTGCCCGAGGCAACCGAGGGCAACATGTTTGGCCCCTGGGACCCGGAAACCTACGAGGTTGAGGACTCCGCATTCGGCTACATCAAGATGGAGAACGGCGCAACCATTTTCCTCGAGTCTTCCTGGGCACTGAACGTCAAGGACTCCCGCGAGGCTGCAACCACCCTGTGCGGTACCAAGGCAGGCGCTGAGATGATCGGCGGCATGAGCCAGCAGGGCTACGATCTGGTGTTCAACGAGACCACCGGCGGCGTACTGACCGAAGAGCACATCTCGGATACCGGTGCCATCGCATTCTTCGAGGGCAACAGCGGCGGCTCTCCCGAGGTCAAGGAGTGCAAGCAGTGGCTGGAAGCCATTCTTTCGGACAAGGAGCCGCTGGTAAAGCCCGAGCAGGCATTCGTCGTCACCCAGATTCTGGATACGATTTACAAGTCGGCAGCAGCTGGCAAGGAAATCAAGCTCGGTTAAGGATTACAACGAGGCAGGGGCCCGCTGCACAGGCAGTCGGTCCCCGGCCGGATTTTTGAGGAGGAATATACATGTCTAAGATCAAGACCTGCGTCAGCCTGTACAGCTTGCAGGATGAATATTTGAACCACCGCATGAATCTGCGTGAGATCATGCAGTATGTCAAGGAAAAGGGTGCGGAAGGCGTTGAGATTCTGCCCGATCAGATGCTCAAGGGTGCACCGGACGTTTCCGAAGAGACCGTGCAGGAATGGAACGCTATGCTGGCCGAGACCGGCCTCAAGCCGGTGATCGCAGACGTGTTCCTCAACATGAACCTGTACAAGAACCGCCTGCTGACCCACAAGGAATGCGTTGATCTGCTGGTCAAGGAGATCAAGCAGGCGCACCGTCTGGGCATTCACCTGATTCGACTGGTTTCCATGGTACCTTACTGGGTCATCGAGCCCCTGCTGCCGTACTGTAAGGAGTATGATGTCACCATCGCCCTGGAAGTCCATGCAGCGATGGCGTTCGATATCCCGGAAACCCGTGCATTCATCGAAGAGATGAAGCGCGTGAACTCTCCTTATGTCGGTCTGGTCATCGATACCGGTATTTTCTGCCGCAAATTCCCGCGTGTTGTTCGTGCGTATGAGACGCTCAACGGCACGAGCGAGCAGGTATTCGACTACATCGACACCCTGTTTGAGAAGGGCACCGACCTGCACCGCGTCCTGCGTGAGAACAACTTCCAGTACCCGGCAGAGCTCGAGGCTGCCATCCAGTCCGAGCACGACCGCATGTTTGTTCCGCTGTGTGACGGCTACGAAAACCTGGATTTCTCGGTACTCGACGAGTACATGCCATACATCAAGCACTTCCACTTCAAGCTGTTCGAGATGACCGAGGACGGCGAGTACTCCATGGATTACAAGGGTCTGCTCCAGTACCTGCACGACCACGATTACGACGGCTATGTCGCAACCGAGTACGAAGGCAACCGCTTTACACTTCCCGGCCATCCGATGGCAGAGAAGGAGCAGGTTGCAGTACAGCTATCGTACATCCATAAATGTCTGGATGAGATTCAGGGCTAAGGAGGAAGACAAAGATGTTTGATAATAACGTATTTAAGGCAAATACCTGCGTCAACGTAACCGAACAGGGCGCAGTCGTGGGCTATGAGCTGCAGACCAACATCACCTATTACCGGGGTATCCCGATGTCCATGATCGAGTACATCAAGGTCGCAGTCGACGGCGTAGAGGCTCCGGCCGAGGACATCCGCATTTCGGTCGATCAGAACGACTGGTTTACGCTCAAAGAGGCCGAGACCGTTACGACCTACAAGTGGGAGTACGGCGAGCCGCTTTACATCCGTGTTTTGCAGGACGGCGGACTGTCCAAGGGCACGCATAAGGTCAAGCTGACCGTTGCCACCCGCACGGCATACATCCCGGTACCGCTCGAGGGTATCAAAGAACGCGACGTTGTGATTGCATAAGAGGAGAACTGAAAGGATATGAAAAAAGTACTCGGCATTTCGTTTGGCCGTAAGATGGGTAACACCGATGTCATGGTAAAGACCGCGCTGATGGAGTGCGAGAAGGCAGGCTGTCAGGTCAAGTTCCTGCGCGGTGACGATCTGGATATCAAGCCGTGCACCGGCTGCATTTCGTGCGTGGTCGGCATGACCACCGGCCGCGGCAAGGGCGGCTGTCCGGTTAAGGACGATTTCCACATTCTGGACGAAGCATTGATGGAGTGCGATGCCGTCATCGTCGGCTCTCCGACCTACGTCCTGAGCCCCACCGGCAAATTCAAGGTGGTTTGTGACCGCATCGGTCCCTCGCACGACATTACTTTCCGCAAGGCAACCTACGAGGAAGGCCTGGCGGCAGGCAAGTCTCCCGACCAGCTGCCCGACCCGCGCAGCTTCAAAAAGCGCGTTGGTGCGCTGATTTCGGTCGGTGGTGCGATGACCAAAAACTGGCTGGCATTTATGCTGCCGACCATGTATGAGTTCACCATGTCCATGGGCATCGACGTTGTGGATATGCATGAATATCACGGCGCGATGGCATGTGAGCATGTACTGGGCAACGATACCCAGATGGAGCGCATGCGCACGATGGGCAAGAACATCGCCGAGGCGCTTGCAGCCGAGACCGAGGAGGAGCGCACCCGCTGGCGCGGCGAAGAACAGGGCGTGTGCCCGGTCTGCCACTGCAATATGCTGACCGTCTCCGAGGACGGCGCACACATCGAATGCCCGGTCTGCGGTATTTCGGGTGAGGCTTCCATGCAGGACGGCAAGCTCAAGGTAAACTTCAGCGAGGCACAGCAGAAGCGTTCGCGTCTGCACTGGGACGGCAAGCTCGAGCACTCCACCGAGATCAAGACCCAGGCCGTCGGTCCCGGCCAGATTCCCGATCTGGCAGAGCGCAAGAAGGTATACCAGGGCTATGCCGAGCAGGATTGGTAAAGAAAGGAGCACAGGACAGATGAAACTGGGACTTGTAAGTGCCATCGCGGATACGATGAGCTATGAAGAGATGATCGATCTGGTCGCACAGGCCGGTCTGGAATGTGTCGAGGTTGCTTGTTGGCCGGCGGGCAAGGCAGAGCGCCGCTATGCAGGCGTGAGCCATATTGATGCCGACCGTGTGCTGGAAGACGATGCTTACGCACAGCATCTGCTCGATTACGCAGCACAGAAGGGCATCGAGATTTCCTCTCTGGCATACTATCCGAACACCATGGACGCCGATCTGGACAAGCGTACCGCAGCCGTCGAACACCTCAAAAAGCTGATCTGTGCATCGGCTAAGCTGGGTGTCAACATGGTCACGACCTTTATTGGTCGCGATCAGACCAAGACGGTCGAGGAAAATCTGGAGCTCGTCCGTGAAGTTTGGCCGCCGATCATCGCACTGGCCGAGGCCAAGGGCGTGAAGATCGCGATTGAAAACTGCCCGATGCTGTTCGGTGCAGACCAGTGGCCGGGCGGTCAGAACCTCATGACAACGCCTGCCATCTGGCGCAAGGTCTTCGAGATTCTGCCCAGCGCAAACCTGGGTCTGAACTATGACCCGTCGCACTTTGTCTGGCAGATGATCGACTATATTCAGCCGCTCTATGAGTTTAAGGACAAGATTTTCCACGTCCACTACAAGGATATTAAGGTTTATCCCGACCGCCTCCAGCAGGTTGGCATCATGGGCTATCCGCTCGACTTCATGTCGCCCAAGCTGCCCGGTCTGGGTGACGTCAACTGGGGCAAGTATGTATCTGCTCTCACTGACATCGGCTATCAGGGTTACACCTGCATCGAGATCGAGGACAAGGCGTTCGAAGGCTCGGTGGAGGATGTCAAGAAGTCGGTGCTGCTGAGCACAAAATATTTGAGAAATTACGTGATTTGAAGGGAATAGGTGCTTTTTATGGATGATATCAGAATCGGTATCGTAGGCCACGGCTTTATGGGCCACGAGCATGAAAAAATGCTGACCAAGATGGACGGAATCCGCGTGGTTGGTATCTCGGACATTGACCAAAAGCAGCTGGAAGACGTGCGGGAGGGCATCAAGCGCTATGCGTCCAACGACGAGTTGATGCACGACCCGGAAGTTGACGTTGTACTGATCGCAGCCAACAACAACCAGCATTATGATCTGGTGGTACAGGCAGCTAAGGCCGGTAAGGATATCATCTGTGAAAAGCCGGTTGCCATGACCACCGAGGAGTTGGATGGCATGATCGCAGTCACCAAGGAATGCGGCGTCAAGTTCACCGTTCACCACCAGCGCCGCCTTGACCCCGATTTCCGTACCATGAAGGCGGTATTCGATCAGGGCAGCCTGGGCAAGGTTTACTCGATTAAGAGCGGTCTGTACGGATTCAATGGCAACATGCACGACTGGCATGTCTACAAAAAAGAGGGCGGCGGCATGCTGTACGACTGGGGCGTGCATCTGCTCGACCAGATTCTGTGGATGATGCCGGGTGCCAAGATCAAGAGCGTTTACGCCGACCTGCGCAACGTCATTAACTTCGAGGTCGACGACTATTTCAAGATCCTGATGCGGTTTGACAATGGCATCATGGCCGAAGTCGAGCTGGGTACCTATTATCTGACCGATAAGATGCACGACAAATGGTTCGAGCGCCATTGGATGATCGGCGGCAATCAGGGCAGTGCCTACGTCGACGGCTTTGAGCCCGAGGGCAAGATCGTGCGCACCACCCATCTGCTGCAAAACGTATCCGGTCAGCGCACCATGACCGCAGCAGGCCCCACCCGTTCGTTCGGCCCTCCGGCTGAGGGCACCATCGTGACCGAGCCCCTGCCCACGGTGACCACCTGCCACGAGGACTACTTCGAAAACTACAAGAAGGCCTATCGCGGTGAGGAAGAATTCCTGGTCAAGGTCGAGGAGACCCGCCGCGTGCTCGCGCTGATGGAAGCAGTCAGAGAGTCCGCACGTACCGGCCAGTCGGTCGCATTCGAATAAGAAAAGGGACACCGAGCGGGCGTTTTTCCCGGGAAGTGAAACAATATGCTCGGCAGAAAAAGGGCGCTTGCGCCCTTTTCCCTGTTTCGAGGGAAAGAGAGAAAAAGATGAATAAAACATATGCATTCGGCGTGGATATCGGCGGAACGACCATTAAAATGGGGCTGTTTGAGACCAACGGCAAGCTGCTCGAGATGTGGGAGATTCCGACCCGCACCGAGGCCGACGGAAAATTTATCTTAAACGATATCGCACAGGCTGTGGACGATAAGCTGAAGGAAAAGAAGATTTCTACCCTGGACGTAGAGGGCATCGGACTGGGCGTACCCGGTCCGGTTGGCCCGGACGGCACAGTGTTTAAGTGCGTCAATCTGGGCTGGGACGTGTTCAACGTTGAGCACCGTCTGAGCGTGCTCACCGGACTGCGCGTCAAAGCCGGAAATGATGCCAATGTCGCCGCGCTGGGCGAGATGTGGCAGGGCGGTGGTGCTGGCTACCAGAATATCGTTATGGTCACGCTGGGTACCGGTGTCGGCGGCGGCATCATCATCGATGGACACATCCTGCCCGGTATCAACGGCGCAGCTGGTGAGATCGGTCACCTGCCGGTCGAGGACAACCAGCCCGAGACCTGCACCTGCGGCAATCAGGGCTGCCTCGAGCAGTACAGCTCTGCGACTGCGGTTGCACGCAGCGCCCAGCACTACCTCGAAGAGCACCCGGAGGCCGAGACCAGCCTGCGTTCTGTGCAGAACATCGAGGCAAAGGACGTGTTCGACGCGGCAAAGCAGGACGACAAGGTCGCACTGGAGCTGACCGAGCGCGCGTGCGCATACCTCGGCAAGGGACTTGCTATGATCGCATGCGTGGTCAACCCGGAAGCCTTTGTCATCGGTGGTGGTATGGCGCGTGCGGGTGAGATTCTCATGGAGTCCGTCCGCCGTAACTTCAAGCAGAAAGCCTTCCACGCCTCGCGTGAGACCGAGTTTAAAGAAGCAAAGCTGGGCAATAATGCCGGAATCTATGGCGGCGTGCGCATGCTGCTGGAATAAGATAGAAAAAGCACCGAACAAGCGACGTTCGGTGCTTTTTTGTGCTTATTTTTTGAGTGCAATCGTCCAGAACACTACATTCATCAGGATGGCGATGAACAGGACAATGGACATGGCAGCCCAGAATCCAAAATTGATGCCCAGAAAGTCTGTGCTGCCGAACAGATGCAGCCAGAGTGCATTTAAATTCATGGAAAAACCCTCCATTTCTTACAGAAGTTCGTCGAAACGGCGGACGTAGGCTTTTTTCAAGCTGGTCGCCAGCACCATATAGAGCAGAATGCAGGGGATGAGGTAGGCAAAGTAGCTCAGAGGCAGGGCGGCCAAGCCCAGCATGGTGCCGAGCGGCGTAAACGGGATGGCGGTCAGCACCAGAATGCCGGTGCAGGTCAGCAGCGTCAGCGGTGCCGATGCACGGCTCTGGATGAACGGGATTTTGGGTGTGCGAATCATGTGGATAACCAGCGTCTGGCTCCACATGGACTCGACAAACCAGCCGGCTTGGAACAGTGCGGCGTAAGCGATCTGCATTTGGGTTAGCTCTGCACCGGAGAAGTGGTTTGCAAGATCGTTGTACAGTACATCGTGCGACACAAACAGCGGGCAGAACACAAAGTACATGAAAATGTAGGTGGTAAAGTCAAAAATAGAGCTGGTCGGCCCAATCCACAGCATGAAGCTGCCGACCGAGGAGGCATCCCACTTGCGCGGTACCTTGAGATATTCCTCGTCCACGTGGTCCCACGGAATCGCCGTGCACGACAGGTCGTAGATCAGGTTGAGCAGAATCAGATGAATGCTCATCATGGGCAGGAAGGGCAGCAGTGCCGAGGCAGCCAGAACCGAAAACATGTTGCCGAAGTTGGAAGATGCGGTCATCTTGATGTACTTAATCATGTTCGCGTAGGTCTTTCGGCCTTCGATGATGCCCTTTTCCAGTACCATGAGGTCTTTTTCCAGCAGAATGATATCTGCGCTCTCCTTGGCGATGTCTACCGCGGTGTCGACCGAGATGCCGATATCTGCCGCCTTCATGGCAGCCGCGTCATTGATGCCGTCGCCCATAAAACCAACTGTGTGGCCGCTTTCGCGCAGTACGCGCACGACGCGGGCTTTCTGTTCGGGGGTCAGTTTGGCGAATACGTCGGTCGTCTCGGCAGCGCGTGCCAGTGCCTCGTCGGACATGGATTCGATCTCGGGGCCGAGCAGCATATTGCGCACTTTCAGACCGACCTGTGCGCAGATGGTGCGGGTGACCTTGTCGTTGTCACCGGTCAGAATCTTGGTGGTCACGCCGTACTCGCGCAGCGCCTGAATGGCACCGGCAGTGGTCTCCTTGGGCGGGTCGAGAAAGGCCAGATAGCCCAGCAGCACCATGTCGCACTCGTCCTTGACGCCGAACGCGCCGACCGGGGACGGATTGCTCTTTTGTGCGATGGCCAGCACGCGGAAGCCCTTGGCGTTGAGTTCATCGACCGTGCGCAGAATTTTCTGCCGCAGCGCATGGCCGAGCGGCTGCACCTGACCGTCGTACTCGACAAACGAGCAGATGGACAGCATTTCCTCGACTGCACCCTTGGTGACCATCTGGGTCTTGCCGCTCTTGTCGGCCACGACCGTGGTCAGACGGCGGCGGGCAAAGTCGAAGGGAATCTCGTCGACCTTGACATAGTGCTCGGACAGATCGACCAGACGGGGATCTTCGGCTTCGGATTCCTCGGTCTTGCGGATGATGGCGACATCCATGAGGTTTTTGTATCCGGTCTGAAAGTAGCTGTTGAGGTAGGCGTGACGTAAGACGCGCAGATCATCTCGACCGTTTACGTCCATGTGATACTCCAGAACGACCTGGTCTTGGGTCAGTGTGCCGGTCTTATCGGTGCACAAAATGTCGATCGCACCAAAATTCTGGATGGAATTGAGGTTTTTGACGATGGTTTTCTGTCGGCTCATGGACACCGCGCCCTTGGCCAGACAGGTGGTTACGATCATGGGCAGCATTTCCGGGGTCAGACCGACCGCGATGGAGATGCCGAACAGGAACGCGCCCAGCCAGTCGCCCTTGGTCAGACCGTTGATGAGAAAGACCAGAGGAACCATGACCATCATAAAGCGGATGAGCACCCAGGAAACCGCGTTGACGCCCTTGGTGAAGCTGGTCTCGACCGCTTCCTCGGCGACCGCCGAGGCCATCGAGCCAAACAGGGTGTTGTCACCGACGGCCAGCACGACACCGCATGCGCTGCCCGAAATGACGTTGCTGCCCATAAAAGCGATGTTGGGATATTCGGTGATGGCGCAGTCGGTGTCCGGGCTGCAAGCCGGTGTCTTTTCCACCGGTTCGCTCTCGCCGGTCAAACCGGACTGGCTGATAAAGAGGTCTTTCGCCTCGATGATACGCAGGTCAGCCGGAATCATGTCGCCAGCTGACAGGTGGACGATATCACCGACCACGACCTCGTCCAGACCGATTTCCTGCATGGGATGCCCCTTGCGGTCGACCGTGCAGGTAGTGGTGATCATGGACAGCAGCTTTGCAGCCGCGTTGCCGCTGCGCGATTCCTGTACAAAACGCAGGACACCGGAAATAAAGACCATGGTGAGGATGATCACGACGGTCAGACAGTCAAAGTCCTCCGGCGTGCTGCCGAACAGCGAGAGCGCAGGAAACAGCATGTCGGTGACCGCCGAGACCAGCGCGAGGAAGAAGAGGATTGCGGTGAAGGGGTTGATGAAGGCACCGGCCACGCGCTGTGCAAGCGACTGCTTTTTCTGGTGGGTGACCTTGTTTGTGCCGAACTGTGCGCGGTGCGCAGTGACGGTCTGTTCGTCCAGACCGCACAGCATGGTGCCGGTCTGGTCTAAGACATCCTTGACCGGCTTGGCAGCTGCATCCCGGATGCAGCGGTTATACGCGTCGCGCTGGAGCGTACATGCAGGGGTGCCGGAATTCTTCCGGCGGGTGTGCAGGTTAAACATGGGACTTACCTCCTGTTTTTTGTGAATGAGGCAAGTAACGAGCGGGATGAGACAGACCGATTCTGCGGACTGTCTGCGGCTTTGGTTGCTTGCCGATGGGGATTCCCGTCAGAATCCATCTGTTTCACCTCCTGTTGTGCAGTGTAAGCTTAGTATACCGGAGGGTCAGCGCAGTTCCCATGACCAGAACCTTGCGAAATTCTTGCGATTGGGCAAGAAATAAAAAAGCTGCCGCCCGAAGGCAGCAGCCGATGTGTCAGAATGTGTCGTTAAATTTGTATCCAATGCCCCAGATGGTCAGAATGTACTCAGGCGCGTCGGGATTGGGTTCAATCTTTTTGCGCAGTTTGCGGATAAAGGCCATGATATTGCTGTCATCGAGCAGATAATCGCCCGACCAGACCGCTTGGTAAATCTGCTCCTTGGTAAAGACCTCACCGCGGTTGCGGGCGAGAAAGCACAGAATGTCGAACTCCTTGGGTGTGAGCGGAATGTCCACACCGTCCCGGGTGACGCTGCGCGCCTTGGGTGAGATGGTGAGTGCACCGCAGACAATGGTGTCGGCCGGTGCAGGCATAGGTGCATCGTCGGTCAGTTCGAGCAGCAGCGAGGAGGCTTCGCCCTCCATGAGACTGCGCACGCCGTCCAGCAATTCCTGTGCGCTGACCGTTGCGGGTGCTGCGGTGCGCAGTGCATCACACAGCCACTGTGCCAGCGAGGAATCCAAATTGACAAAACCGATGTTCTTTTTCATAGATGGATGCCTCCTTTCTCACAGCAGGGTGTAGTATCGGCGCAGATACCAGGTCTTTGCGACCGTGACGAGCAGCAGATAGAGCACGACCACGACGGTCAAAAATGCGAAATAGCGCAGGGGAAGTGCGGTCAGTCCGATGAGCGCACCGAGCGGGGTGAAGACCAGCGCGGTGAACAGCACGATGCCGGACAGAGTGACCAGCATGACCGGACGGGAAGGACGGCTCAGCGGAACTTTTTGTGTGCGCAGCAGGTGTAAAATCAAAATTTGTGTCCACATGGACTCCAAAAACCAACCGGTCTGGAACAGAGAGACGAATTGCCGCTGCGCTTCGGGTGAGAGAGCCGAGAAACTTCCGCCGCAAATCTGGGGACACAGCCAGAAAAACAGAAATCCGAAGGTCAGGATATCGAAAAACGAGCTGATGGGGCCGAAAAAGCGCATAAATCGTCCGAGCGTTCGACCCGACCACTCGAGCGGACGGGCGCAGGCTTCGCCGTCGACCTTGTCCCAGGGCAGCACCAGACACAGGATGTCGTAGAGCAGATTGAGCAGCAAGAGCTGCACCGAGGTCATGGGGAAGAAGGGCAGAAAGACGCTCGCGATGACGATGGAAAAGATATTGCCGAAGTTGGACGACGCGGTGATCTTAATGTACTTTGTCATGTTGGCAAAGGCTTTTCGGCCTTCCAGAATGCCCGCTTCCAGCACGTTCAGGTCTTTTTTGAGCAGCAGTACGTCGGCGCACTCGCGCACCGATTCGGCAGCGGTATCGACCGAGATACCCACGTCTGCGGCTGTGATGGCGGGCAGATCGTTCATGCCGTCGCCTAAGAAACCGACCGTATGCCCGTTGTCCTGTAAGACCTGCACGATGCGCATTTTCTGTTTGGGGGACAGCTCGGCGAAGACCGTGCAGCGCTCGACACAGACCGGAAGCTCGTTGTCGGTCAGTTGGTCGAGGGCTTCACCGGTCAGCACCGACGTGGTATCAATCCCCAGTCGGCGGCAGATGGACACCGCGACGCTCTTCTGGTCGCCGGTCAGCACCTTGCTGTGTACGTGTAGTGCGTTTAGTTTGTCAATCGCGCTGGCAGCGCTGGCCTTGGGCGCATCGAAAAAGACCAGATAGCCGAGCAGAATCAGGTCGTGCTCGTCGTCCGGGGTCAGGGCTTGTAGCGTGACCGGTCGATAGGCGACAGCCAGCACCTTCATGCCGTCTTCCAGCATTTCGTCCACGACCGCATGCACGCTGCGCAGACCGTCCGCGCCGAAGGGATGGAGCGCACCGCGGTGCACCACCTGACTGCACCGGCGGCAGACCTCGTCGACGCTGCCCTTGACAATGAGCAGATTGCACGCCTCATCTTCGACCAAGACACTCGAGCAGCGGCGATTGTAGTCAAACGGCAGCTCGTCCAGCTTGGGATGCTGCACCTGAAACCCATCCAACCGTGCATCCCAGCCAGGGAAGGTGCCATAGCGCAAAATTGCCCTGTCCAGATGATTTTCCACGCCGGTGGCGTACCGGCTGCTCAGATAGGCGAGTTCCAGCACCCGCTCGCTCTCGTTGCCCAGAACGTCCAGATAGTATTCGAGCAGTACGGTGTCTCCGGTCAGCGTGCCGGTCTTGTCCACACATAAGACATCCATGCTGCCAAAGCCCTGCATGGCGTTGATGTTTTTGACCACGGTCTGTTTGCCTTCCATCGCGGCGCTGCCCTTGGCAAGACAGGCATTGATGACCATGGGCAGCATTTCGGGGGTCAGACCGACCGCGACCGAAAGAGCAAATAGAAAGGCGGCGAACCAGTCGCCCTTGGTCAGACCGACCGCGACAAAGACGATGGGGACGAGCACGGCCATAAAGCGGATGAGCACCCAGGCGATCGAGTTTGCACCACGGTCGAAGCCGTTTTTGCGCCACAGCGGCGCCTGCATGGTGCCGCCCGAAACGGTGTCCTGACCGACAGCCAGCACGATGCCCTGACCGCTGCCGCCGATCACCGAACAGCCCTGAAAGACCGTGTTCTGATAAGCGGCATAGTCACGGGGCAGATGGGAGAGTGCCTGTGCGGTCTTTTCCAGCACGGCACTCTCGCCGGTGATGATGGACTGGGAGACAAACAGGTCATTTGCCTGTATCAGACGCAGATCGGCCGGGACACGGTCGCCGGCAGACAGGCGCACAAGATCGCCCACAACCAGAGCGGACGCGGGCAGACCGATCCACTGACCATCCCGACAGACTGTGACCTCGGTGTGTGTCAGGTCAGAGAGATGGTCGGAGATGCGCTTGGCGCGCAGTTCCTGCACAAAGCGCACCGTGCCGCTGAGCAGCAGCATACAGCATATAATGATGACCGTCGTGGCGTTGCGGCTGAAATTGGAAGCCAGAACGACATCGGTCACCAGTGAGATGACAGCCAGAAGAAACAGAATAACCGTAAAGGGATTGATGAACGCGCGGCGCAGACGAAATCCGACCGTGTCCGCCGTTCCGCTCGAAACTGCATTGCTGCCAAACTGTGCACGGCTTTTTTCTGCCTGTTCGGTGCTCAGACCGTCCGACGGAACATGTAGATGGTCACAAACCGCGTCGGCTTCCAGCACGGCGCACTGGCGGATGCGCGGATGAACCGAACTGTCCATAGATTCACCTCCGAAAAAACACGTTTCTCTTATCATACCATACAATCTGCGCCCTGCCTGCCCCTAAAATCTTGTTTTTTCCTTGCTTATCCTGATTGAGACAAAAAATCCCTCTGAAATCGGGAAATTCCGATTCCAGAGGGAACAAAAATTTAAGCCAGCAGAGTGCTTTCCAGATCGGAGAGCATCAGGTCGAGTGCGGTGATGCCGCCCTCAGCCGTGTACCAGACTGCCGGGTGCGACAGGTATACGATATGACCGTTCTTGTACGCGTCGGTGCCCATAACCAGCTGGTTTTCCATGATTTCCTGTGCCAGCTTTGCGCCGTCGGTGCCGACTGCCGCGTCACGATCCATGACAAAGATGTAATCCGGGTTCTTGTCTACAATGAACTCGAAGGATGCTTCGTTGCCGTGGGTGGAGGTGTCGAGGTTTGCGTCGATGCCGATGTTTTGGAAGCCGATCTCGCGGCCAATGATCGAGCAGCGGCCATCGTTGCCCAGTACATTATAGCTGCCGCTGGTGGTCATGCCGATGATGGCGGTCTTGTCCTTGGCAAAGGCGGACAGCGCCTCGATGCGGCCGTCAAAGTCTGCCATCAGTTCGTCGACCTTGCTTTCCATGCCGAACAGGGAGGCGATGGTGGTTGCGTTCTTGCGCACGCTCTCGACCACGCCGACCTCGGTGTCGACCGACAGATAGACGACCGGTGCGATCTCACTGAGCGCGTCATAGCTCGATGCCAGACGGCCGCCGATGAAGATCACGTCCGGTTCGGAAGCCATGACAGCCTCAAGGTCGGCCTCCTTGATGGTGCCGAGGTTTGCGACATCGCCGCCAATATAACTCTGTAAGTACTCCAGACTGGTATCCGCCGTGCCGACCACGCGGTCACCGACGCCCAGTGCGTCCAGGATGTCCAGCGAAGCCATGTCCAAAATGGCGATGCGCTGCGGGTCGGACGGCACCTCGAGCGAAATCTCTTCCTTGCTGCCGTTGAGTGAGGTGATGGTCATGGTTTCCGCAGCAGCGTTCGTGGAAGCGTCGGAGGTGGATGCGGTCTTGTCTGCGCCGCAGGCGGTCAGACTCAGAACAGCAGCGGTAGCCAGTGCCAGAGAAACAATCTTTTTCATCATTACATGCTCCTTTTTTCAAAAAGTACCGAAAAATGTGTGTGCTTAATAGTAGATAGACAGCGGTTTTCCCTTGATGTTCAGAATTTCGAAGTCTACCTGGTAGATCTCGGACAGATTTTCCTTGGTCATCACCTCCTCTGCGGTGCCGAATTTTGCGATCTTGCCATCCTTGAACGCACAGATATAATCCGAGTAAAAGGCGGCGTAATTGATCTCGTGCAGAACCAAAATGACCGTTTTGCCCAGCTCATCACACAGACGACGCACAATTTTCATCATGTTGGTCGCGTGATAGATGTCAAGGTTATTGGTCGGCTCGTCGAGCAGGACATAATCGGTGTCCTGTGCGATGACCATTGCAATCAGTGCGCGCTGACGCTGACCGCCCGACAGTTCATCGATGAAACGGTCGGCAAAGTCGTGCAGCTCCATATAATCCAGTGCACGGTCGACAATTTCATGGTCTTCCGGGGTCAGACGGTTGCCCGAGTAGGGAAAACGTCCGAAGCAGACCAGCTCACGCACGGTCAGCTTCATCTGAATGTTGTTCTGCTGAGTCAGGATGGCCAGACGCTTGGACAACTCGCGGCTCTTCCACTTGCGCATCTCCTTGCCCTCGAACTCGACCAGACCGCTGTCGTGGGCGATCAGGCGCGAGATCATACCCATTACGGTAGACTTGCCCGCACCGTTGGGGCCGATGAGCGAGATGACCTTGCCCTTGGGGATGGAAAAGCTGACGCCGTCGACGACCGTCTTGTCGCCATACTGCTTGGTTAACGACTGGATGTGCATAAATCAGACCTTCTTTCGTGACAGGAGGAGATAGAGGAAGTACAGGCCGCCGCCAACCGTGATGAAGACGCTGACCGGTACTGAGTAGGTGTAGACGTGCTCGACGATGAGCTGACCGCCAACCAGAACGATCATACCGAACAGGGCAGAGCCTAGAATGAGCTGGCTGTGACGGTAGGTTTTGAGCAGCTGGCGGGACAGGTTTGCGATGATGAGGCCGAGGAAGGAGATCGGGCCGACCATGGCGGTTGCAACCGCGATGCACAGGGTCACGCCCAGAAGCAGACGGCGGATGCAGCGGTCATAGTCGACGCCCAGATTGATGGCCTGTGCCTTGCCGAGGGTGAGCACGTCGAGCAGTGCAAGCTCACGGCGCAGGGCAAAGACGATCACGGCCAATAGGATAAGCGAAAAGACGATGATCTCTGAGTTGATGTTGTTGAAGCTTGCAACCAGCGTGGTCAGCAGGGTGTCGTACTCGTTGGGGTCCATGACGCGGGTGAGAGTGGACTGGATGCTGCCGAAAAAGGAGGTCAGCACGGTGCCCACCAGCAGGACATAGAGTACATTGTGCCGGGTCTTTTTGAAAATCCAGCTGTAAATGAGGGTGGCCGAGATGCCCATGAGCACCACGTCCACGGCGAATGACAGATTGGCATTGGTGGCGATCAGACTGCCCGAGCCCAGGAAAAAGACGACTGACGTGTGGATGAGGGTGTACAGCGAGTTCATGCCCAGCAGACAGGGGGTCACGATGGTGTTATTGATGACCGACTGGAAGACGATGGACGCGCCGCCGATGGCGAACGCCGTGATGAGCATGACGATGAGCTTGGGGGTACGCAGCTTCATGGCGTACTGGAACAGCTTGGGATTTGCAAAGTTTACTTCAATGAGCATGTAGCCGGCGGCACAGAGCACGACCAGAGCCAGCATGATGAGTAATTTGGTGCGATTTGCGCGGACTGCGGACAGATTCACGACACTTCGCCTCCTTTCAGGTCGGGCAGCGGCGAACAGCAGCTCGTCCCGGGATTTTTGCCGAGTCGGACGGCTTTGCGTCCGTTTTTCAGGCGATAGAACAGCAGACCGATGAAGATGAGACTGCCAAGAATGCCGACGATGAGTTCGATGGGCAGTTCGTAGGGGAAGATGACCACACGGCCGATCATATCACAGACCAGCACGAAGAGTGCACCGAACAGCGCGGTATCGACCAGCGCACCGCGAATCTTATCGCCCTTGAACATGGCGACGACGTTGGGGACGATCAGACCGATGTAGGAGATCGAGCCGACGACGACCACGATGGACGCGGTAATCATGGCCGAGATGGTCAGACCGGCGAACAGGACGAGGTTATAGGGAACGCCAAGGTTTTTGGAGAAATCCCGACCCAGACCGACGATGTTGAAGTGGTTTGCAAAGACAAATGCCAGAATGACCAGCGGAACGGTCAGCCAGACGATCTCATAACGTCCCTTGAGGACAAGCGAGAAGTGACCGACCAGCCAGGTGGACAGCGCCTGTGTCATTTCGTGCTGATAGGCCAGATAGCTGGTCAGACCGCCGATGACGTTGCCGAACATGATGCCCACGAGCGGGACCATGACCGCGTCCTTGAATTGAATGCGCTGGATGAACCAGACAAAGACCCAGGTGCCGAGGATGGCCGCGCCAAAGGCAAAGAGTGCACGGCTCCAGAGCGTGGAAGCCGGGAAGAACAGCAAGGCAAGCAGGATGCCGAACTGTGCCGAGGAGATGGTCGCGCCGGTGGTGGGCGAGACGAATTTATTGCTGCAAAGCTGCTGCATAATGAGTCCGGCGACGCTCATGCCCACGCCGGTGCACAGGATGGCGAGCAGTCGGGGCAGGCGGGAGACCACAAAGACCTCCAGCTGGTGCAGATCACCGGATAATAAATCACGGGGTGTCAGGTCGATGACGCCGACAAAGAGCGAACAGATCGCAAGCACGATAAGGGCGAGCGACAGAAGGATGGTGGAACGATTGGATTTGAGCATATCGACTCCCTTTCTCAAAACAGGAACGGAGGTTAGTATAAACTAACCATAACACAAAAAAAGACACAGTGCGTTTCTTGCTTGTCACACACTGCATGCCGGTGTGTATTATAGCACGAAAAGTTAGTTATATGCAACTTGTGAAAATTACAGGAATTTTGAGACAGAATCCTTGCGCTTTTGACGGATTTCACGAGGTGATTGACAAAGCAAGAAGGAAAATATGGAAAACTTGCAGGCGGATATCTGGGTTTTGCGCCATGCGTTCCATTTTCGTTCATTTTTTGATATAATGGATGCACCTGGCAGAGAGCCGCAGGGGAAATGTCGGAAGACGAGGAGAACATTATGGAAAAAGAGACAAAGGGCGTGCGTACCAAGCGACAGCTATACCAGTGTGCGATGAAGTTGTTCCGCGAGCGCGGATTTGACCGGGTCTCGGTGGACGAGATTGTCCGTGAAGCCGGCATGGCCAAAGGGACGTTCTATATCTATTTCAATACCAAATCGGACATTATTTTGGAGATGCTGCGGCAGTATGATACCTATTACGATCAGATCATGGCTGGTTTGCCAGACGACTTGTCCATCGATCAGCAGATGGAAGAGATTGTAAAGGGTGCGTGCCGGTTCACCGAGGAGGTCATCGGGCTGGACCTCATCCGCGTGCTGTATGTCAAGCAGCTGACCGAGGGGCAGGAACATCCGGGACTGCTCAACGAGGATCGAGCCCTGTTTCGCATTCTGTCCGAACTGCTCACCGCGGGACAGCGCGCCGGAATTTATGACCCGGCTCTGGATGTGCCCGACACCACCCGCCTCATTCTGCACGGCATCCGCGCGAGCTTTTTCGAGTGGTGTTCCGGTCGGGGACAGTTCGATCTAACTCAGGAATGTCTGTATTTTCTGCATACCTTCTGCCGCGGAATTTATCATACGGCGAAATGAATAAAAATCCGAACGGTGCGTCCGTTCGGATTTTTTGTGCCTGTTCCGCGATTGCGTGCCATGCGCCTTGTAAAGTTTAGCGATCAGAGCGGTTCTGTTGTCCGCCGGTCACGGACAAAAGGGGATAGAATCTCACGCTAAATTGGTAAAAAAACGAAAAATTACTTGACGAAGCTCATAAATAGGCATTATAGTATAAGAAAGGAAAAATATGACTATGGTCATATTTTATCGATCACAAAAGAAAGGGTTTGAAAATCAGTATGGGAAAAGAGCGCAAGACGGGTGGTGTCCTGGGCGCCATCGAACGTGCGGGCAATACCTTGCCGCATCCGTTCATATTATTCTTGTATATCACAGCCGGTTTGGCTGTATTGTCGGCTGTCCTGTCGCTGATGGGGGTATCTGCGGTCAATCCGACAACCGGCGAAACCGTTACGGTACAGAATATCATCAGCCGAGACGGTCTGGTGTGGATCGTGGAGAACATGCTGCTCAACTTCTCGGGCTTTGCACCGCTTGGATTGGTGCTCGCCATGCAGATGGCGATCGGCCTTGCAGAGGGCAGCGGTCTGCTCGATACCTTCATGCGCCGCGCCATTCTGGGCGTTCCGCTGTGGGCACTGAGTGCGACCGTCCTGTTTCTGGGCATCAACGGCAGTATCGCGTCTGAGGCATCCATCATCGTCATTCCGGCACTGGCTGCAACCGCATTCCAGGCGGTGGGCAAGCACCCGATTGCCGGTCTGATTGCAGGCTACGCTGCCACCAACGCCGGTTTTACCGCGAATATCCTCATCACCGGCACCGATGCACTGCTGTACGGTGTCACCGAGGACGCAGCGCAGATGATCGACCCGTCGGTCACACTGACCCCGGCGATCAACTGGTATTTTATGATTGTATCCTGTCTGGTACTGACCGTCGTAGGCGTTTTCGTCAATGACCGCATCATTGTACCCCGTCTGGGTGAGTACAAGGGCAGCGAAAAGGCGGACGAGCGCACGGCAACCGATCTGGAAAAGAAGGGTCTGCGCAATGCGGGTATTTTCACCCTCATTTATGCAATCCTGCTGCTGATCTGCCTGGTTCCGCAGAACGGCCTGCTGCGCGGTGAAAACGGCAGCATTCTGGAGTCTCCGTTCATCACCGGTCTGGTGCCTATTCTGATTGTCTATTTTGTGCTGGCTGGTGTCGTATACGGCAAGACTGTAGGTTCGATCAAAAACAGCGGTGACATCCCGAAGATGATGGCCAATTCGCTCCAGTCGCTGACCGGCTATATCGTTCTGGTCTTTGTCATCGCACAGTTCATCAATATGTTCAGCTACACCAACCTTGGTACGATCATCGCGGTCAATGCGTCCGATGCCCTGCAGAAGGTCGGCTTTACCGGCATTCCGCTGATCATCGGCGTCATCCTGCTGACCATCTTGGTCAACTTTGTTATGACCAGCGGTACGGCAAAGTGGTACATCTTTGCACCGATTTTCGTGCCGATGTTCATGCTGCTCGGCTACTCGCCTGAGTTTGCGCAGGTCATCTACCGTATCGGTGACTCGATCGCAAACCCGCTCACGCCGATCTATCCCTATCTGCCCATCGTCATCGGCATGGCGCAGAAGTACGAAAAAAATACCGGTATCGGCACCATCATTTCCATGACGCTGCCGTACTCCATCGCCTTCCTCATCGTCTGGATTGTGCAGGTCATCGTGTGGATGGCCTTCAATCTGCCGCTGGGCCCGGGCGCATCGGTATTCCTGGCATAAAAACATACAAGGGCTGCGTATCGTGATGCGCGGCCCTTTTCCCATCGAAAGAGGAGAGAAATATGGGTTATAAAAAATTGCTCTGCGGACGGCTGTACGACGGCATCCGAGACGAAATACAAGAAAATCGAGAAATTCTGATCGAGGACAAGACCATTCTGGAGGTCGGTGCGCATACCGCGACCCCGCAGGGCTGTGAAGTCATCGACCTGACCGCGCTGACGGTCACACCCGGTATGATCGACGCGCACGTGCACGCTGCCTTCTTTGACTGGCGCGAGATCCCCAAGGATGCGGTGTATTACTCGGACGGTATGCGTGCGCTGGCGACTGCCGAATGCGCCCGCCGTGCGCTGGCCGGTGGTTTTACCACCATTCGCCACGTCGGCTGGTTCCGCGAAGACTACTCGCTCGACGTGCGCCGCGCCATTGATGCCGGATTCATCGACGGTGCACGCATGGTCGTTGCACCGCACTTCCTGTGCGCACCCGGCAGCCACGGTGACAGTACCCAGAGCATCGCGACCAATCCCGCACTGTCCCGCTTTATGGAACAGCAATACCCGACCATGGGCAGCGGCGCCGAGTTTTTCCGCGATGCCGTGCGCCACGAGGTCAAGATCGGTGCGGATTTTATTAAGATCATGGCAACTGGCGGATTTTTTACGCCCAACGACTCGCCCGAGGACAAGCAGTTAGCCGATGACGAGCTGCGTGCCATCATCGATACCGCACACTCGCTGCACACCACGGTGACTGCCCACGCCTACACGGCCGAGCTGGTCACTACCCTAGCACAGATGGGCATTGACGGCATTGAGCATGCGTCCATGGTCGACCGCAACACCATCCGCTTGCTGGAAAAACGGGATATTTACGTCGTGCCGACCTTCTGCCCGTATGACGAGATTATTCTGCTGGATGAGGAAAAACTGGCGCAAAAATCGCCCGAATTCCAGCGCAAACTGCGCTATTATCGCGAGGCACTGGTCGAAGGCCGCAAGGCACTCATTGACAGCAATCTGCGTCTTGGCTACGGCACCGACCTTGTGGTCGGCTATCAGAACTATGAGTGCGGACGCGAATACTCGGCATGGCTGCGCAACGGCGTATCGCCCTACCGTGCGCTGCGCGCTGCAACGGCGGAAAATGCTCGAATTCTGGGACTTTCCGACAAGATCGGCACCATTGAACCGGGTAAGCTGGCCGACATTTCGGCTTGGGGACGCGATCTGCTGACCGATGACAAGGCACTTTTAGACTGCGCGTTTGTCATGAAGGAAGGCCGGGTGCATGCGCACACCTGCATTTTGGACAATTACCGCTGAGGAGGCTGAACCATGCGATATCAGGAATGTCTGCATAGTATCCGGCAGTTAAACGAACAATTTCGCCATTATAAGAGTATTGAGTCGCTGTTTGAGCTAGACCAGTGGTCGATGCTGCCCGCTGAGGGTGCGGCCTATCGCCAGCAGACTGCGGCGTTCATCGGGGAACAGAAAAATGCGCTGTACTGCGGAGACGAAGCTCGTCGAATGGCTGATTTTCTGTCGGGCGTCAAGCTCGAAGAGCTGGACAATGACATCGACCGCGCGCTGGTTCGCATCTTCCGTGCACGCTATCGCAATGCCGTGCACACGCCGGTCGATCTGCTGCGTGAATACAATTTGATGAAAGCCGAGTGCATGAACGCTTGGAAGCAGGCGCGTCAGGCGCAGGATTATGGGATTTTCCGTCCATATCTTGCACGTGCATTCGATCTCAAAAAGCAGATTGCACTGTCCATCAACCCGGACGCACCTGCATTTGAGACACTGGTGGGCATGACCGACGAGGGTTTGCAGGTGCGCGAGGTGTCCGAACAGTTTGACCGCCTGAAAACCGGTCTGCGCAGTCTGCTCGATCGTCTGCAAACCGGTCACGCACCCGAGACTGCACCCATCCCGGACTGTGACCCCGAACAGATGGAGCACTTTGCCCAGCGTCTGGCGCGTGAGTTGGGCTATTCACCCGAACGCGGCAGCTTCAATAACCGTGTCGTGCACGCATTTACCTCCTTTATGGGGCCGCGCGACGCGCGTGTTTCCACCTACCGAAACGGCAGCTACAATCTGATTTTCACCTACCTGCACGAGGCCGGTCACGCGATGTACGCCAGCGGCAGCAGTCAGGAAATCATCGATGCCGGTCTGTGGGGCGGTGTTGAGGGCGGTTTCCACGAGGCAAATGCACGATTTTTCGAGAATATGGTCGGTCACAGCCGTGCGTACTGGTCACATTATTATCCGCAGCTGCAAGCGAAGCTTGCGCCCTTCCGCGACATTTCGCTTGATGCGTTTTACGCGGCAACCCATCAGGTACGACCGACGCCGCGCCGTATCTCGTCTGACGAGGTCACGTACAGCCTGCACGCCATTCTGCGGTTTGAGCTTGAGCGCGACTATTTCGCCGGGGAACTGTCGGCAGATGACATGGCGCAGGCGTGGAATGATAAGTATGAACGCTATTTGGGCATCCGTCCGCAAAACGACACCGAGGGTGTCTTGCAGGACATGCACTGGGCGGGCGATTACATCGGCTATTTCCAGAGCTATGCGCTGGGCAACATTTACACCGGACAGATTCTGCAAGCCATGCACGAAGACATTCCGGACATGGATGCACGCATGGCGCGCGGCGACTTGCAGCCGGTTTACGCATGGATGCAGGATAAAATCTGGCAGCACGGCTGCTGTTACACGGCGGGCGAGCTGATGCACCGATTGACCGGAACCGGTCTGGATGCGCAGCCGTTCCTTACTTATCTGGAGCGCACCTATGGTGCACTTTATGGCATTTCATAAAACCGGAGATAAAAAGAGGGCAGTGCGCTTGCACTGTCCTCTTTGTGTATGGATAAATTTTAGATTGCCGGGAAGCGGTAGATGGTCTGGTGCTTCCAAAGCGCACCCGGGCGCAGGATGCCCTGCGGCCAGTCGGGGTGGTGGATGTTATCGGGGTAGAACTGGGTTTCCAGACAGAAACCGGTACGACGTCCATAAACCGCACCATTTTTACCCTTGGGAGCGCCTTCCAGTGCGTTGCCGGTGTAAAACTGCACACCGGGCAGGGTGGTTTCCACCTGCATGGTGATGCCGGTTGCGGGAGACGTGACCTCTGCCGTGGGCGAGAGGAAACCGATCGAGCCGCGCAGAGCAAAGTTATGATCGTAGCCGCCGACGTTTTGCAGCTGCTCTTCCGGGTCGTCCCAGTGTGCGCCGATGGCGGTCGGGGTGCGCAGATCGAGTGCGGTGCCGGTGACCGGTGCGAGCGTACCCAGTGGGATGGCCTCGTTATCAACCGGTGTGAAATAGTCCGCATTTAGGGTGATTTTCTGATCGCCGACCGAGCCTGCGTCGTGACCGGACAGATTCCAGTAAGCATGGTTTGTCAGATTGCACAGGGTAGGTGCGTCGGTCTGTGCCTGATAGTCGATGATGAGCGCACGGTTTGCCACGGTGTAGCGCACGCAGACCTGTAACGTGCCGGGGTACCCCTCGTCGCCGTCCGGACTGGTCAGGGTCAGCACCAGACTGTCGCCGTCCATTTGAACATTCCACAGCCGTTTGTCAAAGCCCTGTCCGCCGTGCAGGTGGTTGCGTCCGTCATTTGTGCGCAGGGTGTAGTCCTTGCCGTCGAGCGAGAATTTACCGCGTGCGATGCGGTTGCCAAAGCGGCCGATGAGTGCGCCGATGAACTTGTCCTGCACTTCATAGCTGTGCACATCGTCATAGCCCAGTGCAACATCAACCATCTTTCCGCTGCGATCGGGTACCAGAACCGACTGGATGGTGCCGCCGAGGTTCAAAATACCGACCGAGATCACGCCGTCTGAAAGCCAATATCGCATGATCTCATGGCCGTCCGCTGTCTTGCCGAAGGGTTCCTGTCTGATGCCTGCCATACAAATGCCTCCTTACAGATGATTCTGATGGTATCATAACACTTTATGCGAGAAAAGAAAAGACACCTATGGCTCAAAAAGTATAGGATGCAGAAAAAGGCTGAAAAAAGTGAAAAAATTAACAAAGTGCTTGTGTTCTGTCTGTGAGAATGGTATAATCTCATAAACGAAAAGACTTTTACAAAAGTATGGGGTGTTCCTATGGCACAAAGCCGTAAAATATCAACTGCCGAACTGCGCAGACAAAATAGAAATAACATTTACCGATATTTTTACGATGCACAGACCCCGAAAACCAAGCAAGACATTGCAAATGACCTTTCGCTCTCGCTGCCGACTGTGACGCAGAATCTGCGCGAACTGATGGACGCGGGATTGATCGAATATGCAGGACTCATCGACTCGAACGGCGGACGGCGTGCGCGCAGCATGCAGATGTGTGCTGACGTACAGTTTGCCGTCGGCATCGAGCTGTCGCCCAAGCACATCCGGCTGGCGGCGGTCAATTTGCGGGCGGACGTGATCGCGTACGAAAAGATTGCCTGTCCGTTCAGCAATGATGTGAGCTACCGGCAGCGCATGGCGCGTGCGCTGGAGGAATTTCTGGATCGTTTTTCGCTCGATCGTGGTCGACTGCTGGGCGTGGGCATCACGCTGCCCGGCATCATTGACGAGGAAAACGGCATGATCGAGGTCGTTCCGGTTTTCGGACTGCGCAAAATGCGTCTGTCTCTGCTGACCGAGCTGCTGCCTTATCCGGTTTTCGTGGAAAACGATGCCAACGCAGGCGGTTTTGCCGAGTGGTGGAATCATGCGTCGTTTGAGACCATGGCCTATCTGTTTATTGGCAAGGGCGTCGGCGGGGCACTGCTCATTGACGGCAAGCCTTACGTCGGTGTCCAGCGCCGCAGTGCTGAGTTCGGTCACATGTGCATCGCGTCAAACGGTAAGGTGTGCAGCTGCGGACGGCATGACTGTCTGGAAGCGTACTGCTCAACCGCACGCCTGAGCGATGATCTGGACATTTCGGTCGAGGACTTTTTCCGCGGTCTGCACGAGGGAAATGGGCAGTATTTTGCCGTCTGGAAGAACTATCTGGACGCGCTTTCGGTTGGTATCAACAATATTCGCATGATGATGGACTGCCCGGTCGTGGTAGGCGGTACGATCACGCCCTATCTCGAGGAGTATTTGCCCGATCTGGTTGCGCGTCTGAGCATGCGCAGCAGTTTTGACGATGACGGCAGCTATCTGCATCTGGGACGCTGCGGTGACCGGGCGAACTGCGTCGGTGTCGCACTCCACTTCATCGCAGACTTTATGAAAAGTATTTAACAAAAGTCGAAATTTGACAGAAGGAAAGAGGACGTTCTCACAAGAGAGCGCCCTCTTTTTTGTGCACAATGGCAAATTCAGTAGAGATAGAGCGGCAAAAGTTTACAAATACGGAAAAGAGTTTTTTGGCAATCTACTGAAAATGTGTAAAATGGATAAAAACTATTGACTATCTAAAAACACAGCTGTATGATATCACCATAAGTTAAGTAAAGGATATTTACAAAAGTAATTTAACAAATTCCTTTTACTTAAAACCGGGAAATTGAAAAAGGAGAGTGCGGTAAAATGAAAAAACGGTTACTGGCAATGTTGATGGCAGGTACCATGGCGCTGAGCATGACGGCATGCGGAGGCGGCGGTGCTTCCGATGGCGGCGAAGCAGCTGACGGCGGCGAGGCTGCCGAAGGCGCAGCAAAGATCGGCGTTTCCATGCCGACCCAGTCGCTGCAGCGCTGGAATCAGGACGGCAGCAACATGAAGGAACAGCTGGAAGCTGCGGGCTATACGGTTGACCTTCAGTACGCTGGCGACAACGACATTCCGACCCAGGTATCCCAGATCGAGAACATGATCGCAGGCGGCTGCGACGCACTGGTTATCGCAGCAATCGACGGCTCGGCACTGACCGAGGCCCTCAAGGGTGCTTCCGAGAACAACATTCCGGTCATCTCTTACGACCGTCTGATTATGAACTCGGATGCAGTTTCCTACTACGCAACCTTCGATAACTACAAGGTTGGTCAGATGCAGGGCGAGTACATCCGCGATGCACTGGATCTCGACAATGCAGCAGGTCCGTTCAACATCGAGCTGACCACCGGCGCACCGGACGATAACAACGTAAACTTCTTCTTCGGCGGCGCAATGGACGTGCTCCAGCCGTACATCGACAGCGGCAAGCTGGTTGTTCCCTCTGGTCAGACCGAGAAGGCACAGTGCGCGACCGCAAACTGGTCGACTGAGGAAGCACAGAAGCGTTTCGAGAACATCATCACTTCTGTTGGCTACGGCCCCGACGGTGTCAAGCTTGACGCAGTTCTGTGCTCGAACGACTCCACTTCTTACGGCGTACAGAATGCCCTCCAGGCAGCAGGCTACACCGCAGACAACATGCCGATCATCACCGGTCAGGACTGCGATAAGCCCAACGTCAAGAATCTGGTTTCCGGTCTGCAGTCCATGTCCGTCTTTAAGGACACTCGTACCCTGGCAGATGCAACGGTCAAGATGGTAGACGCCATCGTTAAGGGCACCGAGCCTGAGATCAACGACACCGAGACTTACGACAACGGCACCGGTATCATTCCGTCCTACCTGTGTGATCCGGTCATCGTAACCAAGGACAATTACGAAGAGATCCTGATTGACAGCGGCTACTACACCGCAGAGGATGTTGCGTAACCTTTAATAGATTCGGGCGGGCGGTGTAACGCTGCCCCGCCCGAATTTTATGTAAAAACGGGAGTGAAGCAAATGGCAAAGACTCTTCTCGAAATGAAGAACATTGTAAAGCTGTTTCCCGGCGTTCGCGCGCTGGACAACGTAAACCTCAAAGTTGAGGAGGGCGAAGTTCATGCGCTGGTTGGTGAGAACGGAGCGGGAAAAAGCACGCTGATGAATGTTTTGAGCGGCATTTATCCCTATGGCAGCTATGAAGGCGATATCCTGTACAATGGTGAGGTTTGTCAGTTTAAGACCATTAAGGACAGCGAGGCCAAGGGCATTGTAATCATTCATCAGGAATTGGCACTGGTACCCTATCTGAGTATCGGAGAGAATATGTTCCTCGGAAATGAACGAGGAAGCAAGGCACGCATCGACTGGGACGAAACTTACCACCGTGCAGATGAACTGCTGCGGCAGGTTGGCCTGACCGAGTCCAGCCATACGCTGATTAAGGATATCGGCGTAGGCAAACAGCAGCTGGTCGAGATCGCGAAAGCGCTGGCCAAGAATGTAAAATTGCTCATCTTGGATGAGCCTACGGCATCACTCAATGAATCGGATAGCCAGAAGCTGCTCGATCTGATGCTGGAATTCAAAAAACAGGGCATGACGAGTATCATCATCTCGCATAAGCTCAACGAAATTTCTTACGTAGCAGATAAGATTACGGTCATTCGTGACGGTTCGGCGATTGAGACGCTGACCAAGGGTGTCGATGACTTTTCCGAGGCGCGTATCATCAAGGGCATGGTTGGCCGTGATTTGTCCGACCGCTTCCCCAAGCGCACGCCGCATATCGGTGAGGTCGCAATGGAAGTCAAGGACTGGACGGTGTACCACCCGATCTACGAGGGTCGCAAGGTGGTAGACAACGTCAATTTCAACGTCCGCAAGGGCGAGGTTGTAGGTATTTCCGGTCTGATGGGCGCAGGACGCACCGAACTTGCTATGTCCATCTTTGGCCGCAGCTACGGCTCGCACATTACCGGCACACTGACCATCGGCGGCAAGGAAGTCCACCTCAAGACGGTCAAGGAAGCCATCAATGCAAAGCTCGCGTACGTCACCGAGGATCGAAAGGGCAACGGTCTGGTACTGACCAACCCTATCCGCGTCAACACCACGCTTGCAAAGCTGGATAAGGTATCCAACCATGGTGTTATCGACCGGGATAAGGAAGTACAGGTTGCGGAGGATTACCGCAGCAAGCTGCGCACCAAGTGCCCGAGCGTCGAGCAGAACGTCGGCAACCTGTCGGGCGGCAATCAGCAGAAGGTTCTGCTGGCAAAGTGGATGTTTGCTGACCCGGATATCCTGATTCTGGACGAGCCGACCCGTGGTATCGATGTCGGCGCAAAATATGAGATTTACACGATCATCAACCAGCTCGTCGCCGAGGGCAAGAGCGTCGTTATGATTTCTTCCGAACTGCCCGAGGTTCTGGGTATGTCCGACCGCGTCTATGTCATGAATGAGGGACGCATGGTCGGTGAGTTCCCGATCGAAGAGGCAACGAGCGAGGCCATTATGGCTCGTATCCTGCAAACAAGCGGAAAGGGCGTGTCAAACAATGACTAAACTGAAGGATACACTGAAGAAAAATACCATGTTGGTGGCACTGATCATCGTCATGGCTTTGTTCCAGGTGCTGATTATGAGCGCGGGCAAGGGCTCGCTGTTCGCACCGACCAACGTTGCAAACCTCATCATGCAGAACAGCTACGTCGTCATTCTCGCGACCGGCATGCTGCTTTGCATCCTGACCGGCGGTAACATCGACCTGTCGGTCGGCTCGATCGTTGCCCTGATCGGCGCGGTCGCCGGTACGTTCATCGTCAAATGGGAGATGAACATTTACCTCGCCATCGTTCTGTGTCTGGTCATCGGCCTGCTGGTCGGTGTTTGGCAGGGCTTCTGGATTGCTTACGTCAACATTCCGCCTTTCATCTGCACCCTGTGCGGCATGCTGATCTGGCGCGGTCTGGCAACCATTATTCTGGATGGCACCACCATTTCGCCCTTCCCGGAAGAATACCTCAAGTACTTTACCTCTTATCTGCCCGGCGCGGATGCCAGCAAGACAGTCATTATGAGCGTCTCGCTCATCGTTGGCGCACTGTGCTGCGCAGCACTGGTCGCTGTCACCCTGTTTGGCCAGATGCAGAAAAAGCGTAAGGGCTATGCAACCGAAGCTGCCGGCCTGATGATCGGCCGCCTGGTTGTGATTTGTGCAGTCATCATGGCAGTCTTCTACCTGCTCGGCCAGAGCAAGGGTATCCCGACCGTTCTGGTTCTTCTGGCAGTCGTTGTATTCATCTATCAGTATTTCACCACCCGTACGGTATCCGGCCGTCATATCTATGCACTCGGCGGCAACATGAAGGCTACTCAGCTGTCCGGTATCGACACCAAGAAGGTTATGTTCGGCGTGTACGTCAACATGGCATTCCTGTCCGCTGTCGCAGCACTGGTCTGCGTCGGTCGTTTCAACTCGGCAGCGCCCTCTGCTGGTACCAACTATGAGATGGACGCAATCGGTTCGTGCTTCATCGGCGGCGCTTCGGCATACGGCGGTGTTGGTACGGTCGGCGGCGCAGTCATCGGCGCAATCTTCATGGGCGTTCTGAACAACGGTATGTCCATCCTGGGCATCGACGCAAACTGGCAGAAGGTCGTTAAGGGCCTGGTACTGCTGGGCGCAGTTGTATTCGATGTCGTCAGCAAGAAGCAGAACAAGTCCCGCTGATTTTAAGAGAAGAGGCGTAACGCATGAATTACTTACTTGGCATTGACGTCGGCACTTCGGGCACCAAGACCGCGCTGTTTGACACCGCGGGCGGTGTGATCGCAAGTGCAACTTACGAATATCCCATGCAGCAGCCGCAGAACGGCTGGGCAGAGCAGGACCCGAACGACTGGTGGGACGCCGTGCGCCACGGCGTTTCCCAAGTGCTGCGCGACAGCGCCATCCAGCCGTCGGACATCAAGGGCATCGGTATTTCCGGTCAGATGCACTCGCTGGTGATGCTGGATGAGAATAATCAGGTCTTGCGTCCGGCTATCCTGTGGTGCGACGGACGCACGGCCAAAGAGTGCGAGGAAATCCACGAGCGGGTCGGCAAGGAACGCCTGATCGAGCTGACCGCCAACCCGGCGCTGACCGGCTTTACCGCCGGTAAGATTCTGTGGGTGCGTAAGCACGAGCCGGAAATTTACGCAAAGTGCCGTCATATCCTGCTGCCCAAGGACTATATTCGTCTGATGCTGACCGGCGAGTACGCCACCGAGGTGTCCGACGCATCGGGTATGGGTCTGCTGGACGTACCCCACCGCTGCTGGTCGGACGAGGTGCTGGAAAAGCTCGAGATTGATAAATCCCTGCTCGCCAAGGTTTACGAGAGCCCGGAAGTGACCGGCCGTGTGACCGCACAGGCGGCAGCCGAGACCGGTCTGGCCGAGGGCACCATCGTGGTCGGCGGCGCGGGCGACAATGCCGCAGCCGCAGTCGGCACCGGCGTCGTGGTCAACGGACGTGCATTTGCCACCATCGGCACGTCGGGCGTGGTTTTCGCACACACCGACTCGCTGTCCATCGACCCCAAGGGCCGCGTGCATACCTTCTGCTGCGCGGTACCCGGTGCATGGCACGTCATGGGTGTGACCCTGGCAGCCGGCGCATCGCTCCAGTGGTTCCGCAACAATCTGTGCCGAGACATCATGGAGGAAGCTGACAAGCGCGGCATCGATCCCTATGTCTTGATGACCCAGATGGCAGAAAAAGTGCCGGTGGGTTCCGAACGTCTGCTGTTTTTACCCTATCTGATGGGCGAGCGCACCCCGCATCTTGACCCCGATTGTCGCGGTGCATTCGTCGGCCTGTCGGCCATCCACACCCGCGCCGAGATGATTCGTGCAGTCATGGAAGGCGTGACCTTCTCGCTGCGCGACTGCATGGAAATTCTGCGCGGCATGAACGTAACCAGCGAAGAGATTGTTGCCTGCGGCGGTGGCGGAAGCAGTCCGCTGTGGCGGCAGATGCTGGCCGATGTGCTGGGCTGCGGCGTCTCGACCGCAGTCAGCCGCGAAGGTCCGGCACTGGGCGTTGCGCTGCTGGCAGGCGTGGGCGCTGGTCTGTATGAGAGCGTCCCGGCAGCCTGCGAGGCGGTCATCCGCACGAGTAAACCCCAGATGCCGAACGAAACCGACGCTGCACAGTACAACAAGTACTACACCCTGTATCAGACTTTGTATCCCGCCCTGCGTGACAGCTATGCCGCGCTGGCTAAGCTGTAAAGGAGAATTCATCATGCAAATCATGAGCGTTTTCGATACGACGTTTGCACCCTATGGCCGTGTGATCGCAGACTTGGACTGCACCGAACTGCTGGACACGCTGCGCAAGACCACCGACAAGCCGGAGGATGCAGTTGTCTACGTTCCGTCGGCAGCACAGCTCGAGGCGCTGCCGGTGTTTGACACCTTGCGCGACAGCGTGTACGGCGGTATGCCCATCCAGATTGGCTACTGCAATGGTTCTAACACCAAGCTCAACTGTGTAGAGTACCACCGCGACAGCGAGATCAACATTGTAGCCGACGATATGGTATTTCTGGTCGGTCTGGAGAGCGACATTACAGACGGCAAGCTGGACACCGCGTCCATTCGTGCGTTCCGTGCACCGGCTGGTACGGCGGTTGAGCTGTACGCCACTACGCTGCACTATGCCCCCTGTGACAGCGCCAAGGGCGCAGGCTTCCGCGTTGCGGTCGTTCTGCCGCGCGGCACCAACACCGAAAAGCCTGACGGCATCGGTGCACTGAACGAGGACAAGCTGCTCTGGGCACGCAACAAGTGGCTGATTGCACATCCTGACACAAACGAGGCAAAACAGGGCGCATTTGTCGGTCTTGAAGGTGAAAACCCCGACATCGCGCCGCTGATCTGAATTTTTTCATCCGCAAAGAGATGAGAACGGAGGAACATAAAATGACCAACATTCCTGAACTCAAACTTGGTATTATCTCGGTAAGCCGCAGCTGCTTCCCGATTACACTGTCCGAAAAGCGCCGCTCCAACGTCGTCCGCGCCTTTGGCGAGGGCCTGTACGAGTGCCCGATCTGCGTCGAGAACGAAGTTGACGCACGCAAGGCGGTTGACGATGTTGTCGCACACGGTGTCAACGCGCTGTGCGTATTTCTGGGCAACTTTGGTCCCGAGACCCCTGAGACCATGATCGCAGACTGGTTCGACGGCCCGATCATGTACACCTCGGCTGCCGAGGGTGACGGTGACCTGCACGATGGCCGCGGCGACGCATACTGCGGCATGCTCAATGCATCCTACAACCTGGGTCTGCGCGGCAAGCGCGTGTACATCCCGGATTACCCATGCGCAACCGCTGAAGAGGCTGCGCAGCAGATTCGTGAGTTTGCACCGATTGCCACCGCTCTGATTGGCCTCAAGGGTCTGAAGATCTTCGCATTTGGCCCGCGTCCGAACGATTTCCTGGCTTGCAATGCGCCCATCAAGGCACTGTACGATCTGGGCGTCGCCGTGGAAGAGCACTCCGAGCTTGACCTGCTGGTTGCTTACAACAAGCACAAGGACGACCCGCGCATCCCGGCGAAGATGGCAGAGATGGCTGCTGAGGCTGGCAACGGTGAGAGCAAGTTCGCTGGCATCCTGCCCCGTCTGGCACAGTACGAGCTGACCCTCGAGGACTGGATGGCTGAGCATCTGGGCACCAGCAAATACGCAGCATTTGCAAACAAGTGCTGGCCTGCATTCCAGACCGAGTTCGGCTTCGTGCCCTGCTACGTCAATTCCCGCCTGACCGGCCGCGGCATTCCGGTTTCGTGCGAGGTTGATATCTACGGCGCACTGAGCGAGTACATCGGCATCTGTGTATCCGGTTCGGCTGTCACCCTGCTGGATATCAACAACTCGGTGCCGGCTTCCATGTACGAGGAGTCCATCGCGGGCAAGGTTCCGTACCGTCATCGTGAGACCTTCATGGGCTTCCACTGCGGCAATACCTGCCCGAGCCTGCTGCGCAACCCGCACATGGGCTATCAGCTGATTATGAAGCGCGACCTCGAGCCCGATCTGCCCGAGCCCGACATCACCCGTGGCACCATGGAAGGCGACATCAAGGCCGGTGACATCACCTTCTTCCGCCTCCAGTCCACCGCATCCACCCAGCTGCGCGCATACGTTGCACAGGGCGAGGTACTGGACGTTCCGACCCAGTCCTTCGGTTCCATCGGCATTTTTGCAATCCCCGAGATGGATCGCTTCTACCGTCATGTGCTCATCGAAAAGCAGTACCCGCACCATGGTGCGGTTGCCTTCGGTCACTATGGCAAGGCACTGTTCGAGGTCTTTAAGTACCTCGGTGTGACTGATATCGCCTACAATCAGCCTGCATCCCTGCCGTACCCGACCGAGAACCCCTTTCACTAATTAAACACGCTTCATTGCGAAACTGATCTTCTACTCTTCTTACCCTTTTCGAACGCCCGGACGCCGTCTGTATCATGCAGGCGGCGTTCGGGCGTTTTGATACTTATATAATAAGGAGTCGATTTGCACGCGAAGTGTGCGGCGTGTATAATGAAAGAAAAACGCAAAAAATTTTTTGAAAAGTTTGAACGGATTTGTTTGCCTTAATCGTATGAGAAGTGAAACCACTCATACAAAGGAGGTCAATACGATGAAAAAGAGATGGATGAGCGCTGCGGCAGCGGCAATGGTGCTGATGATTGGTGCGACCAGTGCAGTGGCCTGGGGCGGACAGAGCCGGTATGTCGATGCAAATGGCGACGGCGTGTGTGACAACCGCACGGTGAATTGGGTCGATGCCAACGGTGATGGTATTTGTGATAACTGTGCAGGCAATGGCCAGTGCGTCGGATTTGTGGACGCCAATGGAGACGGCATCTGTGACAATCGAGGAACAAACGGACAGGGCGCAGGCTATGTGGATGCAGACGGTGACGGCGTGTGCGATAATCGTGCGGCTGGCGGCGGTATGATGCGCGGTCAGGGGCGTGGTATGGGCCGAGGTGCAGGAGGCGGCTGCATGCGGTAATACTTTGGATGGGGGTGAAGGTATGAGAAGTGAGCAGGAGACCAACGAGGCGGTCGAGAGGTACGCCGATCTGGTGCGTCGACTGTGCATGATTCATCTGAAAAATCATGCCGACACCGAGGATATCTTCCAAACTGTATTTCTGAAATATCTGACCAGTACGACCGTGTTTGAGAGTCAGGAACACGAGAAAGCCTGGATCATCCGCGTGACGCTCAACGCCTGCCGTGACCTGCTGCGCAGCTTTTTTCGCAGCAGAACGGTGTCGCTGGACACCCTGCTCGACCAACCTGCCGACCTTGCACCCGCGCACAGTGAAGTGCTCGAAGCCGTCCTATCTTTGCCTGCACAGTACCGGGATGTGGTCTATCTGCACTATTATGAGGGATATACCGCGCCGGAGATCGGGAAAATCCTGGGAAAGAATGAAAACACCATTTATACGCGCCTAACCCGGGCGCGTGGACTGCTGAAAGAAAAGTTGGGAGGGGATGACGATGCGTGAGCGCGTGCGGGATGCGTTTGATCAGATTACCGCGGATGAAAAATTAAAGGAACAGACCAAGATGTTTCTGGCACAAAAGCGCAGACAAGCACCCGAGCGCAGACCGGTTCGGCGCATGGCGGCCGTTTTGGTCTGCATGATGTGTCTGATGCTGGGTGTGGGCGGCTGGGCGTATTTGACCCCGACTTCGGCCATCAGTATTGAATCGTCCGCAGCGCTCGAGCTCAGCGTCAACCGCTTTGACCGCGTCATCGCCGTGCGCGGTACCGACGAGGCGGGCTGTGCGCTGGCGCAGTCGCTGCAAGTCGATCACATGCCCTATTTGAATGCTCTGCAAGTCGTGCTGGACGCACAGGCGGACGGGGAAGGGGTGTCCATTGGCGTTGCCGGGAAGGATTCTGGCCAGTGCGAGAGCATGCTGCAAGCTGTGCAGAACTGCACCGCCGCGCAAAAGCAGGTGCATTGCTATATGACCGATGCCGACACGCTGGACGCGGCCAGAGAGAGCGATCTGCCGCTCGGCAAATACCGCATGCTGCTGACCTTGCAGGAGCTCGACCCCAGTCTGACAGCCGACGATGTGCGCGGACTGTCCATGCCGGAGCTGCGGCAACTGGAGCAAACACTGTCGGGAACCGATTCGACCGGTCAGACGGGCGGACAGGGGGCACAGAATGGCGGAAACGGTCAAAATGGCAATGGAAACGGCCAGAATGGCGCTGGAAATGGTGCCGGGAACGGCTACGGAAACGGAAAAGGCAATGGACAGGGCAATGGTGCAAGACACGGTCAGACCGGAGGCTAAACGAGAGGACTTCGCCAGACTGCACAAGTTCTGCGCAAATTATTTGTCAGACTTGCTCGTTGACTTTGTCCTGTGAGTTTGATAGAGTAATTACAGCAATTGAAGACAATGGCTGTTACTGGTAATGCAGGCAAGACCACACAAAAAATCATCGGATTCGATGGTGCTTTTGTTGTGGTCTTTTTTTGTGCCCGCAGAGAGGTTTTGCGCAAGGCGCCGGTGCGAGTCCTAAACCGCAGACAGCCAAAGAAAGGAGATTTTTATGGATTACAAAAAACTCGCGTACGATCTGATTCCGCTGGTCGGCGGCGTACAGAACATCAGCAAACTGACCCATTGCGCAACCCGTCTGCGCTTTGAGTTCCATGACCGCAGCAAGGTAGACGCAGCGGCGATCGAAAAGACCGCAGGCGTCATCAGTGTCGTGGAGAAGGGCGGACAGTTCCAGGTGGTTGTTGGCAACGACGTACCGGTGACCTACCGTGCCCTGATCGATGAGATGGGCGGCACGGCGACCGGCGGCAACACCGCACAGGACACCACACCTGAGAAAAAGCCCTCGATCATCAACCGCATCGTCAGTGTCATCTCGACCACCTTCACACCGGTTATCCCGGCGCTGATCGGTGGTGGTATGATTAAGGCAGTTCTGTCCATTCTGGTTCTGTGCGGCCTGAGCGACAGCAGCTCGACCTACCAGATTCTGAACTTTATTTCGGACGCAGCCTTCTACTTCATGCCCGTTCTGCTGGCTTACGGTGCGGCGATCAAGTTCGCATGCAATCCGGTGCTGGCAATGACCCTGGCCTGTGCGCTGCTGCATCCGTCGTGGAGCGGCATGGTCAGTGCAGGCGAAGCCGTCGATTTTTTCAGCATCCCGGTGCGTCTGGTTGACTACTCGTATTCGGTCATCCCGATTATTTTGAGCATCTGGATTATGTCTTACGTCGAGCGCCTGGCAGAAAAATACACGCCATCTATCATTAAGTTTTTCCTCAAACCGCTGATTATTCTGTTCATTTCGGCACCCATCGCGCTGCTGATCGTCGGCCCCTTCGGTGCCTTCCTCAATACGCTCATCGAGAACGCTGCAAATGCCATCAACGCAACCGCAAGCTGGCTGCTGCCCATGCTCATGGGTGCACTCCAGCCCTTCCTTGTCCTGACCGGTACGGCCTGGGCAATGACCCCGATTGCAACCGTGCAGATTTCCTCTCTGGGCTATGAGATCGTCAACGGTCCCGGCATGCTGGCCTCCAACATCGCACAGGGCGGTGCAACGCTGGCCGTTGCCTGCAAGTCTAAGAACCATCAGCTGCGCCAGCTGGCATTCTCTTCCGGTTTCACTGCTGTCATGGGCATCACCGAGCCCTGCCTGTACGGCGTCATCCTCAAGCTCAAGAAGCCGCTCATCGCTTCCATGATCGGCGGCGGTATCGGCGGTATCTATGCAGGCCTGTCCGGTCTGGTACGCTATGCGTTCGTATCGCCCGGTCTGGCAGCCCTGCCTGCATTCATCGGTGAAAATCCCATGAACATCGTCCATGCAGTCATCACCTGCGTCATCTCCTTTGTCGCAGCCTTCGTCGCAACTTGGATTATGGGCTTTGACGATCCGGCAAACGAGGAAGACAAGGCAGCACCGACTGCACCTGTAGCACCGTCCCAGCCCAAGGTACAGGCAGAGGCTGCACAGGCAGTCGCTCCGCTCGCAGGTCACGCCATCCCGCTCGAGGAAGTCAGCGACGCGGTGTTCTCTCAGAAGGTCATGGGCGACGGTCTGGCCATCCAGCCGACCGAGGGTAAGGTTTATGCGCCGTTCGACGGTGAAGTCGCTTCGATCTTCGACACCAAGCACGCCATTGGCTTGAACGGTGACAACGGTATGGAAGTTCTCATTCATATCGGTATTGATACGGTCAACCTGCAGGGCCAGTACTATGAGGCACACGTCAAGGCGGGTGATCGCGTACACAAGGGCGATCTGCTGATCTCGTTTGACAAGGATGCCATTGAACAGGCCGGATACGAGACCGTCACCCCGGTCATCCTGACCAATACCGACGATTATTCGTCCATCGAGACGGTCACCGGTCAGGATGTCAAGCCCGGTCAGACCGTTCTGACCGTGAAGTAAGAAAGGAAGTCCATTTATGATCTATCAGAAACTGCTCGATTTTCCGCAGGATTTCCTGTGGGGCGCGTCCACCTCGGCCTATCAGGTCGAGGGTGGATGGGATGCCGACGGCAAGAGTCCGTCTATCATTGATATGTACGAGCACCCGGCAGGCTATGCTGATTTCACGGTCGCAAGTGACCATTATCACCGCTTTGAGGAAGACATTGCGCTGTTTGCCCAGATGGGACTCAAAGCATACCGCTTTTCTATTGCTTGGACGCGCATTCTGCCGAACGGTACCGGAGAAGTCAATCGAGCGGGTGTCGAGCACTACCGCGCAGTCATTCGTGCCTGCCGCAAATACAATATCGAGCCCATCGTGACCATGTATCACTTTGACCTGCCGTGGTGCTTGGAACAGCAGGGCGGCTGGCTCAACCGTGCGACCATCGATGCGTTTGAGGCGTACTGTCGGGTACTGTTTGAGGAATACGGCGATGAGGTCAAGTATTGGCTGACCATCAACGAGCAGAATACCATGATTCTGCATCCGGGTGCCATCGGTCTGCCCAAGGGCGGTGTGCTGCCCAGCCGCCGCGAGCTGTACCAGATGAACCATCACATGATGCTCGCACAGGCACGGGTCATGAAGCTGTGCCATGCGATGTGCCCGCAGGCCAAGATCGGCCCGGCGCTCAATCTAACCGCCATGTATCCCGAGACCTGCCGCCCGGAGGACGCCATTGCGGCACACAACTGGGAGGTACTGCGCTGCTGGAACTTTGCCGATGTGCCGGTCTTTGGGTGGTATCATCCGCTCGCCGTGCGCTATCTGGAAGACCGCGGTCTGATGCCCGACGTACAGCCGGGTGACCGGGAGACGCTCTCGGGTGCACATCCCGACTTCATCGCCATGAACTACTACTCGACCGCCACCATTGCTGCCAGCCGCGGCGATGCGTCCGACGTGTCCGCGCGTGCCGGTGACCAGCAGATTATGCTCGGTGAGGAAGGCGTATACCGTGCAGCCGAGAATCCCTATGTCGGCAAGACCAAGTACGGCTGGGTCATCGACCCGACCGGTTTCCGCTACACCCTGCGCAAGGTGTGCGAGCGCTACCATTTGCCCATTCTGATTACCGAGAACGGCATCGGCGCACCCGACGTGCTCGAAGACGACGGCAGCATCCACGACCCGTACCGCATCGAGTTTTACGAGCAGCATCTGCACGCCATGCGCGAGGCCATCACCGACGGTGTGCAGATGATGGGATACTGTCCGTGGTCTGCACTCGACGTGGTGAGCACCCATCAGGGCTATGCCAAGCGTTACGGCTTCATTTATGTCGACCGTGACGAACAGGACTGCCGCAGCATGCGCCGCCTGCCCAAAGATAGTTTCTACTGGTATCAAAAGACCATTGCTGAAAACGGAAAAAACCTGTAAAATAAGGAAAGGAGAATTTTCCGCATAGAAGGGGTAAGGGCATGATCGTACAAAAGATCTTGAACAACAATTTGATCTTGGCTTGCGATGAGAACGGGCAGGAACAGGTCGTCATGGGTAAGGGTCTGCGCTTTTTCAATCAGGTGGGACAGGAACTGAGCCGTGAGCATGTGCAGAAGGTGTTCGTGCTGCGCGACGAGGGCGCTGCACAGCGCTATATGCAGCTTTTGCGCGATGTTCCGGCCGAGTCGGCCGAGGTGATTGAGGAAGCGCTGCAGCTGGCTCATGAGCAGTTTCCCGGACGGCTCAACGATCAGATTTTTGTGACCCTGTTCGACCATCTGGTCTATGCCATCGAGCGCTGCCAGAAGCATATCGTCCTGCCCAATCGTCTGCTGTGGGAAGTACGGCGTTTTTATCCGCAGGAGTACGCCGTCGGACAGCAGGTACGGGATTTTCTGAACGAGCGGCTTCAGATTGAGCTGCCCGAGGAGGAAGCGGGCAACATCGCCTTCCATCTGGTCAATGCACAGACCGAAAATCCCGACATGGAGCGCACCATGCAGGCCATGCGCATGCTCAAGGACATCTATGGCATTATTCAGCTGTCCTTCGGCAGGAAGATTGACGAGAATTCGGTGCATTATGCGCGGTTTTTGACCCACATGCAGTATTTTATCGAGCGTGTACTCGATCGAAAAATGCTGGGCAGTGAGGATATCGCGGTACTGGAGCCGGTTCTCGAACAAAATCCTGAGGCGTACGCCTGTGCGCGCAGAATTGTTGGATACGTGCAGAAGAACCTGGGTGTGGAGATTCCGCGGGAGGAACTGATCTATCTGACCATCCACATGACCCGTATTATGATGCAATAAAGAGAAGCGAGCGGTGCACCGTGAGGGCATCGCTCGCTTTTGTGCATTGATATCGGTTGGAACGACCGAAAAATGCATAGACTGAAGACACATGCCATATATAAATAAGGAGGCAGTCGTATGAAAGAACATCCCATGTGGGAAGCCGGATGCAGCGCACTGAGCTGGAGCACGCAGGACGGCAAGCACCTGTTTGCACGCAATATGGATTTTACCGGAATGGCACCCGGCACCAGCGTGACCTTTGCACCGCGCGGTTCGGCGTATGAGCTTTGCAGCGGACAGCCGTCGGGATACCGTGCGCAGTATGCCGCGGTGGGCATTGGCCTGATGGCCGGTCAGCCGATCCTGTACGAGGGCGTCAACGAGCACGGACTCACGGGTGCACAGCTGTATTACCGCTGCTTTGCGCATTACCCTGATTCAGCGCGGCCGGACACCAAGCCCATCCAGCCGCCCATGCTGGTATATCATCTGCTTGCTCAGTGTCAGAGCGTACACGAGGCAGCCGAGATGCTAGAACACGACCTGACACTGGTGTCTGTGCCCATGATGGGAGCGGTTCCGACGCTGCACTGGATGTTCAGCGACCGAACCGGGGAGAGCATGGTGGTCGAGTCCGATGCGGACGGCCTGCATATTTATCGAGACGCGGTCGGTGTAATGACCAACAGTCCGAGTTACGCGTGGCATCGACTCAATCTGCTCAACTATGCCGGAATACGCGATCTGGATTATGGAGAGCGCACGCTGTGCGGTAACCATTTGGAGCCTTGTTTTTCGGGCAGCGGTGCGCAGGGACTCCCCGGGGATTGGTCGTCGCCGTCGCGCTTTGTACGCCTGTGTATGCTGCGCGAGTATGGCAGAAAGGGTAAGGATGAGCAAAGCGGCGTTGCGCGTATCTTCCGACTTATGGAGAGCGCAGCCTTTCCGCTTGGCATGGTGCGTGTGAATGATGAACGGGAGGACGACAGCGCGTTCGACACGACCCTTTATACCTCAGTCGCTTGCGCGGAGTCCGGTCGATTCTACTGGACGACTTACGAAAACCAGAACATTCAGTATGTGGATTTGAAAACCCTGTGCGAGCGGGATACGCCGGTACAGTTTGACCTGAAAACTGAACCCGATTTTCAGCTGCGGTGCGAGTGAGGCGCGTGGTTCGCGCTTGCAATCGATGGCAAAAAATAGTAATATAATAGGTACGTCCTGTGGTGTGTGAGACAAATGGGACGGGAAAATTCCCCGGAATAACAGCCGGGGGATTTTTTTGAGCACCCGGCGCATCAGCCGGGGAGGAACCGAGAAAAAGGAGAACATTGTATGCAAATTTTGGAACTGATTCTGGTCGCGATCGGTCTTTCCATGGACGCGCTGGCCGTGTCCATCTGCAAAGGCCTGTCGGTCAGCCGCGTGCAGCCCAAACATGCGCTTGCAGTCGGATTGTATTTCGGCGGCTTTCAGGCACTCATGCCGCTCATCGGCTACCTGCTGGGCATCCGCTTCCAGACGCTCATCAGTGCGTTCGACCACTGGATCGCTTTCGTTCTGCTGGCGCTGATCGGCGTGAATATGATTCGTGAGTCCCGAAGCGACGACGAGGACGCACCGATGGACGCTGCATTCGGCCCGCGTGCCATGGTGCCGCTTGCGGTGGCGACCAGCATCGATGCTTTAGCCATCGGCGTGACTTTTGCTTTTCTGGATGTGTCCATCGTGCCGGCTGTTATCCTGATCGGCTGCATCACCTGCGCGATTTCGGCGGGCGGCATCTATCTTGGCCGCGTGGTTGGTGAGCGTTTCCAGTCCCATGCCGAAGCTGCAGGCGGTATCGTGCTTGTTTTGCTGGGTGTCAAGATTCTGCTGGAACATTTAGGTTTCCTGGGGGCTTGAAACCAGTTCCATAAAATAAATTTTCGTGACAGGTAAAATTCCTCTTGCATTTTCTTTCCAGTTGTGATTAAATATGTAAATGTAATGATTAAATATTCACCGCTTGGGGTATCGCGTCAAACGGCGAAAGTAAGGGGAATGATTTATGAAAAAGAAGACGACAGCAATGGTTATGGCCTCGCTGATGGCGCTGACTTCCATCACCTCGGCCTTTGCATGCACTGGTACCATTGTAGGAAGTGATTGGACCGACGACGGCAGCACGATTGTTGCACGTACCGAGGATATTTCGGGCAACCACGCCAAGAACTACATTGTTCATCCCCGTACGACCTATAAGGCCGGCGAGATGTTCAAGGATGTGACCACCGGCTTCACCTATCCGCAGCCCAGCGTTGCATATCAATACACCTCTGTGCCGGATACCGACATTCAGGCTGACGGCTACTATGGTGAGATCGGTTTCAACGAGTACGGCGTGAGCGTCGATGCGACCGTCTCTGCAAGCGCAAATGAGAAGGCACAGGCTGCCGATCCGTACGTAGAAGATGGCCTGCGTGAGGCTGACATTGTCGATGTCATCCTGCCCCGCGTCAAGAGCGCAAGAGAGGGTGTCAACCTGGTTGTCGACATCCTGAACGAGAAGGGTGCAGCAGAGGGCAACGTATTCACGATCTCGGATAAGGACGAGGTTTGGTACATTGAGATTTACACCGGTCACCGCTTCGCAGCATATAAGGTACCGGACAACGTGGTTGCTGTATTCCCGAACTGCTTTATGCTCGGCTATGTTGATCTGAACAACGCAGAGAGCTATGTTGCTTCCAAGGATCTGATCGAGTTTGCAAAGCAGAACGGTATTTATCAGGAGTACAACGGCAAGTTCCATGCAGCGCTGTCTTACTCTGAGCCGATCTCCGGCGGCAACCGTGACCGTGTCTGGGCTGGCCAGAACTTCCTCGGCCATGCAGTAGACTACGACGCACCGGTATTTGATCTGTTCTTCACCCCGGACGACGGCGAGAAGATCTCGGTCAAGGACGTTATGGAGCTGCAGCGCTACCGCAACGAGGGCACTGAGAAGACCCCCGAGAAGGACAGCACTGTCCGCACCATCGGCACCGAGCGCAGCGCAGAGGCACACATCGTACAGTTTAAGGATGAGTATCCCAAGGAGCTGGGCGGTCTGCTGTGGATGACCATGGGCAACCCCGAGCATTCGGTTTACCTGCCGTCCTTCGGCAACATCAATGATACCGCAGACGCATACCAGGTTGAGGCAATCGACTACAATGCAGATTCTGCTTACTGGAAGTTCCGCAGCCTGTCCGCAGTTGCTGAGCTCAACCGTGAGATGTACGGTGCAGGCGTACGCGCATACTGGGATGCTTACGAGGATGCACTGATCGCACAGCAGGAGCAGACCGACGACACCGTCGTTGCACTGATGGCAAAGAGCGAGGATAAGGCAGCAGCTTACACCACCGAGCTGGCTGAGACCATTGCAAACGATGCAATGAGCAAGGCTGATCTCATGTTCAGCGAGCTGATGGGCTACATTGCAAAGAATAAGACCACTGATGCGTTCGTACCGTCGGTTATGGCTGAGTTTGAGGCAAAGGAAGAGACGACTGAGACGGTTCCGGCAACCGAAGTCGCTCCGGCTGAGACGACCGCAGAGGCTGAGGCCGTTGCGACCGAGACCGCAGCAGAGTCTACCACTGAGGGAGCTCCGGCGGTCGAGGCAGCTGCAAAGTAAGGGAAACCCGCCCCGTGGGCGAAATGAAGCTTTCGCTCAAGCCTTTCTCGAAAGGCTTGCAGGTTCTCAGGGCAGCGCCCTGAGTCGCCATCCGCAGATGGCGAAATCCCCTTTTGATTCCGGTCAGCGACCGGAATCAACCAAAATAAACAAAAAAAGCGCGACTCGCAAGTCGCGCAATACTCCGCGGCCATTGGCCGCTCATGGAAAAGACCACCCAAACGGGTGGTCTTTCCTATTATATCCGTTTTTGCGGATTTCTGGATTCGATAGCGGAAATCAATCGGGGTGTCTTGCGCTCTGCGGAGCGCGCTTTTGAACGAAAGTTTTATTGAAACCCGGGGCGGACACCGGGTTTCAAAAGGGGAGTTTCGCGGCGCACTCATTTAATCCGCGCACGGCGTGGGAATGAGGATAGTGGCCTACGGGCTGCGAGCCGCGACTCAGGGCTCTGCCCTAAGAACCCGCGGCCTTTCGAGAAAGGCCGGCGAAAGCTTTATTTCGCCTGCGGGCGGGATTTGGACGGTGCTTAGAGTTTATAGCGTGTGGTATCCGCGTCCCAACCGTCCAGCGGATAGCGCTGAATTGCGCCGAAGATACGCTCGCGCAGGCCATGATTCTGCTTTTCCAACATCTTGAGCAGGTCTTTGACCTCCTGACGCTTGGTATTGCCGTCAGCAGGACAGGGGTTATGCACAATCGGCAGGTTATTACGGGTTGCAAATGAGCGAATATAATGTTCCGGGGTATAGATCAGCGGACGAATGAGCGTGACACCGACGCGGTCAAGATAGGTGACCGGCTTAAAGCACGAAATACGGCCCTCGTACATCAGAGACAGCATATAAGTCTCGACTACGTCATCGAAGTGATGACCGAGCGCGACCTTCTTGCAGCCAGCCTGCAAGGCAGCCTCGTGCAGTGCGCCGCGGCGCAGCTTGGCGCACAGCGAGCAGGGATTCTCTTCCTTACGGATGTCAAATACAATCTGCTTGATCTGCGTGGGAATACGGATGTATTCTACTTCGAGTTCATCGCACAACGCCTGAACAGGGGAGAAGTCCATGTCATCATAACCCATCTCCAAGGTAATTGCCACGACTTCAAACTTTTTGGGATAAAACCGGCGCAGGCCGGCCAGTGCAGTCAGCAGCGTCAGAGAGTCCTTGCCGCCCGATACACCGACCGCAATGCGGTCGCCTTCTTCGATCATGTGATAATGGTCTACCGCACGGCGGGTGAAAGATAATAGTTTTTGCAGCATAGGTTTTCCTTTCTATATGCGTCCGGATTTTGGTCTAAAGGAAATATAGCAGAAATCCACCGACAGGGCAAGAGGGTAAAAAATAAATTGAGTTGTGAGAAAACGAGAGTATAAGTGAGAATAAAAGAGATTGAGAGAGATTGCCCGAAGATAAATTAAAAAACGAAAAAAAGCTGTTGACTTTCCGATTTCGGTATGGTTTAATAAATAAGGCTCCTCAAGAGCCGCTTTTGATTGCAAAAACAAATCAGCTGAAGCACAATATTCGCTGTAAATTATTTTAAAATATATGGAGGAAAGCATCATGTCCACTTTCATGGCAAAGGCAGAGACCGTTGAGCGCAAGTGGTATGTACTGGACGCTGCAGGCAAGCCCCTCGGCCGTACCGCTGCTACCGCTGCTATGCTGCTGCGCGGCAAGCACAAGGCTACTTTCACCCCTCACGTTGACTGCGGTGACTTCGTCATCATCATCAACGCTGACAAGGCAATTCTGACTGGCAAGAAGCTCGAGCAGAAGTATTACCGTCATCACACTGGCTGGGTTGGCCACCTGAAGGAAGTTCAGTACAAGACCCTGATGGCTGAAAATCCGGAGAAGGCTATGCAGCTGGCTGTTAAGGGTATGCTGCCCAAGAACTCGATCGGCCGCCAGTCCGCGACCCGTCTGAAGATCTACAAGGGTGCTGAGCACGGTCATGCAGCTCAGAAGCCCGAAGCATGGGAAAAGTAATCTTGTAAGGAGGATAATGAACAATGTATACGCCTAAGAAAGCATATTTCTACGGTACCGGCAGAAGAAAGTCCTCTGTTGCAAGAGTTCGTCTGTTCCCGGGCGGTACCGGTGAGATCAAGATCAACAACCGCACCATCGACAACTACTTCGGCCTCGAGACCCTGAAGCTGATCGTTCGTCAGCCGCTGGAGGCTACCAACACCACCGATAAGTTCGACATCGAGTGCACCGTTGTCGGCGGCGGCTTCACCGGTCAGGCTGGTGCAATCCGTCACGGCATCGCTCGCGCTCTGCTGCAGGCTAACACCGAGGAGTACCGTCCCACTCTGAAGGCTGCTGGTTTCCTGACCCGCGACCCCAGAATGAAGGAGAGAAAGAAGTACGGCCTCAAGGCTGCCCGTCGCGCGCCGCAGTTCAGCAAGCGCTAAA